>Ga0209164_1001713_pt1 | contig 26412 bp, 15 predicted proteins | sample MTBNYHSulfiMetaG_FD_187458 | JGI IMG/M metagenome (GOLD analysis project Ga0209164, IMG submission 187458) | Enrichment culture microbial communities from rom New York Harbor, USA that are MTBE-degrading - MTBE-NYH (New York Harbor Sulfidogenic)... | ecosystem: Environmental > Aquatic > Marine >... | reverse complement strand
TTCCGAAAACACCGAGCATCCTGCCAAGCCAGCCTTTGGTGACAATAGTATCGTTATTCAACAGGAGGACATAATCTCCCTGTGCTATGCTCATTCCCTGGTTGTTCCCGGCGGCAAACCCGCGGTTAGTTGCGTTCAGGACAACCCGGATGTCCGTGAACTTCGAGAACTGTTCTTTGAGGTAATCGACAGTCCCATCTGTGGAACCGTTATCGACTACGATGATTTCGTAGGGTTCAGGAGTGTGCCTCCTGATACTTTCCAGGCAGGCTTTTGTATGCTCAAGTTGGTTATAGGTAAGAATAATGATCGAGACGAGCGCTGCGCCGGAGGCCGCCTGTGCAAGACACCCTGACAAGAATTCCTTCTCCTTTTCGGTGAGCCTGAGAGGCTCGATATTCTGCACCTTCCGGACCATGTCCGACAACTGGACCCCCACTTTGTGCGGGGAATAGTTTTCTCTTACGAATTCCCTGCCTTTCGCTGCCGTTTCAAGCCAGAGGGCATCGTGAGTGCAGAGTTTTATCACCGATGCCGCGAATGCTTCGGGCGAATCGGCCACAAAGGCATGTTCTCCATCAATAAACCCAAACCCCTCTGCGCCGGTGGATGTCGTGACAACCGGAAGGCCGTGCGCCATCGCCTCGCCTATTTTCCCTTTTAATCCTGCCCCATACCGGAGCGGCGCCACTGACACGCGCGCCTGTTTCAGATACGGCTCTGTTGAAGGCACATGGCCGGTCACAACGATATTTTCGCTCTTGAGACTTACGATGTCTTCCGGCGGATCATTCCCGACAATAGTGAAGGTGATATCAGGAATCGCTTTCTGAACCAGGGGCAATATGTCCTTAACGAAATAATACACCGCATCACGATTTGGCAGATGGTTGAAATTACCAATGAAGAGCAGTCCCTGCCTCCCCCTAAGCTCCGCAGGAGTATCGTCGACAGCGTGGATGTTCGGGACCACAAAATGCTGTTTGCCCGGAAGGAAATCCTGAATGTGTTTCCAGTCCTCTTCTGTAACGGTAATAATCGCATCCGCCCGACCATAGATGAAGAGTTCTTGTTCCCTGGTTGTTTCTGCATTGCTCATGGCAGATGCATCGTTGTTCAGTTGCGCCATGCGCATTTCCCTGAGAAAATGGATATCAACGGTATCGACGACAATTTTAGTTCCGGGAGAATACTCCCGTATATCGGGGAGATACTGGATCGCGATATCATAAAAAAAGAGCCAGGCTATATCGTATGTCCTTTCATTTAATATTCTCTCAAGTTCGATTCCCGGTTCATTCACCGTGACTCCGAGCAGTTTCAATTTCTCCGGGTCTGTGGAATAGACTTCAACCCCTTTTTTCCGCAGAACATCGGCATATCCCTCCTGTCCGCGGCCATCCCTCGCAATATAGGTGATGTGGTATCCCTGGTCTTTCAGGAGAGATATGATGGTGAAAAGTCTGAGAGCACCGGACGCACGGTCAAACCATGGGAGGTACTGGTCGATGATGAGGATATTGCCCTTAACGGACTTTTGCACTACACTTACGTCTTGAGACTCTCCGCTTTTAACTTCTTTATTTTCTTTTTGTGCGTCGAGGATGCCTTTGTTTTTCCAATATTCAAATGAAATAAAGAGACTTTTGAACAATAATTCCATGGAATCTTCATCGGGACGCACGTTTGTTTGAGGAAGAGACCATCCTTTCTTGAGTAGTCTTATAATCTCGCTGCTAATTGGTTGAATAAGTGGTTCAAATTGCTGAACCAATGTTTCGGGATTGGTAATATTTATATATTGCTGAACTTGCTTATCGGTAGGGTACATCAATGCAAAATGCCACAGCGACTTTCCTTGCTTGTAAGAACGCTGGCAGAATTCTTCAAAGCCGACAGGCTTTGACACATAATTGATTGCATTTTTATTAAAATAAACTCTTAACCCAAATTTCTGCATCCTAACTTCAGCTTCGGTATCTTCATATCCGAACCTGAATTTCTCGTTGTAACCACCAGCCTTAATCATCAATTCTTTTTTGTATGATGAACAACCTCCCCAAAGATGCCCGAACGGCAGTAGTTGACCATGTTGAAGGTTTTTGTAACACCAGAGCCGACAATCAACTTCGGTTACATAATGCATTAATGGTGATACTTCCAATCCCGGTGCCCACTGCATGAATGCAAGCATGGCGTCCTCAACTGCCGGATGTTCATGATGAAATCTGTAGTGTTCGGCAAGATAATCAGGATGAGGATAGTTGTCGTCATCATAATGGATAACGATCTTCCCCTTTGCAGCCTTAATGCCTGCATTACGCGCTGCTGCAAGGCCGGCGTTTTTCTGATAAATATATGTCATATTAAAATCGTTTTTGTATTTGTCGGCAATGTCAGAAGCTGGAATTTCAGATCCATCGTCAACGACTATAACTTCAAAATTTGATTTTTCAAGTGTTTGTTCGGTAAGTTGATCGAGGCACTGTGCCAATAGTTCCTGACGGTTATAAGTTGTTATGATCAATGAGAGAACAGGTGCTGTTCTCACGGATTTTTCCCCTGTATTCAGTATTTGTGCGGCCCATTGTCTGGTCTTCTCATCATACAAAGATGGATGATTCAGGACTATTTGTGCTTTCAGTTCCGTGTCGTGTTGACGGGCTTTTGTTATCATACTGTTTTCACGGACCCTGTATAGTACCAGGGGTTCCGGGATTTTCTTGCCTGAAAAACCTTTTTCTGCGCAACCGACCCAGAAATCCCAGTCCTCATATCCCCAAATCATGTTCCGGTTGTAACCGCCAACAGTCTCCCAAACATTCCTGTGGTAGAGCGCACAATAAGGCAATAATGTCTCTACACGTAATTTATCTGTATTCCACTCTTCTGTATGCCAGTAATCATGTCTTGTTTCAAACATTGACAAATCAGTATATGCGATAGAGATGTCAGGGTGAGATTCCAACAGGTCAACTGTTTTAAGCAGCATATCAACGTGTATTTTGTCATCCGCATCCAAAGGAAGTATGTATTTCCCTATGGAGTTTTTTATGCCGAAATTTCTTGCATCTGCAAGCCCTCCGTTTTCTTTCTCAAGAAGGACGATTTTCTTGTCCGGATATTGTGCAATCAACTTCCGGGTTATTTCACTGGTATTGTCAGGGCTGCCATCATTAACAATAATACACTCCCAGTTTTGATAGGTTTGGTTAACGACACTCTCAACAGCTTCTGGTAAATATTGTGCATGATTGAAACAAGGGATAATAACTGAGACCAGAGGTTCCTTCTTCTGAGGAGGTGAACCAATTCCAATAAATTTCAGTTCTGCCTCCTGATGGCAGGCATTAGGAACAAAATTAATGAAAGAACCTATATCGATCCGATGACCCTGAGCAAATAGTTTGGCTAAATTGTCAGGGCTGTATTCTTCTTTGTCGACTGCACGATTTGCACTGTAGACATTTTGAACTTTATTGAGTGGTACGCAGAACGTTACTGATTGCTCATAGCACAAAAGGAAAGGTTTCGAATCTCTGAAGACCGAGCTGTTTCCAGCCATATTTGCTTCCAGGGTATTTGGATTTTTAAAAGAAAAATTGGCAATAAAAGGTAAGATGTCTTCCACCCTGTACAGTGAACTTGAGAGCTCAAGTGGATATCCGAAATCATATTCAGCTGCAGTCCAGTTATATTTGAGAACGCTATCTCCCAAAGACTCAAATACAGGTAATTGTTGACCCTTATCAAGCGGGTAACAATATTTGGTATTTTTGCCGAGCCTGAGAGAGAAGCCAAGAGCATCATTATTTTTTTGCAGATTATCTATTTGTTCAGATAATGAGAAATGACGAACAAAGATATTGTCGTCAACAAGAAACAATACATAATCAAACGGGGCAAGCAGTGCAAGTACGTCACCATAAAAATCTTGCTCACGTATAAATTTCATGAATGGATATAACTGGTAGTCTTGTTCAAGTTGTCTGTATTGCTCTGAGTGAAGAGTATTCGTTCCGGTAAAGAACACCCGAAGTTGCGATGTATCAATATCGACGCAATGAAAAAGTAGAGAACGTAATACTCCATCCAATTGGAGAGAGCGGTCTTTACTGAAAATAAGGACAAGGCACCCTAACTGCATGTTTTATCTTAACTTATTTTGTTGCAGGCTGTCATTAATGTTGGGGCACTCTAGTGGCTGGAAAAGGAGTTGAAAGGTTTAGTAGTTTTAGAGGTTAAATAATTAGAATATATTGTTGACCATGTGTCTGCATCTTTATTGATGGACTTAATTGGTTTGATCCCGCTTTTTAATCTTTCGATAAGGATTCGATTATCGACAACCTCCTGCATGCATCTTGTAAGGTCTCTATGATTATTTGGTTCAAATAATATTCCATTTTTTAAATGAACGATAATATCTGAGAGTTCACCTATCTTCGGTGCAATTACTGGTACTTTTTGATCGAGGGCACTCAGAACAAGAAAATAGTTTTCCGCAATTGAAGGAGAGATAATGATATCAATTGAGGCAAACAAACAAGGTGTTTCTGCCCAACAATAACCACTTTTATATTCGATTCGATTATTATTTAATGAAAAAGCCTTAAGCTGGGAAAGCTGGGAAGGGTCCACATATCCACAGATTAATAATTTTGCCTGTCCTTGAATCATGAGAAACGCATTAACGACAAAGAAAAGATCATCATAATCGGAATGAAAGTAGCCAAAGGTTACTTTTTGAGAAATACGTTCCTTTTTTGGCACTAACGGCGGTATGAAGCTTATCCCTGGTTGAGTGGTAGAAATTTTGTTTGCGGCGAAATTATTGGCAGTGAATTTATTCGCAATATATGTGGATGTAGATGAGATGAAGTCTATCCTCTGCAATAACACTTTAATATATTCATGTCTATGCTTGATGAAATTAGTTAAAAAATCTTTTTGACCAGCAGTTAATGGATTCGGTAAGGTGAATTCGATACATCTAACACATTTATCAACTGAGGAGGGACCACTGCACAACTGATTAAGTGCTTGTATATATAAATATTGTCCTGGGCAAATAAACCAATAATCATGCAATGTCAAACAGAGCGGCAGCCCCATGTCTTTTGCAGTATTTAATAGCGAAAAAGGAAACCCTAACACATTAAAAAAATGAATAATATCAATTTGTTGTTTTACCAAGAGATCTTTGAAATTGGTTTCAACATTCCTATTTTCTATTTGCATAGTAAGGTCGCTAAAAGCCGCTGGAACAGTAATCTTGTGCAGCTCCAGCCCTTGGTATTTATCGCTAATGATGCAACATCTGTGCGTTTCAGAATTCATATCCGGATACGTAATGTGAATATCATATCCATGAGTACACAACTCTTTGGCAAGGTCTCGGACATAAGCCTCATATGTATTAATTGAGTCAGCAGAGAAACTGGGAGCGACAAATAGAATTTTTCTATAACACTTTTGTTGATGCTTCTTTTCATCATTTCTCCTGGTGATGATGCTTCTCGCCCAATCCCTTGCTCTTCGTTCATAAAGCAGTGGATGATTGAGAACTATTTGAGCTTTGAGTTCCAAATCATGTTCCAGTGCTTTTGTAAACATGCTTTTATCTTTGACACGGTACATGAATAGATGGCCAGGAATCCTTTTTCCGAAGAATCCTTTTTCGCCACAGGCTAACCAAAAGTCCCAATCTTCATATCCATATATCATATTTGTGTTATAGCCGCCTGACGCTTCCCATGCTTCACGCCTATACAACGAACAATAATTGATATAGTTTCCCCAACAAAGACTATAAAAATCATAATCACTGGTTTGGTATTGATTTTGCGATAAGCCGAACCTGATTGTATCCGTATAAGCAAAACCAATATCGGGGTGCGTTTCTAACAGGGAAACTGTTCTTGATAACATTTCCGGATGGATTGCATCATCTGCATCGAGTGGCAAGATGTAGTTGCCTGTTGAATTTCTTATTCCGAAATTTCTTGCATCGGCAAGTCCGCCGTTTTCTTTCTCAAGAAGAACGATTTTCTTGTCGACATGTTTTGCTATTAGAGCCTTAGCGACATCGGCTGTATTATCAGGGCTCCCGTCATTCACGATAATACATTCCCAGCAGGAATAAGTCTGGTGTACTATGCTCTCAACGGCTTCGGTGAGATAGTGTGCGTGATTATAACATGGTATGATTACAGATACGAGAGATCTTCCCTCTTGATTGACCTGAGAAAATTGAAAGTATCCCAAATCCATAGTCTCTCCCCCCCTAAGGAGATTCTACATAATCCTGCATCATTTACCTTATACTAAAAATAATATAAAAAATCAAATTTTGATAACGTAGAATATTTTCGCATAAATACAAATTGGTTAAATTATCGATGATTTGGCCAATGACATGCTACAGTGCCAAAGGTTCGCGCGTGGGTGCCTGTGATTTGAAATTTTACTGTGATTTCATGAAATCAATTGCTGCTTGAGAAAAATTTGCCTTGAGATGGTCTAAGTCATCTAATAGAATAGATTTTTCAGCGATACGTTTTAGTTCTTCCATGATATTCTGTCTCTCATGAGTTAAAAATTCGACAAATTTACTTTGGAAAGGTTTATCGCGTAATACGTCTATTATTTCGTCAGGAAGATCATCAAAGAGTCCTTTTGTCATTGCGAAAATAATGATCCTATCTATATGAGCTTGCTTATTCTCGGATTTCTGGCTTTGGAGTTTTTCTGTCATAAGGCGGGATAAAATATTCTCTCTAATTGGAATTTGGGTAGAATCTTTCAGGATTTTCATAGTCGTTGTATGTTTATTAGTGTCAATTTTATTTATAAAAGCAACGTCACCTAATGAATATGCGAATTCCTTTTGTGGTTTGTAGAAAGGCTCGAAAGCCTTATAATCTTCAAGGAAGATCTCATAAAACCTCTCCATATTGACGGGATGTCTATAATAATTTCGGTTTGTTTTATTGATTTGCGGGAACAATATTATTTCCCCGGTTTTTTCTGACAGTTTCGCTTGTACTCCCTTCATATCCTCTATATGACCTATGTAATCTAATTCACTCAAATCTGCAGGTAATAGATATGTCTGAAGTGCGGTATGATGATTTCTGTTTAAAATATCTTTATCAATGTAATGAATAAAAGTATTAGGATCACTAAAATATTCGATCGGCCAATCTTCTATACCGATATTCTTACAATACCATCCTTTTTCCCCGGTATCGCCTCGTATTGGCCCGTAAAACATGGACATGAATCTCTCAAAAGGATCTCTGATAACTGAAAACTTAAAAAAGTCTCTGTATTCTCTGAGGGATTTTGTCCATTTATAACCTACTTTCTCATGGATGTCTTTCAGTGTAGACTCTTTCCCGAACTTCGGCTTGAAAAATAATTCGTATTTTATCGAACTGCATCCCGCTCGGGGAATTTCTACATATAATAGTTTTCTTTCTAGATCCTCATGTACACAAAGGTCGTGTTTCATTGTCAATAGTATAAATTAGAAAAGAATTACAAAAAAATTATACGAGTCCACAGTTCTGATGAACTAAATATGTTTCGTATTAAGAATAAAAATATCAATACAGATTTCGTTCACTAGAAAGTGATTGAAACCGCGCATGTACGGTCAGATAGGATGGGGTGTAGTCTGCGCTTTACGTAAAGGTTGATAAAACTTCCCAAGTGTTTCATAATCTTCCATGAAGATATCATTAAATTTTTCAGCATCAATTTTAAGAGGATAATAATTATTTGCCTCGCGCTGTTTTTTCCACCAACCAAACTGAATTTTCTCACTGAGCACCTGTGAGAGACACTTCTCGACGCTATCCATATCTTCTAACTGTCCAATATAATCCAAATCAGTCAAATTTTTGGGGAGTAGGATTGTCTGAAGGGCCGTATGTGGGTTTCTGTTCAATATTGATTTGTTTACACGATGAATAAATATATTAGGATCTCCAAAAATATCATCTGTCCAATGAGATATACCCAGACTTTGTACAATGGGTGATAGCCTATTATTGTGTAAAATGAAATAGAAGGCAGACATAAATCTTGTGTATGGATCCCTCACGACGGTGAATTTGAAATAATCTTTGAAGGACGTTAGATCATTCAGATGAAATGTGCATTTGCTGCCCAGTATTTCTTGGAATCTACAGGTAATTTCCCTAGGCTGATTATCACCAAAAAGTGGCTTCCAGAACAATTCATAGTCTATTGTAGTGCAACCTGCCTTAGGTATTTCGACATAAAGGAGTTTCTTGATGTGATTAACTCGGGCTATCATGATGTATATAGCGATTAAACCAACTAATGGTATATTTGTATGATAGAGTACCTAATGGTGATTTTGCAAGCATAGCGCATCTTTTCCATCAACAGGGGGCTTGGAGATTATGGAAAAGCTCTTGATCGAGAGGTTTGAGGCAAAGATACGCAATAAAGTAATAAATAAGCTTTTTAAAAGGGATTTCTTGCTTTTTCAAGTAGCGTCAGAGCGGTGGTATTTTGTGGTTCGAGTGCAAGGACTGCTAGACAGTATTTTTGCGCTCTTATATGTTCTGAACGCTTTAATTCCAATTCTGCGAGACGCAGAAGGGCGGCGGTATTTTTAAAGTTTTTTTCCAGTTCTTTTTTAATTCTATATTCCTCTTGTTCGGCATTGTATTCGACTTTTTTAGAATCTACAGCTTTTCTATTGTATAATCTAAGGTAAAGTTCTTCATACTTATCTACAACAGCTTCCCATGTAAGTTTTTCCTTCCACTCAATGTATCCTTCTTCGGACAGTTGTTTGCGTAACGAGGCGTTATCAAGGATATTATTCGCCTCGTTTGCCATTTCATCCGGCAAGCACACAATGCCACCTTTCCATTCCCCGACGTTTCCGCAGTCTGTTGAAACAAAAGGAGTTTTTGATGCCTTTGCTTCAATGATTACCAGCGGAGAGGCCTCTATATGTGAGCCGAAGAGAAACACGTCAGCAGTATGATAAGCTGCAACTGTATCTTCGCGGGGAATATTGACCACGAATTTTATGTTCAGGCCGTCAGATTGTTTTTTTAATGGTTGTAATTCATTGCCCTCTTTCCCTATGAATACCATGGTAAAGTCCGGACGATTCATCTGCCTTACTGCTTCTATCACCCTTTCATGGCCTTTGCCCGCATAAAAATTTGCAACGCAGAGACCCATATAGGGCGTTACAATTTTGTATTTCTCCCGGAAATTGATTAGGAGAGGTTTAGTGAATTCTTCTTCATCTACCCCGTTTGGAATAACAACACTGTTTTGAAATCCGTGAAGATTTGCAAATTCATAATCCTTGTATAAAGAAGAATGATAAACAGCCGCATCATAAATAGGGACGGCCATAGGTATTATCTTATTAAAGTAATCTGTGAACTGAGGCCAACGTACAGTCCGTGCATCATCGAGAGCGGAATAACCACAAGGGGCGATCACGGTGACTCTTTTCTCGCGGGTTGACTCAAGAGTAGCAAAGGCAAGATCTGTTGCCCACTGCTGAGCAGCGTAGTTCATGACAACATGCGCGGGATGATGAAGGAGAAAATCTATATACCGTTGAATATCAGTTCCTCTGAATCCACTCCCCAGATTGCCTGTTATATCAAATTCATGGATTGAAACACCGTTTAGGTCCTTAAAACTGCGATCAGGAAGTTTTGTTGTTGCAACCTCTACGCGATGCCCCCTTTTTGCGAGCCGCTCTGAAATTTGCTGGACAACAATTTCTGCTCCGCCGACATGCGGAGGATAGAATTCGACAGTGTGGAGAATAGAAAGAGAAATTTTCTTGGTTTTCTCAATGCGTAAGGATAGGTGAGGTTTTTTTGCTTTTAGATTAAGACTTATATATTCTTTAAAAGGTTCATTCGCGAGGGAAGCGTCCTGAATCCCAAGCCAATGAGGGGAATGAGGATATTCTTCGATTTCGTCAAAACCAGCCTGTTCCAGCAAGGATTTCAAATATATACAATTAAAACCAGTTTTATGGAAGTCATATTCATCTTCCTGCCCACCATAAATCAGTCCGATCCATGGGGTGTTGGGAGGAGTCTGAAAATGTTCCCAGTTTTTATAATAAATTTTTACGATCCTGTCTATATCAGGAACGGAAATACGAAGTTCCCCTCCTGGTTCAAGAACCTCATACCAGCGACGGAGAATTGGCAGTATTTCGTGGTTCGGAAAATGTTCCAGAATATGGCATGCATAAATTATTGATGCGCTATTGCAGGAGAATTTATTCAATTCTTTGACATTATCTACAACATCAACTGAAGGCAGCGTTGGATCTATATCAACATTTATAAAACCGGTGACTTTAATATTTCCACAACCAAGATGCAATTTTAGCTGTCGTCCCTTATTGTGTTCTTTCTGGATGGCAGATTTGTTAACAGACTTGAATTGCTCTTTGTATTTCTCTCTTATTTTTTGTGCGAGCGTTTCCTGTATTTTTGCTTTTGTGCTTCCTATACTTTTCGAGTGTATGCGAATTTTATGGAGGACTTCCGGAATATTTGCTAATTGAAATCCAGCAAGAAGGGCACGTGCAAAAAAGTCATAGTCATCAACGCTACGGTATTCTTCACGGTAATCCCCGATTTTACCAAAAACTTCACGACGGATAAGTGACGCACTATTAATCATTGAATTTACTTCACCAAAGGTTTCACGGATTTTTTCAGGTTCCCATTCAATTTGGGGTATGCCTCTAATGTTACCTTCATCATTAAAATATTCTGCAAAGCAACCAACGATTGCTATTTCAGGATGGGTTTCAAGATATTGGACTAACTTTTCAAGCTTGGTTGGTAGTGAGATGTCGTCACTATCATGATTTAACAAATATTTTGAACCAGGATTTGTGTGTTTGATTGCCTCGTTTCTTATAACTACTTCTCCTCTGTGGGGCAGGGATAAAACCTTTATCCTCTTATCGAGTAATTCGTATGTTTTAGCAATTTCAAGAGTTCTGTCAGTCGAACCATCATCTGCTATGATGATCTCGAAATTCCCAAATGTCTGGGATAATAATGAATCAAGCGTTTCGGCAAGATATATTTCCCCATTGAAGACTGGCATGAAAATAGAAATGATAGGCGTTTTTGCATGATGTATATTAACAATTGATGCCTGTTTGGAGGAGATTTTCTCAGCATTTAGTGATGACCAATGTCCACTTGCCCAGGGTGCAACAGCCAAATAATTCGAATAGCGATAATTCTCAAGAGAATCCCGCCAATAGCTTATATGCACCAATCCATCAGGGATGATGCGAAATACACGATAGCTAAATTTTGTTAACAGTTTGCAGACTTCCTTAAGCGTTATTCCAGCGTCAGAATAAGTACCGCCATACTCAAATTGAAGATAACAAATACGGTTTTCTTTGAGTAATCTGCTTGCACCTTGCAAAACTTCAAGCTCAGCACCTTCGGTGTCAATTTTCAAGAAATCAATGTGCGTAATTGCGTTTTCATCGCAAAACGAATCGAGCGTTTGAGTCTGGACTTCGATAGGTATTATATGAATATTGAGATTTTCTTCTACTTCTTTACGTTGATATAGATTACTCATCTCTGATATTGATGAATCCCCAGCATACCAATAAAATGTCCTAGTGCCATTTCGACTAGAAATAGCACAATTTATTAAAAACAAGTTTAAATAAGAAGACAGATTATTTTGCAGTTCAGTAAAAATCTGTGGTATTGGTTCAAAGGCATATAATTTTTCTAATTCAGCTATTGATAATACTTCACGGCTCCAGGCACCTTGGTGAGCACCGATATCAAAAACAATATCATCAGGTTTGATAATACGTTGTAATAGACGAAGCTCACCATTTGTTTGGCGATTGGAATTGTCATACCCTGTATTATCTAAATGATCGGAGTCTGTAAGAATGCTAATATTGGTCAAACGTTCCTTCAGTTTATCATCGGACGGAACAAACGGAGAAAATTGGGGACCGACACTTACCTTATGTAACTGCGAGGCAAGATTCTGCTGCCATACCTGTAAAAGGCGGGTTTCGATATCTGAATCATCTACGAGACTGTTGAGCAACAAGTTTGATGCTGCCGATTGTAAATCTTTAAGATGAATGCGAGAAAGTTTCTTAGCATGGACGGTAATATTACAGGTCATTTTCCATTTATGAAACTCAAAATGCAAGTCACCGAATCCTAATGATTCTAAAATATGCCGGAACTTTTCTTCATACCAGCCGTCGTAATGGATAGCCCATTTCGCTTCATGTGAGCCGAAAACGTGACGTATGACTACCTGTTTCTGCTGATATGAATAGTCGGGAGATTGAATGAGAGATATACTCGCAGAGAAATCAGGCGTTTCAATTGTTAATATCCCTCCGATTTTTAACCACTGATTCCACCGGCATAAAAGTGCCAGTGCTGTTGGGCGGTCAAAATGTTCAAAGACATGATGCAAACGAATTTCATCCACTGATTCATGAGGAAAATCCAGTGTAGTTATATCTGCAAATATATCGGCACCTACCATAGTCTGGGATGTATGTTCCGAAGGCGGATAGTCGAAGTTTACATATCCTTTAAGATGAATTCCTCCACACCCAAGGTGAAGGCGGAGTGGCTGACCATGTGCCCATAATCTTGCTTGTTGTAATGTTTCAAGGTAACCAGTTGCTGGTTTTGCTGACTCTTGGAGATTATGTGTTGGTGTATTTGTTTTTAATGATTCTACTACTTCATAAGACTTATCAGATTCTACGATATCGTGCCACAATAGACGCCGTGGTTCTTTGATAAATGTTGGAACAAAGTGTCCCCAGCTTTTGATGTAAAGATCAATATCCTGTTTTGAAGTATCTAAGTTTGATTTTTTCCGGCAATCCAATAAGTTATTATGAACGACCAAACAATTTGACAGATGAATAATTTCTTTGTTGCGCTCATAAAGCTTGAGGCATAAATCGCCGTCGGCGCAATAGAAATGATATTTTTCGTCAAATCCGTTAACCTCTCGAAAATCAGTTAATCGTACCAGTCCATAATTCATAAGTAGCTTATTCCCAAAAGTGTAGTCAATACCGAAGATTTCCCACCCGGGCTCGGCAACGATGTTCTTATAGAAAAAAATACCTCCTGCAATTTTCAAGGATTGTTTGTCTAGAATTTCAACTGCGTTGGTAATACAAGACTTTTGAAAGCTGATATCGTCACTGGCAAACATTGCCCATTTGCCTTTAGCCTTTGAAAAGCCGAAATTATATAATTGGGGCCAGGAATGTTTTCCTTCTCCCAAATGTTTAGTTTCATTGTAAATTTGGTTTATGCTATGCTTCCGTAATATTTCCAATGTGTTATCGGAAGACCCCCCTTCGACAACAATGACTTCATAGCTCACTCCTTCTGCAGCTTTTTCCAGACTTGTGAGCATTTCATCCAGAAGTTTTGCGCGGTTTTTCGTAGCGACGATAATGCTGACATCATAGTTGTTATGAGGGGACAAATTGGTATCGTCAACAATTCTTTGATCATTAGCTAAAGGTCCTTTGAAAAATTTATTGCCATAGCTGTATTTATGTCTGCAAATTGATCCCGAATATTCTTTGTTAATCTTTTTACAAATTATATGAGCATTATCTGAAGGAATTTCACCAAGTTCAATAAAACTATCTTCTAGTCTGAACAATGTTTCTAACAATTTTTTATGCTCACTCTTATTCAGATCAAAATTATTATAAAAAACTTCATCTAAAGCATAAAAAAGAATTGAACCACCAAAATATTTAACTTCAATTTCGTCAAATATATCGGCTAATATTGGTATAATCTTGTCAGAGTTTATACACTCTGAGGGATCATTTTTTAAAAAATGATCTACAGGAAGTGGTTGCCAAATTGTGCTATTTGTATTTTTTAATGTTTTTGGCAAAAGGTTTCTTGCAAAATTGACCAACTCTTGTTGTCTTTTGCCTATTTGCTGATATTTCGGTCCAACATACTCGTTTGAGATTAAAAACCCATCATTCTTGAGTGTTTTATAAAGCATTGGTATGACATAATTTAAGTCTTTTATATGGTGTAGAGCTCCATTTGCCCAAATAAGATCGTATTCTTCTTCTTGCAAAATATCGTTATTAATATCGGAAACATAATATTCAATTATGTCAGCTAAATTCTCTTCGTCAGCTTTTTTTTGGGCTTCTTTTATAGCTCCTGCGGCTATATCTATACCTACAATTTTTCTTGCAACGTGCATTTTTGCAAGTCTACGTTCAATTGCTCCAAAACCGCAACAGAGACTCAAAGCTTTATTGAAAGGAATTCTATCTTTCAGGAATTTATCGACCGTCCAATATTCACACCAGTCTCTTTGTGTTGCATAAAATTCGTTAAAAATAAGCTTGCAAGCACGAGACCTGATTGGAGGAAAACAATAGAAATTCTTTTCGGACGCTGAACAATCGACTTGAGACCAATAAGAAGAAACGAGGTAATTGTCGACCTCAAGATCACTTTCTTTCTCGATATGCTGGTGTTTTTTGGAATTTTCAGCTTCTTGAAATGCTTGCGTAATGATTACCGGTGGTATTTGTGAAAGAGGGAATAATCTTGACAGTGTTGGTTTCCTTTTATATTCATTCATGCATCTTTCATACACTTTTTGATATTGATGAGCAATGATTTCATGATCAAATGTTGAGACGGCTCTTTCATGTGCGTTTTGGCTGTATTGTTTCAATAGCTCTGGGTTTGAAGCTAAAGACAATGTGGCCTGAACAATTTGTGGAACATTCTTGTGCTCTGTAACAAGGCCATCTGTGCCGTGGCGAACAAGCTCCGGAACCCCGCCGGTAGGGAATGTAACAATGGGAACTCCGCAGGAAAGGGCTTCAAGAACGACGAGCGGACAATTGTCTGCGGCAGGCGTGTAGAGAAACATATCGAGTATTGAATATGCCTCTGCTAGCTCAGATTCCCGGGTAATGTGGGGGATACTGATAATGCGTGGATTCTCTGATTTGTTCCCGGTTCCAATATTAACAAACACGCAATTTGGCAGCTTTGCCAGGAGTACTTCTAACGCTGCCTGCGTGTAAGAACCTCCCTTCCATTCATTGTCTAATGTGCCACCATGTGAAACGGCTCCAATGACGAGTAGATCTTCCGGGATACCAAACTTGCGGCGGGCCTCCTTTTTATCAAAAGGCTTAAAAACAGAGGTATCAATGCCGTTATGTATCAGCGAGATGTGATGATTCTGCAAGATGCTCTGTTCGACCTTATTTTTTAACCATTGTGACGGGGTGACAATCCACAGATAGGAATGCTCGTAGATCAGTTTTTTATCATTCAAGAGTTGTGCAGAGGTATCAACAGCTAGGACAGGTTGTGTCTGTAGATAAGGGCAATCGCCGCAACCCGATTGCCATCTGTCACAATCAAATGAATGGGCGCAGTGCCCTGTGAATGATTGCATATCGTGAAGTGTCCATACGACCGGCTTCAAATGAGAGAGAGCTGAAATGGAAAAAGGATTGAAATAACCGCCGTGCAAATTATGCAAGTGGAGTATATCGGCAGACTGCACCAGCGGATGGTTGATTAATTTATGGCTTCCTTGGAATTCATAGAATAGCTGTCCATTCTGGTGACATTTTTGCTGTATTGAAGGATCAGGCTCTATCGGGAAAGAAAAAGAATGCTCCGAATTGCTCATTTTGATCCCTACGAGCATTTTTGCATCATGGCCATTCTTGCGCTGAGCTTCCGCAAGCCGCCATGCGACCTTTGCTGCCCCGCCAGCTACATCATGGGTGTTGATGTGAACGATTGAGAGCTTATCCATTATCTCCCTTATCAGTATCCCTTGAGCGTCTTTTCAGTGCATCTTCTCTTGCTAATGAAGCAAATTCTGCTTGAAGATCTTTTTTAGCAATTGAAGTACATTCAGGCCAGAAACGAAGAGAATAAAGCTGTTCAGGTATATTCCATAGTTCACCAATTTCGGAAAGCTTTAACCACAGATCATAGTCTTGAGCAAATAAGAACTTTTCATCATAGCCACCAATATTGTATAGAGCAATTCTTCTAATCATGGCAGAACCATGCCCGATTTGGTTTTTAATAAGTAACCCATTTCTGATATCTTCATAACTTTCATATTCTCCCCAAGTGCCATATTCCCGTCCTTTTTCATCAATGACACTCAACCATGTGCCTACCACCAAACATTCTTTATTATTTTCTAAAAACATAACCTGTTTTTCAAATCTGAGGGGATGGGATATATCATCTGCATCCATGCGGGCGATGTATTCACCGCGAGCATGTTTCAAGGCTATGTTCAGTGATTTCGTAAGACCAAGATTTGAATCATTTCTGATAATATTTATGCGCGAATCGTTGAATTGTTCAAGCATTCCTTCAGTATTGTCAGTCGAGGCATCATTGACGATGATAAATTCAAAATCCTGATAGGTCTGATCCAGTATGCTTTCAACCGCTTCTTTTATATACTTTTCGCCGTTGAAGACAGACATGATTACACTGATTTTAAGTGCTTTAGCATTTTGAGTATATTTATAATTATGATACATAGATCTATGTTCTAAGTAGGTTTAGAACTTATTATTATAATAAACCATAAGGAACTTTCAGTGGTGATAAATATTGGTATCTACTGTGTCTTGGAATAAAGAAGCCCGTAAAGCCAGTAGACTATCAAACCTTATCATGTATTAGATTGTTGCAAATTAATGGTAAAAGTTATCGTTTTTTTAAGGATGGTGAGAAGAGTTGTTGTAGTTTTTGTTTTGCCTTGGTCGAATAGTCTAATTATGGATTGCACAATAAATAGTGTAGTACCTACTCGTATATTATTTTCTGGGAGATACTGAACCATTTTTTAAGCTCAGATTCATAATCGCAAGCTGATTTTCCCTTTGATGTGCCTCTGCCGAAATGAGACCAAATAGGTTTATTATCTAAAACATACTCAGCACATCGAACTCCATAAAAAAATCTACATGGAAATTTATCATATATATTCAGCCAATCGACATATTTTAGTGAATAACCTGCCTTTACTAAACCTATCGAAATTAGACCACCGGTATCAATATTTTTCTCAGGAATCGGTCTGAAAGTAAGGTCATACTTAAAAAATAGATTAGTTTCGAAAAGCAAACAATTGGCATGTATCATACCAATATTGTCAACTGTTCGAAAAGGCTTAGCACCTACAGCTTTGACTTTCGCATTAAGTTCATTCAGCAAATCTCTAAGCCAAAAATCTCTTAAAGCAATACAGTCGCTATCAAATATTAAGGTGTAGTCCGTATCGATATGTTGCATCATTTGATCAAGTGCTTTAGAATGTCCGATTGACCCAAAATCATGGATATCTTGTTTGTGAGTAATAAGGTTTAAACGGCCTGAATCATGTAGTTTTATCAATTCCTTTATAGATTCATCGATAGATCCGTTGTCGACGACTATTAATTTGAACGGGAGCTTTGTAAATCGAAAAATTGAATCTAAACATAATTTTGTTAAATGCCACGTATTAAAATTGACAAAACCAATAGTTACTGTCGGCTTAACTGACTTAATTGACATTCAGAATTTCTTGATAGAGATTATCGTATTCTCTGACACTTTTTTCTAAATCGAATATCTGGCAAATAGTTTTGAACGCACTAGCTCCATGTTCTTTCCTCAAATCCGGATTTAAAAGATATTGTTCTATCGCGGCTACTAGTTGGTTTAAATTATTCTCCTCTATTAAAAAACCATTGTACCCATTAATAACCAGTTCATTTACTTGGTCAACATCCGTTGCTATAGCAGGAATATTGGATGCCATCCCTTCCATAAGACTGTTGGGAATTCCTTCGTTGAGCGAATTTGAAACGCATGTAACAATATCAAATGATTTTATTATTGATTGCGGTGCTTCAATATTACCAAGGAAGAAGATATATTTTTCAAACCCTGCGGCTAATGCTTTAAGTTCTGTCTCCATATCTTCAGCACCGGGCATTTGAGAATTGCCCCCGATAAGAACCAAGCGTATGTTCTGATATTTTAGAGAGAGTTCCTTCACTGCCTGAATGAGTAACTGAATGTTTTTCCCTCTCCCGAAACGACAACTTCTGCCGATGACGAAACAGTCCCTGTCAAAAATATATTTTGTCTCCAAATTTTTAACATAGTCTAAATCAATTCCATTATATATAAGTCTGATTCTACTGCGATCAATATGTCTCGATATCATATCTATTGTTCCGGAGCTAGAAGCGATTACATATTTAAAATTTTCCTTGGGAAGTCTTGTGCAGCTTCTTGTTCCGTCAGCTCTTTCGATTATATTTGTTACTCCAGCAGCTAAAGCACAATTAAGCGGCAAAACATCATTATGAATTTGAACGATATCGGGCATTATTCCCTTGAAAAATTTAGTAATTTCCAGTGGATTTTGATAAGGAATAAAAATCGGATTGCCAACAGAAGAGAATTTTTCCTGAAATTTTGAAACATGAGTAGCCAAAAAATAAAAATCATATTTTTCACATAATTCTTTTGCAAGATTATAAAGAAATGACTCTATGCCTCCGATATAAAAATCAAAAAGGGTGAAAACAATTTTTGGTTTATTCATTGTTCTAAATGTTATAGCAAGAAACCAAATATGAAAGCTCGGTGGCCAAAATACTTCTTAGTTCTGATATATAAAGCGCATCCATTGATCTATAACTAGCTCCCATTTCCAGCTTTTACTTATTGTGGACATACAATTTATTCGCATTTGTTCAAGCAGAGACCTGTTTGATTGCAAATGATTGAGCGTCTGTGCAAAAGCATTAATGTCTCTGTCAATAATATAGCCATTTTTGCCGTTTGTAATCAATTCCGGAATAATGCCCACATTGGTAGAAATAGTTGGAACTCCGCAGGCCGCTGCTTCAACGGGAGGCATCGGCTGACCTTCTTTGATAGAAGCATTAATCAAGATATCAATGGAGTTATAAAAATCATTCATTTGCTCATGGCTCAGAATTGTCTTGCTCCAGTCAATAAAGCTGAATTTTATGTCTTGAAGAACTTTTGACAATGGTAAAACAATATCGTAGAATCCTTTCGCTCCCCTTTGATAGTCGGGTCTTGTATTGCCTACCCAGCCGACAACAAATGTATCATTATTAGCAATATTTATTTTGAAAAATACATGTGTATCAACACCACATCGTGTATGTTTTATGTTTTTTATTTTGGAACTGAATATTGCTAATAATCGCTTGCTTACAACATTTATTCCTTTGAGAGAATTCAAAAAATTACATAATTCATCTGGAGGTTCAACATCTCTTTCCGGGGTTGTCAGATCATTATCCCAAAGATTATGTGAATGAATACCGGTGATTATTTTATTCTTTCCAATAATATTACATAGTGGAATAGCATCGACGTAATACATTGGAAATATAACGTCATAGTCAGAAGCGATAGAGGGGTTTCTTAGTAATTCTTCGGTGATTATGACATCAATGCTTGCAGGATATCTTTGATAGTCCCAGAACTTTTTAATGTTTATTGCTATGATCCCAAGTGCCGTTTGCATTAAGTTTGGAACAAGAAGAATCCGTTTCATTACTATCGGATTGCTGAAACAAGCCAGTTCAAAGGGGTTCGCGCTTCACCTGCAAAAGCAATCTCAACTTTTTCCCAATCCTGTAATAAAAAATGTAAACTTTGATCTGTAAATCTCCAGTAATCTTTGCCGGTTTCAAATGGCTCACCATGTAACCAGAAGTTAAAAGGTGTAGTTACGAATAATCTGCCGCCTTTTTTGATAATTCTTCCTATTTCTTCAATAGCTTTAAAGGGATCAGCGACATGCTCAAGGACATCGGTACAGACGATAGTGTCATAAACACTATCGTTAATTTCTTTCATATCCATTATATCGGTAATAATTGCAGCAGTTGTTGTTCGGTAAAAATCCGCCCTCGTATAATCCTCTCCTGCAAGGAGATATTGGCCGAACATCCAATCCCCACAACCGAGGTCAAGAATTTTACCTTTCATCAAATGGCGGTTATCAAGTAGAAAATTCATTATGCTGATTCTTACTAAAGTGAAAACCTTACCAGTGAATTCAGGATGTTGAAATCTTGTATCATTCCAGACTTGTCTTTCAGGCGTCATTTTGCATCACCTCAAGATATTCATTATATAATCTTTCCATGCTAAACAGCTGCTCGGCTCTTTTTCTGGCTTTAACCTTAAACTCATCGATATCCTGGGCTATTTCTTCGATGGCTTTACAACAACTATCAATAAAATCTTCGCCATAATCCCATTTTTTAGCATTTTGCACAACTATACCGCCTTTGCCAACCAGCTCCGACTGACCACCCCAACTCCCGCAGACAACAGGAAGCCCACAACTTAAAGCTTCTATAACAGCATTTGGACATGAATCACCCTGAACAGGGTGCAAGAAAATATCAGAAGCCTGAAGGTATTTAACTAATTCCCGGTTCTCAACATGTGGGATATGGATAACCCTATCAGCAAAGGGAGAATCTGATATTTTCATTAACTCGATCCCGCATTCATTGTCTGTACTGCCGATAAAAAACAATTTGCTTTTGATACGTAACCGTTTCAATATCTCAAAAGGAACCTGAATGCGAAATTTTCTCCTCAAGGAGCCTGTGCAAATTATGTTTATATGACCGTTGTTGGTTCTAGGCATTAGGCTTACGGGACGAAAGAGTTCAGTATCAGTGGCATTGTAAATTATCCGATAATTTTTGGGGCGTATATTAAGAGTATTGCATATTATTTCTTTAGACCAGTTGCTTTGAAAAATTATTGTGTCGATATGCGGTAATATATTTTTGACCTTTTCGTTGTAAGCAATTCCTGGGTTTGGCTCATTCATTATGCTGAAAAATTCAGAAATATAGATCCCTGCGATTCTATATAATGTCTTGATTTTGTTATTTTTGCAGAAATAAATTTGCGATTCATTTGGTGGTGTTATAGACCATATGGCAACATCACACTCGTTCGATAAATTTGAAACAATGTGATTTCCATTTTGCAAAAAAATAGAAAAAAATCTGGTAGCAAAAATGGAAGGACCACCTTCTGTCCCTGGGTTTATGTTTGTATAGATCATCATATAAATAGTGAATAAAATTCGCTTACATATAACATTACATAAGACATTTTTCTTTGCTAAAGATCAGATTCTTTGTAACGCTCAATTACATTATTTAAATCATCGATTCTCCCGATGTCGACCCAATAATCCTTTATAAAATAACTTGCAATTGATATTTTATTTTTTATTAAAATCATAATTAATTCATCTATACCAAAATATTGATTGTCGGGTATATATTTAAAAAGATCTGTCTTAAGAAAATATATCCCGGCAATTATTATAAACCTCATATCAGGTTTTTCGTCTATATGGATGATTTTTTCATTTTCCACAATGACATTTCCAAAAGCAAATGGTGTAATTATCTCTTTTGTCACAACTGTTAATGGGGAATTGTTCCGAATTGAAATATCAAAAAATATATTGAAATTCATATCTGTCAAGATATCACCATTCATCAATACAAAGGGTTCGTCCAGCCTATCTTTTAGTAAACTCAATGGTCCACATGTCCCAAGAGGTTTATTCTCTCTGCTGTAAAATAACTTTACACCATATTTTGAACCATCACCTAAATACGATTCAATTAGTTCTGCTTTATAATTAGTAGCAATATATATCTCATCGAAGCCATGGTTTTTTAGCTTGTTGATTTGTATTTCCAAAACGGTTTTTTCACCAGAAATAGGGATTAAAGGTTTAGGTAGAACATTAGTGAACGGTTTAAGTCGTTCTCCTAATCCTCCGGCAAGAATTACAGCTTTCATAATGCAGCCAAGTTAAAAATCAAGTTTTTTAAAGACTTCCTGATATAAATTATCATAGGCTTCAAATGTTCTTTTCCTGGAATACTTTTTCACGACAGTCTCTCGTACTCTTTGACAAAGTGCAGTATTGTTGATATATTGTTCAATTTTTTCTATATACTGTCCCACCGAGGCATTATAAGGTATTATTAAATCTTGAAAATCTTCATGAGCCTCAGCGGCACCACCAACCTGTCTAACAACAGCAGGAATTCCACAGGCCATCGGTTCTATGCAGATTGGTCCTCCTTCAGAATTAGATGTTACCACGGCAATCCTGGCTTGATTTATGAGAGGAACAACCTCTTTATCCGGGACAAAACCTGGGACATAATCTCGGCCTTCTTTAGCATATGATAGCATCATTTTTTCAATTTCATTGACATGTCCTTCCATCCTTCTATGCGTTCCTCCTATTGTCAGAAAAGAAAACCCCCCTTGTTTACATATTTCTAAAAACAAGGCATGGTTTTTTATCGGGCGCATTCTACCAATCATGACTAGGTCGTACTTTTTTTCTGTATTCAACGGTTTGAATTTATCTGTATCAACACCACAATATATGACATGATGCTTAAATTTGAGAGAATTACCGACATAATTTGAAACCGCTACAAGATTGGGTGAAGTATTTAGATTAAACTCTTCTCCGATATTACTTGAGTCTCTTGCTGAACCACAGAGCTGCATTGTTTTGTCCCATTTAGATTGAAATAGATTTTTCTGTTCGACAAATGCAATACCATCTAGATTAATAATATCACTCCACTCCAATAACTCCCTTGGCGATACCATTTCTATATTTTCAAGTCTTTCAACAAGTATTGGATCAGCATATCTCATGGAAAGAACAGTGTACTTAACATCATTAATCTTAGAGAATTCAACAGCTAGATCGGCGAAAAAGGACTGTACACCACCTAATAGTAAGTTGGTAAAAACATAACCTATCCTCATTTGAGTATTATACCCCTTTGAAAAATATCTATGAATGGATAGCTAATAATCTATGAGTATTTTACTTGACTAAAATAAAAAACATCATGTCGATTTATACATTAATTTATCATATTTTATAAAAAATAATTTTGTCTTTCTTTCAGGTGGTACACCTTAAATGGGGTTAATTATAGTAAAATAATATATGAACGGGTTCCAAAATCGAATCAAACACTGACAACAGGAACATAAAATTATAGGGCTATAAAACACGACTTGATGGCGTTACTACTTTTAATGTTCTTCGACATTGAATCTGGGTAAATAATAACTATATATTAATGAATTATCAGCATTCACATTAATTAGTGAAATCATATGCAAAAAAATATTATAGGCCCTTTAAAAATATTTTTAATGATTTTATTTTAATGATATCCAGTTATATAGAACTATGTTAGACCCCTTAACGGTCATTGGTATGCATAGGTCTGGAACAAGCCTTGTTGCAAGGTTGCTTTCAGCGTGTAATATTTGGATGGGTTATGATCTCGATGTTAACCATGAATCACTTTTTTTTCGCAACATAAATAATAGTATTTTATCAAAACACAGTGAATCATGGCATAAGTTTGCTAGAACTCTAAATGAACTTGAAAACCCAAATATTCTTGTAGACTGGTCTGAAGAAGTGATAAATATTCTTAAGAAAGATATTTCAAATAAACACTTTAGGATTGATAAGCAGACAAATTCGGTCTCAGATTCATCCTCGATAGTGATTGAGAAAATATTATGGGGATGGAAAGATCCTAGAACAACTTTGTTGATCCCTTTATGGAAGCAAATTTATCCAAATTTGTACATGATTGCCATTGTACGGCACCCTGTTGATGTTTGTGTTAGTTTATATTCTCGAGAATTGCAGCGCTATGAAGGAAAGATACAAATGGGCAGGAAAGATTTGGTGTTTGAGTTCCCGCTAAAGAGATGTTTTGAGTTATGGAAGGCATATAATTTTTGCGTTTTAAAAGCACTTGAACAGTATCCAAACCATACAAAACTTTTTAGATATGAGCAACTTAAAGATAGAAACATTTTGAAGAGTTTATTTTCTTTTATAAATCAATCATGTGACATTGATAAATTAATTTCTATGATTTCCTATCCCTCACTAAATAGATATACAAATCCACCTGAATATGATCAGCTAATAGAGAGAATTAAAAACGATCATCTGGTAAATGAGCTTGGATATAATAAATAAAATAATAACAAAAATAATTTTATCACTGAAGAGATAATATAAGCAAATCAATGAGAGAGATAATAAATTGCATAATGTTTTGTATGGCTAGAGGTGGTTCTAACCATATCCTTGCAAATTTATACTATCAGGAGAAAATATTTTGTTTTTCGGAAAGAGTCAAGTTTCCAAACATTGAAATTAAAGATACTTTGGGGTACTTTGCAAATAATTGTAAACAAAAATATGAAGCATCAGATATTCGAATTTGGAAATTAAATTCAGGGTATTGTTTTTTAAATCAGAATTTAATTTTTAAATCGATAGAAAAAATATGTCCTTCAGTATGTGGATATTTACGACATCCTGCATTAGTTCATAAATCAGTTGTTGAATTTGGATTGAAGAGAGATCGACCAGAATGGGCACAAAAGACAATAAATGATATTGTACAGGACTATGTTATTTTTTTTGAAATGCTTTACGCAATTAGCCAAATAGCAAGTAAAGAGGTTTTTATTACTTTTCACGAAAATACTATCAAAGATTTAGATAGTCAAATAAGATATATCGTTGAAAAATTTGATCCATCCAGGAAAAAACAAAAAATATTAAATTATTTGGATTTTTTTAAGGGTGATAAAGATATTAAAACTGGATATGGATATTATAGGACAGATAGAAAAATTGATTTTGAGGAAGAGAAAAAAATTATTCTACAATCTAAATATATAATAGAAGAGATTTATAATAAATCAGTAAAAAGCGTTTTTTTAGATAGTTTCTATAAATACTATTACGACATCGGAAATATTGAAAAAGCAAGAAATAATCTGTTTGTGAAAGAAAATAAATAAATCTTAAATTTGGTTCTTATACGAAAAAATATTCTGTAAATTTCTCACCTTTGGGGATTATACTCAAATTTATGGCTGTAAATGTTGATATATGGGCCGGGCATCCCTGGATAATATGTTGCTCTTACGCGTTTTTTTATCTCCTTTTTTTTCATATCTGCATTTATTTTACAAAGATTTTCCAAATCCTTGCGTGTATAAGGTTTTCTTGACCATCGTTCTTTTGTGTCCGGTATTTTCTTATTTATCATAATATAATCAATAACTTCATAAAATAGAGAAAGCATATATCCGTATGTTTTAATGCTTAAGCTATAGACAGAATCAGATTCTAACAATTGAAATCTTTTAACTCCTATAATTTCCCCGGTATCTACTTTTTCTTCCATTAAATGCGCTGTCGCTCCGTAAACTTTTTCGCCGTTATAAATTGCAAAATTAAAACAGCCTGTACCAGGATATTCTGGCGGTGCTGGGTGAAAATTAATATTATAGAGTTTTGTATTGGAAAGTACCTTTAAAGGAATAATCCAAGGGGACAAGTAAGAGATAAGAATATCGGGAGACTCATCAAAGGCAGTTGGTGGAAAAGGATCATTTCTTGGCCCGTAATAAACGTTTACTCTATTAAAATGATTTTTTAAATAATCAATAACTTCTTTAACTGTTGGTTTTTCAATTTTGGTGAATAGAGTAATATTCATAAAATCTCCTTCAAGGTTTTACAAACAAAATGTATTCCCTCTTTTTCATTAATTGTCGAGCTTGGCAAGCAAATGCTATTTTCATATATATCGTATGAATTTTTCAGGTCTGATTGTTTGGATTGTTTGTATGGAGCAAACTCAATAAGTGGCATAAAAACTCTTCTTGAAGGGATATCCCTTTTCTTAAGCTCTTTTTGGAGTTCGGAAACTTTGGGTCTTTTATCCTGAAACATGATACAAATAAGCCAATAAGAACTTTGCGTATTATCATAAGATTTCTGAAAATGAAGTTGTTGAATGCATCCAAGCTCTTTCTTATAAATTTGAAATATTATTCTTTTTTTCAATAAGAGTGTCTCAAGTCTTTTTAACTGAGCAAGTCCGAGGGCAGCTTCGATATTCGTCATTCGGTAGTTAAAGCCAATTTCAGAATGATAATAATTGATTGAATCGTGACGCGCCTGGTTCACTAAAAACTTTATGTGATTCAATCGTTTTGCACTATTCCCTACGATCATGCCACCACCGCCGGTAGTAATAATCTTGTTTCCATTGAAACTGAAGCAACCAAGGTCTCCAAAAGTACCTGTAAACTTATCCTTGAATTTTGCTCCTAAGCT
>Ga0209164_1001711_pt1 | contig 26420 bp, 16 predicted proteins | sample MTBNYHSulfiMetaG_FD_187458 | JGI IMG/M metagenome (GOLD analysis project Ga0209164, IMG submission 187458) | Enrichment culture microbial communities from rom New York Harbor, USA that are MTBE-degrading - MTBE-NYH (New York Harbor Sulfidogenic)... | ecosystem: Environmental > Aquatic > Marine >... | reverse complement strand
CTTGAGGATGGCTCATCGGAGACGCTGGCGGTGAAAGTGCCTCTTTCGACGACCACCTACTATCTCATAGAGAACCGTCAGCCGATCGGGCCGGACAGGGTTCTGCCACAACATGGGGTGCTGATAATGTACGCCGATGACAAAGTTGCGGAGTGCCGGCGTGGGCAGGCGCCGGTTAAGCTGGTCGATGCCAATCCTTCGGTGCCGCACCTTGAGGGGGCGGCGTTCGATGTGGGCAAGACGGATACATATCGGGATGGCCCGAACAGGATTGAAATCAAGGTCGCGGAGAAGGTCGGCACCTCGTACAGGATAGTCGTCGGGCCGGCAACACGATAAGAGCGGCTGGCAGACCGTTTCTCGAATCTTGCGCAGACTGAGGGGATGGGTGCAGATTGCCAGTGGAACAGTGAGGAATGGTATCCATTTTGCATACGGCAAGCAGACAATCCTAAGTGCTTGTCGTATAGATAGTTACAGAACCGACTCACGAGTCGGAGCGATGTTATCGGGGCAATCTTCTGCGCTGGGGCGATATGGCATGTCGCGGGTGCAAAAGGTTTCAAGCTTGAGTGGATTTTTCTGGGGGCGGGTGCCGATGGAGTGAGTAGAACACAATAACCTGCAGCCAGCAAGTTTTCTCCTCTCCTGGGAACACCAGGCCCTGACAGGACAGGGCTTGGTGTTCCTTATTTCTCTGCATTTAGCAGGCTCCGGAGGCGTCTTTTCTACAAATGGCTGGACAATGCGCGCCAGCCGGAATATGCTCTTGTGCTCGCACTTGCACTCGGAAAGGATGATAGATGGCGGCCAAGGTTGTGTTGATCGGGGGCGGCAGCTACGGCTGGACGCCTACGCTCGCAAGGGATATGTTCCTGCGTGAGGGCCTGAGGGGGAGCGAGCTTTTGCTGGTGGATATCGACAAGACGGCTGCGAATCTCTTGAAAAAGTACTGCCAGATGATGGTGGATAAGATCGGGTGCGGGTGGAAGGTGAAGGTCGCGGAGCCGGAGAAGGCGCTTGAGGGGGCGGATTACGTGTGCATCTCCATCGCGGTCGGAGGGCTTGAGACATTCGACAGAGACTACAATATCCCCGAGGAATACGGCGTGTATCACACGGTCGGCGACACGGTTGGGCCGGGCGGGATATCGCGGGTGCTTCGCAATGTGCCGGTGTTCGTCGAATACGCAAAGATGATGGAGAAGCTGTGCCCGAATGCCTGGCTGATACATGTCACTAACCCCCTTTCGCAGCTGACCAGATGCGTGAACCTTGCGACGAGCATCAAGTGCGTGGGGCTTTGTCACAACTATGCCGGGACGATGGGCTACCTGGCGATGTTCTTCGGGGCAAAGCGGGAAGATATCGATGCTGTGAGCGTGGGGGTGAATCACGGCTCATGGTTGAAGAATATCACGATAAAGGGTAAGCCGGCAGATATGAGCCGCTTTACAACAGCGAACCTGCTTGAATTCGAGCTGAAGCGCAAGGGCGAGTTCAAGACGGGGACACTAGATGACGAGATAAACGCAATGTTCAAGGACAGGAGCGTTGGTTATTACTTCAACGTCGAGATGTTCCTGAAGTACGGCTATTTCCCGGTTGGCGATGCGCCTCACGTGGTGGAGAATCTGCCTTATTATGCGAACTCGCCGGCGACGCTGGAAGCGCACAAGATACGGCGCAAGGGCGTGCTGCCGATGCGGGCTGAGGGCAAGGAGAAGGCGCGCCAGAGGATACTTGCGGTGACGAGCGGAAAGCAGCCGCTGCCGGAGATGAAAGGCTCGCTCGAGACGCTGTCGGGCATCCTGGAGGCGCTGCACACGGGGAAGCATTATCGGTGCATTGTGGCGATGCAGAACGAGGGGCAGATATCGAATCTGCCGAGGGATGTGGTCGTCGAGACTCACGCTAACGTCACGGCAAGCGGGATAAAGCCGGAGATGAGCGGGGACGTGCCGCCTTCGATACTGCCGCTCATACAGAACGTGGTGGCTGAGGAGGAGATGGCGGTTGTGGCGGCGCTCGAGGGAGACAGGAAGAAGGTTGCGATCGCGATGGCACTATCGCCGATGATGCAGAACAAGGACAAGGCGGAGGAGCTCGCGAATCGGCTTCTAGAGGCACAGAAGGACTGGCTGCCGCAGTTTTTCAGGAAGCGGAAGAGATAGCCGCCCTGTTGGAGCAGAATAGAAAAGACCCGCAGGCATATAGCTCGCGGGTCTTTTTTTTGTCACAAGGCTGTTTTACATCAATCCAAGCCAGCTTCCCACGCAGTTGTTGCCCGCGTTGTCGCTGCATACTTTGCGGACCCGGAAGCTGTGGAATCGCCAAGTGCCATACCAGCCGTATTCGTATTTGCATGTACAGATATTCGAGCCTCCCTCGCATGCACACGTGGAGAGGCCGAATGCGCCGGTCGAGATAGCTATCTTCGTGCAGTACCTGTTGTAGAAGGTGGCACTGGGATCAAAAGTCGGCATGCTGACGGCAACGGCGGTGAGCTTCAGAGAGGAGCCGCTGCGAAGGACGGTCAGACCGATAGGCTGGCCCGGGGCAGGAGGCGGGAGGGTCTGAGCAGCAGCCCTGAGCGATGCCCCGCTGGATATCGGAATGCCGCAATACTCGACAATGATATCGCCCGTCTCAACCTCCGGGGCATGCGTGTGATAGAGGTCCAGGACCTTCGCGGGGGATTCCGTATCGTCGTCATTATACACGATGCCGAGACCGGCAATGGTCTCCTGGACGCAGCCCGTGACACCGGGATTAGTGCATTTGAGCCATTCGCCGGCGAAGAGGGCGAAATCGACGAAGCCCACGTCACAGTCGGCGTTGAGGTCAGCTCGCAGATAGCCGCTGGTGCCACAGTCGTTGTTCGGATCAGGGGCGACTATCATTGTCTGGATCGCCGGGCTGCACATCTGCCCATCCTTCGTCAGATAGGCATGACCTGGATAAACGTAGGGGTTCTTGGCCTTGACCGTCCAGCCGTAGGTGCCGCCGCCGACGACTATCTCCTGGCCGGGGTTGCGCTCATATCCGATGCGTCCGAAGGTGCGGCCGGGTATGGACCAGTCGGATGGCGTGACAATCTCGACGTAACCGGGCGTAATGTAGGGCGCCTGCCAGTCGAGGTCAGTGACATACGAGACGGAAGGATCCCACTCAGTGATCTCGAGCTCGAAATCGTGCGCATAGGGCATGCATGGATCGCCGGAATCCACAGTGCCGAGGTAGTTGACTTTGAACTCAAACTGGCCGATGAAATCCTCGACCTGATTGGGCGGAATAGTAACCTGGATGACGTGGACGAGGTTCTCCGGCGGACCTTTGATATTGGATGTGTCAAATCCATACAGAGGGCTGGTGGGAGTCTGGAGCTGGGCAACCTCCATAGTCACCACAGTGGCCACGTAATGGGCACCGTATTTGCCGGCGAACCAGAAATCACCAGGGTTGGTCAATACCGGCATTACTTCCGGGTCGGCATTCGTGAAGCCTCGCACGTCGGGGATAATGTACGGCTCGTCCGGATGCTCATCGTACGTGACAGCTTCGATCAGCCGCATAGACGACATCGACGGATAGCAGGGGTCGACCTCGATGTATGAATTCACAAAGACTGGGACAGTGTAGTTGAAGTCATAGCGACCTCCGCCGTATGCACCAAATTTCCTGTACTCACCGGTCAGGGGGTTATAGACATACCATGGCCCCGCTGTCGGAATCTCTACATACGCACTTTGCTGTTTTGTGCCTCTGTAATTCGGTATCGGTCCATACTTTTCGGCGCTGGCTGACATCGCAACCAGCACCATACACAAACTAATGACTAGCAGCTTTTTCATAGGGATTCTCCTTCAATTGAGGTTGTTGCGAATGTGAATCAGCCAACGCTTGTTCAGGATAGACGGGGCAGGCGGGAAGAGTCAGTGACATGGGGAAAGCAACGCACTGGAAACGGTGTATGGATTCCCCGGATTCCCCCGACATGCTTGTCAAACTGACTGTATACTGCTCCGGCACCAGCGTACCCTCCGACAATGGTGCGGCTGCACATACAGGCCAACCTGGGCGGCGTCGCTACGGCCCTCCTGCACGTAGTGGTATCGAGAAGCCGTAACGAACTCGCACGGCGTACCATTATCCACCTAATTCACTATTGTATAACTCAACTATGGCACATACAAGAGGAAACTGGTCCGCGGGCACGGAGCACGAGAGACACTACTCCTTTCGCGGTAGTGTTATTGGTAAGCAGCGCAAACTACGATGACATGAAATCGTCAGAAGCGCCGCGAAGCGGTTGCGGTGCGGCAGATCACTTGCCCGCGCCGTGGCACTTCTTGTATTTTTTTCCGCTCCCGCATGGGCACGGGTCGTTGCGGCCGACTTTGGGCGTTTCGACGCGAATGGTCTGCGGCCTGGCTGCCTCGCCCTGCGGCGCCTGGGCCGCGGCTCGCTGACGCTCGGACATGGCGAACTGGCCTACCTCAGCATGCTGCGTCTGTGAGACGTTCCAGACGCTTCGAGCGCGGGCGCCGGTCTCGAGGCGCACCCTGAAGATGATGTCTGTCACGCGCTCTTCGATGGAGGTGAGCATCTCGGTGAACATGCGGAAGCCTTCGTGCTTGTATTCGACCTTCGGGTCCCGCTCGGCCATCGCGCGGAGGAAGATGCTCTCTTTGAGGTGGTCCATCGAATAAAGGTGGTCTTTCCATGTGCTGTCGTAGACCTGAATGAGGACGTATTTTTCCAAGTCGCTCAATTCGCGCCGCAGAAACCTGGTACCGACCTGGAGAAGCGTCTCCCTCACCTTTGTCTTATCGGCCATGTCAGTGACATCGACTACGGCATCGAAGCGGTCGTGGCCCCAGGCTGCCAGCGATTCAGGCGAGTTGGCACGGATGGCCTGGTCGATTTCGGCTTGGAGGCCACTTTCATGATACTTGTGGCTTAATTCGAGCAATCGAGAATGGGTGCGGGCCGGGGGAGTATTCTGAATATCTTCGACGGTCATCCCGGCGTGATACTTCCTGTTGGCCCAGTCGGCGAGGGCCTGGAAGGCGTATATGTTGGGCTCTTCGCGTCCGAACGCCATCGTCATCGCGAACTCGACCGGATATTCGACCTCGCGCCGGGCGTATCTGGCATCTATCTCCCTGATGAGTGCGTCACGAACCGCTTTCGCATTCATGCCGCGGAGCTGGGCAAGGTCCACCTTTATATCGAACTTGGCACGCGCCCACTCGACGTACATCCGCAGGCCGTAGTCGGGCTCGAGGAATCGGGTCAGCTCGGAACAGTCACGGCTATTAATACTCTCGGTGGCTGCGGTGACGAGCGTCTGCTCGATGTCCTCGGCGGTCATCTGTTTGGCTTTGGAGACACTGAGATTGACGTTGAAGGTGGTCTGTGCCCATTTCGACAGGCTCTGCACATCCCACGTCGAAGGGTCCTCGTAGTCTTCGAGATACTCGCCAAGTGACAGGCCGATATTGTTCTGGGCGGCCCTGGCTGCCTCGGATTTGACACGCTCTTCAATCTCGGCCGGCTCCATGCCTGCGATGCGGGCCGCTTTCAGGTCCACGCTGAAGCGCATCCTTGCCCACTCGACGATGCAGTTGGCGGGGTAGCTTTCCGAGAGCATAGAGGCGGTCGCGCGGTCGACGGAGCCGGCGATCATATCCTGTATGATAGCTTTGAGATTGCCGCCCTTAAGGATGGAGCGGCGGCGCGAGTAGAATATCTTCCGCTGGTGGTCCATCACCTCGTCGTATTCGAGGAGGTTTTTGCGGATCTCGAAGTTGCGTTCTTCGACTTTCTTCTGGGCGCGTTCGATGCCGCGGGTAAGCATTTTGGCGTAGATCGGCTGGCCTTCCTCCCACGCGAGGCCCTTGAGCACCTTGAGGGTCCATTCGGCTGCGAAGAGCCTGATGAGGTCGTCATCGAGAGATAGAAAGAACTGGCTCGAGCCGGCATCGCCCTGCCGTCCTGAACGGCCGCGAAGCTGGTTATCGATGCGCCGGGCTTCGTGCCGCTCGGTGCCCAGCACATGGAGACCGCCTAGATCGGCAACGCCGGGGCCAAGGACAATGTCGGTGCCGCGGCCGGCCATATTTGTGGCTATGGTGACATTGCCCCGCATTGTGCCGTCACGTGCCCTGTGCTGATAGCCAGCTTTTGCGACGATATGTGCCTCACGCTCGTGCTGTTTGGCGTTGAGGACCTCGTGGTCGAGGCCGTGTTTTTTGGTGAGAGCGGCAGAAAGAGCCTCGGATTTCTCGATGCTTATCGTACCGACGAGCACCGGCCTGCCGGAGGCGCTGGTCTGAAATATCTCGTCGACGATGGCGTTGAATTTCTCTCTTGCGGTCCTGTAGATGACATCTTCGCGGTCGTCTCGCATGCAGGGCTTGTTCGTGGGGACAGTCACGACATCAAGGTTGTATATCTTCATGAACTCCTCGCCTTCCGTGGCGGCCGTGCCGGTCATGCCGGCTATGCGGCCATAGAGCTTGAAGAAGTTCTGCAGCGTAATCGTGGCGAGGGTCTGCGATTCCTCCTTGACCTGCACGCCCTCCTTGGCCTCGACCGCCTGGTGAAGGCCGTCGGACCACTGGCGCCCGTGCATCAGGCGGCCGGTGAACTCATCGACGATGATGACGACGCCGTCCTTGACGACATAGTCCACTTCGCGGTGGTAGATGACATGCGCCCGCAAAGCCTGTTCCAGCATGTGCGGCCATTCCATGTTGGAGCCGGTGAAGAACGACCCGACCCCGGCTGCCTCCTGCGCGGCGGTAATACCCTCATGAGTCAGATGCACGCTCTTGCGGTCAAGCTCGGTCTCGTAGTACTGAGTCGTCGATTCGAGACGGCCGCGCGCATGCTCTATCTCGCCGGCGTTTCTCTCAATGATGCGCTCCAGCTGCTGCGCACGGTCTGTCTCCTTCTGCTTCTTTGCTTCCGCCAGCTCGCCCTGGGCCGTCGCCATCTCTTTCTCGGCAGAATCCATCTGTTTCTTGATGGCATCGTAGCCGCCCTGGAGCGATATGAGTCGTCGGGCGACAGTGTCGGCCTTCTTATATCTGGTGACATCGTCGAACGCCGGGCCGGAGATGATCAGAGGCGTACGTGCCTCATCGATGAGTATCGAGTCCACCTCGTCTATGATCGCATAATCGAGAGGCCCCTGAACCATCATCTCGAGCGAGGTCTTCATATTGTCGCGCAGATAGTCGAAGCCGAACTCGTTGTTGGTGCCGTAGGTTATGTCGCAGGCGTATTGCTGACGTCGCTCCTCGCCCGAGGGATCCTGCGAAGATTGTATGCAGCCGACGGTAAGGCCGAGGGCCCTGTAGACCTGCCCCATCCAGGCTGCGTCGCGCGAAGCGAGGTAGTCGTTGACAGTGACGACATGCACATGCTTGCCTGTCAGGCTGGTCAGATATGTCGCCAGGGTGGCTACGAGCGTCTTACCCTCGCCGGTCGCCATCTCCGTTATCTTGCCGTCAAAGAGGACCTGGCCGCCGACGCACTGCACGTCGAAATGCCGGAAACGGAAAGGCGGCCGTGACTCGGGATAGAGCCGGCGTATCTCGGTATTGAGTTCGACCGGCACTTCGACGGTATGCAGGTCGGCTCCTTCCTCCGCAAGCTTGCTCTTGACCTGCTCGAATGTCCGCCGGCCCTGGGGCGAAAGTCTCGACGGGTCGAAGCCGTATTCCTCGAGAAAGATGTGGCGTATTCCCAGGTGTCTGTCAGAGGCCTCCCGGACGGCCGCAAAGGCATAGGGGAGAATGTCAGCGGTAGTCTCGCCCTTCTCAAGTCTGGCTCTGAGCTCCTCTGAGACGCCGCCAAGCTCGGCATCGCTCATCGCCTGAAAACGGGGCTCGAGGTCATTGATGCCATCGACAAGCCGCTCATATGCGCGGACCATCCGGTCATTGCGCGAGCCGAAAATCGACACAAAGAACTTCGTTAAGCCGCCTAGCATCTGGTTGCCCCGAAATATGGCCGGGTTTCTGCGGCACGGCTGTCGTGCCTGTGCCGTCTTTCAGTTCTCACCCTCGCCGGAATGGTCAGACTCTTGTCACATACTCCTCGGTACGCGTGTCGATGCGGATCATATCGCCCACTTTGATAAAGGCCGGGACCTGCACAACAAAACCCGTCTCAACGGTGGCGGGCTTGTACTGCGCCTGGGCCGTAGCGCCCTTTATCTGCGGCTCGGTTTCCGTCACCTGCAGGTCGACGGTGTTGGGCAGCGTAAGGCTGAGCACTCTGCCTTCGTACAGCGTCACCTGTATCGGCGTGTTAGGCTTGAGATACTTGATGCCGTCGCCAAAGGTCTCGTCGTCCAGTGTCACCTGGTCGTAGGTGGCGGTATCCATGATCACGTGCTCGCTGCCGGCCGAATACAGGTATTCGTAGAGGCGCTTGTCGAGGAACGCCTCCTCAATCACTTCATCCGAGCGGATGCGCATGTTCTGTATGCTGCCATCGGAGAGCCGCTTGAGCTTTGTCTGATAGACGGCGCCGCCTTTGCCCAGCTTGACGTGCTGATAGTCGACTATCACGTATAGCTCGTTGTCAAACTTCACAGTCTGACCTTTCTTCATTTCCGATGCCTTCATCGCTTGCTCCGGTAAACAGGATACTTCCGATTGAAATAGGACCGGGTAGTATCGCAGAAAACCGGGGTGATGTCAAGCTGCCCGAAGCATGAAAAACGGCGTGCGGCATATGCGGGCCGAGTCCAGAGCCCTAGTCGTCGAAGCTGTAGCCTCGCTCTGCGGCATCCTGCTTCATGTACTCCAGCAGGATGGGGAAATGTTCCTCGGCTGTCAGCTTCTTCGACTCGGCGGCCCTGTAGATCCTGCCCTGCTCGAACACATTGGGCTTTATCTCATGACGAACCTTGAACCCGTACCTGTGCAGGACATCGAGGCTGGGCGCCGGCAGAGACATCGGCTCGCCCGCGCATTCTCCTATGCCGGGCACGAGTGTCGGCGTAATGGAACCGTCCAGGCCGATATCGAAGTTCCTCATCTTCATGTCGGGAACAAGGTTGCCGGTATACCATGAGCCGCGGACCTTGTCCGATGCATGGATGGCGACACTCCTCGGCTGCACCCCAAGCTCATTGAGTTGCCGCTGGATCCCCGCCGTCATTGCCTTGTCATAGTCGCGACCCGGGTCATTGAGAGCTTCAACGGCTAGTCTCGCGCCGATCAGATTCGAATAGACGTCCTCCCACGAGAAGGCTGAGTTAAACTCCGGTTCGAAGCCGCCGAAGTGGACACCAAACCAGGTGAGTATCTCATGCCATGTGGTGGCATTCATCGCCAGGTACGGCCCGGCAGCCATTGAAACCTCATTCACAATCCGTTCCTTGTCGGTCCTGTCACTCCAGTCAGGCGGATACGTGAAGGTTATGATGTGTCTGGACATCTCGCCGGTCAGCCTGAAAGAGAAGCTTCTCTGACCTTTCATCAGAGCCTTGCGAGTCCTGCTGACAAGGTAGCGCGTGGCATCCGCGCAGCCACGGACGTGGTCAATATCGACATGCCCTCCTTTGCACGTATAGACTATGCCGCCGGCCTCGCTCAGGCCCAGGCCGTAGGCGTGCTTCCCAAGTCGGTCGGGGTCCGGGAACGGGATACCGAATGTGTCCGTTGGCAGACATCCAAGGCGCATGCGCGGGCCCCCGCTCAGGCTGCAACCAGCCATTGACACTGGAACCGAGAGGGCCAATGCCAACCATCCAAACAGGGTCAGCAGTCGATAAGCAGGTACTTGGGTTAGTGGAGGGTTTGAATCGCGGCAGGTCAACATCAGAGGCATCAGCTCACCTTGTCTGGTTAGAGATGTACTGGAGAATCTCCGGGAAGTGCGTCCTGGGACTCAGTGTGGGCGTGCTGGCGTCGAGGTTTATACTGTGGTATATGGCGTTTTTCTCCCATATCCACGGGTCGATCTCGACGGTAACTGTGAATCCAAGCTTCGATATGGCATCAAGGTCAGGAACAGGACACGGCTTGGGAACGGCGTCCCCGCAGAGGTCCGGCACAAGCCTTGGAATAATATGACCATCCGCAAGGCCGACGTCCAGGCTGGGCTCTTTCATGTGGGAGAAGAGGTAGAACTCACCTGTGTACCACTTGCCCCTCACCCGGTCAACGGCGTGGTGCGCGAATTCGGGCGACTGGACGCCGAGCTCGGCGAGCCTTTCGTCAAGGAGTTCGGTCATAACCTGGTCGTACGGGCGCTCGTCGCGCAGAGCCTGCCCGCCAAGATAGACGCCCGTGGCATCCGAATAAGTATCTTCGAACGAGAACGACGATATTCTCTCCGAGAAGATGCCTGTCGACGAGAATCCGTACCAGGTGATGATCTCATGCCACACGAGGCTCTTGTGGGCCAGATACTGCCCCAGCTGGATTGACGCCTCACGGGCCAGGCTGTCGCGTTCTTCCTCCGGCATTTCCTCCCAGCCCGGCGGATACGATATATTCACGTAGTATTGAGAGGGCTCAATCACACGAAACGAGAAGCTCTTCCGGCCCGCCGAGAGCTTCCGGAACGCAAGTCCGCTGAGGTAAGCTGTTCGGTCTGCTGCCTCGCGAAGGTGTCCAATGTCGATGAAGCCGCCGCTGCATGTATAGACCAGACCATTGCGCTCCCCGGATGCAGACTCGTAGTTGTGCCTGCCAAGCTGGGCAGGGTCCGGGTAGCTCGTACCTCCGGGTGAGCCAAAGAAGGCGCCCACCCGCATGCGCGGCGGGCTCGCGCAGCCGCCCACCAATGCCGCGGCAGATACTGCCAATATTACGCGCCTCCATGCGCGAATCGTTTTGTCGAACGAATCGCGTCTCATCTGTACACCTTACCTCCCATCCTCGAAGTCCATAAGGACATCCAACGAGGTTATACATCCACCCCCGGATTACACTCTATATTAGCGGGTACAAAGACACATTTCAACTGGTTTGGCCCATTTTCTGGCAGTTTGACCGACCCGAATGACTGAAGACCGGCGCCACAAAACGGCCCGACGCACCTATTTCCACCTGTTGTATATCCTCTTACCTGATAAATAAAACGGTTTTCTGATTAAGGCAGGCCCCGGATTGGCCGTTCTCTGCTCTTGGAAGCAACCAGCGAGTGAACATCACTGGAGATAGCAGTGGATAGATCGCGGGCTCAGGAATCAGGAACCTTTTTTCAGCGAAGTATGAGGTTGTGTATGAAGTCTCAAGCTACTGTCATCTCGTTGTCATCGATATTGGTCCTGTCACTGGCGGGCTGTTGCGGGCAGATGAGAAGCTGCCCCAGGCAGGTGCTCTTCCAACCCTCCGAGCCGGATTGCATACGCGTGATGACCTTCAACATCCGAACCGCAACAATACTCGACCTCTGGAACCACTGGGCCTTCCGCAAGGGTAGTGTTATTGACTCGATGGCCAACAACGCGCCCGACATCATAGGTGTACAGGAGGCCAAGAGCTCGCAGGTTCGCGATATACAGAAAGCCTTGCCGCAGTACTGCAACTATGCAGTGGGTCGTATGAACGGACGCGACCGGGGCGAGACAAACGCGGTGTTCTACCGCAAGGACCGATTCATTCTTCAGGACTCAGGCACGTTCTGGTTCTCCGATACGCCCGATAAACCGGGTTCCAGCGATTGGGGCAATATATATCCACGATTGTGTACATGGGTGTATCTGGTCGAGCGAAACACCGGCCAGGGATTCTATGTGTACAATATGCACCTTGATGTCTTCTCGCAGAACTCGCGCGAGCGGAGCACGGAGCTGCTGGCCCGGAAAGTGGAGATGCGCAAGACATCCGACCCATTCATTCTGATGGGCGACTTCAATATGAAAGAGGAGAACCCGGCGATGTCACATCTGAGCAGCCTTGGATGTAGAGGCGCAGGGTGTTCGCCGCACAGCACACAGCAGAACGTCGGAACGCGCCGTGCGTTCCTGGGCCTGGGGACCAGCCCTCGAATAGACCACATTCGTCTTAGCGATGGGCTCAGTGACGTGGAGGTCCGGGTTGACAAGCGCCAGGTCCACGGCCGCTACCCCTCCGACCACTATCCGCTCATTGCGACCATCCGGCTCGATACTGCTTCTTAGCCACGCGGTATGCCCTGATGACGCGATCGCTACAGGTCCTCGTCAAGCATATGGCCCAGGCGCAGCTTTTTCGTCTTGAGGTACGTGGCGTTGTGCTTGCCGGGTTTTATGCGGAGCGGTATCTGCTCGACTATCTCGATACCGTAGACCTGAAGGCGTGACACCTTTTTCGGGTTATTGGTAAGTATCCTTATCTTACGCAGACCGAGGTCACGGCATATCTGGGCGCCGATGCCGTAGTCCCTCTTGTCGGCTGAGAAGCCCAGCTTCACATTGGCATCTACCGTGTCGAGCCCCTGCTCCTGCAGCTTGTAGGCCCGCAGTTTGTTCGCAAGCCCGATGCCTCGTCCCTCCTGCCGCAGGTATATCAGCGCACCTTTGCCTTCCTTCTCTATCATCTGCATGGCCGCGACGAGCTGGTCGCCGCACTCGCATCGCTGCGAATGAAAGAGGTCGCCCGTCATGCACTCCGAGTGTACCCTGACAAGCACGGCGTCGTCGTGCTCAACGGGCTTGCCGCTTTCGTCCAGTGCGCCGACATCGCCCTTGGTCAATGCCAGGTGTGGCTCCGGAGACATCGGGCTTTCATACCCGATGAGGCTGAATTCGCCGTAGTCCGTTGGCAGCCTGATCTCCTGTATCCGGCGGATCTGCGGCTCGTGCTGAAGGCGATACTCGATGAGCTTTGCGACCGACGTCATCTTCATGCCATGCTGCCGGCAGAACTCTTTCAGCTGCGGCACGCGAGCCATAGTCCCGTCATCGTTCATTACCTCGCATATGACACCCGCGGGTTTCATCCCCGCAAGCCGCATCAGGTCGACAGCGCCTTCGGTCTGCCCGGCGCGTACAAGCACGCCGCCGGTCCTGGCTCGCAGCGGGAAGATATGCCCGGGTCGCGCCAGGTCTGCTGACCTGGCCTTATCGGCTATCGCTACCGCGATAGTTCGCGCCCTGTCGGCTGCGCTGACACCTGTTGTGATACCCTCGGCCGCATCGACGCTGACAGTGAACGCCGTGCCGAGGCGCGACGTGTTCTCCGCACTTTGTGGAAAGAGCCCCAGCGAATCGCACTTCTCGCCGGTAAGTGACAGGCATATCAGGCCCCTGCCGTACCTGGCCATGAAGTTGATGACCTCCGGCGTGGCGCGCTCTGCCGCACAGACCAGATCACCCTCGTTCTCGCGGTCTTCGTCGTCAACCAGGATGATCATCTTGCCGGCGCGCAGCTCCTCCAGAACCTCCGATATCTCACTTATGCGTGTTTCAGCAGCCATATCCTGCAATCTGAGCCTCTTTTGCGGTGATAGCACTTATTCAGGTTCAGCGAAGCCATCAGTATACCTCCCCGTGCCCCAGATGTAAACAAGCGCTATGTATGCCTATTCGCCGGCCGACATGAGATACTCATCCACATATCGCAGGAAATCGTAGACTTCCGCGACGTTCCGCAGGAAGTACTGAGCGGCCGACTTGCGCGGCCTGCCGACAAAGACGGTCACGCCCCGCCCTCTGAGAGCCCTGAAAGCCGTCTCATCCGTAAGGTCGTCGCCGATGAACACGGGCAAGACCCGCTCATCGGGGTGGCGGCGGCCATAGGCGGCCATGAGCCATGTCACTATCCGCCCCTTGCTCCACTCGTCGGGCGGCAGCACCTCGATGACTTTCTTTCCCGCAGATAATCGGAGAAGGCCCCGCACAACAAAAAGAGATGCGCTCTGGGTTACGATCCTGCGGACATAGGCCGCCTCGCTGGGGCTGCACTGCCGATAGTGTACGCAGAACGAAAACTTCTTCTTCTCGATGATGACGCCGTTCGTCGCGCCCAGTTCACCGGAAACGAGCCTTCGCAGCTTGCTCATCGCAGCCCTGATCCTGGGCGGCATTTCATAGAGATAGGACATGTCCGGGCCCCGAAGCTCGAAGCCGTGCGAGCCGGAGTATATCAGGCCGCTGATGCCGACCATCCGTTTCACATCGGCAAGCCCCCTGCCGCTGATGATGGCAACATCACATGAACGGCAAGCCGCCAGTTTCCTCAGGATACGCTTCCTTGCAGAACTTATCTTCGCCAGCTCAGGTCTGGCGACTATCTCGGTCAGCGTGCCGTCATAATCCAGAAGCAGCAGAATGCGGCACCCTTCTAAGCGCCTCTTAACTGCCGGCAGATCTCCCAGTAAATGTCGCATCGCACTGAGTTCCTTCCGTCATTCTTTCTTCAGCGAGGTCATCTCCGTTATGATATTCGACGCCCACCGATAGACGTTATTCTCACGGACTACCACCCGCATGTTCTGCATCCGGCGATGCTTTTCATCCTCAGACATCTCCATCGCCTGTACTATCGCGTCGGTGAACTCCTCCGTCGCATAGGGGTTTATCTGTATCGCGTCGCCAAGCTCCCGTGATGCGCCCGCGAAACGGCTCAGGATGAGCACTCCGTTCAGGTCGTGCTTGGCTGCGACATACTCCTTCGACACGAGGTTCATTCCATCGTGCAATGAGCTGACTATGCAGAAATCGGCAACAGCGTAGAAAGGCAGCACGTCCGGAGCCGAAAAGTGCCTGTTGAAGTATATGATAGGCTTCCAGTCACCGTCGGCATACTTCCAGTTGACCTGCCCGATAAGCTCGTCGATCTCGGACAGCAGGTCATGATACGACTTGATGTGAGTGCGGCTGGGCGCGCCTATCTGCAGGAACACAAGCCTGCCCCTGTATTGCGGGTATTTCTCCAGCAGCCGGTCAATGGCATACACGCGCTCTTTGATGCCCTTGGTATAATCGACCCGCTCCACCCCGACACCGACGATTTTGTCGGCAAGACCCAGCTCTTCCCTGAGTGCCGCAATGCGCCCCTCCTCGGCGGCGGTGTACCCGTCGCGAGCGACTTCGTTGATGCTGATGGGGAACGGCTTCACGAACGTCTCGCTGTTGCGACGGATGACGCTGAATCGCTCGGTATCTACCCTGCACTCCACTAGGCGATTCGCCGTGTCGAGAAAATTGTTGCAGCTGCTCTGCACATGGAAACCTATCAGGTCGCATGCCAGCATCCCATCCAGAACCTCGGCATAGAAGGGGCAGATTGCGAACATTTCAGGATTGGGCCATGGAATATGCCAGAACAAGGCAACCGTGGCATCCGGCCGTTGACGCTTTATCAGCCGGGGCAGCAGCGTGAAGTGGTAATCCTGGACGAAGACATACGGATCTGTTGCCGGCAGCTCCTCTACTACCGCCTGCGCGAAGACCTCGTTGGCAGCCTTGTAGGCCTCCCAGTCGGATGCCCTGAACACAGGCCTGGTATGCGTATGGTGACACAGCGGCCACAGCCCCTCGTTGGCAAAGCCGTAGTAGTAGCCCTGCTCCTGCTGCTTCGTCAGCCACACACGCCTCAGGATGTAGTGATTATCTCCCGGCGGCACACCCAGACGGTCCTTCGAATTGACGAACTTCCTGTCCATGTTGCCGCTGCCGTGAGCGACCCACGTCCCCCCGCATGCCCGAAGTACCGGGTCGAGTGCACGGACTACCCCGCCTGCGGGACGCAGACACTCGGCCTTGCCCATAGTTTCATTGTATACATGCATGTACGGCTCGCGATTCGACACCAGCACAAGTCCGCTCGCGCCGAGCTTCGCACGCACATAGTCGCGAAGCCTCTCCTCCGTCCAGAGCTCATCCTGGCTCAGCCGTGCCACGGCTTCCTGCACCACGATCTTGCGCGCGATGCGAAGATTAAGCGCCACCTGCTCGACCTCGCTGGCCAGCTTGCCGAGTACGCCTCCGTCGGTGACCACAGGATGCGGCTCGTCCGTCTCACCTTTCTGGAACGCCTGGAACCACTTTGTCAGGCGGTACACCGGCAGGCTGAAAAGCTGCCGCTGCAGAAGGACCAGCATCAATGTCACGCACAGGACCAGTATCGACAGGAATACCGCCACGTGCTTCCACATCTCGCCTACGGTCGTGAGAATATACGAAGTATCATAGATGACCTCGACAGCTCCGTTAACCCTCTTATCTTCATCGAGGACCGGAAGCGTATAGGCGTAGACCTGCGAATTCTCGTATTTCTCCAGAAGGTCGGGGTGCGACCTGCCCGCGATGATCTCCTCGAAATGCCCTTTGCTCTGAGCCGGCCAGCCGGCAAAACGCGGAGTGACCGCCAGGATGACGCCGTTGACATCGTATATGACACAGCCCTGAATGCGCTCTCTTTGCTGGAAACGCTCTGCGAGCTCTGAAGCGCCGCTCATGTCTTTGTTGGTGATCATATACCGGGCCGAAACCTCCAGGCTCTCCGCGACCGACTTAGCCTTACGGCGCAGCTCGTCCTCCTGCCTCCGCTCTTCGGCATGCGCCTGGAACACCCCGAAGAGCACGAAGGCCAGTGTTATGACCGACAGTATCGGCAGAATAAAAAGCAGTATCCTTCTCATTTCAGCTGAGCATTTTCCTGCGACATATTGATAGCCCGTATCGGGAACGGGATGCATATCCCTTCTTCAGCATAGCGTTTCTGCAACCGCTTGATGAACTCATGCTTCAGCAGGTGCTGATCGACATACTCCATGCCTCTCAGGATGACGGTAAAGTTGATGCTCGAATCTGCGAACGTGTGATAGCGGATGAAGGGCTCGAAATCCCGCACGCCTCCCTGCACCTGTTTCATGACTTCCCTCCCAACCTCGCACGTCACACGCTCCACATGTGCCAGGTCGCTGCCATAATGCACGCCGACCTGCACGAGCACCGCCATCTCCTTCGCCGGGTAATAGTAGTTCGTGATGATCGACTGCGTAAGCTTCGAATTCGGCACGATTATCATGTTATTGGCAAGCATCCTTATCGTTGTCGTTCGCCAGTTAATGTCCGTGACATAACCCTCCTCGCCCGATTCCAGCTTGACGTAATCACCTATCCTGACGATCTTGTTCAGGCTGATGTGGACGCCCGCAAAGAGATTCGCCAGCGTATCCTGCAGAGCCAGGGCGACCGCCAGGCCGCCCACGCCCAGGGTCGCCAGCATCGGACCTATCGAGATCCCCAGGCTGCTCAATATGACCAGCACGCCCGTCACCCAGACGATGATCCTGGCGATATTTCGCATGAGACTCGTGCTGCCGCCCGAGGTGTCGAGCTTCGCTGCATGTCGATCGATAAGCTGAGTTGCAAGGCTTGATAGCGCAAGTGTCAGCGAGAACAGGCCCGCCGCAAGCAGCACCTTCTCGATTATTTCCAGTTTGTGAAGGCCCAGAGGTAGAAACTGCACAGCAACGTAAAGTGCCAGCATCAGTATCCAGATTATCGAAGGCGTCCTGATCGCGGCAGCCACAACATCGTCGATCGTTGACTTGGTTCTCTTTGACCACGCCTCGAGCCGGCCCAGCACAACGCGGCGGACGATGATGCCGATGACCACGACTATCCCGAAAGCTGATGCAGAGAATAGCGCGGCTTCAATGGTCTCACTGGAAAATTCTGGAAAAGGCATAAGTGTCTCCTTAAAACTGAATAGCATTGCCCCACTTCCCGGAATTGCCCCGCCGCAGACACCTGTGTGGGCGTTGCATCCCCTATCACGCCTTCCAGCCGAACCCTAACGCGCGCCGGGCGCATTGTCAAGTTCTATACGTGCCTGACCCATTACTCTCTTGATAATCTCGACTCATTATCGTACCATTACGTCATGCCTGTCACACACTCAAGGTCGAATTCCGCCTCCAGGCATGTGCCTGTTCCGCCGGGTCGTGATCTCCACGGCATTGTCCGTCGCTGTCTGTGGCTCGCGCTGGCGCTCTTTGTCATTCTCATACCCTGGGCCTGGCTGAAGGTCCTGGGTCTGTGCGCCATTATCATCCTGTCGCGCTCAGTGACATATCTGGGCCGCCCTGCCGCTGCCGCCCTTCTCGGCACTCTCTTTGCCATGGCATACCTCTTCTCGCCCTACTGGCTTATACCGGTCGATGCCAGACACCATGCCCTCGGCCCCGTTCTCGGCAGCACCGCAGCCGCTATCACATCCGCGACCCTGCTTCTCATCATCGGCGCTGTCTGGGCATGGTTCTCCTCGCAGGCTGTACCCGACCTCTTCGGCAAAGCTTCTTCGCTGCCCCTCCGTCGCCTTGTTGTACCGGCCCTGCTGGCGCTGGCAATACTCGTCATCAACCTGGCCCCCCTCTACTACGGCGTCCCTGTACAAGGCGACGAAGACTGGCACATGTGGCGCCTGCGCAACCTGCATATGGGCCTTGCCCCGATCTTCAGCGACGCGAACATGGCCATTACCTTGCTCTGCGCCCTAGCCGCGGCGGCATTCCTGATGTTCTTCAAACGCCCCGCGATCCATCTGCGCGTACTCATCGTAGGTGCAGCTTTGCTCGCCGTCGCGCTTTGGCGCGGATTCCTCAACGGCGAAGGCATGACATATCTCATGATCCGCTATCCGTTCGTCTCGACATGGCTCCATCAACTCGGCCCCGTCTGGAACACCAGCCTCTTCGACGAGGGCGCCTACAGGATTGTGCCCCTTGTATCGGTCTTTGCGATCGGCTTCTTCGTGCTCTCAGCCCTTCGCGCTGAAGGAGCCTCCAGGGTACCGGCGTTCCTTGCCGCCCTCGCCGTCGCCACCATACCCAACCTCTACTACCATGCCACGGCCCTCTATCTCGAGCTGCCAGCTGTGGCCCTTGTGACATTCGCCCTCTACCACGTCGAGCGGTTGCTCCGCGATGATGCCGCTCAGGTACGGACCTGTCCCGGCTGGTATGCCATCCTCGCAGCCGCCTTCATAAAAGAGACACTCCTTCCCATCATTGCCACACTGATCCTGTTGCGCATTGTCGTCCGCGCATACATAATGGGCAGAGAGCGCAGCCTGCGACCCATCCCGATACTCCGCGAACTAGGCATAGCCTTGTGCATCGCCACTCCCGTCGGCATCTATCTCTTCATTCGCACATTCTTTGGCGATGTCCGCGCCTACAGCCCGCAATTCGCCAACCTGACCAACCTCTCGCTCTATCTGACCGCCGTCAGGGCCGTCTGGTCACAGTTCGGCATCCTGCTGATCCTTTCGGTGATGGGATTCGCACTTGCCCTCCGCCAGAAACGCTGGCTCTTCGCCTTCTCGCTACTTGCCCTTTTCCTGGCCGACTTCGTCTTCCACCTCATGGATAATGCCCGCTTCGTCGGCATGGCAAGGTTCGATCTTCTTCTCTTCGCACCGCTCATGGTTCTGGGCCTGGAGATGCTCAAGTGGCTTGCCTCAAGCCGGGAAGTGCTCCTGACAGCCGCCGCTGTCATCTGGCTGGCCGTGAACATCCCCATGTCCCCCGTCGCCATCACTGGCGAGAGGAAACCATACTGGATGTCGCCGGATACCATGTCCTGCGATTTCTACTTCCCCAAGCAGCAGGCCGTGACATGGCTCAAGGAAAATCGCCCCGGCAGGCCCTTTCTTGTTGGAGGTGCCTATGTCGACACCAAGCTCCGCTGGTATCTCATCAAGCTTGACCATCGCGTCCAGTACGGCGTCGTCGACGCGGACCTCGGCGCCTCCCCGATGGAGAATCTGCGAAAAGCAGTTTCGGCTGCTTCGGCAAACGGCATCCGCGACGTGCTCTACTTCCGAATGACCCCCGGCACTGAGCTGACCGCTGAGGAAAGGAATGTGTTAGGATACGCCCCCGTTCAAATCTTCGCGAATCACTACCTCGCCATCGTCCTCTACGAACCCTCCACCACCCGTTGACCTTCTTCCGTCTTCCTACTATCTACTATCTACCATCTACTATCTACTTCTTCTTCACACGAACTTAATCTTCCTCGCCGCAAACATGCACATCTTCAGCAGCAGCAGCCCATGCCTGAACCTCGCTATCTTGATATCGCCGTATACACGGTTGCGGTATCGCACCGGCACATCGACTATCTTCAGGTTCAGCTTCGCCGCCCCGAATAGCAGGTCGAAATCGCCAAACGGGTCAAAATCGCCGAAGAAGCTGCGATTCCGCTTTATCTGTTCATAGTCCCTCTTCCACAGCACCTTCGTCCCGCACAGCGTATCCTTTATCCGCTGGCCCAGCAGCCACGTAAAAATGATCCCGAACGTGTGGTTCGCGAAATAGTTCAGCGTCCGCATCGCCTCATCTTCCATCGGATAGATGAGCCTGCATCCGTTTATGAATTCGCCCGTCCCGTCCGCAAGCGCGTTGTAGAATTTCGGCAGGTCCTCCGGCGGCGCCGTCAGATCCGAATCCTGTATCATCAGCACCTCGCCCGTCGCCATATCGAAGCCCCTGAACACCGCATCCGCCTTGCCCCTGCCATCCTGATAGGCGAACTTGATGTCACGCTCCGGGTATTTCTCGATAAGTTCGTGTATCTTCTCCACCGTCCCATCCGTCGAATGCCCGTCGATGAATATAAGCTCCGTATGGCTGCCCATCTCCGGTATCCGCGTCACCGCCCCCGCCATATTCCCCGCCTCGTTCAGCGTCGGTATTATCACCGACACGCTGTGCTCCTTCCTGCCCTCCCTGCCCGCCGGCTTCGGCCTCGCTACCACATACTGCACAAGGCACAGCCTGTTGAACAGCGGCAGATTCGCAAGTATCCGGTTACAGAACCACCCCACCAGCGGTATATTATACGGGCACAGGAATCTCCGCCCGCTCGTCACCGCCTCGAATCCCGCCAAGTTCATTATCCCTGCCAGGTCGCCTATCGAAAGCCAGTTCTGAACCCCCGCCGCGCTCTTTAACCCCAGCCACTCCGCCAGCGATACCACCGGATACCAGAGCTTGTTGTAGTGCGTTACGATGACCCGCGAGCCCGGCTCCGTTATCTTGTGTAGCTCCTCGAAGCACTTCTGCACATCCTCCAGGTTCCCCACAAGGTCCGACATTATCACATAGTCGAATCTCCCCTCGATATTCAGCTCATGCGCATCCGCCTCCGCAAATTTCAGCTTCGGGAATTGCTCGCGCGCTATCTCCAGCATTTTCGGGCTTATGTCAACACCCACACCTTCGGCCGGCTCCATCGCCGCAAGAAGCTCCCCCGTCCCGCAGCCGATCTCGATCACCCGCTTGCCCGTCGGAATGATGAATCCCATCAGCCGCTCCAGGCTCCTGTAGTAATACTTCGCGCGCCTTCGGTACTTCTGCCGCACCGAAGCTATCCGGTCAAAGTGCTCCTTCAGCTGCTCGAATCTCGTCGCCATCAACAAACCTCGAACGTCACCTGTCCCGTCGCAAAGCAGACACCGCTCCCCTGTCATCGTTATCGCCGGGAATAATAGCCCCATTCACTCGTTTCCGCAAGCTCTATCCCTCACTCAGCTTGCTGCTCTTCCTCGCCCAGGCTCTCAGTCTCGTCCTCCTCGCGCTCCTCCAGCCGGTACGGCTTCCCCGTCTGCCCCACAAACTTCGCCAACAGCCGCTCACCCGCCGTCATATCATCCCCCGGCCACGCTTCCCCGCTCACCCGGTCATACAGCACAAGCAGAACCTGCGGCTCACCCCGCTCCGTCACCGCCACCACATTCGCATCCGCCCCCGCTATCAGCCCATACTGAGGCGGCCACCACCCGCCCCCATCCCGGAAATGCGCCTTTGCCGCCCGCAATTCGTCGCCCCGCCACACCTCATAGTAGTAAGCCACAATATCATACCCCCGCTCCTTCGCCGTTATCTTCATCTTCTCATCCCCGAAATACAGCGTCGTCTCCCCGTGCCGCGACGCCTCCCACACCACATACAATATCACCGCCAGCGATATCGCTATCCCTATCAAATGAAACCGTATGCTTATCTTCGCCTTCTTCATCCACCGCACCCAGCCACACCTGCCCCCATTATACCACCTCCCCCTTACCCCCGGCTATAGACTGATACCATCCGGAAAAAGCCCGCTGGCTGCATAAACAGAGCAGATGCGGCGTCTCCAATAGGGAGAATGCCTTCAACGACCGAGTCTTGAGCCCGAAAGGAGACCAGAATGAACGACCGATTCGTGAGCTTGACGTGTCTGGCTCTTCTGGCAGGCCTTCTGACCTGCAGCCAGGCCAGCGCCGAGCAGCTCGCCTTCCCTACCGCTGAAGGCTATGGTCGCTTAGCCCAGGGCGGGCGAGGCGGCCGGGTCATCGAGGTGACGAATCTCAACGATGATGGGCCCGGCAGCCTGCGTGCCGCGGTCGAGGCAACCGGCCCTCGCACCGTTGTCTTCAATATCGGCGGAACCATCAGGCTCAAAAAGAAGCTCGTGATCGGCAAGGACAACGGCAACCTGACCATCGCGGGACAGACCGCTCCGGGCAAAGGTATCCTGGTCAGAGATTACACCTTCGGGCTGCTGGGGGCCCAGGACGTCATCGTGCGCTTCATCCGGACTCGCGTGGGTACCAGCTCCGGCCTGACCATGGACGGCATGGGGATGGGATATGGAGCCAACAACTGCATCTATGACCACTGCTCGATAAGCTGGTCGATGGACGAGGCATTCAGTTCCCGCGCCGCCAGGAACATCACTCTGCAGCGCACGCTGATATCCGAGGCACTGAATGTCGCCGGGCACAAGAACTACCGTCGCGGAGCCGGTCATGGATACGCGGCGAGCATCAGCGGCGATATCGGCTCTTTCCACCACAATCTCCTGGCGCATTGCGCCGGCAGGAACTGGAGTCTGGCCGGAGGGCTTGAGAAGGACACAACCAAGTACGCCGGCCGCCTCGATATTCGCAACAACGTTGTCTATAACTGGAGACACCGGACCACGGACGGCGGCGCACACGAGGTGGTCTTTGTGAACAACTACTATAAACCCGGGCCGGCATCCAGCAGGTTTGTCGCGCTCAATGCGCAGAACGATGGCTTCAACGACACGCAGCGCTACTATTTTGCCGGTAACGTCATGCCGGGGTATTTCGATGAAAAAGAACAGGAGAAGGGAAAGATCGCAACCGGCAGACCAAGGTCCTATGACCCCTGGGTCAGTGAGCCTTTCTTTGAGTCATACGTAAAGACGCAGACAGCCGGCCAGGCCTACGAGGATGTGCTGGCCAATGTGGGGTGTAATGTCCCCATGCTCGACGACCATGACAAGCGGATCATCGAGGAAGTGCGCAACGGCACCTGCACCTATAATGGCAGCCAGACCGGTCTTCCGGGGATCATCGATAACGAGGCCGATGTCGGTGGGTTCGAGGAGTTCCCGGTTGTCTCGCGGCCTGCCGACTGGGACAAAGACCACGATGGCATGCCCGATGCGTGGGAGAAGAAGCACGGCCTCGACCCAGCCGATAAGGACGATGCCAACAAGACGAACCTCTCAGCCGACGGCTACACAAACCTGGAAATGTACCTCAACGAGCTCGCCCGCGACCCCGTCAAATGGGCAAAGCAGCCATCCTGATATGAGGTTAGGCTGTAATACGATTGCCATCTTGGCTTCGTAGGGGCACGGCATGCCGTGCTCACCTTCAACGTGGCTTACGCCTCCCGCCCATGGATATAGAAGCGTGACGCCGGCAGGCGTCCGACTCTTCGTGGCATGGGCGGCTCGCCCGTGTGCCTTTTCGTTTTGATCATTCCGCTTTCTGATTATTCTGATTTGTTTCGGATTTCGATATTCGAGTTTCGTGTTTGCATCATCGTGGGGAAAGCGTCCTTGCTTGCCGCCTTCCGTTTGGAGTCCACGCTTCAGCGTGTTGTCGCTCCATCACCTGACAGCCCATCGGCAAATGTAGGGGCGGACCAATGTGTCCGCCCGTCTTGTACGGGCCAGGCATGTGCTTCATCCCGATCCATCGGGGCCTCGCCCAACGTAGCTCGGGCAGCCTGCCCGAGAAAAAGAATCTCTTCCTTCAACCATCTCCCGACTCTCGACTGACGACTCCCGTCTCATAAGCAGCCAGCCGCGCAGCCCGGCAAAATGGGGTCTGACCCTTTCTCTTAGGGTAAAGGGGACTGGCTCGAATGCCCCTTGGGGGCAGAGTGCCTGTACCCTTTACCCAGGGTCTGACCCCTTTTTGCCTCTTTCCCCCTCTCTTCAAGTCCCAACGGGACGCCAGATGAATAGTCGGGGGTGCCTGCCTCGCCATAGCTCCCAGCTATGGCGGGTCAACCCCCGGAAAGCGAGCCCAATTACCCTCTCTCCCCTCTGTCTCGACCCCGAAGGGGTCGAATAACAACGTAGCTCGGGCGGCCTCGCCCGAGAAAAAGATCCTCTTCTTTCAACCATCTCCCGACTCTCGACTGCCGACTCTCGACTCACCGTGGCCGAAGCCTCTGGCTTCGGTTCTTCTCTTTGCACTTTTAACTGTCAAATTCCCACTCTCTGCGGCCCCGCCCGTACAGCGGGGCTTGACTCGAAGCTCCATGGGTGACACCTCTATTCTTCTCATTCCTTGGGTAACGAAACAGAGAAGTCACCTTTTTTTAGTTGCTGCGCAACATCAGCAGGTACTGCAAGGGTCACAAATCCCTCGGCTGGGGCCTTCGGGGCCATGAAAGGGCCGGAGACTCGCCATCGCACGCTCAGTACCCGCGCAGAACGGGTAATCGATGTTCTTGTAGGCTGGTCGATGCGTGTAATCTCGACGATATCTCCCGGCTTGACGACGTCGGACTGAGTAACATACAGCTGAACGTTCACCATCGAACCAGCAGCAGGAGCCGCAGAAGACGTGGCATTAGGTTCTGCGGGTGAATGCTTTGTGCAACCCAGGAATGTGGTCATCAGAACGACGACGGTTGGAGCTACTATACACCAATATGTAGAAACATGTTTCATATCGAACATCTCCAACTAAGATTTGACCTAGGAGAGCCGGTGGTTACGGGACCCCGCCAAGGAGCCAACTATTCATCGGGCAGATGGTTCCGTGATGGCGTCACTCTTATTTGCCTTCGCCTAGAATCTCGCGCAGGGGCCTCCACCCTTCAGGAACAATCACGTATGCATCACCATTATCAAAGATAAGAGAGGACCTAAGATCATCTCGCACGTACCAGCCCCACTCTATCGGTGTGCCACGGTCGAGATGTATAACGATTGTGCCTTCGTGCTCGCTCGTGTCGTGCGAGGGGAAATAACCCCTGCTATGTACGAGCGCAGCTTGGAACTGGGTGAGCTTTGCGCCCGAGATGCTTGTAACTGATCTTCGCGTGCTGAAGCCCTGTGTGACTGAGACCGAGAGATGCTCAGCGTGGGCGATAGTCTCTACTTCGGCCAACATTCGGGAGGTAGCGATCTGGCCAGTCACAACGTGAGTCAGCCCGATAGCGGCTACCACAAGCCAGAACATTGGCAGCAGCAGCAGAAGTCCTTTGACAGCCAATCCAGACTGGCGAATGTCTTGCCTCTCGGCGAACACGCCCCACACATAGCCGCAGAAGAGGCCCAAGCCCAAGGAGACTATCGTGCGGACTGGAGCATAGGGGTCGCCCGGCCATATGCCTTGCATCCGAATGAACACGCAGAAACCAATGCCAACGGCAAGACCGCCAAGCATACCAAGACCGAGTTTGGCGGCCATTCTATCTGTAATCTGCCAAGCTTTGTCGACTGCGGCGGACATATCAAGACCCTGATCGTCGTTTTAGCAGAGAGATAAAGGTGCCCATGGGGCTCTTGAAAAACCCCGCTGCGCACCCTATCATGGTACCGGAAATGAATGTACCTGACACGCTAATTCTACTTGGTCTTCAGAAGGAGGCATAGTAAATGGCAGACGCCCATAGACTCGGCGGGTGGATGACCAGGTTCAAGCGGTGTATCGAGGCTGAGGCCGGGGCAGCGGTATCCAGAAAGGTCATCATCAAACCGGAACAATTTGACGCTACATCCGACTATGCACAGAAGGCCGAATGGATAAGGAATGCCGTCCAGCGTCTTGAGAAGGCAGCCGCCAAACCCACGGCGAGAAAAGTAATGCAGGCCTGCGGAATGAAATGCTGCGGCCCTACACAACAGAAACGCGCCAGGCAGTTCATGGCCGAATCGGGATCGATCAAGGGGCTGCTCGCCAGGCTGAATGAAAGGGGCATCGGCGGCGGAAGGCTGAAACTGAAGGACCCCGGCACGATCGTGGGCGGCTACGACTGGTGTTACTGCGGGCGGGTCAAGCGGACGCAGCAACCATTTCCCAATGATACTTATTGCCATTGCTCCGCGGGATGGTATAAGTCTCTCTTCGAAGCCGCGCTCGGTAGGCCGGTGAAGGTGAAACTCAAGCAGTCGATCATCCAGGGGG
>Ga0209164_1001710_pt1 | contig 26433 bp, 16 predicted proteins | sample MTBNYHSulfiMetaG_FD_187458 | JGI IMG/M metagenome (GOLD analysis project Ga0209164, IMG submission 187458) | Enrichment culture microbial communities from rom New York Harbor, USA that are MTBE-degrading - MTBE-NYH (New York Harbor Sulfidogenic)... | ecosystem: Environmental > Aquatic > Marine >... | reverse complement strand
ACACGTTTTGAGAAAGTCATTGGAGAAGGTCAACCTACAGTGATCCTGCAGCGTTTGGGATTTATTCTGGATCGCTATTCAAAGCGGAGAGATTTGCTGTCATATATTAATAAAGAACTTTCGCGAAGAAATCTGAGATATACAACGCTGGCTCCCCATGAATTTTGCAAAGAAACCGAAAAAGACCGGTTATGGAAAATAATTAAGAATATTTACGAGGATGAAATCGAATGATACACCTTCAAGGTTATATTCTCTTATTTATTACCAGATAATTACAATATAAAGCACTTTTAAAAAACCTTCCGGCTTTTTGTAGCGTGGTCCCGTTTTTAATCAGCATCAGTATTGAGTTTAGTGGAGATGAGTGAAGTTATAGCATTTTTAACGGTTTTAGGGGCGAGAGAATCGGATCGGGGAAAATTTGGATAGAATTTTATATAATATCTTATTATCCTGAACATCCTGATTATCCATGTCCCTAATAAACATTATAAAAATATCGGTGTGAATTTTTTATAACATGGATATACAGGATTCGCAGGATAAAACATTTTTTAAAATATTTTAATTCATCTTTATCCTTGTTTTACAGGAGACGTTGAAAATGTCCTGTGAAATGTAATTATGTGCCCAAAGTGGCCGGAAAGTGGCTGTTTGTTTTCATGAATTAATTTTACTGAAACCTAGTATTCATGCATGTTTGAGAAGGAAAGTGGCTGAAGTGGCTGGAATGGCTGCTCATTTTCGGATAAAATAAAAAAACCTTCCTGGAAATTTTAAAAACAAAAATAAATTTTTTTGAAAAATTAACAGCCATCTTAGCCATTCTAGCCACTTTATCTCTGGAACCCGCATCAGTAAAGGGTTTCGTAAGAACACATATTTCATTTTCAACAGCCACTTTAATAAATATTTTAACCACTTTAGCCACTTAATTCATTATCCCCAATAAATTCTCCTGATTTCCATCTTCTTTTGGCTCAGTTATGTTTTTTACTTTGCTCTTTAGTTCATTCAGAAGTTTTACGGTTATGGGATAACAATAATAACGATGACTATCAATCTGAACTCTCTCCATGTTTGATGAGATGTATTTTTGTCTAATTAAAGTCTTCACAATCGCATGAGATTTATAAGGAACCATATCCTTCAGCCAATTGCCCGGTATATATCCCTGTTTGATGAATTTGGCATAGGAATCCGTCGTAAAACGTGTGCCATGATACATATCCTCCAATTCACCCAGGATTGCCTGCGCTTCATGTTCACTTTCTGTTGTGTTGTTGGCAAAAAGATCCTTTTCCCAATCCGTAATGGGCACATCAATGGAATATCTAAATCCGCCTATGTTTAACCCATCATATACAGTTTTAAGCTCTGTCCGGATATAATGTCCCATCCTCTGAATAAGCTTATCCTGGATCGTGGGATCAATGGCTCCGGACAGGGGAGGGAACTCATAGACAAAGAACTGGTTGTTCCTGGAGTCGGTGGGCACTTCTTCGGAGCTGACAAAGAGGGGAATCACATCATTGGATAAGATGCAGATGTTCATATTATTCTTCACCAGATACGGATCTTTGAATTTCTTCCGTACATCAATATTTTTGGATCCGGAATATTTCTTCAACGTTTTGTATTGGGAAATTTTGTCACTCTGGTTTTCCTCCACAATCAGAAACTTCTTTTCCGCTTCATAGGTAAAGGAGTCTTCATTGCCTGCCCATTGATAGGACAGGCTTGGAAAAATCTCTGCAATCACTTCTGCAAAGCTTGATTTACCGTTCCCCCGGGGACCAGAGAAGATGAGGGTGGGCAATTTGCTGTAATTTGTATAACAGAAAACAGCCAGCCATTCCTTGATAAAATTCGTGTGCTCTTTAAACCGGTCCTCCAGATAGGTTTCAATAAAATTATTATCGTCAAGTATTACGGGCAATGCATTATGGTGAACGGAAATTACACCACTATCCAGATCTACATCATAAAAACTCCTGTCTGCATCCATATCCGAGATATAATCAATCCGGTGAAGATGACGGATATGTTTGTTCTGCACAAGATAGGCATACGTGTCGTCTTTTTCTTTTTCCGTCCGGGTCATGACATGAAATTTCCGTGTCCCGATCTTGTTGAACGCAAATTCATCACTCACCACACTGAACTGCCAGATATCGGTCCCATAGGAATAAAAATCCCGGCAGAGTCTTTCCAGGCGCTCCCCCTGATTTTCAACCATCCAGAACGTTTTGTCACAGCTGGAACAGTGGATGAAGAAATTCCCCTTATAGGCTACAAAGGCAGACGGGTTCTCATCTTCATGAAAAGGACAGACAATCGGTGTTTTAGCCATGCCCTCAGACAGAATAACGGTGTTATCATCTTTATCTTTCAGGACCAAATCCCGATCCCACAGGCCTTTATAGCCTGAGACATCAAAAGCATCCCCGTTTCGGTTCTCATGGATCTCGCAATCATCCGGACTCCCGAAGATAAAGCGGGCTGTATCCGTCACTGAACTGTCCGCCTCCGGAAAGATGGTGAAAACATCCTGAATAATCGTCTCATACGTTGATGCACAAAATACGGGATGGGAAAAGAATATCAGAATATGATAACGGTTCTTTTCCTTGGTATGCCGTTTACTGGTAACCATGAAATAGTTGAGCCCTTTCTTTTTTAAGCGTTCAGCTGCTTTTTCCAGGGTCAGGCCGTTATCAATATCCACCGTGCAGCCGGATGCTGAGACAAAGTTCTCTTTTTTACGGATATTGTTCTTCCAGGTTATCAGTGAGTAGTTATATTGCTTAACCAGGACACTGAGTTCTGATCTATTAATAGTTTTTATTTGAAATTGAAAGTTGTTTTGCGGGTTATAGTCTTTATCCCTGACTGACAATTTACATGTTTGCCCCCTTTCCATATGAAGTTACCTCTGGTTTAGAATGTGAATTTGTGTGAATCACGGATTTAAGTTTTTTGATTTCCTGTGCATATGCAGCCGCATTCACACTGGCCTGCATTGCATAATATTTCCCCAGATGATCTTTGACCGCATCGCTGTCTTCAAAGACAAACGTGCTTTGAAAACCGACGCGGTACACATCCAGGAGTTTAAACCCTGCTGCGATCAGATAGGCCGCAGAGTAAAAGTCATTTAATTCAAGTGGTTTGTTATTATTCATTGTGAATATACCTCTGGTTTAAATTTTGTATAAGACAGCACAGGTGCTGCCAGAATTACTAAAGGTTATGTCTTTTATACCTTATGCTTTAATATAATGTAAAAAGTGTATGTTGTCAAGTGTTTTTTTATATAATGGAAAGTATTTTTTTGGAGGGGGCAATAAACGTTCTGGGGGTAGCTAATGTTGACGGAGCATACTCGCGGAGGCACTTGTTCGCAGAACTATATTTCAAACTGTATAGTAATCTTAGTCCCATTTTCATTCATAATACTGTAAGCACCATTTAATTGTTCAACTAGCATTTTAACAATAGTAAGTCCAAACCCGGGTAATTTGTTTTCCAGAATTCTTTCATCAATTCCAATACCATTATCTTGAATAATAACAGTCACCGTATTTTCATTTTTTTCAATAGAGATTGAAACTTTGCCTTTGTCACGGTCCTTGAACGCATATTTGAAAACATTTGTAAATAGCTCATTGATGATAAAACCGAGAGGAATCAATTTTTTTGTATTAAGCTTAAAATCTGTAATCTGTTTTTCAATTGTAACATCATCACTCATAGCAAACACTGCAACAATGGCATCTATAAGGTTTTCAGTATATTTTTTAACGGAGATATCCTGATAATCTTTGCTGATCAGAAATTTTTCATAAAGAACTCTGATACTCTGAGCACGGAATTTGGCTTCCCCTAAAGCAGTTTTTACATCGGGATTTTCAGTGGATCTGATCTGCAATGACAAAAGAGATTCTATCGTCGCCATGTTATTTTTTATGCGGTGATGAACTTCTTTGAGTAAAGTCTCTTTTTCTGATAGCTGCCTGTTGATTTCTTCTTTGGCAAGTTTGCGCTCGGTGATGTCTTGAGCAAAGATAGTAATGTCTGTTCCCGTCGACACAATCACAAGACGGAGCCAAATAGGTTTAACGAGAATATCGCCGACTGGGATTTCTTCGATCACCTGAGTTTCCCCTGAATTTGCTACATGAATGTAGGCTTCAAAAACAGGTGTATTGCGATGATTCGGGAAGAGATGGAGGAGCTGCTTACCGATTACTTCTTGTGGATCTGTTCCATTGATGCGTGCGATTGTACTATTTTCAAATATCCAGACAAAATCAATAATTTCACCACTGTCATTTCGTAGCGGATGAAGAATGGTGAATCCATCCGGGGACATTTCCTGCGAGACTCGGAAACGAGCCTCACTCTCTTTCAGAGCTTCCTTCGCCTGCCTGAGTTCTAATATTTTTCCTAAGCTTTTTGCCACTGCATCTAAAAGCCTTCTCTCTTCTTTTTGAAACGGCCCTTCATCACGAGTTGGTTTTTCCTCACGATAACAAACGGTAACTTCTCCCGATACAACCCCATTTATAAATAAATTGTTGCTCAGACACCATTTTGTTCGAGTAAAATTGGTGGTTTGAAAAGTCTGCCCATGCAGGGTAATCCTGGCTTCGCAAATCTCCGGGTATCGCCAGGATTGTGGTATGATTTCGGCAGTTTCTTGAAGAATATCTTTTAGCAAGATCCCCGGCTTTTCTACAATCTCACCTATTTTATATAGACAGTTGAGTTCTTTTACACGCTCTTCCAGTAGTCTATCTTTCTCATACTGATCTGTTACGTCTCGAAAAACCAGCACTACACCGGTAATATCACCTTCGTTTGTTGTAATTGGAGCAGCACTGTCCGCAATTTGGTACTCTTTGCCGTCTTTTGAAAGTAACAGCGTATGATTGGCAAGCCCGACAACTGTACCGGTACGCATGACCGATTCTACGGAAGTATCTACCCTTTCACGCGTATCGGTGTTTACGATATAAAATACTTCTTCCAGCTTTTTTCCACAAGCTTCTGCTTCCTTCCATCCACAAAGTATCTCCGCCACAGGATTCATGCGGGCAATTCTTCCTTGATTATCTGTCGATATAACTGCGTCGCCGATAGAATTGAGGGTAATCCGAAGATTATCTTTCTCTGCTTGCAGTTGTCTTTCCATCTGCTTACGCTCGGAGATCTCTCTAATATTACACTGGATAACTTTTTTGTCATCTACTAAATACACATTGCTGATAAACTCCACATAGACAATTTTCTGATACGCTGTTTCTAACGGTAGGTGCTCATAACGAACATATCCGTTTTTGACTAATTCTTTGAATTTCTCTTGGTTTCTGATGATATTTATAAAAAATCCAATATCCCAGATTGTTTTTCCTAAAAATTGTTCATATGTGTAACCAAGCAGCGTGATCATAAAGGGATTCACGTCCACAATTATTCCTGTATTTACATCAAGGATAAGAATACCGTCCTTCGCTGATTCAAAGAGCCGCCGGTATTGAACTTCCGATGCTCTCAATGATAATTCTATCTGCTTCCACTTTACATTCGCATCAAATAACTTAAAAGCCATTTTAATGGACGCATCAAGAACAGTGATGCCGGAATTTTTCACCACATATCCATATGAGGTGATCTTCTCGGTTTTTTCAACGATTTCAGGTTCGGTGTGGGAGGATACAAAAATAAGCGGAATATCTTTATGATCAAGAATTTGTTCTGCCGCCTGTGTGCCATCAATACCCGAACCGAGGTTAATGTCCATTAGGATTATATCAACAGGATGTATATTGTCAATAATGGTTTGTACTGCTTTTTCACCGGTAGTAACATGATGAACAGTGTACCCGTATTCCTCCAGCTCCATTTTTTCAGTCATTGCGATGATGACTTCATCTTCTACAAGGAGAACAATTTTATTATTTTTATTACTCATTAATACTACTCTTTCTTTGTCTATCCCCGACACGGACGGCGGTGTCCCGAATCAGTTGGCGCGGTATTGTATATAACATATGTGAATACGATATATGGCGTTTATTTTTTCTATATGTATTCATTCTATCAACACTACCTTTACCGGTTTAATCCAATATACTTAATCCTGTATATAGCAATCAAGGGGAAAGTGTAGATTCCGGCTCAAACCTGCCACCTAATCGCTAAAATAAAAGGAAATTATGAGGGATAAAAAAGTGGTAAACTTTCAACCGGAACATACACCTTGAGATTATCACCAAGTAGAAGTGTATGATAAAATATTGCAGCAAGACTTCTTTTTTCACGGTTAATTTTATAATAACCGTCTTTATAATTAAGGTGTGTTCTAATATTCTTTATTATTTTTATTTCCTTTTTATTTTCTTCTTGTTCACCGGCGTTTTAGATGTCCGTTGCAACCGATTTTTAGCACTATTATTCTGTCTAAGTGCTTCTGAGATCGTGTGACATGCCTGATCATCGTTCGCTATCAAATCTTCTTGAAAGGCTAGTATCTTTAGGATGATATCGCCTGTAATTGTAGGCTGTTTCGTTTGGATAAGTTCTCGCGCCTTGCTGAGGTTCCCTGCCCGACGGAGCAAGTCCACTTGAAGGGCTGTTTCTGCTCCGTTTTGATCAGAAATCTTTTGTCCGTTTTCAAGAGCCCGTCTTATCATGTCTGTTGCATTGTTGCGACATGTTTTCGCCGAGATGTTTCTTTCTGCATCATCGCACACCCATGCAGCGTGAATCAGAGACCAAGCTGCTCCTGCATAATTTTCTGATTTCTCATCGATTAGCGCTTTGCACAGAAAGCTGTTAGCCAAGTCAGGGTATTTCGAGTCCGTTAATTGGTTGGCATATTCAGGACTACTAACCACCAATTTAGCCTGAGGTGTGGCCTTGCTTACGTCTTTAGCACAGTAACCGCATTTGGGACATCTTTGCACCCATGCAAAGATTGTAGATCGTTGCATCTTTGGTGGTCTCGTATCAAGATCAGGGGATCCAAATGAACTGGTACTTGTAATTATAGTGTATTCGGTTTTGCTTCCGCAAACCGCACATTCCATGTTCTCCTTATAGAGTGTAGTCATGTAATCCTCCTCCTGTCGAGCATAAGATTAGCTGTACAAATGGATAAAGCAATTGTTGTTTTTCTTGATTACCTAATCTTAGATGTATTCATTCTATTCAACATCGCCTTCACAGCTTTAAACTAATATACTTAATCCCTAATATACCAATCAAGGGGAAAGTGCCTTTAATTTCGGACTTGTTGATCGCTCCGGTTCATTTCGGTCAGCATTCCGATATCAAACCGGACAGTGTTGAATTATTCTGCTTGAATCAATAAGAAGAAAAACCTATGTTCATTTAGGACATAGTAATTATGATAAAAGTTATAAATCAAAAGAAATGAAGATGTATCTCGTGTTACTTTATTTCATCTTTATTGAGGTGTAATTATGAAAAAGTTGGCAGGATTGTTTTTATTAATAGGTATTGCATCAACTGTTTTTTGTCAGGGTTGGGGAGTGAAAACCAATTCGGCTTTTAATGAAAGATGGTATACTTACTGGGCAATAGGTGCATCAAACCTGACATTTGTTGATGATGATGTCCAGGAAAATTGGGAAAATATTGAAGATCTTGCCGATACTAGATCGACTATTAATTTAGACCTGTTGGGGATTTATATTCCAGTATCCAATAATGCCATTGCCGGAGTAATCATAAATGGTACTGGCGATCGTTTTGAATTTGACAGTTATTGGTATCAAGGGAATTATATTACGTATAGTCTTAGTGCAATCCATTATTTGAGTACTTTTGGGAGAGGGCTTTTTATTAGAGCAGACGGGGGGCTTGCAGCTTATAATTATCAGGATAGTGATGGGACAAATGAGACTCTTGAAGAAACAGGGTATGGCCTGTTAGTTGGGAGTGGATTTTCATTTGAAATTGGAAGAAATAGCATCCTAATTAATTTAAATTTTTCTCATCGGAATATCGATGACGTTAAATTGAACGTCATAAGTATAAATGTTGGCGGGCTTTTCTAAATCACTCAATATGGATAGCATATATGGACGAACAAATACGTATTGCTGCATTTGACTGGCTCGAGCAACAGGTTCGTTTATATGATGAAGTTCTCCCAAGAAAACTCTTAGAATCGGGATTTTACCATCACGATCAGCATATTACTTTAGTGGGTCCACAGGGGATATGGAAACCCAAAGCATGTGAGTTTCCTCTTTCCATCACAACCATTGCCAATAGTCCATACGATGATACTATTACCCGGGATAATTTTCTTCAGTACCGTTACAGAGGACAGGATCCTTATCATCCGGATAATGTGAGATTGCGGCAAATGATGCAAAGGCAAATCCCTCTTATCTATTTTCTGGGAATTGATAAGGGAAAATATCTGGCAACGTGGCCGGTCTTTATTATTCAGGACGATATCTCTGCTTTAACCTTTACCGTTGCCGTAGATGAGTCCAAAGCAATTATGAAAGATATGGTTAAAGAAGACCCCGAGACGTTTTACAGAAGATCTTACCTGACAACACAAACGATGCAAAGACTTCATCAGAAATCCTTCAGGGAAAGAGTTCTGGCGGCCTATCAAAACCAATGCGCCTTATGCCGGTTAAGACATCGTGAACTTTTAGATGCGGCGCATATTATATCTGATACACAAGAACATGGTGACCCTATCGTACAAAACGGACTTTCGTTATGTAAAATTCACCATGCTGCCTTTGATAAATCCATTATTGGGATTTCTCCGGATTATATTATCAAAATACGTCACGATGTACTGGAAGAAACTGATGGGCCCATGCTAAAGTATGGCATTCAATCCCTTGAAAACCAGAAAATTATGCTACCATATCACCGAAGAGACTGGCCGGACAGGGATCGGTTAGCGGAACGGTTTGAGCAGTTTAATCAATAAATATTAACTAACTGATAATGTGAAGTGGTCTACTTAGACTGGGGTAGTGTAATTTTCTTTCTGTAAAAAGGCTCAAAGTTTTTCAAATTCTGGTATATTCTATACAAAACTAATAAAAGGAGATTAACAATTAATGATAACTATTGAAGAAGCGAAAACCCTTGTTAGAACCCATCTAAGTGAATTGATAGAAATTATCCCCTGTGATCATCCACCGGATAATTTATACGACTGTAATCCTGAAGAAGAGTATGTGTTTACTTATAGAATAAATAATCAATCACCTATGCTAGGAGGATCTAATTATATTTCAGTATCTAGAAAAACAGGAAGAATTAAACATTACGGTTCCCGCGGTGAATAGAATACTAATAACTTGTCTTATTATATAACAATTATCATATAACATTGCATCTCACAAATCCACTTATTATACTTACACATAATCCGATAAATATATAGAAAGGATAAAACATGGCTAGAAACGCAAAGCAGAGTCTTGCTATAGACAATATTGAGCGAATTGCTCTTGTTATTAAAACACTGGGCCATCCCATCATGCTTAAGATTCTTTTAACACTTCAGAAGGGAGAACACTCCGTTGGTGAGATTCAGAAGAAAATTGATGAAGAACAAAAGATCACATCGATTTACCTGCGAAAACTGCTGAAACGTAAAATTGTTCAATACCGTAAAGATGGCCGCTGGCATTACTACTCTTTGACTGATGATCCAACTGTTCAGAATTTGAAACATGTTGTGAAGGCCAAGAAGTAAAGCCTGAGTATAAAATACCGTGTTATTTTAGGGTGATTATTCTGATTTCAAAGTGGTACACTTTAGATGACCGAAATTGGCACAATTTAATAAGTCACAATTTATTCGTGAGGCAATACGCCAAGGAATAATAGTTGACGTTTATCATTTCCTGAAAATTATCTTTATGGCAATTCCGGAAACAGGCCTTTAAGTGGTAAAATATTATCTGGAATAGGTGGCAGGTTTGAACCGGAATGCCTGGCAAGTTTGAACCGGAATGGGTGGCAGGTTTTACCCGGAATATAAAATCAAAGGGTTGGGTTCTTCTCTATTATTTTCACAAATTCGTTTGATTTCGTCATTGTCCTGATACAGTTTTTCTCTCGGTATTCTTGAAAATCCCTTGCCCCAAAAGTTTTTGTTGTGCATGGGGATTTCAAACTTGGCTATCAATCGTCTGGAAAAGTCAAACTGGTCAACTCGCTTTGGGTTGTCAAGTTGGTAGTTGGGGAAGGGTCCTGCTAAGTAACCTTCCTGAAAGAAAGGACGCTGTGCTTGTGGCGGACAAACACTTAGCAAGCGAAGGTTAACCAATTCTTCAAAGGTGTTGTAGCCAATGGCATCGGTTTGCCAGGGCATGCCTAAGACATAAATGATTCCAGTTTCACCTTCGTTTTTGTCGAAGGCAAAGGAACATGCCACATGCAAGGAGTGGGTTAAGTCAAGCAATGGCGTATCACAAATTTCATAGTGTTGCAGCAGCGACCATGCAATCTCTGGGTATTTGTTAAGCAAGGAAGTGCCGGCATATTTAATGGTGCTTTCCCGAAAGAGCTTTTTTAATCCCTCTGTCTTTTGCTGTAAGATCTCAAAGCGTTCTTTTAGCATCAGCCGTTTTTCATCCGGCTTTTTTCGATAGATGGAAGGCAAAATGGTTGTTTTACCTTCTGCTTTATAGTCATTGCTTTGGCCACGGTAAAACAGCACATAGTTCCGGTTGCGGTGCAGGATTTGGGCAACGTCTTTTACCAGGTCATCATAGGTCTCTACCCGTTTGGGTGCTGACTTCAACACCTCATCCAAAGGCAATGCCTTAGCCCACTCTTTATCGGTGAGCTTATCTTTCTTACGTTGCAGGTTGATGTGTGAAAAGGATGGTGATATGTGCCTCATGCGTCTTCCTCCTCTTTAAACAATCCCCCATATCCCGCCTGCGGCTCATTCACCTCAGATGGATTGGTTTTGGTTTTCTTTTTTTTAGCGGTGGTTTTCTTTTTATCCCATAAACCTGCTTTTACTTCCTCTTTATGTATTTTGTGGTTGAGCTCCAGCAGGCGTTTGAGCGCTTCTTTGCGGGCATCCGGGTGGATGGTGAAGCGGATGCGGTCATTCTCGGGCAGGTAATCTACTTCGTAAAAATCATGGCGGAGTTTGATGTCTGACCAGCCGTAAGCTTCCAATATTGTCTCATCCATTTGCACGTGCAGCGCACGGAGTTTGAGAATGCCTTGTTTGGCTTCTTCAAATGGAATTGTGCCTTCCGTTTTTTCTATATGTTTTAGTAGGGCAGCTACCTGTTTATCTTCCTCTTCAACTCTTTCTGTAGAAATGGTATTGCTGTGAAACAAATTATACGTTTTGGTAAGCCCCAATTGCATACCCAACATCAGTTGCCTGCGGTGTTCGTGGTAGAATTCGCCAATGGTTTCGAGTTTCTGCTCCTGTTGTGTATGAAGATTTTGTGGAAATGGAAAGGTTTCGAATGCATCCTTTATGCTGTAGCTCCTGTCAGTTTTCATCGTTGAAGAATATTTCCAAGCCCATATTTCATGGGCGGAACACATTATCAATGGGAATTGAAATATTTCCAATGCATAAACTACAAAAGAGTTGGAGCAGATAATGTTAACTGGTAGCATTACAGGTGCATGCGTTTTAGACACAATCACCTGCGCTATCAATAGTTTTTTATTATTTAAGGCTGAGCGCATGTTTTGACGTGAACGCCAATAGAGCCACCATTTATCAACCATTTTGGGATATTTAACTCTATCCTTTTTCTCTCTTTCAGGTTTAAGTCTTTCCTCAAGAATTTTAAAGCAATAAGAGTAAACCATTGATTGCTCTAGAGTTCGTTCATCAAAGTTAATTGCATACTTAGTTGGGCTCAAATCAAATGAACTATAAAGTTCTTGCCCATTGAAATATGGAAATAAGACATCAGAATATATTTTGTCCTTCTTAAGAATTAGTTCAGCTTCTGCCTTGTCAATGATAAAACCATTTCCAAGAAGATAATAACCTTCAAATGCTTTTTCTTGATTTTGATTTAAGGGGTAAGGATTGTAATCTTGATTGTTGTCTGATAAATAAGAACTTATGTAGTTAACTGGTTTATTGTTTAGAAATATTTTTCCAAAATATTTTCCTTTAAATATTGAAATCAAAGAAACCTCAACTGCCGCAAGGCCAGGCCATTTCATTGATTTAATGGTATTACAAATAACACCATCACTTTCTATAATATGCTCAAGGCCTCCTTCTCTGGTGTCGCCTTGTGCAATAGTGTTTGTTGATATCAGTGAAATAAACCCCTGACGTTTAATAATCTGAAAGTTTCTTCTAAAAAAGTATGCAACAAAATCAGCTCTTCCTCGCATTTTTTCATACGAATCATATAGATAATTTAAATATTCACTACCATAGTTTGTGCTTATTTTCGTCCCGCCTAAAAATGGCGGATTCCCCAAAACACAATCAAAACCTCCTTCACTAAACACTTCCGGAAATTCAATAAACCAATGGAAGAAGCGGTATTGGGGCAGCAGGGTTTCTACATAAGCCAGCTTTTGCGATTGCAGCGGGCCCATACCTTTGTTTACATTGCGTAAAAAGTTGCGGTATTCGGCATCGGTCATCAGGTAAGCTTTGGTGGCTTCTGTTTTGGGTATAAAAAACTGGGCTACCTGAGCATCGGCCAATTGCTTGAGCCGCATGCGCTCCACCGATTTTTCAAAGTTGCGGTATTCCCTTTCCTTTTTAGCCACTTCTTCGGGCGTGGTTTCGGGCAGGTTTATAAACAGGTTAAACTTTTCTATCACAGCATTTACTTCTTCCAGCACAGCCGCATCAAACTGCAAGGTGGTTTGGGTTTTCATTTTCCGTTCCTGCTTGTTTTTGTTGCGGTAGGCAGCGGCAATGTCTTTGTCATCGCCCGGCAGGGTTTTAAAGGCTTCATCGGCTATGCCGTTTTCCAGTTCGCTGCGGTGTGCCAGCCCCACTATGGCATCGCCACATTTAATGTGGTGGTCCAGGAAGTTTAGTGGTTCGCCCGGGTTGTGGCTTTCCAGCCATAGGGCCACTTTGCACAGCTCTACGGCAAGTGGGTTTTTGTCCACCCCATAAATGCAATGGTGTATCACCTGCTTCAATGCTTTGCGAAAACTCTGTGGGTTGGGCTGCTGCTCGCCACTTTCTATGCGGGCCACTTCGTGGGCTATCCTGCGGGCGGCACTCAGCAAAATATGTCCGCTGCCGCAAGCCACATCGGCCACTTTCAGGCTCAGCAAACTTTGTATGGCGGCATCGGCTGTGGTTTTGCCTTTGTAGTAGGGTTGTACCCTGTCTTCAATCAGGTATTCCAGCGAGTGCTGTATGAGCGGCTTCACCAAATCCTCAGGCGTATAGTGCGAGCCGGACGAGCTGCGTTCGCTGCCTTTTTCGTAGGTGAATTCGTAGTGGCGGCCATCGGTGTTGATGACCGGAGCCAGTTCCAGCAAGCCTTCGTAAATGGAGCCCAACTCTTCCACATCCAATGAGCGGAAGTTGATAAGCACCCGGTTTTTTTTGGCATCTTCAAATTCGTTCAGGCTTTTAATGCACTCCAGCAATACCCGGTTGTTGATGAGCGATTCTCGGATATGCCGTATGGCCGAAGGCTGAAACAATTCGCCTCCCAGCGGATGTATGCCCAATTTGATTCCCTTGTTGCCCGGCTCAAAAAAGCTGAAGGTTTGCATCAGCCCCTGCCACAGGTCGTTAAATTGTGGTTCAAACAAATAGCGGGTGGCGGATAGCTTGCGCAAACGGGCAAGGCTGTAAAAGCGGTAATAAATATCCCTGTTGCGTTTTTGTTCTTCCGAGTCGTTGCCATGGTCATACACCAAATCCCGTTCTTCGGTAACAATTAAAAACAACAGGCGGTAAATCAAGCGCAGCAACTGGTGATTGAGTTCATAAGCTGTGAGTTGGCCGTTTTGATAAGCTTCACGCAGGTGTTCGTTTTCGGGTTGATTTAGCAAACCATTTCCCAAAGCCACGAGCGATTCTTTTACTGCCTGACTCAACCCATCCCGAATTCGGTTACCGGTTTCAATACTGTCCTGATAATACTTTTCCAGCAGGCATTGGTCGGCTTCGGCTTTGCTGCGGGGGAAGCGGCTGGCATGCAGTAGTCGGTACAGCAGGGTAAACTCGCTGTACTTGTCTTCGTCCAGCATGCGTTTCAGGTCAAACTCTACAAAGGTGAGTTTAATGAGTCGGCCACTGTCACGAATCAGGCGCAGGTGCAATCCATTGGTGGCAATGCCAAACAGATGCTCGGTTACATTCAGATATTCCTGAACGGTGGCATGGGGCGACAGGCGGGAAGTGCCCCCGCTTGTTTTGATGTCGAGTGTATTTTTCTCGGGTTTGTCCGGCTCATAAAACCCTACCAAATGCAAAGGCAAAGCATCGAGGTTGTCAGCCGTGTGGCTTATTGAATAACCCTGATTGTTTTCCCCTGTCAGGTTGCTTTTCTGGCGGGTATGGTTAAAGCCCAGCGAGCTCAGGAACTGTTCCATCCATCTTCGGCTGAGTGTGGTTCCGTAGGGGTCGCTGGCGGGCAGGTTTTGCGATTTATCGGAGAAATGTTTCCAGTCTAATTTTATACGGCTCCAGGCATATTCAATTTCGCTTCGGAGGTTGGTGCCCGGCTCAAAGCCAAAGTCGGTGGCTTGCTGACCTTGCGCTTCACCGCTTTCAATTTTTTGCAGGATTTCCTCTGAAAGCAGATTTCCTTGGATATTGATGGTTGTATATCTCATTGCTCTTCTACTTTACTTCGGGTAATAAAATGTAAACACCTAATACATCCATAGGCAAAACAGGTTCTACCACTTTGTATTTATTACCGCTCACTAATTTTTTAAATCGGGTATGGCTTTCCACCAAATGATTGGCTCGTTCCAAAGCCACATCATCGGTCTGCTTACGGAAGGTTTTTTCATCCAGCACCCACGCCATTTCTTCATTCAACCAATATGCTTTTTCGCCCTCTTCCATGTTTTGGGTGGGCTTTACACTCATTAAAAGGTTCATGGCGGTTTCCTTATCAATGAATTGCTTTTGATTCACTTCACCTTCATATCCCCAAAGCCACATTTCTTCGGCCACAATTTGTTTATTGCTTGGTTGCTCGGCAATTACATTTCGCACCCGCAATTGAAACAGTACTGTTTTCTGTTTCACATCTGTACTTCGCATTACAGCCGCCCTTGCTGCGCTACCCGTGGCTTGATGCAAAGCACTGTTCATGATGTGTTGAGACAGATGTTCCGTAAAAGGATGATTTCTGCCAATGTATTTATAACCGGCTGGGGTAGGCGATTTGAAAGAAATTTGAATTTCGGTTTTGGCAGATAGCAAGTCCCGCAAACGTTGCGGAATGTTGGTGGTATATATTTTGTATCCATCTTTTCTCGCTTCCATCTGTACACCCATAAAGCGGAGAGAATCCAACACAAACTGCTCCACGGCTTTTACATCACCAATGGCTTCGTCCACTTCACGCAAGTCGGCTTCAATTTCGTGTGCTTTGATGGCGTTTTGGGCAAAGATGCTACGGGATGCTTTTTCTCTTTGTTCGGCTTCTTCAAAGGCTTTTGCTACACGATTTTTCTCTGCTTCAATCTCTTCCGCTTCAAACATGGTTAGCTGATAGCTTACTTGTTTTACCGAGACAGTCGGTTTCAATAAAATGGCATTGGTAACGGCTTCCATCACCGAAGCACTGTTTTCGGGGAAAGGAACAGAAATGCCAATGGAACGCTTGATTTCACGAGCCTTCCGAAGCAATACTTCCAATACTACACCATCTATGGGGTTGTTGCTGCCGTACAGAAGTGCCACTTCTACCAAGTCGGCTTGCTGGCCGAAACGGTCAATGCGGCCTTCCCGTTGTTCCAGTCGGTTGGGGTTCCAGGGCAAATCGTAATGCAACACGGCATTAAAACCTTCCTGTAAGTTGATACCTTCACTCAGGCAGTCGGTGGCAATGAGCAAACGCCTTTCCGATTTGTTCATTTCGGTGATTTTCTCCCTGCGCAGTTCATCGTTTAGTTCGCTGGTTACTACTTCAATGTGCAGGTTCTTAAAGTTTTTCCCTTTCAGGTTTTCTTTGAAAATTTCCCCTAGATAATTGGCCGTTTGAATGTATCTGCAAAAGATGATGGGGTTGTAACCTCTTTCGATAAAGGTTTTAATTTGAATGAGTGCTTCTTTTGCTTTTTGGTCATGCTCAATCCCGTAAAGGGCTTTCATTCTTTTGGCAAAAGCCAACAGCCTTCTTGATTCAGCATCTTTGATGGGCTCAGCCTTACCCAAAACCGACAGAGGCAGGTTATCATCGGTTGAGAAGTCTGTGTCCAGCACGCTTTCTTCTTCCGCTTCATTTGAGGGATCTATCTGATTGTCTGTATCGTCTTCTTCACCAGTGATGCGCTTTTTCTCTGCTTTTTTAGTAAGCATGGAAACACCGGCAGCAGGGCTACTCATCACGCCTCTAAGCAAAGCCAAGGCATCCCAATAGTTATAGCGTTGCTTTCTGCCATCGTCCACATTTCGGGCAACCATTTCACGAGCATAAGCCAATATATCATTAAAAATTTCGGCATAAGCTTTTCCGATTTCATAGTCCTTGTCAATAGAGTTGCGTTCGGGAAATTTTGTTTCTTCACCCAGCCATTTCAACACATCAACTCTACGCCTTTGCACAAATCGTTTGGCGATTTCCTTTCTATCCTGTTCACTGGAAGTTATCACATCTATTTTTTCAAACCCCGGCTTTAGTAATCCCAATAATGATTGAAACTCTGCCTGCTTGCCGCTATGTGGTGTAGCCGTGAGAAAAACCAAATGTTGTTTTTCTTTTTTTGCTATGTCATGCAGCAAATAGTAACGTAATTGTTGTGAATTATTTGCTCCTGCAGGTTTAGCACAAGTATGCGCTTCGTCCACCATAATCAGTTCTGGGCAATGGTCAATAAACACTTGTCGCTTGTTTCCCGACTTGATGTAATCAATGGAAATAATTTGAAAAGGAAAAGCTCGGAATATATTTTCGTGGGTTCGGATTTGTCTTTCTAAAGCTGTTGCAGTACCGGAACGGATAATTACGGCTTCAATACTAAATTTATTTTTAAGTTCATCCTGCCACTGGTCGCATAGATGGGGCAGGCAAACAATGGCAAATCGTTTAATCTCTTTGCGTTCATAGAGTTCTTTGGCAATCAACAAGGCTTCAATAGTTTTACCCACACCCACATCATCGGCAATCAGCAGGCGGGTAGTTTCCTGCTTTAATGCCATAATCAAAGGCACCATTTGGTAAGATCTGGGACGAAAGGAAAGTTTGCCTAAACAACGAAATGGCCCTGCCGCATTGCGGAACGAAAGTCGAGCTGCGTTGTACAGCAGCTTTGCCGAAGTGAAGTCTCCTAAATCGGTTTCGGATGGCTTAATGAAATTGTATGTCTGCGGCTTTTCGTCCCTGCCTGCTACCGGAAGAAATATTCCTGTAATTTCTTCATCAGAACCACCCAAAGGTTTTAATAAAAGCAGGTCTGTATCTTCTGAAGGAAGAACCATCCAAGGCCTGTTGCGCAGGGTAACTAAACTGCCGGGTTTATAGTTGAATTGTGTAATCATTTTTCTTTCACTTTTTTAAATATGTCGGGACGCTTGGCAACAAAGTCATCCAAAGAATCTTGGTAATACCATGATAGAATCTGGTAACCGGCATTCTTTAGGGCTGCACGTTTTTCAATGTCATCTTTCTTTACATCGGCAGTGTCATGTGGCGTACCATCACAGAAAATGAACACATTTGGTTTGTAATAGAAATCAGGTCGGACAAACATTTCATCGACCTTGGGTTGCGCTTCATCAGGGAATTTGATTCCCTTCTCATACAGAAATTTCAAAAACTTGTCTTCTGTGCTGCTGTTCGGGTCTCTGGATGCCTGCAAGAACTGATATTGTTCATCGTAGCTGCTAAAGGACTTATTGGTTAATATTTCAACAGCTGATTCTTTCAGGTTTCTTAAAGCATCCCGAATCAGGTTTCGGTCAATTTGCTGATGATAATACTGATTGTAATAGCTCAATAAATCATCATAAGTAGCCGGAATATATAGGCCGTTGCTGTCCGGCTCCATTTCCTTGCCGTCTTTGAAAAAACAGACTTCATAGGCTTCTTTCATGATGGTAGAATAGGTAGCAGGGCTTTCAACCAACTGAGAAAGCACACCCAAACTTCCTTCTGCCGCTTCATAAATCAAAATATTCGGAGCCTCTTCATTACCCATTATAGTGGCTCCAATTTCATTTGATTCCACCTGGTAGTAATTTTCAATAGCCCGCTTAATAGCGAACATCAAGGTGATTACGCCACTGCTACCACCACCCAGACCAAGGGATTTAATGGGTTGAATGTATAGGGCATTGGCCGTATCGGATGTAAAAAGTTTCACGTCTTTAATTTCATCCGCTTCTCCTTTTTCATCCTTCTGCTTTTTGCTTTGCCAATAACCTGTATTCAGGTTTATGGTAAAACCATATTCGCGTGAAGCCCGCCACTTTAAATTCAGTTTGAAAATTCGGCATGTGGGCAAATAATAAATATGCAAGAGTTTTTCATCTGCTACACTTACAATGCCTTCAGTTGTGTTCTCAAAACCGCTATCCACGGCAAAATAGGTTTGGATGTCATACCCTTTTTTGGTTCTTTCCTCTTCCTGACAGGTAATTCTTTGCAGTTCATAGGCTCTGGTTTCCGCCATTTCAATCAATGTGGTATGAACATGCTTGTTGGTATCCAACTGTAAGGTTTCATTGATGATGGGGTCAACTTCGTATCCGTATTGCTTGTCGTATAGGAAGTATCCAGTTTTAGGACAGATTTTACCATTCTCCAATTTGAGTTCGGCCTCAGTCAAAATCATGCGGTCAACCCGATACTTAGCTCCATCGTGATAGATGACATTGCGTGGACCAAATTCATTCAAGGCGATAAAACGAGCTCTTGAGATAAATTCACCGCCACCGTCTTCGCTTTCCATGAAAGACCGCACTGGCAAGCGGGTAAAGTTGTAGCCGGGTAGGAATCCCTCTGCTGCCAAATAGCGGTATGGATAAAATTCAGACTGGTCTTTGTTGCTTTTCTTGCCATCAGATGGCTCGTTCAAAAGCAGGTCACGTTGTCTTTCAGCTTGTCTTAAACTTTTGTATGCCTCTTTCTTCTTCTCGTGATTGTCTGCATAAATTCTGTTCTCAATGATTGAAGTAGCAGCCTTGATTTGGTTTTGAGCTGCTTTGTATAGTTTACGCCAGCGGTCAAGTGAGCTGTTAAAAGAATGCTGGAAGGAATCAATATTTTGATTAATCCAGCCATCGGTAAACCAAGAAGGTTTTCTTTTGGCTAATTCATTTTTGAAATAGGTGTCCTCGATAACCTTTTTGTAATTGGCAAGAATGAAAATCTTTTCTTCTTCACTGATTTTTAAAGTATCTATAATTTCCTGCTTTAGCGGAAGGCTTTCAAAATTGCTTTTATCTACCAAGTCGCCCAGCGAAGTATTCAACACACTCAATGGTCTTCTGGTTAAAATGGAAGCATTCAAATGACTCAATAGCAGTTCCTCATTAATCAAATCCATTCTGGGTGCAGTTACTGTACCCGCAATCATTTGAGTGGAATGTTTGAAATAGTGCCGGTCGTGTGCACTGAAATTGGAGCAATACACCAAAACCAACGCAGCCTGTCCGCTTCTTCCGGCACGTCCGCTACGCTGTGCATAATTAGCCGGAGATGGCGGCACATTTCGCATGTGAACTATGGAAAGGTCTGAGATGTCAATACCCAGTTCCATAGTTGGCGAACAGAACAACGAAGAAATCTCTCCGTTTCTAAATTTTTCCTCACGTATCTTTCGTTCTTCTGAATTTATTTGCCCGGTATGTTCACGACCCTCGATTGGTTTGATGTCGTGAAAATTGGTTTGATAGAATTGTTTGAAATACTCGTTTGGTTTTTGATTCAGAGGTTTGTAAGAACGGTTTTTTATCAAATCAGGGATTAACGTTTTACCGTCACCTTTATGCCAAAGAATATTATCAACCTTTAATTGATAAATGTTGATTTCTTCATTGTTGATAGTTTTAGCAGGTTTTTTAACCAGCCAGCCCGCCTCGCTTAAAAAGCCAAGTAGCTTATAAGTGAAATCATTATAGACTTGCTTTCCTCTGATATCAATTCCGTGATGTGCTGCATTTTTTCTTAGGTAGCGACCGAAAACACTGGTGAGACCAGCACTTTCTGAATACAAATCTCTTGCTGATGAAGAAAGTCTCTCTAAACGAATATGATTTGGCACTTCAAGTTTTTCATTTTCGTCCAGTGTCCAGGGAGCCTTGAGCTTCTCTTTAATTCTCTTCGCATTTATAGCAATAACACCCGGTTCAAGCATGGAAAAACTTAAGGCGTATGACTTTCTGAAAAAATCAAATACCTGATGTAGGAATTCCTGGCGTTCAGCCGGAGTCATTGCAAAAAGCAAATTGTTTGGCTGCCAAAGCGAACTATCTTTAATGGATTCTGCCACATGCTTATACTCGATTGTGAGCAAAGCACACTGTTCAAGATTCGGCAATACTACTCGCCAGCTTCGTCTCAAATCATGCAGCAAACGATACATGATGAAGTCTTTGAAAGCGTCTTCATTTTCTTTTTTAGGACCTGGAAATGTAGCGGGTTGTTTTGAAAATTGGTCTTGCCCGATATTAAGGCACTCAAATACTTTGTCTGTTATGCTGGTATAATCAAGGGTTTCATATTTTTCAAGGGCTTTTGCGATTGCAGCTCTTAGTTGTCCAACTTTTACAAAGTCGTTAAAATGACCTGCCTGAAGAGATGCATCCTGCCTGTTGTCTGTAAAACTTAGTAGTTTTTGTTTTTCGGATGCCTCACCAAATTCAAGTAATTGAGTAATTGTTTCAAATGATATAACGGTTGTTGCTGTACTTCTACCTTCACCCCCCAGTTTCATTACTTTCGTCCATTCAGCGGTTTGGGCATCATAAATTGTTCCTGAAGTTGGGTCAAACATTAGTGGTGAAGGCATAAACCAACCCTCAAAATCCATTGGTTGGGAGTAAGAGAAATCACATTTTTTGTTAAACCAAATTTTGCGTGGAAGTCTGGCTTCTCTTTCTCGCTTTAATTTTCTTGTTCCATCTTTTCTGAGTGGAGTAAACCAAGTTTCTGGTAAGTCTGGAATATCTCTATCCGCATCCCAAATGGGTTCTTCATCTTCTGTATGCTGAATGAAAATGTAGCCTTCTTGGATGGCGGTTTCATCTTCTTCATCTACGATGTCATAAAACTCTCTTGGTTGAATGATGGAGTCATTCAGATTTAACTTAACGCATGTGAATTCATGCCCAGACGTTCTGCTAAATACCATAGGAAACAGTTTTGTCTCTTTGTTATCAGCATATAGTCCGGCATCTAAGAATAGGTCTCTCGATTTTTGGTTACCCAAAGTGGAATAGACAGAACCAGTTTGGGCAATGAATTGGTGAATACGGTAGGGGAGAAAATTCTTCTGCTTGTCCGGATTGGTATTTAAAACATTTGCCCATTTAAGCAATTGTTCTAAATGGGTTTCTGCATCCTCTTTCTTTGTGCCTGTAAATTCCGAAAGATGGTTGGCAATTTTTGAAAGTTCAATAGGTTTTCGTCTGACTAAAACCCCTTCCTTAAATTCCAGTGCTATTTGTTCTTCAATCCAATTAGCGGTCGGATGTTTCTCAAAGTCATCTGCTTTTGAAGAAATGGAAATTCCATCTTGAATAGCTTTTCTTAAATCATCTTTAGATGGAGAATGACCATGTCCAATACTTCTAACCAAATATTCATTTACAACTTGGTCAGACTGAATATCCGTTCCAAAAATTGTTGATGCAACTTCGGCAACTTTCTTTTTCTGTTCCAAAAGAGTCGAAGCATCACCGGAAACCATGGTGGCAGATGTCCCTATACAAGCAATAGGAGTTAATGCAGCTGATTTTATTCTGCGAATCAGAATGGAAACATCTGAACCTTGCCTCCCACGATAAGTATGTAATTCGTCAAACACCAAGTATTTGATGTTCTCTAAAAAATTCTGTCTGATTTCAACATCTCTTCCGCTTCTGGTCATGACCAATTCCAGCATCATGTAATTTGTCAGTAGGATGTGCGGTGGATTTACTCTCAGCTTTTCTTTTTGCTCTTGTGTTTCTTGTCCTGTGTATTGGTCAAATGTGATTGGAAAAGGCTTGTGGTATTTTTCTTCGTAAGTCTTTTTGAATTTTTCAATCTCCTTGAATTGCGAATTGATTAATGCATTCATGGGGTAAACCACTACTGCTTGAATTTTATTCGTAGCAAAATCACCCTGCCTTAGAACATGATTGAAAATTGTGGCAATGTAGGTAAGTGATTTTCCTGAACCCGTTCCGGAAGTAACTATAAACTCTTTTCCTTTTGCTCCTAATAAAATGGCTTCTTCTTGATGTTTATAAAGATTAAAGCCTTTGAAAATATTATCGAATTCATTGTGAAGATGACCATCCCTAACTAATACTGATAGTGATCTTCCTTCTTCAAAAGTTGGATTGAACTGAACCAGGGGTTCTGGCCAAAGTTTTTTATTGCCAATTTCTGAATCAACAAAGTTCAAAATAGTCGGATCCTTTATATTCAGAAAGCTTTGGATATAAGTCTTGTAATTGTTGATCAGTTTCTTATGAAAATTGAGTATGTCCATATTCTTTTACTTAATTATTTTTAATTTCTTTTCTATCAGCATTAAAGCATTGTATGCTTCACTCTCTTTCCTTAAGGACTCTAGCATTTTGTCCGACAACCACAATGTCAGCAATTCTTTTTCATCAATTTCAATTATTGTGGTCTGTTTGTTATTTTCTCGTTCTGTTCCATTTTACTTAGGAATGCTGTGTCTACTTCTAGAAATGCAGCAAACGGTCTAAGCAATAAACCTTTATTTTCCCTAGGTCTCGAACCGTTTTACCGAATGATTTCATCTTTTCTAACATAGACTTGTCTGTTTAGGTCAAATGTTCATTTTTTTATTTAACTTTACATTGATACGTTTCCCCAAAAATGGCTCTTATGGTTTTGCGAAGTGTTGGTTTGTATGTCAGACAAAACAAAATTTGCCATTTGCAGGTCGGGTTTTTAGCATGTGCCTTTACATATGTGTATACGACATATGGCGTTTATTTATTCTATATGTATTCATTCTGTCCAACATTGCCTTTATGACTTTAATCGAATATACTTTATTCCGTATATAGCAATCAAGGGGAAAGTCTCATTCCTTTCGAACTTGGTGATAATTTCAGTTCATTTCGGACACCGTTTTCAAACCGGACAAAACAAGCATGTTAGCCGGAATAATCAATATTGTTCAAATACTATATTAGTATATTCAGGATGTTATGAAAATAAAAGGCACTCCCAACACCATTGATGAAATTATTGCAATGGATATTCTTTTAGTAAAATACTACAATTACAATTTATTAATGTGATATCGTCATAATTAATTGAATTGTTAATTTCAATCATCAGTGATTTAACATTTTCAATTTGCCTATTACTCATGCCATAAGCCGTTCCATATATCTTTTTTCCTGAAAAATCTTGGAGTGAGTCTAAAGCCTTTAAATTTTCTTCAGCAAATCCAAATCCTAAAAAGTAAATATTTTCTGCTACTTTGATTTTATTTTCAAATTCTATACCATTATTTACACGATTTGTATGCATAATACCTATATCATTAGAATCATAACATAATAATTGAACAATATTGATGATTAGTTTATCAATATTTTTATTGTTTCCAACAAATTGATATTTAGCTTTTCGCTTTGAGTCTGACCATTCAAGATCACTTATTATGTTATACATATGATAAACATTAATAAACCTTGATTGTTTATCCAAAAAGGGCTTCCTAAAATAATTCAGTATTAATGAATGCAATTTATATTCAAGAAGCCGATCATAATTAAATGTAATAAACCGTATTCTTTCAAAAATTGTAGAGGAATTATAGATTTCACAATCTGTAATATGATTAGTAATAGAAATAAATAAAGATGCTATCCAATTGTCTATTTTGGGATGCAATTTAGATTCAGAAATTTCATAAAACCAAATTGCTGTTTTTAAAATATTCATACATGTAATTTTTTCTGAATTACATTTTAATCTTGTGATATACATATCAAAAGGTAGATCATCACATTTCTCATATTCATTAATTAGTGGCTCCGGATTCTTTGGAAATAACTTGGTATAGAACTGTGTATAATCCGCTTCTGGCATTTTGTTATAAAGATCAATAAAAGAATTACATATCCACTCTCTTAATTCACCACTTGTAGGATACCCATAAGGTACACTTGCGCCGGCACCTGTTATTATTGTTGTTTCTTTTTGTATCATTATTTTATGCTTTAATAATTTTGTAATGATTACTTAGAATAGATAAGAAATTCCCACACTATTAGTAGTAGTATTTATTTCAAAATTTTCAATACTCTGATGAATATTAATAACCCCTGGACTTCCTATAAAAAAGTGGACAGCTAGATAAGCTTCATGCAGCATGGTTTGATTTTTTGATTTCATAGTATAATGTTAAATACTGTTTGGGTGATAGATAACCCAGAGATGAGTGTTTTCTATCTTTGTTATAAAAGGTTTCAATATATTCAAAGATTGCTGTTTGGGCTTCTTTTCGGGTTTCAAAAGAGTGTTGATAGACCCATTCAGCCTTCAGCGTTTTAAAGAAGCTTTCAGCCACAGCATTGTCATAGCAGTTACCGGTACCGCTCATGCTTTGTTCAAACTTCTGTTTTTTCAGCAGTATTTTAAAGCTGTCAGCCGCATACTGGATTCCCCGATCCGAATGAAAGATCAATCCTTCAGGGACCTTATTCCGTGCACAGGCATGACGCAGTGCCGCTTCTGTTGTCTGAAACGTATACAGGCGATCACTCATGGACCATCCTACAACTTCCCGATGATACAGATCAATGACAGAAGTCAGATACAGCCAGCCTTCCCGTGTCCGGATGTAGGTAATGTCGGATACCCATACTTTGTAAGGTCTTTCAACATGGAAGTTCTGTTCCAGAAGATTGGGAGAAACAGGATAGTTGTGGCTTGAATTGGTGGTGACTTTGAACTTTTTATGCCGTTTCGCATAGATACCCGCAGCTCTCATTAAACGGGCTACACGGGCCTTGCTGCACATAATACCGGCATCACGAAGTTCTTCAGCCATACGGGGGCTTCCATAGTTCCCTTTCTTTGGATCCGTATGGATGGCTTTAATTTTTGCTGTGATCATGGCATTCTCAAGGGCTCTTTTGCTTTCGGGCAATTTCAGCCATTGATAATATCTGCTCCGGCTCACGTTCAATACCTGGCACATTTTCTTAACTCGATGTTCGGAGCGATGCCGATGGATAAACCAGCATTTCATCGTGTTTGTTTCGAGAAAATGGCCAAGGCTTTTTTTAAGATGTCCCGCTCCTCTTCTGCATCCCGTAAACGCTTCTCCAGATCACGACGTGACGCCTCCTCCGGATCACTAAGATTCCCATGACCCGGAAATGAATGATCGCCGGCCAATAATTGCTCCCGTTTCCAACGATGCAGGATCTCCGTTCTGATACCCAAATCTTCAGCGATTTCCTTTATGGGCTTTTCACTGTTCTTCATTAATTCCACCGCTTCCCGTTTGAATTCCGGCGGATACGTCCTTCGGTCTTTTAACATGGGTCTTCCTTTCGTCTTTTCTGCAATTTAACGCTTAACTGCGTGTCCACAAAAATATAGAAAGACCAATACGACAGATGGCGTTTATTTATTCTATATGTTTTCATTCTGATCAACATCGCCTTACAGGTTTAATCAAATCTACTTCATCCCGTATATAACAATCAAGGGGAAAGTGCCTTTTTCCCTGTGTTAAAAAGTGTGATGACTCAGCAGGCCATACGCCTGTGAAAAATAATTGACGTTTATCATTTTTTGCAGGAACTCAAAACTGCCTAATACAGGAACAAAATTAAATCAATGAACTATAGGTATTCCTTGATAATATTATTTTGGAATATTACCTTGATTAAAGTCACATAGATAAAACTGACTGGCAGGGCATTTCGCTTAAGCCCCGCTCAGTGAATTTATGAAACCAGGGAGAATTGAATTTACATCACAATTATTAACTGCAGGCGCCAAATCTCCTTACTCCAGACAGTAAGAAGAGTAACCCTTT
>Ga0209164_1001709_pt1 | contig 26462 bp, 26 predicted proteins | sample MTBNYHSulfiMetaG_FD_187458 | JGI IMG/M metagenome (GOLD analysis project Ga0209164, IMG submission 187458) | Enrichment culture microbial communities from rom New York Harbor, USA that are MTBE-degrading - MTBE-NYH (New York Harbor Sulfidogenic)... | ecosystem: Environmental > Aquatic > Marine >... | reverse complement strand
GTCAGCTGTTTCTGCGCCACGCCCTGCTCCTCGGCGGCGACGATATACATGCCCAGGATGGGAAGCACGGCGCCGTTCATGGTCATGGAAACCGACATCTGATCCAGGGGGATCTGGTCGAAGAGAATCTTCATGTCCTCCACCGAGTCGATGGCCACGCCGGCCTTGCCCACGTCACCCACGACACGCGGATGATCCGAATCATAACCCCGGTGGGTGGCCAGGTCGAAGGCCACCGACAATCCCTTTTGACCGGCGGCCAGGTTGCGGCGGTAGAAGGCGTTGGATGCCTTGGCCGTGGAAAAACCGGCATACTGTCGGATAGTCCACGGCCGGCCCGCGTACATGGTGGCCATGGGTCCGCGCACATAGGGTGGAAAACCGGGCAGGCTGTCCAGATGTTCCAGCCGTTCCAGATCTTCCGCCGTATAGAGGGGCTTGACGGTAATCCCCTCGGGCGTGGCCCAATTCAATTCTTCCAGCGACCGCCCCTTGAGTTGTTTGGCGGCCAGTGCCTTCCATTGATCGATGCCGGCCATAGATTTGCTCCTTTCAGAGGGTTACTTTTTCGATAGCGGGTCGCAGGTCATGCCCCGCCACAGCATCTCGAAAATGACGTTGGCTTGGCCGGCCAGATTCTCCTTCTGGCCGCGCTGGGCCCACATGGTAAACGAACGCTGGACCATTCCCAACATGAAATCGAGCAGAACACCGGCCCTGACGTTGGGATTGAGAACACCTTGCGCCTGCCCCTTCTTCAATACGTCGAGATAGAGATGGATCATCTTCTTCTGTTTGAAGGTCTCGTCGGCCATCCAGGTGGCCATGGGCAGGGTCATGAAGATGATGCGGCCCAGGTGGGGATTGCGCTCGTAATAGTCGAGCTGCAGCCAGAGCACCTTGCGCATCTTCTCTTTCAGATCCTCGATGCCCTGGAGATGGTCGATGATCCGGTCGGTCAACTCGCCCAGCCACACATCCACGAAAGCGAACACGAGACGCTCTTTGCTGCCATAATATTTGTAGATCGTGCTGAAGCTCACGCCGGCGCGCTTGGCCACATCACGGATGTTGGCCTTGTGAAAATCGGAATGGGAAAAAATGTCCAGCACGGCCTGTTCCAGGCGGGCCTTGACGGCGGGCCGCAGCGGCGGTAACGCCGTTCTTCGCTCGGGTTGCCCATCACCTTTGAGGGGCACACCGGCGGTGCGGTTCTTGGCGCCCGAACGACGCGCCTGAATGGATTTAAGGGGCATGAAGATGGTCCTTTGACAGTGTCAACCCAAAGTCGCAACTGCGCAACCGTGTTACCATCCCGGTGTGTATGACCCGAAGGGGGCAATCGACAACTGCGACACCTGTTTAAACCAAATGCCGGTTACCTTGCCCGGACACCTCAGGGGCGGGCATCACGGCCGCCCGTCGTCCACGGGTGGTGAGGGGCCTTATCCGTCACGCTGGCACAATTCGACCAGCACGCCGTGGGTATCCTTGGGGTGCAGAAAGGCGATCTTGGCCCCTCCGGCGCCGATGCGCGGCTTTTCATCGATCAGCCGCACGCCCTTGGCCTTCAACTCGGCCAACGCGGCTTCCACGTCGGCGACCCGAAACGCCACATGTTGAATTCCCTGGCCGCGTTTTTCGATGTACTTGGCCACGGGCCCATCCGGCGCCGTGGATTCGAGCAACTCCACTTCGCTCTCACCCACCGGGAAAAATGCGGTGGTCACCTTCTGTTCGGCCACCGTCTCGTCGCCTTCACAGGGCAATCCCAGGACCTCGCTCCAAAATGTCCTGGCCTGGTCGATACTGTTGACCGCGATACCCAGATGATCGATCTTGAGAATCTTCATGTCGTCGCCTCATTGTGTGGTGATGTGGGGAAAAAGAATAATTTGGGTAATTGCGTTACACATTGAAATTCGCCCTAATAAACCGTTATTGCTGACTATAGACTCTGATTTGTAAAATAAACAATATTTAGTGTAACCGTGTTCTGCGTTTTGCAATTTATACCCCGCCCATCGGCGCGGTGTCAAGGGCAAAACTGGAAAAAAGAAACCCGACGAAGCGGGCGGGGATAAACCCCGCCGCTACACTATGGTGTGTGGCAACCGCCACTATTCCAGACCGAATCTCGCTGGGGTGGGCCAAGTGAACCTACCGCTTGAGTTTCCAAACAGATCCCGTAGGGGCGGGCTTTACGCCCGCCCGCAGCATCTCGAGTCCATGGCAATGCGATCCAAACAACTGCCATGAGAATGAATCGATGGGATGGAATTGTCGTGGGACGCGCAGCGCCAAACTTCCGGCTACTTTTTATATCGCGCCATCACGCGTGTGAAACCGGGCATGGCGTTGACGATGGTCTGGTCATCCACGCAGAACGCCAACCGGAAGTGACCCGGCCCGGCAAATCCGCTGCCCGGAACCGCCAGGATCAACTCCTCCTGCAGCTCGCGCACGAAGGCCACGTCATCGGCGATGGGCGTACGCGGAAAGAGATAGAAAGCGCCCGGCGGCTTGACGAAATCGTATCCGGCCGCAGCCAGCCCGTCGCACAGCAGGTCGCGCTTGCGCTTGTACTCGCCCATATCGACACTGGCGCCCTGGAGGCAGGCCACCACGCGCTGCATCAGGGCCGGGGCGTTGACAAAACCCAATATGCGATTGGCCAGGGCGAACCCGGCCCGCAGGTCGGTTTTATAGGTCGCCGCCGGGTTGATGGCCGCGAAACCGATGCGTTCCCCGGGGATGGAGAGGTCCTTGGAATAGGAGGTGGCCACAATGCTCTCCGGGTAGGCCTGGAATATGCTGGGGACCCGGTGGCCGTCGAAAACGATCTTGCGGTAGGGCTCGTCGGAGATCAGGTAGATCGTGCGATCCAACTCGCGGCCTTTGTCCCGCAGCAGCGCGCCCAGCGCCGCCAGACTCTCGGCCGTGTAGATCTGGCCGGTGGGGTTGTTGGGAGAATTGATCAGCACCGCCTTGGTCTTATCGGTGATGGCCGCCGCGATAGCCCCGAGATCCAACGTAAAATCGGGATAGGTGGGCACCATGCGGATCTCGCCGCCGTGGTTGTCCACGTAAAAACGATATTCCACGAAACAGGGGGTGGGCACGATCACCTCGTCGCCCGGATCGAGCAGCGCCTTGAGAATGACGTTCAAGGCCCCGGCCGCCCCGCAGGTCATGATGACGTCCGCCGCTTCGGGCGTCACCCCCTGTTCGGACGCCAGGTAATCGGCCACGGCGTCGCACACCTGGGGATAGCCGGCCTGGGGCATGTAGCAGTGTCCCCCGGGGCCGCAGGTGATCACCGCATCCCGCAGCGCCACGTCAAACTGCGCGGGCGGTGGCAGGTTGGGATTGCCCAGGCTGAAATCGAACACCTTGTCGGCGCCGTGCTTGGCCTTGAGTCGGGCGCCCTCTTCGAACATCTTGCGAATCCACGAGGACTGCTGCATCACCGCGCTGATCTTGCGGGCAACGGACATCGCTCTCTCCTTGCCGGGTTGTCGGGTTATTCTAACTTATTGAGTTTATATCGTTTTTTGAGTGTGTTGAGCTTGAAACGGTTAGACCGATTCGACCGTTTTCACCCCGGGCACCGTCTCCTTGATGATGCGCTCGATACCGTTCTTGAGCGTCATCTGGGACATGGGACAACCGGCGCAGGCCCCTTGAAGTCTCACCTTGACGATGCCGTCGTCCGTCACATCGATCAACTCCACATTGCCGCCATCGGCTTGCAGCATGGGGCGAATCCTTGCAATGGCCGCTTCGACTTTCTCTTTCATGGGCATTCTCCTTTTTCGTCTTCAGGGCGCACCACGCCCTGGTTACGATTCGTATTGACAATGAAAATCGCGCCGGAACTGCGCGAAAGTTCCTTCTAATATAGCCACACGCGCCGCTTTGACAAGACTCAAATAGAAATGGAGGTTGTGGATGGTAGCGAGCCGATGGGCCAGAATCTCCTTGGCCTGAAACAGATGCCGGATGTAGGCCCGCGAATAGTGCCGGCAGGTATAGCATCCGCAATCCGGTGCGATGGGATCGGTATCGTCGCGGAACCGGGCGTTGTTGATGTTGATGGTGCCGGTTCGCGTAAAAAGCTGGCCGTTGCGCGCGTTACGGGTGGGCATGACGCAATCGAACATGTCGGCGCCCAGGGCGATCATCTCCACCAGATCGGCCGGCGTGCCCACTCCCATCACGTAGCGCGGCGCATCGGCCGGCAGCAGCGGCAGGGTGTGGTCGGCCATCTCCAGCATCACATCCTTGGGCTCGCCCACGCTCAATCCGCCCACGGCGTAACCGGGAAAGCCCACTCCCACGATCTCCGCCACCGACCGCGTGCGCAGATCCTTGTACATCCCACCCTGGACGATGCCGAACAGCAGGTTGGCGCACGGTTGGTTCTCACGCCAGGCCGTCTTACAGCGTTCGGCCCAGCGGCTGGTCAAAGCCAGGGCCTGCTCGGCCTCGCCACGATCGGCCGGATAGGCGATGCACTGATCCAGGCACATCATGATGTCGCTGTCGAGCCCCATCTGCACCGCCACCGCCCCCTCGGGGGTCAACAGGTGGCGCGCCCCGCCGTCCAGGTGGGACTGGAACGCATACCCCTCTTCCGAGATGCGCGACAGCCCAGCCAGGGAAAAGACCTGAAACCCGCCGCTGTCGGTCAGAATGGGCCGCTCCCAGTGCATGAAGCGGTGCAGCCCGCCGAATCGCCGGATCGTCTCCACGCCGGGCCGTAGATAAAGATGATAGGTGTTGCCCAGGATGATCTGGGCCCCGAGCTCCACCAGCTCCTCGGGCGAAACGGCCTTGACCGTGGCCTGGGTGCCCACGGGCATGAAAATCGGCGTTTCGATCGCACCATGGGCGGTCGAGAGGTGGCCGGCTCGGGCGCGGGTTTCACTACAGGTTTGAGATAGATGGAAAGGCATAGGAAAGTTTAAAGTGTTAAGTGTTAAGTTTAAAGTGGTGGAATTCTATCTATTTTATTTTGCAGCGCAACGACGAGGCCCTGCAGCATGCTCGAGACTTCCTTCAATTCTGCGATCAGTTCATTGATTTTTCCGGATTGGGATATCGCGCCTATTTCTTTTGCAATATAAAATTGGGCTCGCAATTCGGCGGCGGAGCCTTTGGCAATTCTGATGAACCGGATGAATTCAGCCGTGGTCCCCCGCTCCGCTCCTTCGGCGATATTGCTGGCAATGGAAACCGCGGATCTGGTCATCTGATCTTTTAATCCGTAGTCTCTGCTATCGGCCAGCACCCGGTAGGTCTCGACAGCCAATCGGCTCGCCCGCCGCCACACCTCCAAATCCTCAAAAGAGCTATATGCCATAACATGATGCCTTTGCGAGTTTTCACGGACTTATCGACAAATCAAAATCGACAGAATTCCTTCACTTAAAACTTAACACTTTAAACTTTAACCTTTTTTATAGAATTATCATCGCATCCCCATAACTAAAAAACCGATACCCCAGCCTGACCGCCTCGGCATAGGCGGCGAGAATCCGCTCCCGTCCGGCGAAGGCCGATACCAGCATCAGCAGGGTCGATTTAGGCAGATGAAAATTGGTGATCATGGCGTCGACCGCCCTGAATTCGTAACCGGGGTATATAAAAAGGTCGCACGCGCCGCTGCGGGGCTCCAGGCGACCGTCGGGGCCGGCGCAATATTCGAGCGTGCGCACGCAGGTGGTGCCCACCGCCACGACCCGCCGGCCGGCGGCCTTGGCCTGGTTCACCGCCTCGGCCGTCTCGCCGGACAGGGTGAACCACTCGCTATGCATGCGATGGTCGCGGATATCGCGCGCTTCGACCGGCAAAAAGGTTCCATAGCCCACATGCAGGGTCAAATCGGCAATCACCACGCCCCGGTCGGCCAGCCGCTCCAGCAGGGACGGGGTGAAGTGCAGGCCGGCCGTGGGCGCCGCGATGGCGCCCTTTTCAGTGGCATAGACGGTCTGATAGGTATCATGGTCTCCGTTCGTATCGGCCCGGCGGATATAGGGCGGCAAGGGCACATGGCCGATGCGTTCCAGCACGGCCTCGAAATCGGGCACCCCTTCGAAGGCCAGGGTGCAGGTGCGCTCCTGAACATCGAGGACCCGTGCCTCGAGCCCCTGGTCGAAAATCAGGCGACTGCCTGGCCTGGGGCGCTTGGAGGCCTTGACCAGGCAGGTGAACTCGCCCCGCGTCACCCCCTGGGCGAAATCCAGCACCAGCACCTCCACCCGACCGCCCGTGGGCTTGCGTCCCAGCAGGCGCCCCGGAATCACCCGGGTGTTGTTGCGCACCAGCACATCGCCGGGCGCCAACAGGTCGGCGATATCCCCGAACGTGCCATGAGTGACACGCCCCGACATCCGGTCGAGCCGCAACAACCGCGACCGGTCGCGCCGCTCGGCCGGCTGCTGGGCGATCAACCCCTCGGGCAGCACATAATCATAATCGTTCAAGTCGTACATCTGTTTGATTTTTATAAGATAGCTGTTCTTTGAAACAAACAAAGTTGCTGAACTCGTAAAAAGTGGCAGGGGCGTCATGCCGGACTCGATCCGGCATCCAGAACTAGTTGGAAATACTGGATTCCGGATTTTTTACATAGCCATCAAAGTCCGTTATTTCCGTCATCCCGGCGAACACCGGGAATCACCATGTTCAAAGGCACTGGATACTGGATCAAATCGTTCCCCCATCCAAATCGACAGAATACCTTCACTTTCATACTTTCCGACTTTCATACTTTCATACTTCCCTCATTTCCCCTCCCATCCAAATCACCCCAACCTTCATTTCATCCCCCCCGCCCGAGATATACCAATACCAACCCCCCGACCATCAACCCCAACCCCAGCCGCCGCAACGACCGGTCCGGCGTTTCGATCAATTTCTGAAGCCAGGGCTTCATCCGATCCGGAAAGGCGAAATAGGGCAGCCCCTCGACGATCATCACCATGCCGATGACACACAAGAAATATCGCACCGCCGTCTCCCTTGTTCTGCGATCCATACAGTTCCACAATGGCCGATTGGCTCGAAATGCCAGCTACTACCGGTTCACCGGGCCGTTGTCAAAGTTAAAATCCCTTGACTTAAAAGGGACAATTGGTCAAAGTTCTATGGTTCGGGCCGACGCCCGCCAACATCGATCGCGAAAAAGAGGACCCGGCTTCCATGACCACATTCGAACCCGTGATCGGGCTGGAGGTGCACGCCCAGCTCAAGACCGCCACCAAAATATTCTGCGGCTGCTCGACCCAGTTCGGTGCGCCGCCCAACACCCACACCTGCCCGGTCTGCCTGGGCATGCCCGGCGTCCTGCCGGTGCTCAACAAAAAGGTGGTGGACTACACCCTGCGCATGGCCCTGGCCACCCACTGCAGCGTTTCGGGCCGCAGCCGCTTCGCCCGCAAGAACTACTTCTACCCCGACTTGCCCAAGGGCTACCAGATCTCCCAGTACGAACTGCCCATCGCCGTCGACGGCCACGTGGAGATCCAGGTCGACGGCCAGACGCGGCGCATCGGTCTCACCCGCATCCACATGGAGGAAGATGCCGGCAAACTGGTGCACGACCCGGACCGGCCGGTCAGCTACGTGGACCTGAACCGCACCGGCGTGCCCCTGATGGAGATCGTCAGCGAACCCGACATCCGTTCGGCCGAAGAGGCCGGCGCCTACCTGCGCGCCCTGCGCGCCATCATCCGCTGGATCGATATCGGCGACGGCAACATGGAAGAGGGCAGTTTCCGCTGCGACGCCAATGTCTCGATCCGGCCCAAGGGCGCCGAAGCTTTTGGCACGCGCGCGGAGATCAAGAACCTCAACTCGTTCAAACATGTGGAAAAGGCGATCCGATACGAAATCGCCCGGCAGACCGAGCTGCTGCTCGACGGCGGCGAGGTGGTGCAGGAGACGCGCCTGTGGGACCCGGACAAGGGGGTTACCGTCTCCATGCGAAGCAAGGAGGAGGCCCACGACTACCGCTATTTCCCCGATCCGGACCTGCTGCCCCTCGACATCGCCCCGGAATGGATCGAAGCGGTGCGCCAAGCCCTGCCCGAGTTGCCCGACGAACGCCGCGCCCGCTTCGTGGCCGACCATGGCCTCTCCGAGTATGACGCCGGCGTGCTCACCAGCAGCCGCGAACTGGCCGACTATTTCGAAGCGTGCCTCAACCTGCACGACCAGCCCAAGACCGTGGCCAACTGGATCATGGGTCCCCTGCTCGGCCTGCTCAACGCCCAGGACACGAGCATCGAGGCCTCGCCCATCTCGGTCGAGGACCTGGCGGCGCTATTGAAACTGCAGGACGACGGTACGATCAGCGGCAAGATCGCCAAGACCGTCTTCGACGAGATGGCCGCCACCGGCCGGCCGCCGGCCGAAATCGTCAAGGCCAAGGGGCTGGTTCAGGTCTCGGACAGCGGCGCCATCGAAGCGGCCGTGGACCAGGTGCTGGCCGCTGCCCCGGACGAGGTCGCGCGCTACAAGGGCGGCCAGGCCAAGCTGATGGGATTCTTCGTGGGCCAGGTGATGAAAGTCACCCGCGGCAAGGCCAACCCCCAGATCGTCAATGAGATATTGAAACGGAAGTTGGGGGACTGATCGGGCGGGAATGAATCCCGCCCCTACGACGCCCGGTATGCCAAACGGCACGATCTCTGCCCAAACGGTGTAAGGGGGGGGCTTTATGCCCGCCCGCGACCGTGCAACCAAATTCATGAGATTAAAAACACATCGCAAGGAGCATCCTTTGAGCCCACGCATCTATTTTTCAAGACTTCTCATATCCATGATTTGCCTGCTGGCCATCCCCCTCACTGCCCTGGCCGAACCGGCCCGGGTGGCCGTACTGCCCTTTGCCATCCACAGCGACAAGGACTACGACTTTCTCCGCCAGGGCATCGTCCAGATGCTCACCTCGCGTCTCACCGAGCCGGGCAAGGTGACGGTCGTCGATCCCGTCGCCACGGAAAGCGCCCTGGCCGCTGCCGGCCAGGCCAAGGGCGACGATCTGGCCCGCCAGGTGGGCCAGACGCTCGGCGCCGACTACGCCATCCACGGCAGCCTGACCATCCTGGGCGACAGCGTGAGCATCGACGCCAAGACCCTGGACCTCACCGGCGCGCGGCCGCCCATGGCATTTTTCAAACAGACCCAGGGACTGGGCAATGTCATCGGCGAGATCAACCTGATGGCCGGCGAGATCAACGAACGGATTTTCGGCGTAGAAAAGGCCGCCGCAGTCGCAACACCGAGCCCGGCAGCCGCGCCAGCGCCCACGACAGCACCGCCATCGGCGTCAGGGGCACCGGCCCAGCCGGACATCCACATGCACCCGGAAAAACTGCTCCAGCAGGGGCGACCCATCACTACGGGCACCAGCCCCCTGCCCGCCAGCCCGCTGGCCGGCAGCCCGTTATCCGGCAGTTCCAAACAACAACCATCCAGCACCCTCAACCCGGCCTTCGTACCGGCCCAGGGCATGCAGGCGAGCCAGGGACCTGGGTTCTGGAAGAGCCGCAACTTCAACGAGTTGATCAACGGCATCGACGTGGGCGACGTGGACAACGACGGCCTGCTCGAAACCGTGGTGGCCATGCCCGAAAGGATCTTGATCCTGCGCTTCTCCCAGGGCCGCCAGCAGACCGTGACGGAGATCAAAACCGACCGCTTCGTGCGCAACATCAGCGTCAGCGTGGCCGACATCAACGGCAACGGCACGCCGGAGATCTTCGTGACGGCCCTGACCATCGGGTTGGATGTGGTCTCATCATCGGTGCTCGAGTTCGACGGCGGCAATTACAAACCCATCGTCGAAAAGAGTCGATACTACTACAACGTGATCCGCCACCCCGTCCTCGGCGCCCGCCTGTTCGGCCAGCCCCAGAACGGCAGAACCGATCCCTTTAACGGGGCCATCTTCGAGATGGAATGGAAAGGTGTGGATTACGAACCGACGAATCAGGTGTTGGCCGCCAACAAAGCCAACGTCCTTGGCATGACAATCGGTGATGTCACCACGGAACAAAGCGAAAGCATCGTCGCTTTCACTTCTCGAGACCGGCTTCAGCTTTTGCTGCAGAGCGGAAAAACCGAATGGAAGGGCGATGATCCTTACGGGGGGACGACCCTCTACTTCTCTTCACCGCCCACCGATCCGGATTCCAAGGATTCGGCATCCTATTTTCCCATTCGCCTGCGGACCGTGGACCTGGACCGCAACGGCAAATCCGAAATCCTCACGGCAAAAAACTTTGGCAGCACCGGCCGCATGCTGGACCGCCAGCGCTACTTTTCCAAATCCAACATCCTTGCCCTGGTCTGGGACGGACTGGGCCTGACACCGGCCTGGCAGACCCGTCAACTTACCGGACGCGTCCAGGATCTCCTCGTCGCCGATTTCGACAACGACGGCAACGACGAACTGCTGGCCGCCCTGATCGCCAAGGAAGGGGCCATCATCTTCACCGATGCTCAAAGCACCCTGATTGCTTTCGATTTGGCTTTGCCCAGGAAATAAGCGCCAGTTCCGGAGGGAAAACAAACACTAGGATGTTCGGGATGCTGGGCGAAACAAAGATCGCATCGCGGTTCGATCGTCTATCCGGCCGATGAGCTCGGAAAACCTGGCGGATTCATCTATCGAAGAGCCACTATACAATAATTGAAAAGGCCGGGGCAAAAGCCCCGGCCTCTTTTATTAACCAACTGACTTCAGGAACAGATTAGAAGTCAACTCTGAAGTTGACATCGGCATACATCATGCTGCCGGCGTCGAAATCCACACCAGCGACTTCCAGATCATCGCGATCCACGTATCCGAATTCCGGAATGATGGTCATGCCCTTGGCCACTCTGATGGGAATCTGCAGGTAGTAAAGCATACCGGTCTGCTCGACAGAAACACCAGGAGCGATATCCTGATCGATGTCACCGTAGCCGACGCCCAGTTCCACGCCAAGCATCTCATTGAAATTGGCGCCGACCACGAAAGTGCCCTGCATCAACTTGGCATCATCATCGGCGGTTGCATTAAAGGCGCCCAAAAGCGCGGCATCGAGCACCAGAAGGTTGGACTGCCCGTAGTTGCCCGGGTTCTGCAGATAAGAGAAGGTCGCCTTAATGTAGGCAGGGCCCAAGTTAACAGTGGCGCCCAAGCCCAGGGTGTAGCTGGTGATGGTTTCGTCATCGCCGGTCACCTGGCTCTCTGCCTTGTAGGTCTGGAAGCCCGCTACCGGGCGGATTGAGATGACCGGGGTCCGGAACACGTAGGCGGCCTCGATGCGCGGTAAGGTAAAGTCGACATCCCCAAGTCCCAGGCTGCTCGCAGCGCTGTTGGGTTGAATCAAGGCGATGTCGAAGGTGCCGAAGCTCAGGCGGATCTGGGGCTGGCGGCCGATGTAGGCCAGACCGGTGACCAGCATGTTGGCGTCGCCGTTGTCGCCCATGTCGCCGCCCATGCCCGAGTAGCCCAGGAAGGTGGCCGGGGTGTAGTTCTTACCGACCATGAGGCTGCCGGCGCCGAACTTCCAGATACCGCCGATCAGACGCAGATAGACCTCTTCGGTGTCCGCTGTGGCATTGTTGGTCTCGCGAAGACCGAACTCGACGAAACCGGTAAGGTTGTCCGAAGCCATCACTTTGGCGCCAAAACGGCTCTGGCCGTACAGGTTCAACAGGGTCCCCTTGTCATCGTCCAAACCGTTGGAACGAATAGTGGCGTCCGTGGCCGGTCCGCGGGTGAAATTCTCATCCACATCGTAATACCCCAAATGCGTCCTGGCGCTGCCGTAAAAGTTCCAGTCGGCCGCCATTGCCGGGACTGCCAATCCCAGCACCAAAAGAACTACCAATAGTTTCTTCATCTGTTGTCCTCCTTCAAGAACGGGTTAAAAGAAAACCAAACCAATAAAACAAAAACGGCCAAACGTAGCTTGACGCTACCAACGCACTTGCGTTCCCAACTTGCTTCCTTTCGAGACGTTCCGTGTAGTTCGTTTCAATTGGATATTGGGCCTCTTAAGTTGATTGGCAGAAATCAATTACATTTGGCCACACAAATATGCAGCACTCATATCAAGAGAGAAATCTAAAGTCAAGCGGTTTTGATAATTTTTGGAGTGAATAGAGTTTGTTGGGGTTGTTCGGTTGCGGCAAGGCTTGCACAATTTGAAAAGATTTCCCGCCATATAAGATTGAAGGGCAATTCAGTACCACACTGATCATCTTCTGCCGGCCATAGGAAAATCTGCGGATCAAAGCCTGCCCCAGACCTCGATCCGGGGTCCGGCACGAAGCAACTGCGACTCTTTTCGAGTCCATCGAAATCGATGGCTTCTTGAATGCCGCATAGCCATCATGCCGGAAAACCGCCTTGAAGGCAGGTGGCCGCCTGAGAAACCAAACGATCTCTATTGCGCCAAAACGACCTGGTTTCGAGTCATTTACAGAAGGAGGTGGGGCCGGTGGGTGATCCGGGCCCTCGTTCGCATGTCGTGTTAATGCCGGTTGGGTGCAGCGGAGGAAAAACGGCCCGGACTGTTTGAGCGCATGCGAGTTTCCGGGCCGTCCGGAGCGCACCTTACCGGCATTTACACGACTTTGCGTGAGGGCCGGATCGCCTGCCGGCCCCACCGGCGTGGAAACCCCAAACACTTGATTCGCGATGTTCCTTTTCGATATGCGGCCGCGCATGGCCTGAATTTCATTTTCGCACACCACATACTCACCCCACCCGTCCGAACGTCTTCTCCAGATCCCGCAGGGTCCAACGAATCCAGGTGGGCCGACCGTGGGGACAGTGGGAAGGCTGCTCACAGCGGTCGAGCTGTTCGAGCAGGTGGCGTTATTCCCAAGCAGGCCGGCATCGAATCGGTTGATTTTCTGAAAAAACTATAGAATATCCGCATAATCCCCTCATAAGTCACTTGACTATTTACGAATTGATGGCAGGATATTCAATATGATATTGAAACTCGAACAAGAGGGGAGACCTATCATGCCCGAGTCAAATTACGACCAGGTCGTGTCAGAGATAAAGTCAATGCCTTTGCCAGACCAACTTCGTTTGTTGGAACAAGTGGCTACCATTATTCGGCAAAATACACGCAAAAGCTGTAAACGCAGCATCCTGGAACTAAAAGGCAAGGGAAAAGATATCTGGAAGGGGCTGGATGTAAAGAAGTACCTTGATGAGGAAAGATCGTCGTGGAATGGATAAAAGCTTTGCAGGGAAAAACGGTCGGCCTCGATACAGCCCCGCTCATCTATTTTATTGAGGAAAACCCCATATATTTTGAGCCAGCGAGGCTTTTTTTCGAAGCAATGGACCGAGACGAATATTCAGTTGTTACATCGACGGTAACATTGCTGGAAGTGCTTGTGCATCCGCTGCGTAATAACAATGCGATGCTTGCAGCCGAGTATAGGGATATCTTGCTCAGTTCAAAACTAATGACCATTGACATTTCAAGCGAAATTGCCGAGTAAGCCGCACGGCTGAGGGCCGCCCATAACATCCGCACCCCGGATGCGATCCAAATAGGCGCGGCCTTACATGCAGGCGCCACTCATTTTTTGACCAACGATATCAGGTTACCCGAAATTCCAGGCATACAAATCGTTTCTCTCGATTCCGTCAGATAAAAATTTGTTGAACGTCCTCGACTTTTTGATTTCCCATAACAACGCATAAAACGACACGCTTACCCCACCCGCCCGAACGCCTTTTCCAGATCCCGCAGGGTCCAACGAATCCAGGTGGGCCGGCCGTGGGGGCAGTGGGAAGGCTGCTGGCAGCGGTCGAGCTGTTCGAGCAGGTGGCGGATCTGGACGTCGGCCAGGGGCTGCTTGGCGCGCACCGCGTTGTGGCAGGCCATCACCATGCGACAGGCGTCCAGAATGCGCTCCTGTCCGGCCGCCATGCCGAGCTCCACACTGCGTTCGGCCAGCTCTCGCACGAGACGGGTGGTATCTTCATCTGCCAGGAGACTGGGCACGGCCTTGACCACGAAGGTGGTGCCGCCGAAGGGTTCGATCTCCAGCCCAAGGCCACGCAGCGCATCGATGAGCTGTTCGAGCATTTCGGCCTCGGCGAACCCCAGCTCAACGGTTTCGGGCATGAGCAGCTGCTGCACCTCGATGCGGTCGGCGCCCCTGGCGAGGTGTTCGTAGACGACGCGCTCGTGGGCCGCGTGCTGGTCGATGAGGATCAGGTCGTCGCCCTCCTGGCAAAGGATGTAGGTGCCCTGGAACTGGCCGATCACGGTCAGGTCGGAAAAACGGCGGGTTTCCCAGAGCGGGGCCTGGCGTTTTTCGGGAGCCGTTTCGGCTGGCCGAGCAGATGCGGAAGACCGTGCATCCGAACGCGTTTCCCGGAGGGTGACCGAAGACGAAGATCGGGTCGACCGGGCGGGTGGTATGGGCGCCCACGCGGCCGGGGCCGGATCACCGTAATTCGGTCGAGGTTCGGCCACGGCCGGGGCATCCGCTGGCTTTCGATCGGATAGCGCCGGGCCGCCCCACAACCGCTGTTCGGCTTGGGTAAGAGCGGCACTCACGGATTGCTGCACCAGGGCGTGCACCCGGCGCGAGTCCACGAAGCGAATTTCATGCTTGGTGGGATGCACGTTCACATCCACCTGGTCGAAGGGCAGCTCCAAAAACAGGGCTGCCAGGGGAAACTGCCCTTTCATCAGCCGGCCGCGGAAGCCTTCGAACAGTGCGTGCTGGATCACCCGATCGCGCACCCGCCGGCCGTTGACAAAGAGGAAGGTGCCCCGCGAGGTGCTGCGCGCCAGGCGCACCGCTGCCAGGTAGCCGCTCAGGCGCAACGGTCCGCTCTCTCCGCTTACGGCCGTCAACTCCTCGGGCTTGAGCGCGCCGAGCACATCGGCCGCCCGCACGACTCCGTCGGCGGCCCGGGTCCACTGCTTGACCGTCTTGCCGTTGTGGACCAGTTTGAAATGCACCTGGGGATAGCCCAGGGCCATGCCGGCCACGTGGTCGGCGATGTGCCCCATTTCGGTGCCCGCTGTTTTGAGAAACTTGCGGCGCGCCGGGGTATTGAAAAAGAGGCGCTCGACCCGCACCAATGTCCCCTGCGGTGCGCCGGTTTCGGTCACCTGGACGATCTTGCCGCCCTGGATGTGCACCGCCACGCCCACATCACGCTCCCGGGATCGGGTCGTCAAAGTCAGATGGGAAACGGCCGCGACGCTGGGCAGGGCCTCGCCCCGGAACCCCAGGGTGCAAATGCTGGCCAGGTCCTCGTCGCGGTGCAGTTTGCTGGTGGCAAAGCGCTCCACGGCCAGCAAAGCGTCGTCGTGATCCATGCCATGGCCGTTGTCGGCCACCTGGATCAGGGTGCGGCCGCCGTTTTCGATATCGACGAAGATCCGGTCGCTGCCGGCGTCCAGGGCGTTTTCCACCAGCTCTTTGACCACCGAGGCCGGCCGCTCGACCACCTCGCCGGCGGCGATCTTGTTGGCCAGGATGTCGGGCAGAATGCGAATGCGGGGCATGAGATATCCTATGTCGGTCAAGATGGATTTCAACTTCGCTTATCGGAATTCCGTACAAATGCCAACAGACAAGATAAAAACAATGATGAACCACGCCCTTTTTGGCCATCATCACGACAATTCGGTATTGACCTCATCTACGAAATAATTTAAGCACATAGAATAATAAAGACCTACCACACCAATGGGTGGTTAAGATTCTTCAAGATGCCATCCTACATGCCGCATTCGCGGTTTGTTCGTTATAGTATTTCTTCAGCCAGCCGACTTAGCGAAGGTGTCATACGACAAAAAAATCAGGAGGATAATCATGCCATCATCCATTTTTCAGGGATGGGCTCCCCCGGGAATTTGGGGCCCATGGATTGATCTTGGCCCTGGTAAGCTTTACGGGGGCATATTTACCTGGGAACTGACATTCACAAGCGAATCAAGTGCAACAGCAACTTTTGATATAGAAGTAAATTACTTCATTGGGAACGCGGAAAAAACCGATAGACTGATAGGACCCGGCAACCATATATTTGGGTTTGGCATGTGTGCATGCAAAGCAAGAGTTCGTATGAAAAGTCATTTGCTTGGTCAAAATGTCCGTATCGTTGCAAGACACCCTTAATTCTCAGAGGAGCAACAAATGAATGCAAAGGCAATCCTTCTCACAACGGCCATTGCTTTGATGACTTTTTACTGCGCTAACAACAACGCATCCAAGCCAAAACTTCAGGCGGTGGGTCTTTCCAACGAGGTCACCATTGCGGTTGAATCCGTCGAGGAGACCTATTTGAAGTATAGCAATGGTGAATATTTAATTTTTATTATCCTCAATCAACACGGACAAAACATTTTCAAAAATGCCTTGAGCGGCGTTTCGGACCAAAAAATGGGCCTGATTTACGGCGATACCGTCTTAACGCCGCCACTTCCCATCAAGACGGACACCATCGGTGAAATCGTCCTGCCCTGCAAAGACGAGCAAACGGCGCTGAAGATTTTAAAACATTTCTCGAAATAACGGCGAAAATAAAAGGGAAGAGAAAAATAAAATCATGAGGAGCTGATCCAGATCCTTCGCGAGAATCCTTATCAAACACCCCCTCCTTATGAAAAACCCGTCGGTGATTTGACTGGCGCCTATTCACGTCGAATCAACATTCAACACAGACTGGTTTACCAGATCATCGAAGCAGAACAGGGAAGTTCAGCGGCCGGCATCTCATCTCGGACCCGGTCAGGCGTCCGACCGGTCCCCCCGGGCCAGCCGCTCCAGGTAGGCCGCCTCGTTGGGCGACAAATTGAATTTCAGGCAGGCCTGGTCGATCAACTTGTGGATTGGAATGGCGGGGTCGGCCTGGCGTTCGGCGCCGAGCCACTTGACGGCCTTGCGGATATTTTCGCCTTCGGGCTGGATGGTCATGGGGGAGTCCTTTTCGAGCACGCCTATCGACCCTGGGGGCTGAATACGCGCGCGTAAGTGGTCATAAACCAGGCTTGCGCTGATGAAACTCGGTGGCCTGCTCGAAGGCGTGGGCCGCGGCGAGCAGCCGCTCTTCCTGGAAATGGCCGGCCATGAGCTGCAGGCCGATGGGAAGGCCTTGATCGGAAAAGCCGCAGGGCACCGATATGCCCGGAAGCCCGGCCAGGTTGGCCGGCAGGGTGTAGACGTCGGTCAGGTACATGGCCAGGGGATCGTCGCTGTGGGCGCCGATGGGCGTGGCCGGAGTGGGGGTCACCGGCGAGGCGATGAGATCGCAGCTTTCGAAGGCCTGGGCGAAATCGCGCATGATCAGGGTACGCACCTGGGAGGCCTTGCGGTAGTACGCATCGTAGTAGCCGGCGGAGAGGGCATAGGTCCCGAGCAGGATGCGCCGCTGCACTTCGGGGCCGAAACCCTGGGAGCGGGTGCGGCGGTACATGTCGATCAGATCGCTGGCCGGGTCGCCGGCGTCGCTGCAGCGCAGGCCGTACTTGACGCCGTCGTAGCGGGCCAGGTTGGAACTGGCCTCCGACGGGGCGATGACGTAGTAGGCGGCCACGCCGTAGCGGGTGTGGGGCAGCTGCACCGTCACGGTCCGGGCGCCCAGCGCCTTGAGCGTGTCGATGGCCTGCATCACCGTGGCGGCCACTTCGGGGTCCAGTCCGGGCGTGTCGAAATAGTCCTCGGGGACGCCGATGCGCAGCCCTTTGACACCCCGGCCGAGGGCCGCGCCGTAATCGGGCACCGGTTGGGGCGCGCAGGTGGAATCGGCCGGATCGTGTCCGGCGATGGCCTGCAGCACGAGGGCGCTGTCGGCCACGCTCTTGCTCAGCGGGCCGATCTGATCCAGGGACGAGGCAAAGGCCACCAATCCGTAACGCGACACGCGGCCGTAGGTCGGCTTGAGGCCCACCACGCCGCAGTGGGAAGCGGGCTGCCGGATCGAGCCGCCGGTGTCCGAACCCAAGGCGGCCAGGCACATGTCCGCGGCCACGGCCGCGGCCGATCCGCCGCTGGAACCGCCGGGGATGCAGTCGGTGTTCCACGGATTGCGGGTCACCTGAAAGGCCGAATGCTCGGTGGTGGAGCCCATGGCGAACTCGTCCATGTTCAGCTTGCCCACCAGCACGGCGCCCTGGGCCTTGAGCCGCTGCACCACGAAGGCGTCGTAAGGCGGGATGAAATTTTCCAGGATGCGCGAGCCGCAGGTGGTGCGCACCCCCTGTGTGCAGAGCACGTCCTTCAGCGCGATGGGGATGCCGGTCAGGGCGGCCGCGCGGCCCTGGGCGATGGCCTGGTCGGCCTGGCGCGCCGCCTCCAAAGCCTGGTCGGCGGTGACGGTGAGATAGGCGGCGATGGCCGGTTCGGTCTGCTGGATGCGATCGAGTATGGCCTGGGTCAATTCGACCGCAGAGATCGCCTTGCGGTCGAGCTGGTCACGGGCCTGGGCCACGGTCAGGGTGTGTAAATTCATCGTGAATCACTCCGGGTCAAGATGCATCTTTTGAAAACGGTCAGGTGGAAACCGTCAACGAGCGGCCTTTACGAGGGTCTGATCGCTGGTCGGAGACTTGGGCCACTGTTTGATCACCTGCAGGATGTGACGCACAAAGGCGCATTCGCACCGGGCCGGACAGGGGCCCAGATCCTCCTGGTGCAGGCACATGCCGGGACACTGATCGCTGCCGGTGGCGCGCTCGACAAATACCGGCCCGTCATACAGGTCCCGAAAGTCGATGACATACAGGGCCAGCGTCGTCCGGCAACTGTGGTTGAACAGGATAATGCCCGTCTGGAGTTTGCGGAAATTGACCTGATAGCCGATCAGGCTGAGCGATGGGTCGGCCAGGAATGCCTCGCGGGTGTGCCACTGTTCGCCGCACTTGGTGCATGTCTTGAAAATCGCGTCGTCCATAACAGTCACCCGATCACCTTGGGCACCACGAAACCGGCGTCGGCCTTGGCCGGCGCATTGGCCATGGCCTGTTCCGGTGAAAGATGTGGATGGGGCACATCGTCCCGAAAGGCATTGGTCAGGTCGATGGCATGGGCGGTGGGAGGCACCCCCTCGGTATCCACCTGTCCCAGGGTATCGACATAGTCCAGAATGGTGGCCATCTGCCGGGCCAGCCCGTCCACCGAAGCGGCATCGATGTCGAGTCGGGCCAGGCGGGCCACATGCATCACTTGTTCGGCCGTAATTTTCATTCTCCGCTCCTGCGTGTTCGTTGTTTAAACCCGTTTCCGACTCGGTGTAAAGCCAAAACAGCGGATCTGCGGTTCAAGGGGTACTGACCACCATGCCCTCGACCCGGTCCCCCTTGAGACGGGTCAACATGGTCTCGGCCCCTTCACGCGCGACGAAGGCGCCCACGCGAACCCGGTACCAGACCCCCTTGCCGGGTAACTCCGTGCGCAGATGATAGGCCGGATACCCTTTGCCGCGCAATCGGTCGACCACGCCGTCGGCACTGGCCGCATCCTTGAAGGCCCCCACCTGAATCGTGAAGCGCTCCTTCTGGACCGGAGCGGTTGCCGCGGGAGCAACCGTTTTGGGCGCCGCCGCGGGTTTGGCGGCCACGGGGGGCACGGTCGGAGGGAGGGCAGCCTTTTCGGGCTTCCGTTCCGGTATGGAGGTGGGCGCCACCGGCTTCTTTTCTGCCAGCACCGGCGCCGGTTTTTTCACCGGTTTGGGCGCATCCGCGATCCGTCGGGCCGTGGGCGCCGGCGGCTTTTTGAGGGCCTCGTAAAAATCCAGCTCCGTGGCCAATGCATCGTCGGGATTGACCCGTGTTTCGATCTCTTCCCGTTGCTCCCGGAGCATGGCGGCCTTGAGGTCCCGCAATTCCTGTTCCAGGGCATGGGCCTTCAGGAGAACCGGCGCGGTGCCCCGGCCGACCAGAATGCCCAGGATAAACATCCATCCCATCACGAACAGCAGCACCCCGGCCCATAGCAGACTCGCCTTGCGGGTGATTTGAATCGCAAATTTAGCCTGTTGCTCTGTCACGCCGCCCAACCTCTACATCTGCTCCGGCGCGCCCACGCCCAACAGCGCCAGCCCGTTGCGAATCACCTTCTGCACGGCCAGGATCAACCCGATTCGCCCGGCGGCCAATTGCGGATCTTCCACCAGCACCCGATGTTTGTTGTAATAGGCATGGAACAGGCCGGCCAGCTGCATCAGAAAGAAGGTGACGCGGTGCGGGGCCAGGTTTTCGGCGGCCGTCTCGACGACGCGGGGATATTGGTCCAGAGCCTTGATCAGGGCGATCTCTTCGGTTTCGGTGAGTCGCCGGCCGACCTCGGCCGACCACTGCAACCCGGCCATGCCGTTCTCCCGCGCCTTGCGCAGGATGCTGGCGATACGGGCGTGGACATATTGAACATAGTATACCGGGTTGTCGTTGGTGCGCTGCTTGGCCACCTCCAGATCGAAATCCAGGGGGCTGTCGTAGGCCCGGGTGAGAAAGATGAAGCGAGCCGCATCGCGCCCCACCTCGGCCACCACCTCTTCGAGGGTGACGAATTCGCCGGACCGCGTGGACATGGCCACCGGCTGGCCGCCGCGCAGCAGGTTGACCAGCTGCACCAGAATCACCTGGAACTGCTCCCGGCGGTGCCCGATGGCTTCGACGGCGGCCTGCATGCGCGGGATATAGCCGTGGTGGTCCGCGCCCCACACGTCGATGATGCGGTCGAAACCGCGGGCGAACTTGTTGCGGTGGTAGGCGATATCCGAGGCGAAATAGGTGGTCAGGCCGTTCTGGCGCACCACCACGCGATCTTTCTCGTCGCCGTAAGCGGTGGTGTTGAACCACCAGGCGCCGTCCTTGGCATAGACCACCCCGCGCGCCTTCAGCTCTTCCAGGGATTGTTCGACCTCTCCCCCGTCATAGAGGCGCTGCTCGCTGAACCATTCGTCGTAGCGCACCCCGAACGTTTCCAGGTCGCCGCGAATGCCGGCCAGAATGGCGTCGGCCGCGTGGCGCGCGCAATGGTTCAAGGCGGCATCCTCGTCGCCGCGGATGAAATCGGCCCCCTTGGCATCGATCACCTCCCGGGCCAGGTCGCGAATGTAATCGCCCTGGTAGCAATCCTCGGGGAATTCGACCGCTTCGCCGATCATCTCCCGGCAGCGCAAAAACACCGAACGGCCCAGGGTGCGAATCTGGCGGCCCGAATCGTTGATGTAATACTCGCGCTGCACCTCGTAACCGCAACAGGCCAGGATGTTGGCCACCGCATCGCCCACGGCCGCGCCGCGCCCGTGGCCCACGTGCAGGGGGCCGGTGGGGTTGGCGCTGACGAACTCGACCTGCACCTTCTTTCCCTGCCCGATGCGGGAAGCGCCATAGCTTTGGTCCTCGGACAACACCCGACCGACCACCGGCGGCCAGGCCGATGGCTTGAGGAAGAAGTTGACGAAGCCGGGTCCGGCGATCTCGGTTCTATCCAGGTGCCCGACCGGGTCTTCCATGTGGTCCACCAGGGCCTGGGCCACGCGGCGGGGCGCCATTTTCTGGACCTTGGCCGACAGCATGGCAAAGTTGGTGGCAAAATCGCCGTGGTTCTCCATCTTGGGCGTCTCGACCGCCACGTCGGGAAACGCATCCGATGGCAGCGTGCCGTCGGCATGGGCCCGGCGGGCCGCGGCCAGGATCAATTCACGGATATGGTGTATCATTGAAACGGCTCTCTGGTTGAAGGACTTGTGAAGGCTTGTAAATAGTTTTGCGGGTCAAGTCAATGATGGCCGACCATGGTGTCGTGAACCCGCTCCGCCTCGGCCAGCATGCGCTGCTGCAAGGCGTTTTCCAGTATGGCATCGCTTCGCAGCACCTGCCGAACGGCGTCCAGGTCCAGACGGCAGAGGGACATGGCGGCGCCCGCGTCGGAAAGGTCGCTGTGATCCACGATGCGGGCGTGTCTCAAGACGGCCTGGGCCAGGTCATGAAGTGCCTGTCGGTCCTGAGGCGCGGTGGCGTCCATGCCGGCCGCCGCGGACAACCGGGCCAGGTAGTTCTTGATCACGCGCGCCATTTCGGTCTGGGCCTGGTTGTCCGCCGTGGCCCGCAGCAACGTGGCGTTTCGCAAACCCGAGGCGCGGCCGATGCCGTAAAACACCCGTCCCTCATCGCTGACATAGGCGCCGCTGGCCGACGCGGTCCAATCCATGGGTGCAATCACGGCCACTTGCATCTTGGCACAGCCGCAAAGCAGCCACAATCCCAGCGCCAATACCCCCCAAACGCTTTGACGTCGACGCCCCATCGTATCCCCCCGGCAATACCGCGTTTACTGCGCTCTTTCGATGCCGCAAAGCGAAAAAGGGCTGCGAACCGATCGCAACCCTTCCGCTCTAAAATGGTAGGCACGCGCGGATTTGAACCGCGGACTTCTACCGTGTCAGGGTAGCGCTCTCCCCCTGAGCTACGTGCCTAAAAGTACGGCCTTGTTAGCATTGCGACCTATCCCTGTCAAGGCCAAATCACGGCGTCCGGCGATGCCAAATGAATGCCATTCATTAAAACCGGCCCGGGTGGAACAGGTGGCCGATGCCATGCGAATTTTGTTATCAAACAACTTCTGGAATACATGCCTTTCAGGTTGAATCACATTCAGATAGAATTGCTGCAACCTTTCCGGCCGCTTGGCCGGCTGGTCGCGCAAGCATGGCCATTGACCGAGGCCCGATGACCACTATTTTAATGTTTCAGCTTTAAGATCAGTAAATCGAATACAGGTGACCCGATGATGCCACGCAGAACCTTTCTCCAAAAATCGATACAAGGGCTCAAGGCCATGGCCCTTTTGAATATGCTCCCGGGCGACCTGGCCCGCGCGGCGGTGGAACCGTCCCGGACGGACGATCTGCACTACAATTTACTCGACGGGGTTTCGCTCAGGGAGTTGGCCGCCCAAAAGGCCCACCACGGCGCCGACGGCCGTTTCGTCAACCCATTGGGGCACTCCCGAAGCAGGCGGCGCTTCGGCGAGTTGCTGCAGTGGAAGCTGTTTGCCGAGAATGAATACGCGCCGCACCTGGACGAGCAACCGGTGATCCCGGTACGGGTCGATTGGCGGAAGCTGAAAAAGAGCGACGGCGTTTCGGTGACCTTTCTCAAGCACGCCTCGGTGTTGATCAAGGACGAAGACGCCCACCTGATCGTGGACCCTGTCTTTCGCGACATGTTCTGGTTCATCGAGGACTTTTCGCCCCTGGCCTTTGACGTGCGGGAGATGCCGCCCATCGACCACATCCTGATCACCCATGGGCATTACGATCATCTCAACACGCCCACCCTGGCGGGCTTCGATCCCAAGACCCATGTGATCACGCCCCTCGGATACAACGATATATTTGACGACCTTGGCATGCGGCGGCGCACCCACCTGGACTGGTACAACATGTACAGCGACGGCCGGCGCAACATCACCCTGCTGCCATGCAATCATTGGACCATGCGTAACCCGCTGGTGGGGCCCAATCGCGCCCTGTGGGGATCGTACCTCATCGAAACCGCCGGCGGAAAAACCATCTACATCTCCGGCGACACCGCTTTTTTCGACGGGTTCTCCGAAATCGGGCGGCAGTACGATATCGATCTGGCCATCATCAATCTCGGCGCCTACGCGCCGCGCTGGTTCATGGCCCCCAGCCACATGGATCCGAGGGAAACGGTGACCGCCTTCCAACAACTGGGCGCCAAGCAGCTGATCGTGGTCCACTGGGGAACCTTCCGCCTGGGGGACGAACCGGTGCACTTTCCGCCGGTGGAGCTGCGCGCGGTGATGGAAAAGGAGGGGTTGCTGGATCGCTGGGTGGATATCCGCCACGGCCAAACGCATGTTTTGGCATGACATCTAAATAGACAGCATACCTTCACTTAAAACTTCACACTTAACACTTTAAACTTTCTCTCCGATCCCGCCGGATCAACTCTCCCCAGTCTCCTGCAAGATGCTCATCCCGATATAAATATAGTGTAGTCCCGAGAGGATGGTCACCCCGGCCGTGGCCCAGATGAGGGGCGAATGAAGGTCGGGCAGCCGGGTCCGGGCCGGATCGAACAGCGTAGCCGCCACCAGCAGAAGCTGCGAGGCGGTCGTCACCTTGCTCCAGATGGACGGATGCACCTCGTAGGTTTTTTCGAAAAGGGTGAAGATGGCGATACCGACCACGATGAGGACGTCCCGCGTGATGACCACCACCGCCAACCACGCCGGGATCACCTGCAACGCGGCCAGCGTCACGAACGAAGACACCAGAAGCAATTTGTCGGCCGTGGGATCCAGGTAGGCCCCCAAGGCCGTACGCTGGTTGAAGTAGCGGGCTATAAACCCGTCCAGGCCATCGCTGAGTCCGGCGAACACAAAAACCGCCAGTGCATAGGTATAAAGTCCGCGCAACAGCAGGATGACGAAGACCGGCGTGAGCAAAATGCGCACCAGGGTCAGTATGTTGGGAATGCTGATGGGCGAACTGAATCGGCTCAAGAAAACACCTCTTTAGCGCGGCACCAGCCGCAGGCGAATCTGTTGACCCTCCACCGCTTCGATCTCAACGGCGAAGGTGTCGAAAGCGAGCTTGGAGACCGCATCGGCCAATGCACGGGCATGGCCCTGATATTGAACGGTCAGCGCGGCGGCGTTGCCCATCATCTCTTTGACCTGCAGATTGTCCACACCCGACATGTTGCCCAAGGCACTGCGAAACTTGACAAAATCGGCGATATGGCCGCCGATGCCGTCGATATTCAGGGTAATCGCGGCGGCGGCAGCACTCTTCTGGCGCCAGGCCGCGGCCACCCGGGCAGCCAGGACAGCGCCGGCCTGGTCGGCCGCCTGTCGCATCGCCTCCCGGCCGCCGGTCTGGGGGTCTTCGGCGGTCGACCGGGCGCTCTCGCGAATATCGGCCAGCAATTGGCCGTCTTCCACGCGCACCGCCCGGACCGCTACCAATCCGGTGTAGGGACGAAGGCTGCCGGCCACGGTCTCCGCTTCGGCCGAAGCCAGGCCGACCACCACCACTTCCGCATCGTGTTGCTGCCCCAGGGCCTGGGCCTGGGCCAGGCTCAACTGGGCCGGCGGCATGGCGGTGCCAGGGGCCAGGTCAGGCTGCACGACCTTGAATCCGGCCTGGAGCAGCGCCCGGGTCACTGCGCCGGCGGCGACGCGTTGGGTCAACGGCGGCTGCCCGCTCCACCAATAGTCCGGTGACAGATCTTCGATGCCTTGTTCGGCGATGCACACCAGGACGCGCGGGAAACTCACCTTCCCCAAACGGATGCCGGCGTTTTTGACCGCCGCGTCGAGCCGGCCCACGGAGACGTTGGCCGCCACGATGAGCCGGTAGGTGTCGTCCACCTGGGATTCGGCCAGCACCTTGTAGTCCTGGACAAACTGATCCTTGCGGTTCAAAATCGATTCGTTGAGCACCTGGAAATTACCGGCGACGCTTTCGGCCGGCAACAGGTCGATGAGGGCCCGGCTGACAGCCGTGACCAATCCCTCCTCGATCGCCTCCTGGCGGGCGGCCGACATATCGCCGCCGCGGATTTGACTGGTACCGATCGCATGCACCAGACCCGGCCGCGCTTCCGATTGGGCGAAAGCGAGGGCAGGCAGCGCGATGGCCATCAACATCATCCACACCATCCACCGTTTCAGGCCCATTGCCTCGTGCATGACGCCTCCTTATTCCTGTTCTCAAGTCAAATGGTTATTCAATATCACGGCCGGCCGCACGACGGCACTTAAAAAATTCCCACGGCCTCATGCGGTCCGCGCCCAGGCATAATCGGCGATGTCGGCCAACAACGCCCGATGGGGACCGTCCTCGAAGCCCGACAGGGCCGCCTTGGCCTGCCGGATGTGATGCGCGGCGGATTGACGGGTCTCCTCGATGCCGCCATGGGCCACCATCAAGCGGACCAACCGTTCAAAATCGGCCGGGGTGAACTCCGGATCGCGGATCAGCGCCTCGATCCAGGCTCTTTGCTCGTTATCCGCTCTGGAAAGGGTTCGAATCAGGGGCAGCGTCAGTTTACCCTCGCGCAGATCGGCCCCGGCCGCCTTTCCCAGGGCAGCCGTCTCCTGGGTGTAGTCGAGCAGGTCGTCGGCCATCTGGAAGGCCATACCCAGGTGAAACCCATAATCATCCAGCACATCGCACCAGGCGGCAGGCGCCCCGGCGATGAGCGCGCCGGTCCGGCAGGCGCCTTGAAACAGCACCGCGGTCTTGCAGCGGATCACATCCAGGTAAATCGCCTCATCCAGGGTGGCATCCCCCTTGTGAGCCAATTGCCGGATCTCGCCCTGGGACATCTGCTCGGTGATCCCGGCAATCACGTCGATCACCTCGGGCAGGCGCGTGCGGGCGGCCAGCGAAAGCGAACGCGCCAGCAGGAAATCGCCGGTCAGCA
>Ga0209164_1001707_pt1 | contig 26518 bp, 20 predicted proteins | sample MTBNYHSulfiMetaG_FD_187458 | JGI IMG/M metagenome (GOLD analysis project Ga0209164, IMG submission 187458) | Enrichment culture microbial communities from rom New York Harbor, USA that are MTBE-degrading - MTBE-NYH (New York Harbor Sulfidogenic)... | ecosystem: Environmental > Aquatic > Marine >... | reverse complement strand
GTTTTGACATCACGGTTGCCCGGCAGACAGCAAAATGGCCATTGTCCCCAGTGGGCATCTGAACGATCTCAACTTCGATACTCGATATGCCCTTTTGGTGTCCCAGGTCGAGCAAACCCGGATATTTTACAAATTCCTTTCCCTCGATCTTGGTGATCCAGCGTTCATCGAGCTTAGGAGCTTGCCGTTCCAGAAATGTGGCCCCTTCGACCTGTTTTTGGGGAATGGCGTTGTATACGGCAAGGATATGTTTGCATTTAAAGTCAGGTGACTTTTTCACATTGCGGGCATAGTCTCCGCAGGTGCATGAATCGCCCGCATCGCTGATGATCACGTTGTATAAAATCTTGCCCTCGCTGCTTTCGACGAAGTATTGGCCGTCATCGCTTTGCAGCACTTTAAGTTGTTCCGCCTTCTGGTTTCTTTTCTGTATCTCTTTTGCCGTCATGGTTCCTCCGTTTCTCCGTGAGTATGATTTTGAGCCAGTCGAGCAGCTCAAGTCCAATTGCGATGATCAGTTCAGCGGTTCTTGTCTTCATCGCCCTCCTTGTGGTTCAGATAGGGACATCATCGGCTGGGTTGTCGCCAAATCCCCTGCCGTCTGTTTTGATAAACTCGATGGTATTAGCAATGAGCTGGATCGATGTACGGGTGACGCCTTCATCGGTTTCCCATTTGTTCTGGTCCAAGATGCCGACCACAGCGATGCGGGCGCCTTTATGCAGATGACTCTCGGTGATTTCTGCAAGCTTTTGAAAGCAGGTGATCTTAATCCAGCCGGTCTTTTTTTTCGATGACCTGAAGGCCAGGTTGAATGTGGCTACCGGGTCGCCTTCGCTCGAATAGAAAATCTCGGGGTCGGCGCCCAGGTTGCCGGTTAAAATGCATGAATTGAGCATGGATTTGCCTCCTTGGTTGGGTTGATGGATTTTGGTGGGTGGGTTTGGTGGTCTATTGGGGATTAATATATATAGATGGGGGCGCGGTGGAGGGATTACGAGGGAAGGAGTGAGGGGGGATTTTGGCCTGTATTTCAGCCGATACGAGGCACAGCATACAACCTGCTTGAATGATTGATCAATCCAGTCCGATGCCAATCATAAATTATTGACAACACGCCAACTTATGTTATCCTGCCCAGGTAATTTCCAAGTCGCCAGACCAACCCCACGAGCAGGTCAGCCAAATGCCGAGCAGAAAACACCAGGTCCTCGATTGTCTCTCCAAAAGGACGCTGGTGGATCTGTCCCAAATCCTCGGATACTCCGGCCTATCAATCCTGAATAAAAGTGATCTGGCCGGTTTTCTTTCCCGAAAGGGGTCCATCAAGCTCGAAACCATACTCGGGCATTTGAAGATGCCGGAATTAAAAAAGCTGTGCATGGATCTTGGCGAAAATCCCGGTGCGGTCAGCAAACAGGTGCTGATTGATAGGATAGTCGGTAAACGAAAGCCGTCTGCCAAAAAAGAGCCTAAGGTCATGAAACCACCACTACCCAAGAAACCAGCACCACAAACCGTATCAAAATCGGAGCCGACACCCCCCATGCGTCCGGTGCCGTCAAATGCACCTATTAAACCCACACCCTCAACCGGAGCACCAATGAATAACTTCAACGACAAAGTAAGCTTTATCTGGTCCGTGGCTGATCTGCTGCGTGGCCCATACCGTCCCAACCAGTACAAAGATGTCATGCTGCCCATGACTGTCTTGAGGCGGCTGGACTGCGTGCTTGAACCCACCAAGGACAAGGTGTTAGCCAAAGCCGCCAGCCTTGATGGAGGCAAGGTCAAGAACCTGGAGCCGATACTGAACCGCGCTGCTGGCCAACCATTTCACAATACCAGCAAATTCACGTTCGAGAAGCTTAAAGGGGACCCATCGAACATTGCTGCCAACCTTACCCAGTACATCAAGAGCTTCTCTCCCCGAGCAAGGGACATCATCGAGCATTTTGGGTTCGAAGACCACATCGCAAAGCTGGACCAGGCTGATCGGCTGTTTCTTGTTGTGTCAAAGTTCGCTGAGATCAACCTGCATCCAAGTATCGTTCCCAACGTGGAAATGGGCTACATCTTTGAGGAACTCATCCGAAGGTTCAACGAGGCATCCAACGAGGAAGCCGGGGATCACTTCACACCTCGTGAGGTGATACGCCTGATGGTGGATCTAATTTTTGCACCGGATGATGCCACACTTACCATCCCCGGGATCATCAAAACCGTCTTCGATCCAGCAGCCGGTACGGGGGGTATGCTCTCGGTGTCCGAAGATTACGTACGTGAGCTGAACCCTGATGCCCGACTTGAAGTGTTCGGTCAGGACTACAACCCGCAGTCTTATGCCATCTGTGGCTCGGACATGATGATCAAGGGGCAGTCTCTCGATAATATTGCCTTTGGTGACAGTTTTACCAAGGACCAGTTCGCAGGAGACAAGTTCGACTACATGTTGGCCAACCCGCCATTCGGAGTCGAGTGGAAGCCCCAGCAAAAACACATCCAGGACGAGCATGATCAGCAGGGATTTGCGGGTCGATTTGGCCCTGGATTGCCAAGAATCAATGATGGTGCCTTGCTGTTTCTCCTACATATGATCTCCAAAATGAAGGACCCTAAGGAAGGTGGGACACGGTTGGCCATTGTGTTTAACGGGTCGCCTCTTTTTACAGGTGCCGCTGAATCCGGCGAAAGCAATATCCGACGGTGGATTATCGAAAATGATTGGCTGGAAGGCATCGTTGCTCTGCCAGATCAGCTCTTCTACAACACTGGCATAAGCACCTACCTCTGGATAGTGACGAACCGCAAGGAGCCGCACCGTCGAGGGAAGGTTCAACTTGTCAATGGGACCAGCTTCTTCAAGAAGATGTCCAAGTCCCTCGGGAACAAACGACATGAGGTCTGCGATGATCAGCGAGCCGACATCACCAGACTGTACGGTGAGTTCAAAGAGAACGAGTTTGTTAAGATCTTTGATAACGAGGACTTTGGGTACCACCGAATCACGGTGGAACGCCCATTCAAGCTGAACTTCGCAGTCAATGACGAACGGATCGAGAGAGTAAAGGCGCTAATGGCATTCCAGAGCCTGGCTACATCGAAAAAGCGCAAGAACAAAGCGGCTGCCGAGTCTGAAATCGAGGCTGGTAAGGCCACTCAAGGGGCTATCTTGGAAGCGTTGACGGCTATCAAGAGTGATGATGTGATCCTCAACCGGGAAGATTTTACAGCCACCCTCAAGGGTGGATTCAAATCATCAGGGCTCAGTGTTCCACCAGCTCTCTTCAAGGCCATCCTTGGAGCCCTCAGTGAGCGGGATGAGACCGCCGATGCTTGCACCGATAAGAAAGGCAACCCAGAGCCTGATCCCGAGCTGCGGGACTACGAAAATATCCCGCTGAAAGAAGACATCCGGTCATACTTTGAGCGGGAGGTGTTGCCTCATGCTCCCGATGCCTGGATCGATGAGACCAAGACCAAGGTTGGCTACGAGATCAACTTCACCAAGCACTTCTACCAGTACAAACCGCTTCGATCTCTGGAGGAGATCAAGGCTGATATACTACAGCTTGAGTTGGAAACGCAGGGATTGCTGGATGAGGTGCTCTCGTGAAACGATATCCGGCATACAAGGAGAGCAGTGTAGAGTGGATCGGTGAGGTTCCTGAGCACTGGGAGATCGCTCGTTCGGATTCACGTCTTTTTCCAACGGGATCAGCTGTTAGTAAAGAGTGGCTCACAGGAAAGGAGGTATTTCATTACTCAATCCCGGTGGTACAGGAAATTCAAGATGGGCAAGTTGAAGAAGGCGATCTCATCGACAGCGGAAAGACGCTATTACGGGAAACAGCCCTTCTGGTATCAAAGCTCAACCCGCGAAAGGGCACAATAGTTCTCGCCTCGCCCCATGATATCCCAACAGTGTGCTCCGGTGAGTTTGTTGCAATGGCACCAAAGGCTTGTGTGGCGAAATATGCGGAATATTCCTTCAGATCCGAAGGTGTCCGGCAATACCTTGACTCGACAGTTGAATCTGTAACGCGAAGTCACCAACGGGCCAAACCAAATTTCATTCGTAAATTAAGGTGGTGTTGGCCACCAGTGCAAGAGCAGTGGGCAATCGCAGCGTTCCTTGACCGAGAGACGGCGCGAATAGATATTCTTGTTGATAAAAAGAAACGCCAGATTGAGCTGCTTCAAGAGCAACGAGCTGCAATCATCAACCAAGCCGTGACCAAAGGGCTGGACCCGTCTGTTCCGATGAAGGAGAGTGGGATTCCTTGGTTGGGTGAGGTGCCGGAGCACTGGGATATCGCAAAACTAAACTACTTGTCCAAGATAACTCGACTGGCTGGAGCAGAGTATACAACTTATTGGGAGACATCTGAAGATGGCGAAATCGAAGTTTTAAGAGGACAAAATGTCGGTTTCGGGCAACTATTGGTGGATGGGTTGGATAGGATTACTCACGAGCTTTCAGAAAAGCTTATCAGATCAAAACTTTTTCGGGGTGACATTGTATTCCCTTGCGTCGGCAGTATTGGGAATGCCGCAGTAGTTCAGGAAAGCAACAAGTTTCACATCAACCAAAATATGGCTAAAATATCGCCAAAGAACAAGGTTGCAGATTCTTACTTTTTGATGTTTTTTTTGCTCAGCGCTCCAACTAAATTCCAAATTCACTACTACAATACCTCTGATATGCAGCCAAGTGTTCTCGTTGGCAACCTAAGGAGATTCCTCATTACCGTGCCACCAAAGAGAGAACAAGATGCGATTGCTCTCCACCTGAAAATAAAAAACAAAAAAATAGATGACACCATTAAAAGTACTAACAAGGAAATCTTACTGCTCCAAGAATACCGCACCACACTCATATCCGAAGTCGTGACCGGCAAAATCGATGTCCGAGAGGAGGTCGTCAACAATGACACCACCAGGGCAACACACTGAACTCGCATTCGAGAGCGCCATCGAAGAGCACCTAACAAGTGCTTCTGGATACACATTTCTACCAGAGACGGGTTATGATAAGGTTCTCGCTCTTTTTCCAGAGCAGGTCCTGGATTTTGTGCAATCCACTCAGCCCAAGGAGTGGAAGTACCTCAAGGACATCCAGAAGGCAAAAGCTGAGGAGACCCTGCTGGCAGACCTTTGTCGTGCCCTCGACTCCAAGAGCGAGGGGTGCCTCAAGGTGCTACGACACGGGTTCAAGTGCTTCGGTAAGACCTTCCGGGTGGCTTACTTCGCTCCTGCCTCTGGACTCAACCCTGAGACGATCAAGCTTTACGAGGCCAACCGGTTGACGTTCACCCGTCAGCTGCACTACAGCACCAAGAATAATAATTCCCTTGATGTGGTCTTGTCCCTGAACGGCATCCCACTGGTCACCATGGAACTCAAGAACCCGATGACAGGCCAAACCTGGAGAAACGCTGTTCGTCAATACAAGAATGACAGAGACCCCAAGGAGCTGCTGTTTCAGTTCCAGCGGCGTTCCTTGGTCCACTTTGCAGTGGACCCTGATGAAGCCCACATGACCACCAGGCTCGCGGGCAAAGGAACCCGTTTTCTTCCGTTTAACCTTGGCCGAGGAAATGGAGCTGGCAACCCTGATAACCCAGATGGTTATCGAACCGCGTACCTATGGGAATATGTGCTGGCTCGTGATTCATTCCTTGACATACTGGCCCGGTTCATACACCTCGAAACCAAGGAAAAGAAGATCGGTGGAAAGAAGGTCGCCACCACAACGATGATCTTTCCGCGGTATCATCAGTTGGACTGTGTCCGAAAACTTGTCGGAAGCGCTCAAGCCGACGGTGCTGGACACAACTACCTCGTTCAGCATTCAGCAGGATCAGGTAAGAGTAACTCCATCGCTTGGCTTTCTCACCGGCTCCAAAGCCTGCATGATGCCTCCGACAATAAGGTGTTCGATTCGATCGTTGTAGTTACCGACCGACGGGTGCTTGACCAGCAACTCCAAAACACCATCTACCAATTCGAGCACAAGCAAGGTGTGGTCATTCGCATCAAGGAGGGAGAAGCAAAGTCCACTCAACTCGCAGAGGCACTTGAGAAGGCCGCTCCCATCATCATCACAACCCTGCAGACGTTCCCCTTTGTCACTGAAAAAATCGGTTCGCTACCGGAGCGTCGGTACGCAGTTATCATCGATGAAGCTCACTCCTCGCAAGGTGGCCAAAGCTCAACCGAGCTCAAACAAGTCCTTGGTGGTGAAGGCCTGGATAAAGTAGCCTCGGAAAAAGCTGAGGAGGAGGAACTCACTGACCACGAGCTGACCATCCTCAAAACCATGATGGCCCGAGGCCGACAGCCCAACATCAGCTTTTTTGCCTTCACTGCAACTCCCAAGTACAAAACACTGGAGGTCTTTGGCACTCCCGGAAGCGGTGGTAAGCCGCTGCCATTTCATCTGTACTCTATGCGCCAGGCCATCGAAGAGGGTTTTATCCTGGATGTGTTGCAACACTACACGACCTACAAGACCTACTATCGCTTGGTAAAATCCATCGAGGATGATCCCGAGGTGGACAAGAAGAAAGCAGCACGTGCTCTTGCTCGGTTCCTGAGCCTGCACCCTCACAACATCGCCCAGAAGGCCGAGGTCATCGTAGAGCACTTCAGGATGTTCACCCGGCACAAGATTGGTGGCAGAGCAAAAGCCATGGTCGTGACGGGGTCAAGACTTCATGCGGTTCGGTATAAGCAAGCCCTCGACAAATACATCTCGGATAAAGGCTACACGGATACAAAGACGCTTGTGGCATTCTCGGGAACGGTAACTGACCCTGACATAAAAAGCGTTGAGTACACCGAAGTCGGCATGAATGAAGGAATCAAGGAGCGTGAGCTACCCGAGAAATTCGATACCGACGAGTATCAAGTCCTTATAGTTGCCGAGAAGTACCAGACGGGGTTCGACCAACCGTTCCTACACACCATGTACGTGGACAAAAGGCTGTCGGGTATCCAGGCCGTGCAGACTCTCTCAAGGCTCAATCGCACCCATCCCGGCAAAGAAGACACTTTCATCCTGGATTTTGTCAACGAAACCCAAGATATCCTCGCTGCATTTCAGCCATACTATGAGAAGACCGCTGTTGGTGAGCGAGCCGAGGCCAGTCAGTTATACGATCTGCAGGCCAGACTCGATGGCTTTCAGGTGTACCACAAGCCCGAGGTAGAGGAGTTTGCCAGGGTTTTTTACAAGCCAAAGCACAAACAGAACCCAGCGGACCATAAGCGTATGGACGCCATCTTGAATCCTGCGGTGACCCGATTCACTGAGCTGAAAGATGATGATACTCGTGAGGAGTTCCGCAAGGTCATTGTGGCTTATCGCAATCTTTATGGATTCCTGTCCCAGGTGATTCCATTCTACGACACAGACTTGGAAAAACTGTACTCATTTGTGAGATTCCTTCTCATGAAGCTGCCCAAGGGTCCCAAGGGGCCGATCTATAAATTTGATGATGATGTCTCACTCAAGTGGTACCGGCTCCAAAAAATCAGTGAGGGAGCGATAGAGCTTGAAAAGGACAACATCGGTGAAATCGATGGACCCACCGAGGTTGGAACCGGAGTCCAACACCCAGAGCAGATCCAACTGTCCACCTTGATTGAGATCCTAAACGATCGATTTGGAACCGATTTCACTGCCGGTGATCAGCTCTTTTTCGACTCCATCAAAGAGGATGCCGTTGCTAATCCAAACCTTAGACAAGCTGCTGAGGCAAACACACTCGAAGGGTTCGCGTTTGCTTTCAAGAAGGTCCTTGAGGATCTGTTTATTGACCGAATGGAACAGAACGAGGACATAACAGCAAGGTTCCTCAACGAACATGAATTTAACGAAGAGGTCAGCCGGTACCTGCTGAAAAAGGTGTACAAGGAAATCCGAGAGCCCCATGCGATCTGACCTACGTTCACATCTATGACGTCTACGCCAATGTGGCCGCCCAAGCATACTCAAGTAGGCAGGGCAGATTCTGTGATGAGTGCAATCTCTACCAGTACCCATAGTTCGTCGCTCCACCAAGTCACCATCAGATCCTTCTGGCACGACAACTTGAGCTGCCTAAAAATCAAGGACCAGGACCTATTTGATAAGGCATTCAGATATATACGGCAGTACTACTGGAAATTTTCAAAGAATACGGAGAAAAATATGACGGACTCTGAACAAACCACAACGACCCCTGAGGCCATGAGGGATGCGGTGATCAGCATGGCGGTTGAATCCTGGCGCTTTGGCCGGGTGTTCGACCGTCTACTCACGAAGCTCGATGCCGGACAACAAAATCGATACAAAAGCCAGTTCCGGTGGTTTATCAAAAAGGTCGAAGAGGCTTTGGTGCAGGCAGAGCTGAGGATCGTCAACGTAGAGGGGCATCCTTTCGATCCAGGCATGGCCGCCACTCCGCTGAATATCGAAGAATTTGATGCGAAGGATGCCTTGATGGTCGATCAGATGCTCGAGCCGATTATTATGGGGAAAGAAGGTTTGGTTAAGACAGGAACCGTCACTTTGAGGAAGGTGGAACTATGAAAAATTACGTTGGCATTGACCTGGGTACAACAAACAGCGCGATCTGTTCCTATGACGGTTCTGTCACGCGTATTTGGAAGAGTCCTGAACAAAATGATGTGACGCCATCGGCGATCCTTTTCGCCCGCAGAGGAAACAAATACCTTGGAGCGCGGGCTTATAACTCGGCTCCATGGCAACATGAAAGTGCCGCCCTTTTGTTTAAACGTGTAATGGGAACCAGCACACCCATTAATTTGCCAGCACTTGGTCTAACTATGTCTCCAGAGGAGTGTTCTTCAGAAATACTCAAACTTATGTTTGGCTATTTGCCAGAAGAAATGAGAAATGACCCAGAGACTGGTACCGTAATAACGGTACCAGCGGCATTCAACCAAATGCAGAAGGACGCGACCATGCAAGCAGCAAGCATGGCCGGTCTCGGCAAAGTTGCACTTATGCAGGAACCGGTCGCGGCGGTCATGAGCGTCATGCGTACACGCAACACCGATGGTATGTTCTTGATCTATGACTTAGGTGGCGGCACCCTGGACATCGCCATTGCCGAAAGTATTGGTGGGCGGGTAAACCTGCTTGCGAATGGTGGAATCGCCATGTGTGGAGGTCGAGATTTTGATCGACTACTAATGGATAACATCGTTAAACCATGGCTACTTGAAAACTTTGATCTTCCTGCTGATTTTGCTGCGAATCCGAAATTCGACACGCATAAGCGGGTAGCTCTGTGGGCAACTGAGAAAGCCAAAATAGAACTTTCCTCCAAAGAAGATACAACCATTATTCTTTCAGAGGATGAGATGAGATGTAAGGATCTCTCAGGCACGGATATTTACCTCGAAATACATTTGTCAAGAGGACAATTTGATCAACTTGTTGCGGACAAAATCAATGAATCGTTAGACTCTGCGAGAGAGACGCTATCAAAGGCGGGTCTTACTCCTCATGATTTAGAACGTATTGTGTTCGTCGGCGGCCCGACGAACTACAAACCGCTGCGCGACAAGGTTGCCTTTGAGCTGGGGATTCCGGGGAACACCGATGTAAATCCAATGACGGCCGTGGCCGAAGGGGCGAGCCTTTTTGCGGAATCCATCGACTGGAGCTCCCGGAACCGGTCACGAAAAAACACCCGTGGACAGATTTCTTCCGGAGGCGGGCTGGCGCTATCTTTCAACTACATCGCCCGTACTCCGGATGTGAAAGCCAAGATCGCCGTCCAATTGGCTGGGCAGGCTACGGCCGGCTCAGAATTCCAGATCGATAGCGTCGACACCGGATGGACCTCCGGCCGCCTTCCTCTCAAGCATGGTGCAACCATCGACGTCACCCTGACAAAAACCGGGGACAACACCTTCAAGGTGTTTGTGTTTGATCCCGTGGGAGAGCCCATTACGCTGGAACAGGACAAGATCGTCATTACCCGAACCGCCGCTATCGTCGATGCCATTCCGGCCTCTCATTCAATAGCAGTTGCAGCTCTGGACAAGATCGGCGGACCACAGGTGCTTGTATATTTAGTAAAGGCAGGCGATTCACTTCCTAAGAAAGGAAATAAGACATTCAAGGCTGGAGAGTCGCTAAAGGCTGGGTCTACTGGATCATTAAATTTCGCTCTTTGGGAGGGCGAAATCGAAGACCCTATTACCGACAACCGCCCCATCGGCGTCTTGAAAATTTCCGGCTCCGATTTTGATGACGGCGTAATTCCCGCCGGTGCCGACCTGGAATGCGAATACGAGATCCGCGACTCCGGCCACATCTTCATTGAAGTTTCAGTGCCATGCATTAGCGGCATGTTCTGCCCCCACCCCGGTAAGAATTTCTATTCACGACAGAAGGACCTGATCAACTATAAAGAAGCCGCCGCCATGGTCATCGAAGAAGGCGAAAGAACGCTGGACCGCATCGCTAAAATCAACGATGTGGTTGACAACCCCAAGTTGGAGCAAGCGCGGCAGAAGCTTGAATCTGCAGTCTCGCTCGATCCAGATGAAGCGGAAACAGAGAAGTCCCAGGAGGCCATGGAGAAGGTTCTCGAGGCACGGAAACTCCTTGCCCAGGTCCGAAAGGAGCACCTCAAGGAGATTCGCCAGATTGACCTCGACAGGGTGGTGTCCTTCTTCGACGAACATATCCGGCAGCATGCCCGTCCGTCCGAGGCGTCGGCATTCGAAAACCTGGCGAAGACGGCCCAACGTTGTATTGGAGAACAGAACCGGAAGTTCGAGCACTACCTTGACGAGCTAAAAGGCAAGAACTGGGAAATCCTCTGGCGGCAGGACTGGTTTGTAGTCGATCGGTTCAAATGGATGGTCAGCTCCCCCCATATGTTTGTCGAAAAGCACCGTTTCGAGGAACTCGCCCAGATCGGCACGCAGCTCATGCGCTCCGATGAAATTGAAAAACTTCGTGGAGTTGTCGCCCAGCTTTCGATGATTCAGATCGGCGGTGGCCCCGACAACGAGATGTTCGATGTAGCAAACATTATCAGGGGATAATTTATGGCGAAGGATTTATGGCTGCCTAAAGGGTATGAATTGCCGGACGGGTCGAAAATCCGGTCGCTCCTTTATTCAGGAGACGAGTGGCAGATTTTTGATACCAATGGCTCGAACAATATCCTACTCACGCGTCCGGAACTGGCGCGGAAGTGGGATGAATTTGGTTTTCTCGACAAATCCCTGTTCGGGGATGTCGCCTTCGGGAGTGAATCATTCCGGAGCCTGAGCAGCCATAAAAAGTACACCCTAACGGCGGTTGAGAATGGTAAATCGCCAGAAAGCAAGGTCGATGCACTGGCTTTTGCGATCGCCCTAAAAGAATCTCGGAAACTGTCGGATGCGGCCTCCTTTCACGATGCTGTTTATGTGGAGCAGTACTCCAGACTGCTCCCGGCCTGGACGCTGACACCCCACGTCGATGATGAAGTGGTTTTGGGTACTTGGATAACTGGAGGGGTCGTCATCTCCACAGAGTCCTTCAGGCGTTTGACCAACTTGACAGGGTGGATGCCTGCTGGCGATCTGGCCGAAATCTTAAAGTCCGCCGGGTTTAGCGTGCCTGCAGATGCGGAACTACTGGCTAAGCGCAAGCCCGCCTCTCAAGCTAAGACTGACGCAATGGCTGCCAGAGCCAAGGAGGCTGCCGAACCTGAAAAGACCCAAACCCCTGGGGAACCTGCAGAGACCAAGGTGTTCAAGCTTCCAGGGCGATCACAGCTCGAGGAGTTTTTCAACGAACACGTCACCGACATCATCTTCAATGCCGAAAAATACCAGGCTATGGGCATCGATTTTCCTTCAGCCATCGTCCTGCATGGGCCGCCCGGCTGTGGCAAGACCTTCGCTGTGGAGCGACTCGTCGAGTTTATGGATTGGCCCAGTTACTCTATCGATTCCAACAGTGTTGGTAGCCCCTACATTCACGAGACCAGCAGGAAGATCTCAGAGGTTTTCAGCAAGGCAATTGATGGCGCTCCGTCCGTCATCGTCATCGACGAGATGGAGTCTTTCCTATCCGACAGGCGTTCTGGTAGCTCCTCTGGTCTGCATCATGTCGAAGAGGTGGCTGAGTTCCTCAGGCGCATTCCAGAGGCCATTAAGAACAGAGTTCTGGTTATCGCCATGACGAACATGATCGAAATGATCGATCCAGCCATTCTTCGGCGCGGTCGCTTTGACCACATCATCGAGGTTGGCATGCCGTCGAGGGAAGAAGTGGCTTCGTTAGTTGAATCGCTATTGATCAAGCTGCCAAAAGCCCACGATCTTAACGTGGACAAGATCTTTGATGCGCTCTCGGGCAAAGCGCTCTCCGATTCCGCTTTTGTCATACGTGAGGCCGCGCGGCTTGCTGCAAAGGCTGGGAAGACAGAGCTCGATCAAGAGAGCATTGAGGCAGCGTTGAACAGCCTTCCTAAAGACCAAGAGAAAAAAAGCAGACGAATCGGATTCGCCAGGGATGACAAGTAACCGGAGGGGGCATGGACCTATTACAAAATCCTTTTCATATTCTGACTGCCAACCCCCGCGACAACAGTCAGCATATCATGGAATTGGCAGATGAGCGTAGCCTTCTTCTGGACTCAAGTGAGTGTATCGAGGCTCGCTCGGACCTGACCCACCCCAGGAAAAGGCTCTCCGCTGAAATAGCTTGGATGCCAGGTATTGGTCCGAGACGAGCCGGGGAGGTGTTGTCGCTCCTCGAATCCTCGCCGACGGATCTACTCAACGTCGATAAACTGACGCCGATTGCCCGAGCCAATTTGCTTGCGGCAGGCCTTGCTCGTTTGTCAGACCATAATGCCGATGACGTTGCGGAATGGATTCTCGAGATCGCCTTGGCATTTGAGAATATCGGCCCAGAAGAACTTAGCGTGATCATCAACGAGGAAAGGGTTGTTTCCGGCTTCCCGGAGGTGACGGACCTTTCGGCTGTAGAAGCTGAAATCCAGGAACGGCGGAGATACTACCGTAAGGTTATCAAGTCGGCCCTGAATAACCTTTCTGCCAAGGAGCTCGTCGAAGCGGTCACCGTTGCCGTCGAATCGGCAACCGATGATGGAGAGGAACACGGGCCTATTCTGATTGCCGACCTCGTTGACGCGTATGAGGCAGAAGCCCTGGGGTTCCTTGAGAAGGAGGAAGGGAACATAAAAGCCCTGGTCGAAAAACTACAAGCTGCCGTTGATGCGGAACGGCCCGATTCCGCATTGGCTCCCATGGTGAACCAGCTTATCCGGGTCGTGAAAAACTGGGATACTGTTGCCCAGCCGATTCAGGTCAGTGCAAAAAGTAGAGGACTTGATCACGATGCAAGCCAGCGTGTTGCCGGTCTGGTTCGTGGCCTGGCGATTCATATGTTCAACGAGCACGGCAAACTCGATTTCTCGCAGCAACTCATGAGTATGCTCCAGGAAGTGTTCGCAGAGGTTGGCGAAGTTGTCGAACGCGCCGCTGAGGATGTAGATGCTCTTGATAGCATAGCTGAACAAAGGGCTCTGTATTCAGAAGTATCTAAAATCGAGGAACTCACGACATTGATAAAGGCCGATGTTGATAGTGGGCGACAGGATTCATACTTATCACAAAAAGTTGGCCAACTCTGTCAGCTTGTAAAGAATTGGGAGATTAATTCCGAGCATGATGCGAGCAAGCACACTGCTTGGATTGTTCGGGATCTGGCGATTCATATGTTTAACAAACATGACAAGCTTGATTTCTCTCAGCAGCTTACAAAGGCACTTCTTGGGGCATTTGAGGATGCAGGCGAAATATCTGATCGCATTGCCGAAGATGCTAAATCTCTGGAAGAAATAGCCTCAAACCGAAGCAAGCTCATTGCTCAATTCAAAGAGTTCAATTTAAACGGAAATTCATTTTCGTATAAAGGAAAAACATATCGTATTAATGACATAAGTCATATCGGGTTCTATAGGGCCGTTACCACCCATAAGATCAACTTCTTCGAAACAGGAAAGACTGAACAAGCCAATATTTCCCTAACGATGTCGGGAGGCCAAGAGGTTAAGATCTCCGTAGATGAGCAGGGCATTTTCTTCAACAAAGACAAATCGGCACAAATCAGGACAGTCGTTGAGTTCTACTCTTATTTATCTCACGTTACGTTCGACCGCAGAGGCGAGTTTTACGAATCACAAATTAAGAGAAACGGCTATTTCGAATATGGAAATTGCTATTTCTACCCGCGTGACAAGATCGTCTTTAGGGGTCGGGAGTTTAGCCTGTCGTCAACCTCATTTTTGCGCGGTTATGGATACGTGGAGATGAGGAAGAAGGATTATGGAATATTAGACAAAATAAAGCGCGAAGTGTCGCTAACCAAGATCCCACAATTTAGCACCATTATCGATACGGATGTGATTTTCCATTTATTGGATAAATACTTCTCGTTGAACTGGAAATAGTAGGGAAGGAACAATCTGTCAGAACGGCTGTTGAAGGGGAAGCGTGGACAACAAAGACAATAAGCGCGGATTTTCAGGTCTCTCTTATCGGACCCCAGACACTGGCGCTATCCGACAATCTCAGTCCCCTCCAACAATTCCCCGGCCATCCTCCCGCAAAAGACGGTGTTTGCCTTGCTGAAGCTGACCAGGTGGCCAACCATTCCGGCATCATGGTTGAGTATAGATAATGGTGAAACATATGATGGGGTGATTTAAATGATTCCAGATTAAACCAATGTACTAAATTGATAGGACCACTGTTCATGGACGATGATAATAATAAGGGGAAAAAGGGCTTCTCTGGCCTTGCGGATTTGGCCTCTGAGATCGGAGGAAACGATGAGGCCACAAGCACAAAAAAACCAGAGCTCCCCCAAAAAAAAGCTGCACTTTCGGAACGCTACCGCATTCTGATTATCAATTTCGACGAAGATATGGCGTCAATCTTAAAAGAATGGTTTAAATTGAGCGGCCACCACATAGACGTTGCGAGAATGGCTATAGAAATCCTCAATCAAAGTCCTTGGCGGCAGTATCATTGCATTATTTCAGTTATTTACCAGCCTGGCATGAACGGCTTGGAGTTTACGAAAATTGTCCGAAAATCGGGTGGCCCACCGGTAATCCTTATGAGCGGATATCAACCGCAAACCGATCGGCTGCTGGCATTGAAAGCGGGTGCTTTCAGCTATGTAGAATTACCCTTCGATTTGCAATCCATCATGGACTTAGTCGAGGAATGTTGCGAGGCCAATAAAAATCCTGTCTCAAAAGCAGGCGCATGCCGGAAGCATCCTTCCACCAAGGGAAGGTGACAGTAAAATGGGGCCGCTGGTAATCGGCCTCTTTCCCTGCGAGACACACTTGAACCTCGGTGAGTATGAAGGAGACACAAGCCCACAGCGGTCAAACGGAGGTTTTTCGAAAACCTGGGTCGGCAGTTGGGAGTAAGCGGTCAGCCAAAAATGATCGAAGACATGACGCAGGCGCATGGTCATCCGGAAATGGGCTGCCCGCCAAAAAGAAAAATTCTGGATGCCTGCCAATGATTATTTTTTGCACTGGCATTGACGGACTTGGTGTTTGGTGGCTGACGTCTATATAAGGCAGCTCGGCATGACATTTATGCGGGGGATAAAAGGGGTCTATGCCCATGGCTGGTGAAAACGACAAAAACAAGAAGGGGTTTTCAGGCCTCTCTGATTTAGCGTCCGAGGTCAGCGGCATCGACGAGCCCATACAGCCGGAATCAAAGACGGAAGTTAAGCCTTCAGCGATTAAGCAGCCTTCTCAGCCTCAACGGGAAACTGCCCCATCAGAATCGGAGCGGAAAACCACGAGTTCGCCTCCACCTATTGAAACCGTGAGTTCTGGCAAAAGCGGCGGTGGTTCGGGCGGCAAATGGATTCTTGGCATTATCGGCGTCATCTTTGTGATCTGGCTGATTAATAACGGCGGACAAAGTAACAAAAAGCCCTCATACACTCCGCCATCATCCTCGCAAAGCTACAGCTACCCGCAGAGCACCCCGGCTCCGGCAGTTCAAACGCCAAGCACGACTCAAAGCGCCGGATTGCAATATACAAAGCCTTCGGTCGGCACCAACAACGTGCTGTCCGTGCCGGAGATTCGCTGGTGCATCCGGGAAGGCATTCGTATTGAAGCAATGCGAGACGTCATCGATACCAATGCGGGAATCGATGAATTCAATCGGATCGTCAACGACTACAACAGCCGTTGCGGGAGCTACCGGTATCGCGAAGGTTCCCAGTCTCGAGCTGAACGTGATGTTGAAGCCTACCGAAGCCAGATTGTTTCGGAGGCCATTAGGGATGCCAGGCAGTTGGGCAGCCGCTCGTACCCATCGGTATCGCCAGGCGCATCGACCAGTAGCGGTCCCAAAAAGCCCAACGCCCAACACACCAGAGAGGCTCAACAGCTCCTAACCGATCTCGGCTACGACCCTGGACCGGTGGACGGCGATTATGGCCGCCGGACTGCCGACGCGGTGAAGGCCTTTCAACGTGACGCAGGCATCACCCAAGATGGTTGGATTGACCAGGATCTTCTGTCAATACTCAGAACGATAAAAGAGAAACTGCTCAAAACAAAGGCTGATTCATCGAATGTACCGCCAAAGCGTAACCCGACCCCAGTAACTATGACACCGCAAGCTGGACGAACAACCACTATTACCGGTGAAGAGCGAGCACAGATCGAGAGCTATTGCTCTTCAGTAACTTATACACCAAGTAACAAAAACAACTGCATTGAACGTGAATCGCTCAAACTAAAAAAGACTGGTGGAAGGCCGAGTTTGTCTGGCATTTCTCAATCTGAGAGATCACAGATTGAGAACTATTGCTCTTCGGTAACGTACACACCCGGCGATGATTATAGTTGCTTGGAACGAGAGATGCGTAAGCTTCAGTCAAACAGGAACTAAACTCATTATGCCTTGTACTCCAATAAAGCGACTCGTTGAAAATTCTAAGGAGGGTTCCGTATGAGCGCACCTGACAATCTCGAAGCTATTTGGGCTGCTCCATTTGGCGACGCTCTGGATGCATTAGACGCTCTTATGGCACAGCATGGGCGAGTATTCCTGATTGGTGCTGGCTGTAGTAAATGTGCAGGTCTTCCGTTGATGGAGGAGCTTACGGCTAAGGTTTTGGATAGCGGTGTGCTTGATGCTGACACCACAGATATTCTCAAGGGGATTCAGGATAGCTTTACTGGCGCGAGCGGTCCCAACATTGAGGATTACCTTAGTGAAATTATTGACCTGCTGGCTATCGCTGAAAGAAGGGCTGAACGTGGCGCGACCGATAACCAAGTCTTTATCAAAGACAAGCAGTATTCCGGACAGCAGCTGAGAGAATCTGCTGAAAAAATTAAGCACACTATTTCTGACATCATTGAGTGCAGCGGCAAGAAAATCGATGTGGCGGTTCACCGAGAATTCGTAAAAGCGGTTCACCGTCCAATTCGACCGGGCAAAACAGACGGCCTTGGTTGCGTGGATTATCTCTGCCTCAACTACGACACGCTTCTTGAAGATGCTCTCGCGCTTGAGAGGATTTCTTTCTCAGATGGTCTGGATGGCGGAGTCACCGGATGGTGGAACCCTGCAGTTTTTGAGCGCGATGGACTTTCGTCGCGGATATTTAAATTGCACGGCTCCATAAATTGGTGCGAGTTCGATGGCGATCCACTTCCTCGCCGTGTTGCCGGTAATGTCAATGTGCAATCCGAAGGTGACAAAAGAATTCTCATTTGGCCTGCGTCAACCAAATACCGCGAGACTCAAAGAGACCCATACGCCCAATTGGCAGAACACGGGAGAAGAACATTAAGAGCTGTTCCAGGGTCTCAAAAAATTCTCATTTCGTGCGGGTATCGGTTTGGAGATTCTCACATCAACCTCGAGATTGAACGGGCACTACACGAGTCTGATGGCCGCCTTACGGTCATTGTGTTTACCTCTGATAATGAACCACAAGGCCAGCTTAAGAAATGGCATGATGATCTCGCCATCACCGAGCAGGTACTCATTTTCGCAAATCGCGGCTTCTTTCACGGTAACAACAAATCGCCATCCGACGCAGACCTACTTTGGTGGAAATTCGAAAATCTGACCCGCCTGCTTGGAGGTGAAAGATGAGCATGTCGACTCGCAACCCCAACGAACCAATTGAAAATTTGGCAATCGGTCAAATAATTGAGGTTGATGGTTCTCGCCTTGTAGCCGAGCTGAATCCAACCCTCTCTGAACTTTCGCGGGTGTATGCAGGAGAAACCTATCCCATCGGGCAATTTGGCTCCATCATCAGGATTCACTTCGGACGCCGACTCGTCTACGCGTTGGTTGGCCGACTCAGGATGAAATCCGAATTCCAGGCAGAGCGGGGATTGGTACCAGCGTCATCCTCCGATGAAAGAATTGTCGAAGCAGACCTGTTCGGTGAAGGCGAATGGGTTCATGGGGCATCTGGTGAATGGGAACTCCGCTTTGAGCGTGGGGTTTCCACATACCCGCTCCCGCAACAGACTGTTTATCTGACTCCGAAAGCTGAGTTACGGTTTATTTACGGTAAAGCAAAAGGTGCCGTTGTTCAGCTTGGACAGCATGTTGGCTCCGGCGGAACCCCCTGCCTTGCAGATTTGAACGAACTACTCGGCAAACACACAGCCGTTCTCGGCTCCACAGGTGCGGGCAAATCGGGCACGGTTGCGGCCATCATCCACAGTATGATAGAGAGAGGCGACAAAAACTCATATGATAAATGGAAGCCCAGAATAATTATCCTCGATCCTCATGGGGAATACGGCACTGCTTTTGCTGATCACACCAAACTTTCCTCTGACGATGGAACATTAACCCTTCCATACTGGCTCTTGAACTTTCAAGAGACAGTTGCCTTGTTGATTGGAAAGACTGAATTTGTTGCGACCTCTCAAGCGAATATCGTCAAAAGCGCCCTTATAGCTGCCCGTGAGGAGGGAGCACAACAGCTTGGTCTCGATGCCAATAGCATTACTGTTGACTCACCGGTTCCATACAAATTGTCGACATTCAGAACAAAAGTCGACGTGGACAAACCTACACAGGCCAGCAAGCAGGATTCTCATAACTCGATACTTCAAAAACTCGAAGTATTGATGACCGATGCCAGACTTAGATTCATGATGACGGAATGGAGTGGTGATGGTAACGATCCATTCCCTGTAGTCATCAAGCAACTCACTGGGGACGGACCTCAGCCACGCATTGTTGATCTGTCCGGCGTCCCCAACGAAGTAGCCGGTGTGTCAAGTGCGGTTATTGCTCGAACCTTATTCAATCTGAAAATATGGCAGACCCAGTCAGAGCGGGAATCTGACCCGGTCCTATTGGTTTGTGAAGAAGCTCATCGCTACGTTCCGAATCGGGGCGAAGCGCAATATGAGGCCGCTCAAGAGGCAATCAGGCGCATCGCCAAGGAAGGGCGAAAGTATGGCGTGGGTCTCTTGTTGGTATCCCAGCGCCCGAGCGAAGTCGAGGCAACTGTTCTTTCACAATGTAATAGCTGGATTGTTCTGAGAATTACCAATGACGCCGACAGGGAGCACGTTAGATCCATACTGCCAGATTCGATGTCCGGTCTGACGAAGATGCTATCTGGCCTGCGGAGGCAGGAAGCGATTTTTGTTGGCCAGGCTGCAATGCTGCCTTCTCGCATTCTTATACGGGATTTGAAGCCTGAGCAGCTACCAAAATCAAATGATATCGATTTCGATAAGGGGTGGCAAAATGATGCAACCCCTGATGCACAGATCCAAGAGGTGGTTAACCGTTGGAGATATCAGCGCCGATGATTTCAAATATGGCTTTAGTAACTGGCCCGGTCTCCTCAAACATCAAAAAAGCGGTGCTCGTTGCCAACTCCGGGACGAACAGAAAAATATGGATATTATGTCCGACGATCTGAAGTCCGCAAAATCTGCTCTCGCCAAACTCCATGAGGACATGGAGACTGCGGTGGTCCCCAAAAACTGGACAATGTGCTAAGCTCTGGGGCACCCCCTAAAAGTGGATTTTCATGATCAAGAAACGCAAACAGTATCGCCAACCACAGTAAAGGATCAAGATGATGCACCCGTTGATTGATACAAAAATGGTTGAAACCATTCGGGCCCTCGGGCACACCTTTGACAATCTACCCAACCGCATCGAAACGATGAAAGCGATGAATCTTCCGTTTGATCGCCCGGCGGAAAATGTGGTCATTATGGGTTGCCAAAATCTCAAAGTGGTTCCCAATGCAGTGGAAAAATTCGCCCGGATACTGGAACGCGCCGGTGTTGATTTCACCTTTTTGTCCAAGGAATATTGCTGCGGCAATTATCTGTATCGGCCGGCAATCAAGGCAAAAGATGAAACGGCAATGCAAGAGTGTCGCACGCTTTCAAAAGAATTTGTCGGCAACAACATCGAACAGGCCAAAAAGCTGGGGGCAAACCGAATCATTCTTTTCTGCTCGCCATGCTATCCAATTTATAAATTTGCGTTTCCAGAGGAGAACATCATCTATTTTCCAGAGGTCCTGCTTGAGTCCTTCGGCACTTTGGAATGCAATCAACAAATCGATTATTATGCCGGATGCTATAAGTTACACCGACGTTTTGCACCTGTTCCCGTGGATTTGAAATCAACGAATCAGGTCTTCGACAAGATCAAAGGGCTATCCGTAAACAGGATCAGCGCACCCTCCTGTTGTTTTACACCTGCCGGCCTGGCGCACATGCTCGATCACGTTCAAACCGACACCATGGTTCACATCTGCACCGGCTGCTATTCGCAGGCCGTTGTCAATATGCCTGAAGATCGGCACGTGAATATTTTGATGCTCCCAGAATTTATTGACATGATTCAGGGAGTATAATGAAATGCGGTTTTGGGGGGATGTCCAAACTGTATTTGCTTTTCAAAACGAAAAATTGAGTCCGCCGAGAAGCGCGCCTCAAATCTGCAGATCACAGAACGGAACCGGGATGTTTTTCCATATCTGAGCACTTTTATTGTGACACTGGCCATCTAATCCTGACTGGCCAGTGCCCAAGACCGACAAGGACACCCGCCCCCCTGACCCACTATTTCACGATGCACTTATCCTTTTTTTCGCTCAATATTCCCATCATTGCGTACATCCCGTTCCATTTGCGTCCTCATCCGGCAGCATCTCAAACGGCAACTCCACGGTATACCAGGTGTGACCACAACCGCCATCATCGATCAAATGCATCACTCGGCGCCGTTTAACCATAATGCCCCTCCATGGCACCTGTTCATAATCCGATAAAACCCGTGTCTTGCCTATCTTGTTACAATATGGACAGTACTTAATTGTCATCTACGTTTCCTCCATTTAAAAATATAAACACCTATAAAAGACGTCGTTCTTGAAATTTTATGCAACTTTATCTTCAAATAAACGATCAGCGGTCTCCTCAATAAACCATCGAAGTTCCCATGCATCATCGTAAATTATCTTCGCAAACTCTGATATTTCAGCTGGCGATGCTGTGGTCAACCAGTCAAGACGCTTATCAGAATACTTGATATGCAGTTTTGGCAATCTTCCGACCATATTTTCAAATTCCATTGAATCATCACCGTATCGGTTTTTAAGCTCAGGCATCTTAAGATCCAAGACTCGTTTCAAATATTCATGGTTATCGTCTTCTTGTTTAATCACATACCGCACCCCCTGGTTATCCCAATAGAGTTGTATTTCTCCGAAAAAGCAGCAATCAATATAGATGGTGTGACCCCAGTCGCTGGTCTCCATAACCTCGTCATCGAATGCTTCCCAGGGCTTATAAAACGCTTCATTGAACGAATTGAAATAAACGTTCCAGAAGGTATGGGCTAAAACGCGCTCTTTGGATGGCAATTGACCAAATGGTAGTTTTTCATCATCAGATACATCGATGGGCTCAAGATACTCTGGCAAACCAAATGTGAGTGTCTTTTCATCGATTTTGAAGAGACTGAATCCTAATGGATATCGCTGAAGGCATTGTACCAATGAAGACACTACAAGCTCGTCTGCTGCAGGGTTTTGAAGATCGCTGGTGTTCGTACCAGGTGCATATAATATGATCCTTCTATCACAGTCATTTCCAATCCCGAAGGTGGCATCGATGACCTGATCAACAGATGGTTCGCCAATTTTGAGATCAATAAGAACTCTTATTGCCTCAGGGTCATTATCTTTCTTAACTTTTAATAGGATGCCTTCACGGTCGCCTTTTCGCTGGTACTTTTTTATGGGGTTAACTTCCGTGATTTTTGAAATACCGCTTTTTTCCAGCAGATCGTGTAAGGGTTGCGCCTCGGTAATGAGGTCTATTAGATCTCTAACGCTTTCATTTTTATTCTTGAAATTATGCATTTAGGTTTTCCTCCTTTTGGTCGATTTCTTTTTGAAGCAAGTCGCGAATATACGCAGAAACCGTGACTTCCAGATTGTCGGTGATGTCGACCAACCGCTGATAACATTGCTCTGTGAGCATCACTCCGACATTGCGCGTGTAGATTTTTTTCCTCATGGTTTACTACCTCCTGTGAATTGGATTTGTATTTAATTTATATTTTGTTCCGAAAAATTTTAAAGTCGTCCCGAATTTTTTGCCGGTTGGAAACTCAAATCCACAGCAGGTATCTGCACGGGTCACATGCGAGATCAGTTGATGTCCTTATGAAAATTCCGGAAGTTGCCGATACAACTCGAGAACAAACTTAAAAGGCGGGGACGCACCGTCTTGAGGACCATGCGCAAGGTTCTCAAAAAATGCCCATTTCACTGTGGTTGCAAGTCAGGATCAGGTTTTCCCCAACCATAACGACCTGATCCTGACTTGGCCTCCTTGGGGAATGTAATCGTTATGGGGGATGCAGCAATGCCAATAAAATCCAAACGCAGTATCATCACCAATCGTCAGTTGAATTTCACACTGTCGCCTGTGGATATGCACAATCCAACACAGAAACAGATGCCCCACAGTCTGCCGAACTATGCCATCGATGGGACGTGGAACCATCACCAGTCAATTGTTCTGGACATCATTTTACACACGATTTTTAAGGGATATTATTCAAAATACTCAAATATTCCCAAATCCTGGCGGTCAAATGACGCTATCGAAGTAAACCAAAGGTTCAGCGGTAAGATTTTCACTCCAATTGTGATGGCATATCTGAGCAAAAAACCAGTCGAAGCATTTTCCATCCAAGAAGGTCATGATGTCGAGAAAACCGAAAGAGATGCGTATGCAAAGCAATCTGACGACGAATATAAGAAACCGACCTTTGAAGAGCATTTTCAGGATTTTTTGAATAGGAATTACACATATCAGCAATTTTTAGGAAATATGGCCCAAACGGAATCCGCCTTTAACAGCGACATCCAATATTCCTTTAGCAAATTGGATCTTTTTAAAAACTACCCCGTGCTTGAACGTTATAAGGATAAATTCTTTGAGCATGCTCAAAAAATTGCCGAAACGAAATTTAAGATGAACTACATTGTCAAATGCATCACCAAGGCACCCCAATTTAATAAAAAGGGAATAAGGATTGATAAGGGCGAAATGGTGGACGCGTTTTATGTGATGGACCATTTCGAGCAGATTTTTTTCATGGATTTGAAAGACGATCATTTGGTGGTAAACTTTAAATCGCCGCTGGGGAAAATGATCATTCACAACACTTTGGTATTGGATACCGACTGGCCCCCCGATGAAGTGCTTGATTTGGGGAAAAACGCCTATTTCATTTACAAACGTTTTATATTGAATAAGGTGGCCGGGAAAAACGCCTCTGCTCAAATAAATTTGTGGTTCGAAGAGATCAAGACCTTCCTGGATTTGAGCTGGAGCAACAACAGCGGGGTCTATTCTATTATCAAGCTGGCATTTGAAGAGATGAAAGAAAAGGGGTTGATCCAGGATTTCACCTCGACTAAATATGCCAAGCAACGACTCTACAGGGTGATCTTAGAGACGCCCCAAAAAAAGCGCAAAAAAAGCAAAGCTCCGGCGCCGGAAGCAGTTGAAACCGCTTGAATTATCAGCGTCATGACAGAAAATAACGCGTAGGATTTATGAAAATTCGCATATAAAATTGAAAATAACGCGTATGATTTTAAAAATAACGCGTATGTTTTATTCTGAAAGATATTGATATTGTTGAATTATTTTTTCTATAAATATGTAAATATTTAAAAATAGTTTATCAACTCTCTTCTTCCAAAAATCCTTTCCAAGGACTGCCCCCTTCGGGGCGTCCTTTGCAAGGATCGCTGAGGCAGTCGTCTAAGCAATTATTCTCATAATTTCAAAAAAAATTTCAGCAAGATAAATATCCATAAACATCAAAAATCTTGTCCTGGACAAGCATCGATACAAATCCTCACGACATCAAAGGCGAACGTCGAGAAATGTCCTCTATTTCAAATGCAGCTAACAGCATAGCCAATCTCCTCTCATACGTCCTACATTCAACTGCCCACTTCAGGGCCTCCCGACAAATAGCTAATCTACGTATGCCCCACATCCTTGGTTGAGGGCAAAACTTCAGACGCGACTTCATTTTCGACAAATCCTCCATTTCAGCTGTCAATACATGATAGTCGGCAAGCTCAGTTTTCATGACAGTGTCCATGATCGCGTCAAACTTAGACAGTATGCGGCATCAGTATACTAAGGCGCGGGCGCCCCGTCAGGGCCAGCAGGCGCTTGACAGCTGATCATAGCGGTAGTATTAATACGCGCAAGAAGTAAAGGGCGCAATTGCAGCGCCAAGCGAAATCAATCAGACACAGGGTCCCGAACCCCGATCATGTTAAGGCCACCGCCACGGTGCACCGGCCAACCCACCCCAATTACCCGCAACACCGATTTAGTTACAGGTCATAACTGACCGAATTTAAAAGATGTTACCTCTGGACCCGGGAAGGACAGAGGTCATCATGACAGATTCCATTGACAATCCCGGCGGTCACGATATTTTGACACCCGAGGAGGTCGCCCTATACCTGCGCAAAAGCCCCAGCTGGGTCTATAAACATTGGCAGGCGTTGGGCGGCAGGAAACTCGGAGGTTCTCTGCTCTTCCCCAGAAAGGAGGACCTCTATGAGCGTTTATTCGGTAAAGGCAAAGGGATGGAGATACGACTTCACCCTGAACGGGACCAGGCACACAAGGGGCTGGTTCAAGACAAAAAAAGAGGCTCGAAAGGCGGAAAACGAACGAAGGGAGGAGATTGTAAACCCGGCGCCAGTGATCGAAGTGCCGGAGGCGACCCAGACCGACATGTCCGAGACGATTCAGACCGACATGGCCTTCTTGGATCTCGTTAACAGGCGGTTGGATCATGTGAAGGCTTACAACTCTGATCGGCATTATACGGATTATGTTTATCTGGCTCGCCGATGGGCAAGGCATTGGAGGGGAAAAACATGCGGCGAAGTCGATGCGGAATCGATTCGCAATTACCTCCTGAAACGGTTAAGGCAGACATCAGCCTTCACGGCAAACAAGGAGCTTCGATACTTGAGGGCCACCTTTAATTTCGCCATGCATCCGACCAGAGATTGGATCACGCACAATCCCACCCGCGGTATCGATTTTTTTCCGGTGGAAAGGAAAATTAAATACGTGCCGCCAAAGGAGGACGTGTTGCGGGTCATTTTAGCGGCGGATCCGGGGACTCAAGACTATCTTTGGACGATCGCCCTGACCATGGGCCGAATGAGCGAAATTAATCGGTTGACCTGGCAGGATGTCGATTTTCAGAATCGGAGCGTGGTCCTCTATACCAGAAAGAAAAAGGGCGGGAACCTGACGCCCAGACGGCTGCCGATGATGGGTAGGCTATATGATCTGCTGTGGCGCCGCTATCAGAGTCGGAACAAGAAGCTGCCTTGGGTCTTCTGGCATCGGTATTGGGATCAAAAAGCAGGCAACTGGAAGGTGGGGCCGTTCAAGGAGCGCACGCGCATCATGAAATCCCTTTGTAAAAAGGTAGGGGTGCAATATTTCAGATTCCACGCGTTGCGACATTTCGGGGCCTCGATGCTCGATCAGGCTAATGTGCCCATCGGCTCGATTCAGCGCCTGCTCGGCCATGAGAACCGGACGACGACCGAGATCTATTTGCATTCTATCGGTGAATCCGAGCGCCAGGCGATGACTGTTTTGGAGGAGCGTTTTGAGGATTTTTCTCACACAGATTCTCACACAGACGCTCACCCAATAAAAAAAGGTCACAGCAAAAAATCTGTAACCCCTTGATTTTAAATTGGCTGGGGGACGAGGATTCGAACCTCGGCAGACGGAGTCAGAGTCCGTTGTCCTACCACTAGACGATCCCCCAGCGAATGTGGGTCGTTACATAATGAAACGAGGCCCTTGAGTCAAGGGGAAAT
>Ga0209164_1001706_pt1 | contig 26535 bp, 18 predicted proteins | sample MTBNYHSulfiMetaG_FD_187458 | JGI IMG/M metagenome (GOLD analysis project Ga0209164, IMG submission 187458) | Enrichment culture microbial communities from rom New York Harbor, USA that are MTBE-degrading - MTBE-NYH (New York Harbor Sulfidogenic)... | ecosystem: Environmental > Aquatic > Marine >... | reverse complement strand
TGATTCTTGAGACTGAAGGGGCCAAACCCTTCTTTCGCCGCGGTTTCGCCTTCGTCCTTTCACAGTTCTTCGAGTATCAGGTCTACTATCTCTATACCACACCAGTAGAGATAGAGATGCTGAGAGACGCGGGCCAGCGCAACTTCCTTCCGCAAGTAGACAACTTCGACTTCAAAGTCGTCCAGTCGAATGAGGAGGCCGACCAGCTTGAAGAGTCCGGGCTCGAGTTCAGGTCACAGATTCTGAACGCCAGGAACAGACTAGACAAGGGGGCCATAGCCTTTGTGGGGTTCGCGGGCAACAGGTTCATACACATACGCTGGGTTGCCCTTGACGAGCAAGCGCAGAGAGCTCTCAGTGAGCCCCCCCACAAGGTCGATTTCGCCAATCTTGAAGTGTGCTACGCCGGGATGTGGACTCACCCACAGTACCGGCGACGCGGCGTGCGCCGCTACGCCATGTTCAGGACGCGTGAGTTTCTGCGGGATAGGGGGTTTCGGGTGATCAAGAGTGTAGAGGCCAAGGGAAACCTGCTCGCTCAACTATCGCGTGTTACCCGTTTTGGACCGCATGCCGAAGGTCGCTATCTGAAGCTTCTATGGTGGAAATCGTGGAAGGAAACACCGCTGACGGGACATAGTCAACAACTGCATGGGGACAAGGAGAGCGAGTATTGGGGTGAAGCGGCCAGGCGGTGGGCGATGAAGCCCGGCCGGAACCCGTTGCTAGCTGAGCATAAGAGGAAGACCTATCTCAGTCTGATACGGCGGTGGGTTGATGTCCCGAAAAGCCGTTGCATTCTGAAGACGGATCTTTTCGACGAAGCCTTTGACGAGGAGTTCTTGTCTGGCGTTGCCATGGCCAATCCCAATATAGTGGGGCTTGATGTTTCCCGGGAAACAGTGGCGAGGGCCAAAAGCAAGGCGGCTGGCCAGGGCATAGATGGTGGCGCCTATATCTGCTGTAACGTCAAACATCTCCCTCTCCAGGCCGGGTGCATGGGTCTGGTCATATCTGATTCTACTCTTGACCATTTCCCAACTGACCTGGAAATCGTCGCCGCCCTTAAGGAATTGGGGCGAGTTCTCAGCATTGGGGGCATTCTTATCCTTAGCATGGACAACAATCGGAACCTGACCTACCCTCCCTATTTTCTTGTGCGCCTGTGGATGCGGCTGGGGCTGGCACCGTACTTTGTTGGCAGAACCCTGTCACTGACAAATCTGAAGCAGACATTGGAAAAGGCCGGCTTAGTTGTAGAGGAAAGCACGGCCATTATGCACTATCCTCACCCAGACACACTGCTACGATGGCTGGAGCGTTCTATAAGTAAGCTGGGCAGAGGTAGACTGGACAATGCCATCAGAAAGAGCCTGGCCTGGCTTGATCAACTCGAGCACAATAAGACAAAATACCTGACTGGGCGGTACATTGCTGTGAAGGCGGTGAAGGTAGGTAGCCCTGAGCAGCAACGGCTTGCCATCAGCACCAGTCTCAATAATGCTTGAGGTGGCTCCCGAAATCTGTACAGGTGGCTGAGAACGAGTTCTGCCTGTCGGTAGCTCGCTACGAGGCACGGACCAAACGCGGCGCACCGACCACTCCTGCCCAGCTTCTCATGGCAATCCAGACAGATGAGTGGTTTGGATATTGGCCATTCCCTTTGCCGAGGCCCAGCAGTGCCATGGGCAGTCCCCCTGCAACTGCCTGTTCACCTGGTGCTCACCAATTCTTGGCGGTGCTATGGGTGCCTGCCATGGATTGGGAATAGCCTTCCGGTTCGGCAGGTACGATGAGACGTTCTCGGTTTCAAGTCTGGCGGATGATGCCCTTGCTAGGAGCATCCAGGGCACCTGGCTGACTTTCCCGCGCAACGGTGGCCCAAGCTGTGAGAGCCTTGGAACGTGGCCACTCTATGCGAATGGCAGGGAAACCATGATTCTTGGCGAAGAGTGCCATATGCAGCAGGCACCGTGCGACGAGGAGGGCTGCTGCTGGGAGTTGATCTCCGACGGGATTGGTGGGGCACTCTGAATCGAGCGCTCACTCACCACGTATCTGTCCGTATTGTCAGGCCTATCTTTGCCACCTACCGAAGGACATGCGGTACAGTAAATAGTCCCAGGAGTTGCCTAGTAGGTTGCCAAGCCTAATCATTCGGAGCATCAAGTGAATAGCTTCCATCTTTTCGGATCCGTATATCTGCCGCAACTTGTGCTCGGCTTCTGGCGCAGGATGTGCATCGGATTCAGCCCAGTGCTGCGCATAGATTAAAGCCATAGCCTCCTCTTCTGGACAGTTCTCAACATCTCCTGACAGTAGCTGGCTAATCTCTGCTGGGGTAATCCCGCTTTTCAACGCTTGTTTGGCATGGAAGTACGAACAATATCGGCAGCGATCTACTGCTATTACGGCGAGCATGAGCCTTTCGCGGAAAGCGGGCGATATCAATCGCTTGTCCGTTACTTCCTTCAGCCGCTTCCTGTTTCTGAATGGAAACCACAAGTCGCTGAGCAGTTCTCTTAGGCTCTTATATGTCTTCTTCTTGAAATTCATGACCGGTGCTGATGAACAGGGTGGTTACAATATGGTGAGAAACATAGTATTGGCACGTTAAGTATAGCCACATCAAATGAAGAAATCATGCGAGACGCAGAATCAAAATCGCTCCTGCTGATGCCACTGGCTTAGGCAAGCTTCGAGAGAGGGCGCAACAACATCGCGCTGCCAGCGACGGATGCTATCGGAGGTAAGCTCGACGCTTAGAGTATCAGGCGCTCTGGCAAGCCGTTCGAGGCTGCCTAAAGGCCAGAGAAGGGAGGGGTCTAGAGAAAGACTTGAGCCCAGTGATGTTCGCCACTCTTTGAGTTGACTCAGGCGCTTGACCTCCTCTTCGCTGGCACGCACGAACTTCCTGCGAGGCGGTCGGTGTATTGGTGGAGCAGTCATGCCGTTATGCAGTGCCTGCTGGAGACCCTGTCCGAACCGTTTCAACCCAGTTTGCCCGAGTCCTGGTACTTCTGAGAGGTCCGCTTGGGGATTAGTGGCAAGGAGGACAAGTGTAGCATCAGGTAGTACGAAGAATGGTGGGCGATGCTGGCGTCGTGCCGCTTCTTCACGGAATAGGACGAGACTCTGGAGTACCGCGAGTTCGCGTCCATCCAGGTTCTTGGACCCTTTGACGTAGAGATATGCTGTCTCTGGATTCGGTGCCGCATATCGCACCTCTTCTATTCTGGTGCACTCTTCGTCAACCCAAGTCTCCCGTCCTAAGGTTCGGAGTTGTTGGTCCAAGATCTCTTTCACGGCTATGAGATGACGGACGTCGGTAGCGGCATACTCAAGGGCTTCGGCAGAGAGCGGGCGCCGTCCCCAGTCAGACCGCTGGAGTCGTTTGCTCTTATTGATGGTGATACCCAGCAAGTCTCTGGTTAGGGCCTCCAAGCCTAACTGGGTGATGCCGGTGAAGCGAGCGGCGATGCTGGTATCGAATACGTTGCGGATACGAAGTCCAGAATGCCGGTCCAGACTGCGGATATCGTAGTCTGCAGAGTGGATGACTTTCTTGATGGAAATATCTGCCAGAATGTCTCCGAGAGGAGCGAGATCATGAAGAGATATCGTATCGATGATGTATATTTTATGACGAGTGGCGATCTGAATGAGGCAGAGTTGCTCGGGGTAGTGGTGGAAGCTGTTAGATTCCGTATCCAGGGCGATGAGATGTGTGCCTACCAGCTCACGAGCGAAGGCACTGAGTTGAACGGGCCTGCAAATGATCTCGACCGGGAGCGGCACTGTGCTGGTCAGTGGGCCAAATCCTCAACTCTCTGCTTCATGTGTCCCTTTCTGGCATAGGAAGTTCAGCGGCACCCAGTCAAGATAGCATGTCATCCTTCCCTATCGATATGCTACCTTACCATTGCCTTATGGTCTCTTGTAAGTATATTAGGCTTTCGGCTAGATGACGTCAATAATCTCTATGGTTGTGGCCTACACCTTCACAGGAACTTGGAGTTTGACACTTGGCAGGTCACTCCGTTAGGATTCCGTCCTAGCGACATCGAACTTGTGTGTAGAAATCGTATCTCAGGGAAGAAGCCGGAGGAGAGTAACTCATGGATGAAAGACCTTTGATCATGGAACGACGAGGAAAAGTGGCCTTGCTTACTATGAACAGACCGACTAGTTTGAATGCGTTAAACAAAGGCCTTCAGGATAGTATCATCAGTGCCTGCGAGGAGTTGAGGAATGATGATAGTGTCTGGGCGGTGGTGCTCACAGGCGCCGGACGAGGGTTCAGTTCCGGTGTCGATTTGCGCGCTGATCGCCCCGAAGGTGAGGTTGAACAGAGCCGGCAGGAACGGATAGACGTATATGGTTGGGTTGGCAGGCTGTCTACAGCAATCTACCGGACAGTGGACAAACCGATGATAGCGGCTGTAAATGGCGTTGCGGCTGGTGCTGGTATGTCGACGGCGCTAGCGTGCGATATGCGAGTGGGCACACCAAATACGCGTTTCAAGGTGGTGTTTCTGGAACGTAGTCTGTGTACCGACACCGGTATGTCGTTCTTCTTACCTCGTATCGTAGGCTATAGCCGTGCCTGCGACCTGATCTTCACCAGCCGATTTGTGGAAGCTGAAGAAGCCTATCGTATTGGTCTACTCGATAGATTGGTGCCGGCGGATAGACTTGTCGATGAATCAGTAGCTCTGGCGAATCAGATTGCCAGCCTGCCGCCGGTTGCCATGCAGGTGACCCGGCGTTTGCTACAACTGAGCATGGAATCGTATTTTGAGGAGCAACTCAGGAATGAGTCGTACGGTCTGATTATGGCGCGGCGGGCACCTCATGATATGCAGGAACAGCGAGACTCGTTCCTACAGAAACGCCCACCCACGTTCACCGGGAAATAGCGCAGAGTCCCAGGAAGCGGTGTAGGAAGGGCTAGAAAGAGCGAGGCCACTGCGTCATCCTAATTGCGCGGACGGCGGGCGAATTCGCTGTTTGGCGGCGACGCGGTGTAGTCAAACCCTTGCAGCGTCCGGCGCTCCAGTGGCGCGTTGAGGAGTTGCTCAAGTGCGCGCACCATAGCTGAGTCTTCACCTGTTACGAATGTTAGCGCGTCACCGTCCTTGTTAACCCGTCCCGTGCGGCCGATGCGATGAGTGTACGCGTCCGGGCTCTCGGGCATATCGTAGTTGACGACATGTGAAATATGCAGAACGTCGATGCCACGAGCGGCAATGTCGGTTGCTACCAGGATCTTATATGAGCCGGCACGGAAGCCATCAAGCGCGGCCTGACGCTGGGGTTGAGACATGTTGCCCTGCAATGAGGCCGTTCGATAGCCTGCTCTTGCCAGTTGCTGCGCAACGCGTTCAGCGCGGTGCTTGGTGCGCGTAAAGACAAGGACCGACCCTGTCTTGGTCTTACTTAGTATCTCTTTCAGCAGAGCCGTCTTGAGATGCTGCTTCACAGGATACAATGCGTGTACCACTGTGGGTGCCGGTAGCAGGTGACCAATTTGTACCGTGACCGGATCGTGCAGGATTTCTTGCACCAGACGCTGGATATCAGTAGGCATGGTAGCTGAGAAAAGGAGTGTCTGCCGCGGCCCCATCAGACATCTCAAGATACTCCGGATGTCAGGCAGAAAGCCCATGTCAAACATACGGTCCGCCTCGTCGATTACCAGGACTTCCACGTGGGATAGATCGATCGTACCCCCCCAAATGTGATCAAGTAGACGGCCGGGACAGGCACAGACTATTTCAATCCCGCTGCGTAGTCCCAGGACCTGATGATCCATGCTCACCCCGCCGTAGATGGTAATACTATGCAACCCGGTTTGTTTCCCCAATTGACTTGTAGCCTCGCATGTTTGCTCGGCCAGTTCACGCGTTGGCGAGATTATGAGAGCTCTGACATGGCCCCGTGGCCCTTGCAGGAGACGCTGCAGAATCGGCAGCGCAAAAGCTGCAGTCTTGCCCGTCCCGGTCTGGGCCAGGCCAATAACATCACGCCCCTCCATAATTGGTGGGATTGATTTAATCTGGATTGGTGTGGGTGCGACGTAACCGAGCGCCCGCACACCGGCCATAACGCTCGGATGAAGATTGAAGGTTTCGAAATTCACTGAAGCTCCTCGATAGAATTCTATAGACTCATATGTCAGTTACTCGAGGCAGGCGATTCAGCCTATTCCTGGTGTCCTCGCTGCCTTCTTGCACTGAAATGGCCACCTTTTCCGCTATGGAAGGACGTCTTGCTCTTGTTCTCTGCAAGAGGAAAAGCTTCGACGACTTCAACAAGCCGGCCCCCTGTCGTTCGAAGCCATATCCGCATGGTTGTCCGCTACCAATGTACTTGTCATTTATGATCTTTACAGACGCAACCTGTCCGAAAACTGCAAACTCTTGTCGCAATTCATCATTAGTCATCTCAAGCGGCAAATGGAGCATGCCTACGCTGATGTGCTGCGGGTGTGTTAGCAGAGACTTACGGAGTCACGCAGGGACTAACACAACCACTAAGGACGGATGGCGACCGGCTAGTCTAGTATCTTCGCTGCCCGCCCCCAGACCTGCCACCTCTGCTATCACCATAGCCACCACCTCTATCACCACCGTAGCCACCACCCCTTCTGTCACCATAGGAACCACCACTTCTGCTATCAGTGCGAGGGCGGGCTTCATTAACCACAATAGTCCGCTCTTTCAGTATCTTCCCGTTGAGACCGGCGATTGCAGCTTCGGCCTCGGACTTCGACGGCATTTCAACGAAGCCAAATCCCTTCGGTCGCCCGGTGAGCTTGTCGCTCAGGATGGTGACCGACGTTACTTCTCCGAAAGCCGCAAATTCCAGTTGTAGGTCCTCTTCGGTCGTTTCATAGGGTAGGTTGCCCACGTAGATTCTCATATTCGTGCCTCCTTCTTGAATTGCGTAGTCCTTGCTCTAGCCACATATCCAGGTATGACTTGCATATGTATTCAAGAGCGAACCAGTGTTAATGCTCATTCTGGCCGTACCTGCGTAATCGCTACAATACAGGGTCCTCCCTTCACCAAGCTCAAACGCTATCCCTGTGCCGCTCCTACATCAGACATTGAGGGCACATATTCACCACTTGGAATTGTAGATGTGGTCTCCGCTGCCGGAAGCCTGCGCCTTCTTGCTTTGACGGCATGAGGGACAACGCTTGAGGTCATTGGCAAATCGTGTAGGCTGGAAGAACTCCTGTCCTTCAGCACTAAGAGTACAGGTAGTCCTGCGATCGTAACACTGGAGAGACTTGGCCTGCGGAAATGATTGGATGACATCCTCTGCTCACTATTCTGGTTGGGGTTTAGCCATCCAATGCCCGGTAGAAATCTAAGGGGATTCTAAGAAGCTTGTGACAACCTAAACGAAAACCACCGAAGACATTATACACCGAAACGACTAACTGTGCAAGTCAATTACTAGCCCTGCCACGCTGGGGTAGCGCATTATGTGGACAATGCCTCATTATGCGGCGCAAAAGGGCGATCGCGGCGGCAATTCTTGCCCGCATATCCTGCAGTTCGGTGGTTCCTCTCTTGTTGGAGTGTCTTCTTTCTGGGATTTGGCCTTCAGTGTTTGTTCGTACTTCAAGGTGCCCACAACACCTTCACCATCCAGAGAGGCTATAGAACCCATGCTGATGCATCAGCTCACACGATTTCAAGTTCTTTACATCCTTGGCAGTAGTCTATCGGCAAGCACCTGGATACTTGAAAACAACATTCGACGGCAATATATTGTAACTGCAAACCTGGCACAGCACTCTTGTTACAAACTTGAGGCTCAAGTGATTTGGGAAAATCAAGAAGGAGGTGGGAAAATGGCTACTCATATCATATTGTTCGGCTTCACCCAACAGGGGATTGAGAGAATCAAGGAGAGTCCTACAAGGGTTCAAGAGGCAAAAGAAATCGTTCAATCGTTGGGCGGCAAAGTAAAAGATTTCTATGGAGTCATGGGCATGGCAGGTTATGATACCCTCTTCATAATCGAGGCACCAAATGACGAAATAGTAGCGAAAGCTAGCTTGATGATTGCGCAGAGAGGCAGCGTGCGTACCACTTCTGTTCGCGCTTTCACAGAGGCCGAATACAAACGAGTAATAGAAGAGCTACCGTAGACCTTGGTGTTGTCTGATTGGCCGTCTACAGGATTGGGGTACAGAAGCAAAAGTGTTCTTGTGAACCGTAGGGGGTCTGGCTTTTGGGTATCTACCTCATTGGGATATGGAGACATGGATATGAGCTACTGTGTGATACTATGATTGATAATTTTAGCTGATTCGAGAAACAGATAACGGCAAGCATTTGACAGAATATGGGGAAATCTACGCTGTACATTGTGGGTATGAGCCAGATGCTCCAGCCCATACAGAAGTCTGAGAATCACGAGTAGGATGGTTGATAGTCACATTGCGAAGTAGTGTTGTCTCGGCACTTTTGCTTCTCATTTGCCTCTTTCTAGCAGTCATAGCCGGGTGTTCTTCCCCTTCCGGTTCAGCACAGTACGCTGAGAATCCGATTGCCGGGAGAGAAACGCTGACTCAGGTGTCCACTATCAATGCCCTCATGGCTGGACTCTATGACGGAGTGATATCCAGCGGACGACTCAAGGGTTATGGCGATTTCGGCATCGGCACCTTCGAAGCCCTGGATGGGGAAATGGTGATGCTGGACGGGCAGATTTACCAGGTTAAGGCTGATGGCGTGGCTTATCCAGCACCTGATTCTCTCGGAGTACCTTTTGCTGCTGTGACCTTCTTCGATAGTGATCGTGAAGAGACGATAGCCTCAGGCATTGACTATTGCGGCTTTCAGGCAATCGTGGATGGGATTATTCCTTCAGACAATATCTTCTTCGCCGTAAAGCTCGATGGGAATTTCAGCTATGTTAAGACCCGAAGCGTTCCTAGACAGGAGAAGCCTTACCCTGTCCTAGTTGATGTAACTCAGAAGCAGTCAGTCTTCGAGTTTAGTAATATTTCCGGGACTATTGTTGGTTTCAGGTGTCCGCAGTATGTAAGTGGGGTCAATGTCCCCGGCTATCACCTTCACTTCCTGACCAGCGACCGCAAAGCCGGCGGGCATGTGCTTGAATTCACGGTCAAACAGGCTGTCACCTATGTTGACTATACCTCCGAGTTTCTCATGATCTTACCCGGTGAGGAGAGCGATTTCCATGAGCTAGACCTTAGCGGAGATAACCAGGAGGAACTTGAAAAGGTAGAGAAGTGAGCCGTTCTGGAAGTTATGATGCCAGGGGATGATCTTGCACCAGAATTGGCAGCACCGGTGATTGGACGCCGGCCGCTGTTTCAGTGGAGAGGATACGATTGAAGTGATCTTGCCAAAGAAGTAAGTCGCCATGACATACATAATTGAGTAACTTGCGGGGGGCAGACCCATAACTTGAATGTGCCCCATTTTGTTTGTAGCGTGTTCTTGTTTAGCTTGTCCAGATCACGATTGTCCGTAATGGCACATTCGCTCATTTTTTTCAACCGAATGACTACACGACCCTGACTCCTGGTCAAGCGACGCAACCATGGACGTGCAAAACCATCGCCTGGTTGGGTCCCCGTATGGTTGTGCAGGCACAAGACAGGGGAACCACGCGACAAGAGAGCTTGCCCTTGCCGGCCGACAGGAGGTTGGTTTCGTCGGTCCGCGGGACGCTTTTTCGTTTCGACCGCACGCCTGATTTGAGGCTAGGTTTTTGGTGTTATTTTGGTGTTAAAATGTTTGGGAAGGGTTGTGACGGATTGGTGCGCTAGGCACAAATCGGGACTTCCGCCATTAGCATAAAAGTTCTGATTTGTGCGTGAAACGACCCTTCGGGACGCCTCACCCGGGATTACGAAACCGCTGCTCTACCGCTGAGCTTACGCTGGCGTCTGCGGTCAGCCAGGGCTATTCTTGACAAGCGGCGAGGTGAGCAACGGTCTTCTGCGGGAGACGGTTGACCCGCTCAGGTGAGTGTGCTATCGTCGCCACAGCGAATCTCGTAGAGCCTGGAGGTCAACGCGTGATTAAGTCAACCTCGTTCTTGGGTCGGATGTACAGGGCGGCAAGGCTGGGTGAAGGCGTGTATGAAGAGGTGGAGGCCGACACCTCGGCGACGTGGCAGGCGCTCGCGGTGGTCTTGCTGTACAGCATCTGCGCCGGGATTGGCTCCGGCCTTGGCACCCTGCCTGACATAACGGTAGGAGGGTTCTTCTGGGGCCTGTTCGTGGGGTTGCTGAGTGCTCTCGCTTTCTGGCTCATATGGTCGCTCATCACCTACATCATCGGCACGACGTTGCTCAAGGGGCCGGAGACGTCGGCCACCTACGGCGAATTGCTGCGCACAATCGGTTTCTCAGCAACGCCGGGGGTGCTCATGATATTCTCCTTCATCCCCTTTGTCGGCTGGGCCATATCCCTTGCTGCGCTGGCATGGATGCTCGCCGCGATGGTCCTGGCGGTGCGGCAGGCTCTGGACTTCAACACCGGGCGAGCCATCGCTACCTGCCTCGTCGGAGGGATCATCTACGTGATCTTCGCCGTGATTCTTGGCGTGATAGCCGGGCTGGGCATGTGGGTTTTTCGCTGGTGAGCCGGGTCCCGTAGCGCGCTTTCATGTGTGAAGGAATGCCCCGTGGGGTCTCCTCCGGGCAGTGGGACAGTCCCCCAACACGCTCTTCGTCGGCACCCGCGGCGACCCGTGAGGTCGTCGCCCCCATCCTTGCACCTGGCTGTGCAGGCCGCGTTCCTGTCCCGGGTAGCATTCCTTATCTCTATGCTATAATCTATGCGTAGCCCCTCAAGGAGGACATGGATCGATACTGAGCGCCTGCGTGAGATGCTAGCGAAGGTGAAGTCTGGGGAGATGGCCCTTGATGATGCTGTCGCCCGGCTCATCGGCTTGCCCTACCAAGAGATGGGCTTCGCCAAGGTTGACCACCATCGGGAATTGCGGTGCGGTTTCCCTGAGGTGGTCTTGGGACAGGGGAAAACGGCGGAACAGGTCGCTGCCATTGTCCAGCAGCTCTCGTCCGCCTCCGACCGGGTGCTGGTCACCAAGGCTGATGAGGCCTGCTTTGACGCAGTGCGCCAACTCGTGCCGGATGCATCATATCATCCGGTCGCGCGGGCGATCACGGTGCATCGAGGGGGGGAGGAGCCGTTGCGTCCGGGGATCATGGTAGTCTCCGCCGGCACCTCAGACATACCGGTCGCGGAAGAGGCAGCGGTTGCAGCGGAGATCATGGGGAACGTGGTGGAGCGGTGCTATGATGTTGGCGTAGCCGGTGTTCACCGTCTGCTCGATCATCTGCCCGAGCTTCAGCAGGCGAAGGTGGTGGTGGTGGTGGCTGGCATGGAGGGGGCTCTGCCCAGCGTGGTCGGCGGGCTGGTGGCCGTTCCGGTAATCGCGGTGCCCACCAGCGTGGGCTATGGGGCCAGCTTCGGTGGACTGGCACCACTGCTCGCCATGCTCAACAGTTGCGCCGCGGGCGTATCCGTGGTCAATATCGACAACGGCTTTGGAGCAGGCTACCTCGCCGCCCTGATCAACCGCTAGTCTTCGTCACTGGCTGTTGCTTCTCGAGCCTCTGGAGAGGTCTCGTCCTCTGTCTCCTCAGAGGCCGTTGCTTCCTCGGCTTGGGCAAGGGTCTCACTGTCGTCCAGGCTTTCCCCAGACGCTGTTATTTCCTCAAGCTGGGGAAGTATCTCGTCCTCGTCCCTGGCTCCCTCGGAGGCTGTTGCTTCTTGGCCCTCAACAGGGGTCTCGTCCTCATCGCCAGTCTTCCGCGGGAGAGGTGATGACAGAGCCTGCAGCAGGGCCAGGGCCTCCGGATCATCTGATACTCCTTGGAGGGTGAGGAGTCCTTCGCCCTCAGGAGGCGCCTCCATCTCGGGAAGAGCCTCAGCCGCCAGCATAACGCTGGAATAGGCCGGGATCAGTTTGCCGATGATCACGTTCTCCTTCAGGCCGCGCAGTCTGTCTGTCTTCCCGGCCAGGGCGGCTTCGGTGAGCACCCTTGTCGTTTCCTGGAATGAGGCTGCGGAGAGGAAACTGTCCGTATTGAGCGAGGCCTTGGTGATCCCAAGGAGTACCGGCTGGGCGGTGGCAGGGTCTCCCCCTTCTGCCAGGACCTTGGCATTGATGTCATCATAGACGAAGCGGTCCACCAGTTCCTCCGGCAGGAGCTCGGTGTCGCCAGGAGAATCGATGCGAACCTTGCGCAGCATCTGGTGGACTATAACCTCGACGTGTTTGTCGTTGATGCTCACGCCTTGAGACCGATAGACTTTCTGGACCTCGCCGAGGAGGTACTCCTGCACCGCCTCCTTTCCCATAATACGCAGAAGGTCCTGGGGGTCTGTCTGTCCTCCTGTCAGTTGCTGACCGGCCTTCACCAAGGCCCCCTGTTCCACAGTGATATGGGATGACGGAGGGACCGGGTACTCTCGCTCCTCTCTCTCTTCGTACCAGACGGTTATCTGTTCATCTTCGACATTGACCGTACCGGCAACCCTGGCGACAAGCGGGCTTGGCTCCGAAGCCACGGCAACGTCTGTCTCTGCTGATTCCAGAGGCTTGGCCAGTGACTCACCCACATCCACCCACTGGCCGTTTTCGACCGTGGACTTCCACCCGGGAAGCAGGGGGTGCTCGTCGGAGTAGAGCTGTGAATTCGAGACCCTTATGTGGCGTTCTTCCTCCGTATCGACAACCTCTATCTGGCCATCGATCTCGGAGATGATGGAGTGAACCTTGGGTGAGCGCGCTTCAAAGATCTCTTCGACGCGGGGGAGTCCGCTGGTGATGTCGACGCCGGCGACGCCCCCTGTGTGGAAGGTGCGGAGCGTGAGCTGCGTTCCCGGCTCACCGATGCTCTGAGCGGCGATAATCCCCACTGCCTCCCCCAGGTCTACGACATGCCCTTGAGCGAGACTCCACCCATAACATCGTTGGCAGACTCCGTGCCTGGACTGACAACTCAAGGCCGACCTGACGTAGACGCGGGTGATACCTGCCGCTACAATCTCTTCAGCCTTCTCCTCGTCGATGACGTCATTTCTCTCCACGATTGACTCACCGGTTTCGGGATGAACGACTCTGGCGGCGACAAACCTCCCCAGCAAGCGCTGAAGAAGCGGAGGGGCAATACTGCCCTCTGGCGCTTCATGTACCCAGATCCCGGCTGTGGTGCCGCAATCCTCATCGACGACGATTACGTCCTGGGAAACGTCAATAAGCCGCCTCGTCAGATAGCCGCTGCCCGAAGTCCTCAGCGCCGTGTCGGCCAGCCCCTTTCTGGCGCCATGGGTGGAGATGAAGTACTCCAGTACTGACAGCCCCTCTCGGAAGCTGGACTTGATGGGCAGCTCAATGATCATCCCCGACGGATCGCTCATCAGCCCTCGCATACCTGCCATCTGTCTGATCTGCGCGATGTTTCCTTTGGCGCCAGAAACCGTCATGAGATAGATCGGACCGTAGCGGTCGAGTGACTCGGCCAGAGCGTCAGAGACCTGGTCCGTGGTTTCCAGCCAGGTCTCGACCGTGCTGTTGTAGCGCTCCTCGTCGGTTATCAGGCCCTGCTGGTACTGTTTGTCAATCTCGGCGACTCTCCTGTCGCCCTCCTCGAGCAGTTGCTGTTTGGACGGGGGAGCCTCGACGTCGTGCATAGCGATGGTTGTCCCGGATCTGGTGGCGTATTGAAACCCCAGTCTCTTGATGTTGTCAGTGACCTCGGCAGCCTTCTCGCTCCCGTACAGCTTGTAGCATCTGGCGATCACCTGCTTCAATGCCTGCTTGTCCATGACGTCGTTGATGAAGCGGAGCTCCTCGGGAAGCACTTCGTTGAAGATCAGGCGGCCAACAGTGGTCTTCATTCGTTCCCCGTTCTCGCCGCTTCTGACCTCGATTTCCTCCTGCGTATCTATGGCACCAAGGTCGTGGGCGAGCATGGCCTCCTCGGCACTGTTGAAGCGCTGGTTCTTCACCTTGGCCTGCGGCTTAAGCATGGTAAGGTAATAGCAGCCGAGGACCATGTCCAGGGTTGGGGCCACTACGGGTTCGCCAGAGGCAGGCAAGAGCATGTTGTGGCTTGCGAGCATTATCTCTTTGGCTTCTTTCACCGCATCTCTAGAGAGGGGTACGTGTACCGCCATCTGGTCACCATCGAAGTCAGCATTGAAGGCTGTACACACCAATGGGTGAATCTGTATGGCGCTGCCGTCGATGAGAACAGGCTCGAAGGCCTGAATGCCGAGACGGTGCAGCGTAGGGGCACGGTTGAGCAACACCGGCCTTCCCTTGATAACGACCTCCAAGGCATCCCAAACCTCGGGTCTCTCCCGCTCCACCAGCCTCTTGGCGCTCTTGATATTGTGGGCATAGCCCTGGAGGATAAGACGGTGCATCACGAAAGGCTTGAACAACTCCAGCGCCATCTTCTTGGGGAGGCCGCACTGGTGCAACTTGAGTTCCGGACCTACCACTATCACAGAACGCCCGCTGTAGTCGACTCGCTTGCCGAGCAGGTTCTGGCGGAAGCGCCCCTGCTTTCCACGAAGCATATCTGACAGCGACTTCAGTTTGTGGTTCCTCGAGGTAGTGATGGGACGTCCCCTCCTGCCATTGTCGATGAGAGCGTCCACCGCCTCTTGAAGCATTCTCTTCTCATTGCGCACTATGATCTCAGGGGCGCCAAGCTCCAGTAGACGTCGTAGCCTGTTGTTGCGATTGATGACCCGCCGATACAGGTCATTGAGGTCTGAGGTAGCGAATCTTCCACCGTCCAACTGCACCATGGGGCGCAGTTCTGGAGGCAGAATGGGCAGCACGGTAAGGACCATCCACTCGGGCTTGTTTCCACTTCGTCTTAGCGCCTCGACAACGCGCAGCCTCTTGATGGCCTTTTTCCTCCGCTGCCCCGTACTGGAGTAGATTTCCTTGTAAAGGGTCTCGCGAAGCTTCTCCAGGTTGAGATTGCCAAGTATGTTCAGGATCGCCTCGGCCCCCGTGCCGGCTCGAAACACGTCACCGTGCTTCTGTTCGAGTTCACGACACTTGATCGGAGAGATCACTTCGAAGGGGGTAATCCCCTCCAGTTCGTCGATTTCGGCACTGAGCTCCTCAAGCAACTGCTTCTGCTGCTCTGCGGCGGCCTGGTGCAGGCGGCTCACCTCCTGCTCCGCCGGGTCTCTGTGCTCCTGGGCCTCATTCTCGATTCTGGCATTTAACTCGCCAAGGGCCGTGGCATAGCTGTCCTCAATCTCAGCGGTCTTCTGCTGCGCCATGCTTCGAAGAAGGTCAATGTGCTCGTCAGCCACCTTCGTCCCCTTGGACACAACCGTGAGTTCGCCCAGGGTGATCGCCCGGGTCGCCTTCTTGCCCATCTTCTCGCCGAGCGCACTCCCCGCAGCAGCTGCCTGCTCCGTAACGAGGTCAATGGCAGTGGCCCGCTCCTCTTCGAGGCGTTTGGTTTCGTCCTGCCTGTACACCTCGAGCTTGGCGAGCTCCTCTTCGAGACGTGTCTTGACCTCTTCCACCTTCTCTCTGGTCACGTCTTCTTGATTCGCTACCTGTTGGAGGGTATCCTCCCGCACCCGTCTGACCGCCTCGCCTTTGGCTGCCTCATCCACCTGGGCTATTATGGACTGAGCGAAATAGATGACACGCTCCAGATTTCGTGGGGATATATCAAGAAGGAGACCCAGCCGGCTCGGCGTTCCACGAACGAACCAGATGTGACTCACCGGGGCGGCGAGGTCGATATGCCCCATCCTCTCGCGGCGCACCTTGGCTCGTGCAACCTCCACCCCGCACTTGTCGCAAACAATACCGCGGTACCGCACCTTCTTGTACTTGCCACAATAGCACTCGAAATCCTTTGTTGGGCCAAAGATGCGCTCGCAGAAAAGCCCGTCCTTCTCCGGCTTCAAGGTACGGTAGTTTATGGTCTCGGGTTTTGTCACTTCACCCCAAGACCAGCTTCTGATCTGTTCCGGCGAAGCAAGAGAGATCCGTATCGAGCTGAACTCATTAACCTCAGGCATTGCTATCTCTCCTGAAATCCTCCTATCCGCGATCTAGGGAAATCCAATCCCAAATCTTCCACTAGGGACATCTTGTCCTCCTCTTCATTGAGCACCTCCACTGCCAGCCCGAGGCTCTGCAATTCCTTGACCAACACCTTGAATGATTCGGGCACGCCGGGTTGCAGGATATCCTCGCCTTTGATAATGGACTCGTAGGTTTTCGCCCGACCTACCACGTCATCCGATTTAACAGTCAGCAACTCCTGAAGAATATGGGCGGCTCCGTACGCCTCCAACGCCCACACCTCCATTTCTCCGAAGCGTTGCCCTCCAAACTGCGCCTTGCCACCCAACGGCTGCTGAGTAATCAGGGAATAGGGCCCGGTGGAGCGAGCGTGTATCTTGTCCTCGACAAGGTGTATCAACTTCATCATATAGATGTCTCCAACGGTAACCGGCTGGTTGAAGGGCTCTCCGGTGCGCCCGTCGTAGAGAGTAGTCTTGCCCCACGTCGGCAGCGGCACACTGCTCTCCCGGGCGATGTGCTGTGCCTTCGCCACCACCTCGTCATCGCTGAGTTCCCCATTATCAATCCCTCGGTCTTCCAGCCAGATTCTCAGGCAGGCCCTTTTTGCCTCGCCATTGGAGTCATCGCTGAAGATGCGCTCGCCGCCATAGCCTCGTTCGTCGAGCCATGCCTTGGCCCGCTCCAAGTCGAGAGGGTGTTCCTCTTCGGGATCGTGACTGACCGCTCCAGCTCGCTGGGCGAGCCAGGCCTGGCATAGGCTCTCTTCGATTGCATCGTTGTCGGCTCCATCAAAAACGGGCGACATCGCTCTGAATCCCAGAGTATGAGCCGCCCACCCGAGGTGGGTCTCCAGCACTTGCCCCAGGTTCATCCTTGAGGGCACCCCTATCGGGTTGAGAATCAGTTCCACGTGCCTCCCGTCGGGCAGGAAAGGCATGTCCTCGTCAGGCAATATGCGGGCGATAACGCCCTTGTTGCCGTGCCGGCCTGCCATCTTGTCTCCCTCTGACACCTTCCTCCTTTGCGCCACCCACACCCTCACCATTCTGTTGACCCCCGGGGGAAGGTCGGCACCATATTCCCTTGAGAACTCCTTGACACCGATGACCTTGCCCCACTCCCCGTGGGGCACCCGCAGCGAGGAGTCCTTCACATCCCTGGCCTTCTCACCGAAGATGGCCCTCAGGAGCTTCTCTTCGGCACTGAGCTCGGTCTCTCCCTTGGGCGTAATCTTGCCTACCAGGATGTCGCCGGGCTTCACCTCGGCACCGGCGCGGACGATACCTTCCTCGTCGAGGTTTCTCAGGCTTTCCTCGCCCACGTTGGGTATGTCTCTGGTTATCTCCTCAGGTCCCAGTTTGGTATCCCTGGCTTCGGCTTCATGTTTTTCGATATGGACCGATGTGAACTTGTCCTCCCTCATCAAGCTCTGGCTGATGACCACCGCATCCTCGAAATTGTAACCCTCCCAGCTCATGAAGGCGCACAGTACGTTCTGTCCCAACGCCAGCTCCCCTGCATCTGTAGCGGGGCCGTCGGCAAGTACCTGGCCTGCTTGGACGCGGGCGCCCTTGGACACCAGAGGTCGCTGGTTGATGCAGGTCCCCTGATTGGAGCGGGCGAACTTCCTCAGTGCGTAGGCGATGTCCTCACCGTCCTTGTCCCGAACCACGATTCGCGTTGCATCGACCGAGTTCACCACTCCATCGCTCTTGGCGAGCACCACCTGTCCGCTGTCGCACGCTGCCTGTTTCTCCATGCCAGTGCCGATGAGCGGTGCCTCGGGACGGATCAGAGGAACGGCCTGACGCTGCATGTTCGAGCCCATGAGAGCACGGTTGGCGTCATCATGTTCCAGGAAAGGAATCAGAGCAGCGGACACACTGACTATCTGCTTCGGTGACACGTCCATCAGGCCCACCCTCTGTGGCGCCATCTCGGCAAATCTGCCCTTCTGCCGTACTTCTATCTTCTCGTTGACAAACTGGTTCTTCTCGTCGAGCGGTTCGTTGGCCTGGGCGATGATAAACGGCTCCTCTGCGTCAGCCGAGAAATACTCGACATCACTGTGCACGAAGGGTACAATCTTGACCGACTGCTTGGCCAGTGCGGCAAGCCGCCGGGCAACGGCTGGCGTTACTACCGTTCCCGGTCCCACCACCGTCTGCCCACTGTCATCCAGCACCGCCTCCGTCACGGTTCTACCCACGAGCTCCTCCGACGTACTCGGCAGCTCGGTAATGACCTTGCGATACGGTGTCTCGATTAGCCCGTAGTCGTTGACCTTGCTGTAGGTGGCAAGGGAGTTGATCAAGCCGATGTTCGGCCCCTCTGGAGTCTCAATCGGGCAGATCCTGCCGTAGTGTGAGTGGTGAACGTCTCGTACCTCGAAGCCGGCCCTCTCGCGCAACAGACCACCGGGTCCAAGGCAAGAAACCCGCCGCTTATGAGTGAGCTCTGCCAGAGGATTGGTCTGGTCCATGAACTGCGATAGCTGAGATGCGCCAAAGAACTCTCTCATGGCTGCCACCACCGGGTGCACGTTAATGAGGACGCTAGGAGTCACCGATTCGATGTCGATGATGCTCATGCGCTCCTTGATCACCCGCTCCATGCGCAGCAAGGCTATGCGGAACTGGTTCTGCAGTAACTCCCCGGCGGTCCTCACCCGACGATTCCCCAAATGGTCGATATCATCGGGGGAGTCGTCCCCGTTGTTAACCCTTACGATGTGTCTGACAATCTCCACCAGGTCTTCCTTGGTAAGCACCCCTTGCGTGAGTGGCGCGTCCAAGCCCAGCCTTCTGTTCAGCTTGTAGCGACCAACCTTTCCCAGGTTGTAGCGACGGGGATTGAACAGCAGGTTGTTCATCAGAGTTCGTGCGTTTTCGACCGTTAGGGGGTCACCTGGCCTGAGCCGTCTGTAGAAGTCGATCAGGGCATCTTTCTCGCTCCTGACGGTGGGGTCACGTTCGGCGGTCGTCTGTATGTAGTGATGCCTTATCGAGGTATCAACATCCTTGAATGCCTCCTGAAGCTGCTCGTCGTCACCGTAGCCTACGGCGCGCAGCACCGTAGTAATGGGGATCTTCCTTTTCCCATCCACTTTGACTGAGATTACGTCCTTGCTGCTGGTTTCAAACTCCAGTCTGGTGCCACGCTCGGGGATTAGCTTGGCGTGGCACAGCAGGCGGCCGGTGGATACGTCCTCCTCCTGCGTGAAATAGACGCCTGGTGAGCGGATAAGCTGACATACCACAACCCTTTCTACCGCGTTGATGATGAAGACCCCGCTGGGCGTCATCAGGGGAAGATCGCCCATGAATATGTCTTGCTCCTTGATCTCCCCGGTCTCCTTGATCAGCAGTTGCGCCCTGACGTACAGCGGAGCGCAGTAGGTCATATCTCCCTCGCGGCATTCCTGCTCAGTGTGCTTGGGCTTCAGGTTGTTGGGGCACAGACGGCAGAGCTTTGTTTGCGGAGTCTCGCTCCAGGCCCCGCACAGGATGCACTCAGGGTCTTTGGGATTGCGGAGCTTGTAGTCCAGCAAAGCGAGCTCAAATCTGGTTGCCGTGAAGTCCTTGATGGGGGAGACCTCGTCAAACAGATCCTTCAGTCCCTCCTGGAGAAACCAGTAGTAAGAGTTCAGCTGCGTTTGAATCAGGTTAGGCACTTCGAGAATCTGGGGGATCTTGGAGTAGGACTTCCTGTGTGGCTCTTGCCCTGGCAAAGCAAATGCAGAAATCATGCTAAGCGCTCCTTAAAAAAGACAATAATTGCCCTCACTGAATAGGTCACGTGAACTAGTGATACTGGGGGACTGACAGAGAAAATGGGGTTCTCATTGGCCAAACGATTATGATAGCAACATCAAATGCATTTGTCAATACTCTTTGACTCTGACTTCTCGGGGAATCTCCGCTACGAGGCAACAACAGGTCAGCACCGCTTGATTCCTGTCTGGCCGGCCCTGTGGTTGTTCTTCCTTTCGCCTTTTCCCCCGCCGAGCACTTGCCATAAGGAACCGTTACCGCTAGAATTGTCACAGGGGGGGGTCAGTGCCCACATACGAATACGAGTGTGATGGCTGCCATTGCCGTTTTGAGAGAAGACAGGGTTTCGATGCCGAACCGGTAAGCGTTTGCCCGCGGTGCCAGGGAACGGCGCACCGCGTTATCCACTCAGTGCCGGTAGTGTTCAAGGGAAGTGGTTTCTACTCCACCGATCATGGGAGAGGGCATCGAAGCTCGTCCACGAGCACCAGAAAGGATGAGCCTGCTGAAGAGAAACCACCTGCTGAAAAGGAGCGCAAGGCAGCGGCTTCGGAGACTGCCGAGAGGAAGTAAGTCAGACAGGTGTGCCTGGCGGTGGGAGTGGCTAACCCTGGCCCAGAGCCCAAAATGGGCCCGGTGAGCGGGCGGTGGACAGGGAGCACATTGCGGCCGAAGTCCACCGCGTTTTCTATTCTGCCGGCTGCCGACGAGTCTGAGGACGGAACACAGGCAGGAGTGCCCCTGGGACCGAACGGAGGGGAAGCCATTGAAGGCAGTGCTGCAGAGGGTAAGCCAGGCTGCCGTAGGCATCGACGGTGAGGTGGTGGGCCGAATTGGCCCCGGGCTGGTGGTGTTCCTCGGGGTAGCCGGCGATGACACGGAAAGAGATGCTCACTACCTGGCGGAAAAGACGCTGAACCTGCGCATCTTCCCCGACAGCGAAGGGCGGTTCAACCTCTCAGTACTTGACGTTCTCGGTGAACTCCTGGTTGTAAGCCAGTTCACCTTGTTTGCCGACACCAAGCGAGGGCGGCGACCCGGCTTCACCGAAGCGGCCGCCCCAGCCAAGGCGGAAGTCCTCTACGAGCAGTTTCTGTCACTTGTGCGTTCGAGCGGGCTCAAGGTGGACGCCGGCCGCTTTCAGGAATACATGTCGGTCGAGATTCACAACGACGGGCCGGTCACCATCCTGCTCGATAGTAGAGACAAGTACCCCCGTCCGTGACCACGCCCCGGGGAAGCCTTCTTCCGCGCTACTAGGCCGAAGGCACCTCGATGTCGAGACTCAGATCGAGGGCTTTGGCGGAATGAGTGATGGCTCCAGTTGAGATGATATCGACGCCGGTCTCAGCCACCGAACGGACATTCCCCAGGTCAATGGAGCCCGAGGCCTCGATTAGAGCGCGCCCGCTGGCCATGTTCACCACTTCACGCATATCCTCAATGGACATGTTGTCCAGCATTATGATGTCGGCCCCGGCGTCAAGCGCTTCGCGGGCTTCCTCAATGCTTCCCACTTCAACCTCGACCCGCAGGTCGGAGTTCTGGCGGGCTCGTGCAATCGCTTCTTTGAGCCCAATCCCCCGGGGGCGCAGCGCCGCCAGGTGGTTGTCCTTGATGAGTATGCCATCCCCCAGGTGGAGACGATAGCTTCGCCCGCCACCGACGTGGACGGCGTACTTCTCCAGCAGTCTGATTCCCGGTGCAGTCTTGCGGGTGTCGCTGATCCGGGCCTTCAGCCCGCCCACTGCCTCGGAATAGTGCGCCGTAGCGGTAGCGATGCCGCTCAAATGGCACAGGAAGTTGAGCGCCGTGCGCTCCGCTCGCAGAATGCTTGCCACCCTGCCCTCGATGGTAGCTACCACGTCCCCTTTCTTCACTACTTGGCCATCCTGGGCCAGAGTCGCAACCTGCAATGAAGGGTCGACGTGCAGGAACACGGTCCTGGCTACCTCGCCGCCCGCCAGCACTCCATCCTCCTTGACCACGATGGATGCCTTGCCCTCGATGTCGTTGGGGATGAGCGCCCTGGTGGTGACGTCGTCAAAGGCCATGTCCTCGGCAAGGGCGCTGTCGACCAGCGCCTGTACCTGTGCCCATGATGTGGTGAGTGTTCTTTCCATATCCATAGGCCCTCCAAATCCGGTGATAGGCGTAATCCTGCTTTCCAACGCGTACATCGCATTAGCCGCTCCCCGGCCCCGCGTAGGCTTCCCGCGGACACTCGCGGTTCGGGACGAAGAGAAACGGCCCTCCGTGCTCGTTCCCTAGGTCTGTTGTGCCGCCTCGGCGGGAGCGAGGCCCTTCCTGGCGCCTTCGAAATACGTGTCGAACGGCATGAGCTCGCGGCTTACTGCCGCCAGCGTCTCATCTTTCATGACGCCGTCTCGCACAAGCTGGCGCCCGGCCTCCCGCGCTGCCTCGAGGACGTCGTCCGCCGGTGCGCCGAGCTCCTTTAGAGCCCTCAGCGCGCCGCCATGGGGCCGCAGCAATGCCCCGGCGTACTCGCGGCACATATTCTTGCACATCGCCTTCATGTGGACGACGAGTGGGTCGAGATTATCCATCTCCCAGAAGCCGCAGTTGGAGACCAGGACCAGCTTGCCATGAACGTATTCCTCACGCAGGGGGTGACGGCAGTGGCCGTCCCGCAGTTCGAAGGGCCCGTGAAGCAGGGGCAACATGCGGTCGATGACCATCTTCATCGGTCCGGATACTCCGTCCACATAGAGCGGCGTGGCCATGACCAGCACATCCGCCTCGCCCATCTTTGGCACCAGCCACTGCATGTCGTCCTTCTGCCAGCACTTGCCCGGGGTCTTGTTCCAGCAGATGAAGCCTCCCTGACAGGGCTTCACATCGAGCTTCTTGGTGTAGAAGAGTTCGACCTCCGCCCCCGCCTCCTGCATACCTTCAAGGAACGGTTCCAGTATGGTATGAGTGTTCCCCTTGTCCATCTTCGGACTCCCATTGATGGCGACTACCTTAGTCATTCACATTCTCCTTTCCGTCTTGACCGAGTCCATTTTCCTCGGTGCCCGTGTTCCAGCGCACCTCGCGCTGATCGCTAGTCAGCCTTGCGGAACACGATATGGCGCAGCCAGTCGTCGGATGGCTGGGGGAAATCGGTACGGAAGTGGGCGCCGCGGCTCTCCTCCCGAAGCAGGGCTGCCTCGGCCATCAGGCGGCCCGACAGAATGAGGCTGGTAAGCTCATGGGAAGGGCGTTCGGTCGGCGTCCCTAGGGTTCTTTGCCACGAGGCAAGAGTTGATGCCGCCTCCCGCAGTCCATTGCCGCAGCGCACCATGCCCACCCGGTCCCACATCAGCGACTGCAGTGCTCGCACGCTGACCGGAGGAACCGAAGCCGGCGGTTCTCTGTCACTGAGGTGATAATTCCCCGTCGTGGTCACACGATACGGGTAAGCCCCTTCCCTCGACCTTTGCACGATCCTCTTGGCAAACACGAGCACCTCGAGCAGCGAGTTCGACGCCAGCCGGTTTGCGCCATGAACGCCGGTGCAGGCCGACTCACCGGCGGCGAAGAGACCGGCGATGTTGGTCTCACCCCAGGCATTGGTCCTTATGCCGCCCATCATGTAGTGGGCGGCCGGCGCCACGGGGATGGGCGACTTGGTGATGTCCAGGTCATGTTCCAGGCAGAAGCGGTAGATATGAGGAAACCGCGCCGATACTTTGTGCGGGGGCAAATGGGTGACATCGAGGAAAACGCGGTCGCTGCCCGTCTTCTTCATCTCGGAGAGGATGCTACGAGCGACGATATCGCGCGGGGCAAGCTCTCCATTGGCGTTATACTCGAACATGAACTGGTGCCCCTCCGCGTTGCGCAGTATGCCCCCTTCTCCCCTTACTGCCTCGGAGATGAGAAAGGGAGGCAGTCCCGGGAGCCGCAGCGCGGTGGGGTGGAACTGGAAGAACTCCATGTCGGTGATCTCCGCCCCCGCGTCGTAGGCCAGTGCAATGCCATCGCCGGTGGCGATATCGGGATTGGTGGTGAAGCGGAAAAGGCGTCCCACGCCGCCGGTGGCGAGCACAACCGACTTGCAGTCATAGTCTTCGACGGCGCCGTTGCGACAGTCGAGGGCTGTCACCCCCTTGGCCACGCCATTCTCAACAATGACCTGTGTGGCAAGGCAGTGCTCCATGATGGCCACCTTAGCCAGTCTGGCCATGTCGCTCAGGGTAACCTCAATGCGCTCGCCGGTGGCATCGCCTCCAGCATGCAGTATGCGGGGCACGCTATGCGCTGCCTCCCGGGCCAGCGCTATCTCGCCATCCATGGTGTCGAAGGGTACGTTGAACCGGATCAGGTCAGTTATGCGGTCGGGCGCTTCCTCGACGAGGATGCGCACGGCCTCGGGGTCGGACAAGCCGGCCCCGGCGGCCATGGTGTCCTGGAAATGGAGGTCGATGGAGTCCCACGGGCCAATCGCCGCAGCAATGCCGCCCTGCGCATACTTCGTATTACATTCATCGATGCTGCCCTTGGTCAGAATGAGGACGCTGCCGTGCTCCCTTGCCAGAAGAGCTGTGTAGAGCCCGGCGATTCCGCTGCCAACAACGATGTAGTCATATTCGTTCAACCGGGGACTCCCTCTAGGCAATGGCCAGCATGCGGTCGATGGCAAGCTTGGCCCTGACCCTCACCTCCTCCGGCACGATAACCACGTTGCGCCGCTGCTCCATGGTAGTGGCGACGCTCTCAAGGCTGGTCTTCTTCATATCCTGGCACAGAAGGCCGGTGGTCAGCAGGTGGAAGCTCTTGTCCGGGTTCTCCTGATGCATGCGGTGGAGAAGCCCTTGCTCGGTGCCGATGAGGAACGTCGTGGCCTTACTTTCCTTGACGTAGCGCAGCATCTGCGACGTACTCAGTGCGGCGTCGGCCAGGGCGATTACCTCGGGGGCACACTCAGGATGAACCAGAACCACGGCGCCGGGGTGCGACTCCCTGGCCTGCTTGACGTGCCTCGGATTCACCCGCTGGTGGGGGGGGCAGTAGCCCGGGTAGAGGACAATGTGCTTGCTTGTCTTGGTCGAGACGTAGTGTCCCAGGTTCCAGTCGGGTATGAACAGGATCTCGTGGTTGGTGAGGGATTCCACGACCTTCACAGCGTTGGCTGATGTGCAGCAGATGTCGCTTTCTGCCTTCACCGCCGCCGTCGAGTTAACGTAGCAGACCACCGTGGCTTGTGGATACCTCGCCTTCCATTCCCTCAGGCTCTCTACGTCTATCATGTCGGCCATGGGGCAGCCGGCGTCGGCCTCCGACAGCAGCACCGTACGCTCGGGGTTCAAGATTGCCGCCGTCTCCGCCATGAATTGCACGCCACAGAAGACGATTACGTCGGCGGTGATCTCAGTGCACTTGCGCGACAGCTCCAGTGAATCGCCGGTGAAATCTGCGACGTCCTGTACCTCAGGCACCTCGTAGTTGTGCGCCACGATTACCGCGTTCAGCGATTTCTTCAACGCCAGGATACGGTCTGTTAGATCACACATCTCGTTATCCACCGCTTCCTAAGCGTAGGTCTTCTGCCGCCGCGACAGAGAAGACGGCGAAACGGCGGGGCAGGCTTCACTCTGTGCCCATGACAGGCTACCCTGCAATGACCATGTGCCGGCTCTATCGATCCTGGCCCCTATCAGTTGTCCAACGTGGTCGGCCCTGTCTTCAAAGAAGACAAGCTTGTCCCCCCTGGTGCGGCCCCACCATTTGCCCTGTTTCTTCCCTTCCACCAGAACTTCCAACGTGCTGCCGAGAAGCCGGTCGTTGATCTCAGCGGCGATGCCCTCCTGGAGTTGTTCGACCATCTCTCGCCGTCCCACCTTCTCCTCAAGGGGAACGTCGTCGTCCAGTTTCCTCGCGGCGATGGTCCCCGGGCGCGGCGAGTAGGCGGCGACGTGGACGGTGTCGAACCTGAGTTCACTCAGCAAGCCGAAGGTGCGGCGAAACTGCGCCTCGGTCTCACCGGGGAAGCCCACGATGACATCCGTGCTCAAGGCAATCTGGGGTACGGCGTCGCGGATGCGGCTGACGAGGGCGCGGTAGTGCTCAACAGTATAGCCTCGCCTCATGGCTTGCAGGATTTCGTCGTCACCGGCCTGGAAAGGCAGGCTCAGGTGCTCGCAGACCTTCTCCAGGCGGGCCATTGCCTCAATCAGTCTCTGGCTCATGTCTCTGGGATGAGATGTCAGGAACCGTATGCGAGCCAGTCCATCGACCTCGTTCAGTTCAGTGAGGAGCCTGGCCAGGTCGGTCTTCTCCGGCAGGTCGTGACCGTAGGAGTCAACGTTCTGCCCCAGGAGGATGACCTCTTTCGAGCCTCGGGAGGTGAGCTGTTCCACCTCGGAGATGATGTCATTCAAAGGACGGCTTTGCTCCCTCCCCCTGCGGTAGGGCACAATGCAGTACGAGCAGAACTTGTTGCAGCCCTGGATAACGGGCACGAAGGCACTGGGGGAAGGTCTCGGAAGGACCGGGATGGCATTCAATCCAGCCGGGGCCAGGTTCCGCTCCACCAGGAATTGGGTCAACTCGGAGAAAGCCTGAGGTCGGAAGAAGAGGTCCACGTGGGGGAAGAGACGCCTCAAGTTGTCCACCCGCGGGCCCACCAGGCAGCCAGTGAGAATGACCG
>Ga0209164_1001703_pt1 | contig 26593 bp, 34 predicted proteins | sample MTBNYHSulfiMetaG_FD_187458 | JGI IMG/M metagenome (GOLD analysis project Ga0209164, IMG submission 187458) | Enrichment culture microbial communities from rom New York Harbor, USA that are MTBE-degrading - MTBE-NYH (New York Harbor Sulfidogenic)... | ecosystem: Environmental > Aquatic > Marine >... | reverse complement strand
CTCAACATATTGAGAGCAGCCGCGGTAATGGCGGCGATCCTTGCCGGAACACCGATAGAAAAACGCGGTAAAGGCCGCTATCGTGTCCGATTTAACCTTTTCAAAGAACGATTTTGGACCGCTTTGGCAATTTTGGGGCGTTTGTTCACCAGCGGCCCAAAGGTTATGAACATATGTTCATATTTATGTGTCTGGTGACAAACCCTTTTTTACGAGGCCGTCAAGATTGCTGCAGTCATAATTTTTTGTTGACAAAGGGGGCATAGATCGCTAAATACCCGTTTTCATGCTGAGCGGGAATAACTCAGTGGTAGAGTGCGACCTTGCCAAGGTCGAAGTCGCGGGTTCAAATCCCGTTTCCCGCTCCATTTTTTTTGGCGGCATAGCCAAGTGGTAAGGCAGAGGTCTGCAAAACCTCCATTCTCCGGTTCAAATCCGGATGCCGCCTCCATCTTTCTCCAATGATCGCGGATCGTTAATCGATCCGCTTTTCTTTTTGTAGTGCTTCAAAAGTGCTTCATTTTATCCTCTTCAATTTGGCCGCTTTATACATCTCATCGACCACATTCTGAACCCGCAGCTGATCGCTGATGCGGTCGTGCATATAGTGGTCGAACGCATCCTCGGTCGCGTGGCCGGTGGCGCCGCGGCGGATCTGTTCGCGGGTCAGGTGCTGCCCCAGGGCCGTGGTAGTGGTGTGCTTGGTGCCGGCATACAGGTAGGTATCGATGCCGAACTGGGCGGCCCCTTGCTGGAACCAATGGTTGAGGCGCTTTGGATGGATGCGCTCTCCAATTTTGACTCCACTGCGTTCGATGGTATAGACCATGAAGTAATCGTCCGGATTGCCCCAGGGCTGCGTTTTCAGGTATTCGATCTGGTCCTGGTCCAGGTAGAGGATCTTGGGGTCGGGCTTGCGCCTTGCGCCGATTTTTCGCCTGCTCTTGCGTTTGTGGATATAAATGATTCCCTTTGAACCGAAGATATCGATGTGGCTCCATTTGACTTCGCATAGCTCGCCGGGGCGAACCCGCGCGTTACGGGCCAGCGATTGAATGGCGAACACGATCCGCGGCTCGGGGCAGTTCCTGGAGAGCCATTCCAGTATCTCGATCTGCTGCTGGACCGTAATAGTCGGCGTCTCGTTATACTCATAGCCCAACCCTTCGAATCTTGGCGGCTCTGTGCCGGAGATCCGGCATCCCCAGTTGAAAAACTCCTGAATATTCGAGCACAGGTTGAAAACGCTCTTTTCGGACAACTCCTTTGACGCGTCCTTGATCTGGGCATGGGGGTGCCCGTAAAAGGCGGCCAAGTCCTCGTCCTTGATGGTTTTGATGTTGCGATCCGGCCCCCAGAACGAACAGATCCGATCGACGGAAGTCTTGAGCTCGTTCATGCGCGTTGCGGACAGGGATGGGCGCACATGGCCCTTGTGTTCCAACCAGGCATCGGCCAGCTTGCGCAGGCTCAGCGGCTTGGACTGGCGCCAGTCCCGTGGATCGTAAAGATTGTGATCGCGCTGGGTTCGGATGAAATTCAGATGCCGCTCGGCCAGCAGGATGGATTTGAACCGCTTTTGATGCCTGCCGAGCTGAGCGTAGAAGCCTTTGACGGCGGCCACATCGACGTGCGTTTCGCAGAAACACCCATGCCGCCTGGGATCGTAGAGCATGCGCCCGCCGCATACGGGGCAGCGCTGGCTGGTCCGGATCGTTCCGAGCATGCAAACCCCCTCATCGCAATATGTTAATCGATGAGGGGCTCTATATGATGCATCCGGACGCATGGTCAACTGTTCGCCTCTTTTATACAGTCTCATGGGGTCCTACCGGGCCGTTCAATTCCCAGGGCAGAATCGATAAAAAGGTGGCTTGCCCAAGGCCACCCAGCGTTGTCTCGTCTCATTTCGCAGAACTCCGCTTTTCATCCATAGGCGGGCTGTGCCTCCGGGGACCGATTCGGCTTCAGACGACCGGGCCAGTCGAATTTGATCCGGGTCGGTTCCCATCCCCCAGATCTCCATTGCCTCGGATATGGCCAGCCTCGTGGCAATTCTTTCCTATGGGCCGCTGCGCCGCTCGTGGGCCTTCCAGGCAGCGGCCCAGTAGATCCGGTCGTACTCTACATAATGCGCCTCGCCTTGGAAGGACTCGCCGCTGATCAAGGAAAACGACCGGATCGAGACCGGGATGCTGTCCACCAGGTCGCCGTTGTCCTCGTGAAGATCCAGGATGAACCGGGCCTGCTTGACGTCCAGCGCATGGCCTCGGCACGATTCAAAGGCCTTGGTCGTTTCCGCGTCGTTTTTAAAGATCGCGCCGACCCCCGTGAGCCTGGCCGCCCCCTGGGAATCCAAAAAGACAAACTGCATGTACCTGCCCATGATCTCCCCCTTTTTCGATCGGCACCCCTAAAACAAGCTCATCTGCACCGGACGCGCGGGCCTTGGCGGCGGCTGCGCCGGCGGGTCCGCCGACCTGGTGAACAGTCCGGTCTTGTTGGGGATGTATTCCGGCGGAATCGGCGGCGGATGGATATTGAGCCGCGGGTTTTTCGCTAGGACCTCGCCCATGCAGACCGGGCAATACTTGAGAAAGCGCATGTAGCGCTGGTTGTGCTTCGGGCAATAGTTGCTCAGCTCGTGCCAGTAATCGGCCATTTGCGTCACCCTCCCACCGGCTTGCATCCCGGCCGCTTTTTCGCCAGAAGATAGGCCAGGGGCGGCTTGCCGGCATGGGGGCGTGCCGCGTACCAGCGGCGCGCGCGGGAGACGACCCGCGACTTGCACGTGGCGCAAAACGGCGACTTGAGGCCCGCCGGAGGCCGGTTGCAGCCCGGCACGGCGCACACCGCGCCCTGGGGCGGCAGATCGAACGAGAACTTGCCCCTGACCCGGGTCGCCGCGTTGCCTGGTTTTACGCGGCCGGCGGCAAAGGCCCTGGCGGCCGCCTCGTCCGGCCCGCGGCCGCCGTACATCAGGCGGCAGGCGTCGCACAACGCGTTGCCCTTGTCCTTGCCGGCCAGGGGGCAGGGGCGGCCCGTGTCCGGACGGCGCTTGCAAGGGCTGGCCAGGATGCCCGGCTCCAGGGGATTGACCCGCCGCGCGCAGCCCGCGTCATCCATGAAGGATGCCGCATGGAACTGGCTGGGAATATCGCCCGAGTATCTGCTCGATCGCAGCATAGTTATATATCCTTTCACCACCCGCGTGCCGGGCTTTTGCTCCTTGCCGACCGGCCCGGGGACAAGGTTTGGGCCGCCGTGGCCCCCCTGGGGCGATAAACGTTGGACATTTTTTCCCCCTTCATGTACATAACCACATTTGTTTCCATATTAAAACGGAACGTTAGAAAACCACTTCACTTCAAGCGCTGGGGGTGTCATGCGAAAGTTCACCTGGTCCAACCTGTTGATCCTGGTATTGATGGTAACGTTGTGCGCCTGCTCGGGAAGCGATGACAGAAACGATGGGGGCGACCCACCGGTGGTACGGTACTGGGGCGCGGCAGAACTGATCGAAAACGATAACGCCGGCAGTGCGGAAAAGCCACAGGTTGCCATGGCCCCCGACGGCACGGCCATCGCCGTGTGGGGCCAATACGACGGCGCCCAGGTCAGCATCTGGGCCAACCGGTTCGACGGCGGCACCTGGGGCACCGCCGAACTGATCGAAAACGATAACGCCGGCAGTGCGGAAAAGCCACAGGTTGCCATGGCCCCCGACGGCACGGCCATCGCCGTGTGGCGCCAATACGACGGCGCCCAGTTCAGCATCTGGGCCAACTGGTTCGACGGCGGCACCTGGGGCACCGCAGAACTGATCGAAAACGATAACGCCGGCAGTGCGGAAAAGCCACAGGTTGCCATGGCCCCCGACGGTACGGCCATCGCCGTGTGGCGCCAATCCGACGGCACCCGGTACAACATCTGGGCCAACCGGTTCGACGGCGGCACCTGGGGCACCGCCGAGCCGATCGAAAGCAACGGCGGGAACGCTGATTACCCGCAGGTCGCCATGGACACCGACGGCCGTGCCATGGCCGTGTGGCACCAATACGACGGTACCCGGGCCGACATCTGGGCCAACTGGTTCAACGGCGGCACCTGGGGCTCCGCCGAGCTGATCGAAAGCGACAACGCCGGTAACGCCATCGAACCGAAGATCGCCATGAGTGCCGACGGCACAGCCATGGCCGTGTGGCACCAATCCGACGGCACCCGGTACAACATCTGGGCCAACCGGTTCGACGGCGGCAGCTGGGGAACCGCCGACCCGATCGAAAGCAACGACGGGGGCGCCTTTGACCCGGAGATCGCCATAAACCCCGACGGCACGGCCATCGCCGTGTGGCAACAATCCGACGGCACCCGGCTCAACATCTGGGCCAACCGGTTCGACGGCGGCACCTGGGGAACCGGCGAGCTGATCGAAAGCAACGACACCGGGGACGCCTATTACCCGCAGATCGCCATAAACCCCGACGGCGACGCCATCGCCGTGTGGAACCAATACGACGGCACCCGGTCCGACGTCTGGGCCAACCAGTTCGATGGGGTCACGTGGGGCACCGGCGAGCTGATCGAAAGCAACGACACCGGGAACACCTATAACCCGCAGATCGCCATGAACGCCGACGGCGACGCCATCGCCGTGTGGTACCAATCCGACGGCACCCGGTACAACATCTGGGCCAACCGATACGAGTAACGCAGCGGCCACCTGCGCCGGAGCACAGGGCGCACACCCGAACGAAGCGAGAGGTAAAATCCTCATGGCAGGATACCCCTATCCCGGGCGAGCCAGTGCGGGATCCGCATGATGCAGTCCACGTTGTTGGATTGCATGCGCAGCTCCTTTGCCTGGCTCTTGGGGATCGACACCGTGCTCTCCCCGTCGTAGACGAACCAGCACTTGGTCGTCTCGCCCTGCAGCTCGCCGCAAAACTCCACCGTCTTCACGTCCATGGCCGGGCTCCTTTCGCCATCGGCGCCGCGGCCGCCGGGATCCTGCCGCCTGTCCGGGCCGGGCACCGGGGCGGCGCATCGGGCCGAAGATCGCAGCTGTCCCGGCACCAGCGCGAACCCGTATCCACGCACGCCGCGCAAAAGGCCGCGTGCAGGGCCCTTCGCCGGGCGAGCTCGGCCACTTCCTCTGGAAACAGAACATGTCTCATGGCGCCATCTCCTTTAAAGGTTGGACCCGGGCGGCCGTGGAAGCCCGCCCGGGCAGAGGATAAGGAGGGGCCGATACTGGCGCCTCGGACCCGGGCGCTGGGGCGGCGGCAAAGCAGGAGAGGGTGGCGGTCTCGCGCCTGGCGGCCGGTGGAAGATTGGCGATGGAGAACAGCAGATAGGCGATGCAGCCCAGAACGAGGATGAGAACGGCGGCTTGCCGGATGATGGCGTCAACCCTTGCCATGGCACCGCCTCCTTAATTCCTGGAAAAAATCGTGATTGACCCAGATGCCGAACGATGCGCGGTCGTCGAGCCGCTGGTTGACCTCGGCCTGCTCGCCGTAGGTCATGTACCGGTAGGCGATGGGGCCTTCGCCGCTGCGGCCCATGCGGTAAAGCACGCACAAATGCCTGTCCGGATCGGTGCGGGGCGTCATGACTCCCTCCGCGTGCCCGCGTCCAGGAGCTGATCGAGCTCGTGGCGGGCCTTGTCGTGGGCGTTTCGGATGCGGATCAACTCGGTCGTCTCCAGCCGGCCGTCCTTTCGCGCCTCGCGGATCCGGGCGCCCAGCTCGCCGATGGCCACGGCCAGGTCGGCCAGCTCCAGGTCCGGGCACCCCTTGTCCGACGTGGCCGTGTCGTCCTTTTCCACCACCGCCAGGCCCAGGGGAGCGGCCAGAAGATCCAGGGCCGCGTGGGCCACGTCCCTGCGGCCGTGATCGTCCAGGGCGTCTAAAAACAGCGCCACCTGGTCGAGCACGTTTCTGCGCGTCACCCCGCAGTGGCGCGGATCGGCGGCCCACATCTGCATGTAGCGGGTCGTGCGGCCGAAAATTTCGTGCATCCGGCCGTCTGAAAGGGTTTTGCGGGCGATGTGGAAAATCTGATGGCTCTGGTATTGGTACCGGTACCGCATTTCATCCCCCTTGGCCTGGGGTTCGTTTTGCGCCGCCTTCGAACTTTTCAGCGCCAAAAGTACCCCGGTAATAAAGCTAACAAGATGAAAGATTCAGTTGCGCCGAGGCCTTTTTGCGCTGGTCGTGCACGTATTTGTCCTCGAAGATCTCGTCCGGCGGCAGGCCGTACACCTCGGCGAGCTTCTCCTGCATGTCGCGCCGGAAGCGGTCGGCGTTCATGGTCTTGGTGACGCTCGGACGCGACACGCCGATCATTTCCGCCGCAACCGGATGGGTGATCCCGGTCAGGGCCGGAAGGGTCTTTCGGATGGTCACCAGATCGAAGCCGATCTGTTTCAGGCTTCGGACCGCCGCGAGGACTTTTTCATCTTGTCTCATGTGTGACATTTTGTTAGCCTGTGTAATGAATAGTGGACGGAGTTGCCTTCCCGATGGAGCGGGTATTCTGGTTCGATCGCCTGAATCGGGAATGATCCATTTTACTCCAAAAAGGCCTCCAACCACTGAAACGGCGCGGTGTCAGTTGATCAGGCATGTTTTGCCGACTTCCCCGAACGAGTTAGGCTGATTTCCTGGAACTAAAATTGCACTGTTTTTGCACCGCCTCTGGCCGGAGTCCCATTCGTTCCGGTTTATGGATCGCATGTTACGCTATAGACAACTTTAGTCAAGGAAAAAAATGGCTATAGACGAAAAAAAGTTCATGGATCATATGCGCCAAAAAATCATCAAGCATATGGAGCCGCACGGCGTTCAAAAGAAACTTGCTGATTTAGTTGGCAAAAAATCAAGCGTATTCAGCGATCTCAAAAGAGACAACCCCAAACCAGTCAATGTGTTCCACTTAAAAGCCATCGGTGAATATTTCGGCCCAAAGGCGGTTTTGGACATCCTTGAGTTGCCTGCAGACAATTCAGGTGCCGCTCGACCAAAAGAAGCCGACCGACCCAATGAAACAATCGAAACAGATGTCCTGCTTGAGATGACCGGCGAGGTCCTGGAGTCCGGCACAGGCTATGCCGGCGTTCTGGACGCCAGCATCCGGGCATTTCACCAGTCCATCGTGACCCAGAACCGGCTCGATGACTTGGAGAGCGAGTTTTCGGAGATGAAAAAGACCATTGCGGCCCTGATGCGACGGGATCGCCGCCAGGGCGACCGGCGACAAAATCACATCGAGCCCGAGATCGAGCGACGCAGCGGTCTTGAGCGCCGCACGGGGACGTGATGCCTGTTAAAGCTTCGATAGGGTTGCCAACCACAAACATTTCATGCCGCCTTTAGCCAAGGTCCCAATTGTTCCGGGTTATGGAACGCATGATACATTAAAAAATGTACCTGTCAACTAAAAAATTTACGCCATGCTAAATGTCCGGAAAATCATAGAGCGCATCCAGAACACAACGGGGATGAACCAAACCCAGATTGCATCCGAAATATTTGGAAAATCCAAACAGGGACTCAACAATCAAATCCGAAACAACACGCTTGATTTTCATGCGCTGGTCGATTGGGGGGTAAACGAAAAAATAGACCTTGATTGGTTACTGACGGGGGAGGGGACACCAGGGCGGGAATTAACCGGACCCAATGTAAACGACTACATGGCGACAGATTCAGAAATAAATCGATTACTGGACTTGTCGCGTGAAATCCTGCAATCAAAGACCAGTTATGCTAATGTCCTGGATGCCAACATTAAATCATTTCATGAAGCAATAGAAACGCAAAAAAGGTTCGATGATATTGAAAGCGAGCTTTCGGAAGTCAAAAAGACCATCTCGACCCTGATGCGCTGCGATCGCCGGCAGGGGGAGCGTCGGCAGAATCACATCGAGCCCGAGATCGAGCGGCGCAGCGGACTTGAGCGCCGTACAGGGACTTGATAGACGCTGGCCATTACTTGGCTCTTGCTGGCGGGAATGATGCAAAAATCATTTATTTTAAATAGATATCCAAGAATTCTCTTGGCTTTAACACCGTAATCCCCCGATATCCCGATACCCTCAACAAGTGTTTGTCGCCACTGACAATTATTTTGACATTGCCGGCAATCGCGCACTCCAGAAATTTGTCATCGTCGGGATCTTCACACACAGGGGCATCAAACTGATCCGCCTTGACAAACAATCCGTGAATTGAAATCAGTTGGATTATCGGAAGGATGTCAATTGTTGAGAATTGTTCGGCCAATAACTCAGCAACACGCTGATACTCTTCAAGGATGTCTTGAGTCAAAACGATTTGAATTTGTGAATTTTTCCAGGCTTTAAGGATCTTATAAGGCGGGCCGCTGAAAAAGATCCCCGAAATGAAAACATTCGTATCTAGTACGATGTTCATTTCAGCTTTCCACGGGCTTTTGAGATGGCATCCTCGATATCAGATTTATTGATACCCTCAGCCTTTGCTTTTTTTCTCGCCTCAGCTATCAATTCATCAAAATCAGAAAGCTCCGGCGGCGAAATATTCTTAAGGATGACCACATCCTTGCCGCCCACCACGATAAATTGAGCGCCAGCCTTGAGGTTAAGCCTTTTGCGAATTTCTTCCGGTATGACCACCTGGCCTTTGGAAGACATTTTAGTCGTTGATATATTTGTCATAGGACCCCCCTTCGGTTCATCTTACTTATAAAAACATAACGCAGATCCAATTGAGAATCAATAATTGGCGTGGTTGGATTAGGACGCCGCGTGTCTGGAGCGGCATGCCCCTCGCCGTCCCCAGCACACGCTTGTTCGATAAGCATTAAATAATTTATAGTTTATCTTTGAAAACTAAAATGTTTATACCGATCAACCCTAATATCACTACGATACCTATTGCTAAATCATTCCCAAAAAGAAAATTTATTATAGCGCCTAATAATGGCAGGCCGAGGAAAAGCAAGAACAATAAAGTCATCATTTCCTCGTGCATACTTCTTTCCGTCTGCTTCCTAAAAAAGACCATTCCGATTGGAGCTATTACACCAATTATACATGCGAGTGCGAGTAAAGTTCCTAATATTGTCATCATATTGATTCATTACTCATTATGAAATCGAACGTGGAATTAACCGGCGCGGCCTGATAGTTTAGAGTCAAAGAAGTTCGCTGTTCCGCGTCCGGTTGAATATAGGGTTATGGATTCTCTTTCATCGCTATCTCTTTAAAGGCCATTGTATCCATCAAAGAATCCTCTGACTGTATCAAGCTGAAGGCATTGATATTGTATTCATTAAGATTGGAGAGAGCCTTTGTTTTTTCGGTAACCGGAATGTTTAGCTTTACGAATATGTCCTGACCAAGTTGATCATCCTGGAACGCTTGCTTTTCAATGAAAATGTCTTCGTGACAAACGAAATTTAGATCCTTCTTTTCTGCTATCGTCGGTTTATAGCATACTGTGTAATAACTCTGCTGTTGAAAATGCCGTCTGTGTGATTTTGTGTAGGGGTCTAATACCTCAATCCGCACCCCTTTTGGCTCATATCCTTTGCACCCCAAAGGCCTTTCAATATATGCGTATAGTGAGACCATTTCCGTTTCTTTTCCGATGTCGGAAAAAGCGAAATAAGCTGCTACATATGGCGATTTTGACCAATCCAATAAGGGGGAAGGAAAGCGATGGTGACGAAGATATGCCAGATAATCATAGAGTGTTGGTTTAACGAGTGTCTGAAAAGCAAAGCTTGATTTATATGCCTCATCGAAATCCTTTTCAAAATGGCAATTAATATTCCAGTACTCGGGAAGTCTGAAATCCCTGCCCGTGAAGGATTCAACTTCTGGGGCACAGCGCCCAACAAGTTCAGCATAGGACTTCAATGTCCATTTGGTTTTTGAATACCGTTCCAATGTTGTTTCTAGTTTCCATTTAAAATTAGACTGCCCACGGAAGAGAATAAGGTTCTTTTCGCCCTTTCCATTTTCACATTTTCCATATTTATCCTTAATTTCCGATACTTTTTCGGCATATTGGGACCAAGAATCAAGATTAATTGTGCTCATTGTAAGTATCCATAACGCCCGGCTAAACGGCGCGAACGCAGTGAGTGTCCGGCGCAGCGAAGCGGAGCGAATTTGAGCCGCTTGTTAAGCCTATGGGCACTCAGGCAAGCTGAGCAGATTATTGGGTTGTTCACCGTCGTTCTCTGTTTTAAGGTATTTTCTACCACTTGCACTTGTTGAAACGATGACCCAAACCGACTTTCCATTGACACTCACATAAAATCTCCATTTTCCAGACTCAATCCCTTCAATAGCCATATCTATAGTTAATTTCCACCGTGAGCCGTCGCCATTAACTCCTCCGATATGGCTGATTCGCTCATGAGCACTTTGACGGTCTGTCTTGTTGATACATTTAATCTGGTGGTTATCGGCCATGTGACTCTCCTTCTTCGTTTATAGGCTTAACGCTCAGGCTCACAGGTGAGGGCCGCTTTTTAGCCCGAATCATGGGGCAGTAGGGGACGTACATGAAAGTATAAAAAATTTAAGGATCAACTATGGTGTACACCAGTTAACTACGAAAAAATTAAATGTTCATAGTTTAATGTACGTCCCTTATTACCCCCGCAATGCTTACAAAGGATCGGAAATCATCATTTACAGCGACAGTCTAAATTTGCCTCAGTTATTAGAGCCTGAATACAGGATTGCTTCTTAAATGGGCGGGGTGCCTCTGAGGCAATAATTTATATGCTATAAACTTATGATTGATAGATATTCCCCTAAAATTCCCATATTTACGAATAATATTGATTTCTAATTCTTTTAACCTTTCAAGCTGTTCTTTAAAGTCTTCTTTTATTTCAATTATTCCATAGTAATCAGCAAGCTCCCCCTTGTTAATATAGGAAAAATATTTTTTTGAAAGTTCGATATACTCTATAATTTGATTATCATTTGAAAATGATTTTCTAATATTGTCAACTTGCCTCCCGCTGTAATGCATTTTGGAATCAGGAAGAAAGATTATATTTTCTAAGGTAAAAATTTTTGGTGTAATGTCCACTAATTCACCCTCAGGTGTTTGCCAGACACAATGAAACTCAGCTTCGATTAAGACTTTTTTCCAAACATGTATGCACCACCCAATGATCAGTTTCCCACCATTATTTTCAACATGTTCTGGCACAATTTTAAAACAATCATTTATAGGCCTATTGTCTAAAGGCCGAAGCGGAACAAGTACCGGAATTTCGTCTGTAATTGAACTGCAAAACTTAATAATAAATGGTGAAATGCTATTTCTGCTCTTGGGTTTAGATTTCATTTTCCTATAGTAAAGCGCCAGCGCTTATCGGTAGATACTCAACGGTAGCGATAGCAGAGCACCTATCCGTTAAAGCGTAATGCTATCGTCCCATAAATTATTGATATGTTCAGTGGAGGATGTACGTGAAAGTATAAAAAATTTATTATCACATAGGCTGTACGCCAGCCAACTACGAAAAAATAATGCAATTTAAATAGGTTAAGGTAAGTCCCACATGCCCCAAGTGTCTTTTTTCATAATCGAATGGGGGTTAACATTTAAATCAGCGACGCGGCATTTTTGTATCCCCTGATTTTATTGGTTCGGTAGAAATTTTTCTTATAATCCGCGTCCAATATTAATGGAAAGCCTTTAGGAATCGGGAAATCTCTCGAGCCTTATAATTACCCCATGGCATCTCTTTTTTTTGTGGCCAGGTAACATAAAGGAAACGCTTTGCGCGGGTAAAGGCGACATAAAGGTTATTTTTCTCCTGTGCCATCTCGACGCCTCCGCTTCGCACAGCACGATAATCAGGGAAAGTTTCATCATCCATGCCAATAAGAAAAACAATATCAAATTCCTGACCTTTCATCGTGTGCACAGTGCTTAAGGTGATGCCTGCATGTTGCGATAATGGATGAGTCTGCCCCAAAGCCATGGAGTTCTTGAACTGATGCAACGATTTGCTATCTGTCTTCTTGGCATAATTATGCCAATGTTTTAGCAACTCCTCAATATCGTGAAGGATCATATATTTCTCGTTTTCATCTTCGATACGCAGGTTTCCTTTGAACTTTTCCAGGGCTTTTTTGAGGTTGCTTCCGTCGTCATTTAGCTCGGTGACGAGTTTGATGATGCTCCTATTCAGATCATCCAGTACGTGCGGCATCAAATAATCCAGATTCAAGTTCTCGCTCGATTCAACCCTCAAAAGCGTCAGCAACCTTTGCTTATGCAAGATGTCCTGAGGATTTAACCTTACCCGTAATGCCAGGTCGAATATCTTCATCAAATCAGATTCAAATTGAATCGCACCAGGGGTTATTTTGTAATAGAACGGTATTGTATTCTCCTTTAATTGAATCTCAAGTTGTTTAAATATATACTTATTTCTTGCAAGAACAGCTATCTTCTCGTAGGAAATATCGCCTTCAATATCTTTATGTTTCTTTAAGGCTATTAGTTCCGCTATCTTATCTACGATCCATTGCGATTCAGCCACTTCATCTTTAAATCCGTTAATTTCGAAATGCCCCTCTTTTACCGTTCCGGTGATATATTCTGCATCAGGCACAATTATTTTTGCAGCCGACAGTACCGCTTTTGAGGAACGGAAATTTTCATTCAATTCAACAATACTGGGCTTGAAATCTCGAACGAATTTCTTGTCCATATAATCAGGAGATGAGCCATTAAAATGGTAAATGGATTGATTCGGATCCCCCACCATCATAATGTTAGTAAATTCACCATTAGCCATGGCAAGCAAGAGCTGATATTGGGCATTATTCAAATCCTGTGCTTCATCAACACAGATGGAATAGAAGCTCCGTCGATACAAAGCAGCTGTCTTTGGAAAATTTATGAATAAGCTATAGGCGAGCAGCAGCAAGTCATCAAAATCAATCGCGTTTTGAGCGTGCAAAATATCCTGATAATTTTGATACAGCAAAACGATATTTTCATCATCAGTATGCTTATAGAGTTCATTTTCAGATAGCAGCTTTCGTTTTACCTCTGATATGAAACTCAAGACACGATAGCGGAAATCCTTTTGTTGTTTGTTATCTTGTCCCCTGTATTTGTTTGCATAGGATGGGGTCTGCTGGATCGCCTGAGCGACCAATTCTATCCTATCTGTTTCGTCTTCAAAAATATGGGGCATTTTCGACAAACCTATCAAGTTGCCATGATTTTCCAATATATTTTGGCAGAAACTGTGAAATGTCCCAATGAATGCACGTTTCTCTATTTCAGAAATATCGCTTAATCGTTCCTTGATTTCCTCGCCGGCCTTATTAGTAAAAGTCAGAGCAAGAACTTTTTTATTTGATTTATTGAGCAAATAACGAACCCTTTCAGTTAAAACCCTTGTTTTGCCGCTTCCTGCGCTGGCCTTTACATAGATTGGGCCGTCTTCAGCATAGACAATATTTTTCTGCATTTCCGACAGATCAATTGCGCTTGTCATGTTTTTGCATCCTCCAATTGCAAAATCGCGGATATTCTATTAAACAGTTCTTCCACCCTTGGCGGCAGTGCCTTTTCGCTGCTTATAATCTGTTCCGCGATTGCGGGACCATATTGAGTTTTCTTCCCTTTGATAATCTCATATAACCTTTCATTATTATAACTTTTTATTTCATTTAGTCGGATTTTTTCTTTTGCATCTCGATGTTTTTGATTCTCATAGACATCAAAGGACGCAATAGCTTTTTTGATTTCATCACCATAACCATCGTCAATAAGTTGTCTCTCAAAATTCTTCCCATCGTCCAAGAATACAATGCATTCTGTTTCGGTTTTCTGGCTACCGCATTTCGTGAATTGGTTATGAACGCTTGCTTTGATATTTCTATCTGGTGTATTTTCCGCGTCACTGAAAATCAGCCATGGAATATTAAAGGCTTCTGCAAATCGTATAAACGGAAAATAGCTATTATGTCCCCCAACGCCCACAAAATCTACCGCTATCTCAACAGGTGTTTTGCCGAAGTGTTTCTGGGCAAAAATCGGTAACGCCTGCTCTTCTGTTTCTCCTTCGAAGAATATAATCATTTTAGAAAAAAATATTTCCCCTCTGGTATTGATGACCTGTCGTTTAATTTTTCTGATTTCCTCGGGGGAAAGGCTATCCATATTCATTCTGCCGCATGTCACGGTTGCATCTTTATAGAAACTGCGCAACTGAGAGATGTTTGCGGTGGCCGAGATATATGGAGAGTGGGTGGAGATGATTTTTTGGCCTGAGATGGCTTCTATCTGCCCAAAAAGCTTCTTCTGGGCGTTGGGATGCAGATGGGCTTCCGGTTCTTCAATTGCAAGAACAGGAAAAAAGACAGACTCTTTTTTTTGGGCATTTTTCGACAGCAATGTAATAAACGACTTCAGTGTTAAGAGGGATGACCAACTCCGTGTTCCCATACCATGATATTCCATCGAAAAACTGTCCTGGTTATCTGTATAGTAAATTGTCAACCCTTTGTTTAAATCACGGACCTTTTTCGTGAATGGCGTGATTTCTATCCCCTCACCGCGGCTATCCATTGCTGTATTCAATTCTTTTAAGTTTGTCTTGATATTTGACAAGATATCGCTGCTACTGACGGCCTTTTCATTCAATGTCTTTATCTGTTCTTCGATTTCCTTGATATCCTTTTGGGAGTATTCAACCTTGGACAACATCTTCCCAAGATAAGAGCTTTTTAGTTTTGTGTCCTCCAAGATATCGCGCTGGGCATCCATGTAGTAGAACGGTATTTCGTCGAAACGGAAATTTGTTCTTTTTCCGCCTTCAGACTCAAACCACTTAGAACCTTCATGCTCAAATTCAGGCCAATCCTGCAGAATGGCCTGTTGTGCATTGTAATTATTCTTAATTAAATCGAATGTAATGACTGTTCGAAGTGGAAGAAAGGCCGAACCCTCAGCATCATTACGGATTCTATCGGTAGTGAATAGTATTTCCCAATCTTCTGAAAAGTTGGCCTTTTGCCTGCCATCATCGTCAATTGGGACAATCAATAGGTCGATAATTATTTTTTCCGAAATCGAGGTTCCATGGATAAAGAAATCATCCTGCGAAACAAACTGCCGGCTACCCAAAGCCAATTGCAACGCTTTAAGAAAGGATGTTTTCCCGGTATTGTTCATCCCTGTCAGAACCGTGGTATGTTCGAGCGATACCTCAATATTCTCTAAACCGCGAAAACCTGAAATCCGTACCGTTTTTATAAGAATACTCATTTTTCTAAACCTCTATCGCATCGAATTAAAAATTGGCATGATCAAGGCTCATTTTCAGTACCCAAAGAACTCCATCCAAGATTTCAGCACTCTCTATCTTTTAGATGGGTTATCATATTGTTTGCTCTGAAATAGATTTTTCTGGCATTAATATTTTTTTACCAAGCGGCAAAGGCATCAACGTTTATACTTACTGCCATAGTATTTCTACAAAGCCGAAAAACCAGCTTCACCAGCCGGGCGGCGAGAATGAAAAAGCACCAAAATAGTAATAAATTAAAGTAAGCACAAGCTTTCAAATAATGCCAAGGCCCGCCCGATTTGCAGTGATAGCTGTTGTTAGCAACTCCACATTTTTTAGGCAGGCAACTTACCCTGAATAATTTTTCACAAATTCATGCAATTTGCTGATTTGTTCGTTCAGCCATTTTACAGCAGCCTCAGCATTATCATGACTTATGGAAGAAATTTCGCCGGCCTCTGAATATAGCCGGCCACAATCTTCATTTGCCTTTTGCCACCATTTGTTAAAATGATCACTGAATGGTAGATTGATATCAGCGCTATCTATTTTTTGATCGATCTCAGAGGATAGCGCAGACATTCTGTCTTCTACGTTTTGAGTCATTATAAAAATACCCCCATTTGTTCATTATTGTTCAAGGTTGCTAATGATTAAATCAGCGGCCCGTCCTTTTGGTCCGCTGAATTTACTTCTTAAGTTTATCTTCTATTATCTTAATTTCTGAAACAATTTCTTCCATTCTTTTTTTTGCATCAATTTTCGGATCTGTATCTTTTACCGCAAACGCCGCCATTATCAAGTAATAAAGAGCGAATATCAATCCTATCAAAAAGAATATTGGCACAAACTCATTTAAAATCAAACCTAAACAAATTGATATTGCTGCTTTGATAAAATTATTTAACGCACCAATAATGATAGTCGTAAATAGAAATGCTGAATGGGCATCATCTTCCGATTCGCATGCCTGGTACTTAAGCAATTCTGGTTGCAGCCTTTCAAGTCGATTTGTTTTACTAAATGAAAGGAGTTTCGAAGTTAAAAATTTACCGATAAAAGGGAGTAGTTTTAGAATCAAAAGGAAAACTGCAGCAGCCACCAAGTTGGATAGAATATTAGTCCAATTTTGAATGACCCATTCTATGATCATTTGGATCGGCTTCACTGTATCCCCCTTTAAAATTTAACTTTTGAGCTGTGCCGCCCGGTTTTTTGGGTCGGCACCAGCGTATGGTTGGCCATTCTTATATTGCTTTAAAACCAAATCAATTTTTAATATCTTATAAATACAATAATTAATACCTTGCCATAGAAGCTATTATTTGAGTTTATCTTCGTATAATTGTATCGTTTCAGCCATATTTTCCACCTTTTTCAAATTCGCCTCAAATCTATCTTTATATGCTTTGTTTGGTGCTTCTTTTATGCATTTCGACCACCAATCGACTGATTCGGCTTGCATTTTTTTGGTCTGTTTAAGGTATTCAGATGCATCAATTTCGTTTTTATCTCGAATGGCGAACTGGCACATTATCAAGTAGGCTTTAGTTAGATTGCCGCGTATGAAGGCTCTGTGTTGCCATAAATCGAGGTCGTCTGATACTATGAGGGCAGATTTATATCTATCAATAGACTTTTTTATGATCCTATCATCTTGCTCACTCTCTAAATCAAGCTGGGCTAAGGCATTTGATGTTTCTATATATTCCTCAAATAGAATAAAAGCGACAGATCGATCAGAAAGGACTCCATATGCGTCTAAAGCGCGCTGATAGTAAGTGCGTGCCTCTCTATCGTTGCCAGACTCTGCATAGAAATGGCCCAAATTGTTATAAAGGTCTGACAACAGTCGGACTATATCGGAACCGCATGCGGTTGGAAGATCCAAACGCCTTACATGGCTTCTCGCTTTCTCGATTTGCTTTCTGTAACCAGGCATATCACGTTCCGTTAACGCTTTCTGAGCCATATCAAGACATGCGGTTGCGAGGGCAACTTTTCGCAGAGCTTCATATTCTGGATCGTCAATTGCAGAAACCCGTTCCAATGTTGTCATTGCGCTACCGGGCATGCGCAGGGCCAATTCTGCACGAGCCTGAGATACGTAAAGCTTTGCGGAAGTTTCCTCTATCCCTAAAATTCTCGCAAGGGGCTGCATATGAATAGACAGTTGGCGCGCTTCTTCAGCCCTGTTTTCAGTGACCATTTGTTGGATTATAGACGGCAAAAGATCCCAAGGTATTATGTAGTGAACAACGAGTGCTGAAAGTAAACTTGTCCCCAATACCCAAACGATTATTACTTTAGCGATAGTTATAATTTTGTTAAATGCTCCTTGATGTTTTTGTTTCTGATCAGTGATCTTTTTTTCTGAGCTGCTAATTGGCACATTTTGGGATGGGGAAACGTCGTTGCTTGTAGTTTTTCTTTTTGGGGATTTCTTTGCCATAGCTTCCAATCCTGTAAGGCCAACATTAAAATTATGAGGACGTCCGCTTTTCTATGGCCAAGATCCATAGTGAAATATGATAGCGGCACTAAAAGCGGCCTAACGCATTAAATTTATATTCTATAGTTTGCAACCAACTGAATTGCAAACCTAAATCAGAGAATTAGACGGTAGGACCTGTATGAAACTGTCGATATTGAAGGATCAATCAACGATAGCACAGCACAATTGATTTGGAAAATCAAGCTTTTCGGTTTTCATTGGGTCATTCGGGAATCGGTAGGATCACCCGAGGAATTGAGCTTTTTTATCCGCTTTAGGAAATAATTATCAGAATTGAACGGACATCAGTTTAATTCCGGAATGAACTATCATTCGATTTGGACCAGGCATCGATTGGGATTGGCGCAACAGCCAACCGGTTTTTGCCGATGTTTTTTGAAAATGGCGATTTGATTCTGATTGTTGATCTAAGGGAGGCGTCAAAAAAAGGAACGCCGGGAAGGATATTCGAAGCCTTCCCGGCGATAGATTCGGCGTTTAAATCCTAAGGTTTTGGTGTGATTTCCATTATGGCGATTTCACGGCCGCCCGCCGCTCCTCCTCCAGCATCTTCGATCGCACTTCCTCGTCGGCGATCGCCGCGTCCAGGTCGGCCACGGTGACCTTGCGGCCGGTGGCCAGGGCGAGCACGTCGGTGAGCAGCTTGAGGCCCGCGGCCCACAGGGCCGCCTCTTCCTTGGTCATTGCCATGGTATTTCTCCTTTCGATAGGGGTTAGTCCTTGGTCAGCAGCACGAAGCCCGCGTCGATGAGCTGATTTTTCGCCTTGCGGAACGCCTCCCGGTCGAACGTATCGTCCCGGCCCAGGGCCAGGGTGGCGCCCCACAGGTCAAGCGCCCGGCCCACGTCGTCGAGCAGGGCGTTGAACCGGCGGCGCTGTTCGATGGCAAGAGACGCCTGGCCGTCTAAAAAGCTTTGCTGGGCCTCGTTGTACCAGGTGCGCGCGTCCAGGTAGACGGCCCTGGCGATGGCGTGGGGGTCGGAGGTTTCGCTCATGATCTGGGAGGTTGCGGTCTGGTTGGGGGTGCAGCCGCAAAACGAGGCGGCTACGGCGCAGGCCACAAGCAGGGCGAGCGCGAGGGGCAGGGCGATGGCGCCGGCCTGGCCGGTTTGTTTGGCCTTGGCCTTCTGGCGGTACTTGCTCACGATGGCCATGAGCACGCCGGCGGCGGCCAGTGCGGATTCCACGGCGCCGAAGGCGGCCTGCTGGTCGTCGGGTCCGAACTCGATGCCACGGCCCTGGAGGATGAAGGCGGTGAGCACCAGGGCGGCGCCGCCGATGCGGCCCCACAACACGCTGCCGATCCAGGGGTCAGTCTTAGGGGGATATGTTTTTGGGGGGTCTGCTTTATGGGGATCGGTTTTCAGGGGATCTGGCTGGGCAAGGTTGGTTTTCAGGAGGACGGTTTTCATGGCTTGGGCTTCTCCTTTGACGGGTTGGGGGGTTGAAGGGTGTGACCGGCCGTTAACACCTGGGGGCCCGGCCGGGTAAAGTTCGTTATTTTTGGTGCGGCGAACCTGGCCGGGCCCGCCGCAGGGCCCTTTGCTTGGCCGCGGCGATCTTGCGCAAGACGGCCGGTTCCATGTCGAAGGCGATGTGGCACCGGGCGCACAGGCAGGTCTTGGCCTGGATGCGGGCGCCGCAGTAGGGGCACCTTCCCGAAAGATACTCGCCTTCCGGGCCTTTCATGAAGCTTTCCGAGCGGCCGTTCATTGCTTGCCCCCGGCATCGACGCTCAGCATCTTCAAGGCGAAGCGGATCCCGATCCACAGCAGCGTGCCCACGCCCCCGGCGATGGAGACGGCGATAAAACACGCCACCGCGCCGCCGATCTTTTCTCCCCGGCGCCGGATCTTGATCCAGGCCTTTATGGCCTCGCTGGCCTCCTCGATGCCCTTGTTCAGGTTGCCGTCGCCCATGTCGCGGAACCGGCCGATGAGATGGCCCATCTCGGCCTGGGAGGATGCGGCCAGACCGCACATGCAGTTTCCCTGCATCGTCTTTTCGATGATCCGCGCGATCTCTCTTTTGTCGTCGTCGGACAAGGCCATGGGTCTTTCTTCCTCGCCTCTTCTTATAGATGGATCATCCGCGATATACGGCGATGGCCAGCGCCATGGCCAGGTCGATCAGCACCAGGAGAAGCAGCGCCAGGCGCACCCGCGTGATCATGGCGGGCGCATCAGCTCCAGGTGGCGACGGCCGCCCGCACCCAGGTATCGGCGGCCACGCACACGTACAGATAGCCGGCGTCAAACGCCATCTGCCCAGGGGTGCCCGGATCGGCGGCCGACGCGGGCGCGTCCACCCACCGGGGCCGCTCGATCAAGTCCCAGGCCGACGCCTGGAAGACGGCCTCGGCGTTTTGATCCTGGACCCAGGCCCGCCAGCCGAAAGAGGGCGTGTAGTACTCCCATGCCCCGGAGACGCGCACGGCGATCTTGCCCGCGTGGGCGGACCAGTCGCCGGTGGCGCCGGCGGGGATGATGTAGCGGTCGCCGTTTACCGGGCTTGCCGGGATGTCGCTGTCCATGCTGAGCACGGACAGGTGGACGACCGCGCCGAGTTTTTTCAAATTGTAGTCCATGCCGGTTTTCCATCCGGACTCGCGGAAATCCCAGCCGTGGTATAGGTTCAGGTTCGGATCGTTTTGTGCGGCCATGGTCTTTACTCCCCGTAGTAGTCGCCGTAGAACATGCCGTAGCCCCGGCACTCGGCGATGGTGTGGTCGTGGGCCTGCCAGCTGTTCCAGCCGCCGCGCTGGGCGTCGAGCACGATGCGAAGCGACTGGTTGGGACGGCCCAGGGACCCGCTGTCGGCGATCTCCTGGGCGATGGTATAAAGCTGGGATGTGCCGGCGATGCCGGTATAGGTGCGAAGGAGGGCGCCCGTTTCTCCATAGATGCGCAGGCGGTAGGCGGTGCCCGGCTCGGGCCCGATGTTGCCCTCGTCCTGCTCCACGATGTAGGCGGTCTGCTGGATGCGGTCGCGGTGGGCCCAGTTGAGGGTCAAGGCCCCGGCGATCGCATCCGGATAGGGCTCGGCGTTGATCTGGACGTTTCCCGGCGGATAGGGCCTGATCGCCCGGGCGCCGTAGGTCATGGTGTCGGTGGGGGCGGCGGCGATGTCGAGCTCCCCCTTGCCGGTGATGGGGCAGGCCCGGGCCGTGGCGGTGTCGCCGGATTCCAGAACGCGGGCGTCGGTGCCGTGGCGGCCGTCGGCAAACCAGATGCGCGTGCCGGCCGCGTGATCGGCGGGCACGGTGTCGAGCACGCCCCGGGCAATGGCGCAGACGCCGGAGACCGGGTTGACGGTGAGCATCTTGACCAGCTCGTCACCGATATAGGCATAAGAGTCTTCGGGCACCAGGTCCACGTCCATCATGTATTCGAGCCGGATCTCGCCGTCCGTCTTGGCGATGGGGTCCACCAGCAGGGCCGAGGGGGCAAAGGCGAAGGTGCCCCGGTCCATGTAGGTGGGGATAAGGGACCGGCCGTAGGGCTGAAGGGTCCACAGCCGGTAGGAAAACGCATCGTCCGTGGGTTTGACGCAAAGCGTGCCCACGATGCCGGAGGTCTCCTCGAACCCGTCCCAGAAGGTGGTGCTCTCGCCGTAGAGGCGCACCAGGGAATAATAGGGGATCTCGACCAGCCGCCGGTAGGGCGATGGGGCGGGCAGGTTGACCGGATCGATCCAGCCGCTTTGGGGCACTTCCACGTAGCTCGCTTCCGGCGTGGCGTAGATGTCCTGCATGGCGGTGATGCGCACCTTGCCCGATGACAATGTGCCCCAGTCGATGGTGAGCACCCGCATGACTTCTTGCTGTATGCCGTACTTGGGCCAGGAAAAGACAAAGGGCGATCCTTCGCGCAGGCCCTGAACGGCGCCCACGGGCAGGGCCACGAGGGTGGCGGAAGACAGGTCGCTCGACGCGCTTTTAAGCTCCCGGGCCGCCACCTTGGCGGCCAGCGCCGCGCGGGAAATGCCGTGGTAGTTGATCGCCTTGTGGATGGTCTGGCCCAGGCGCTGGATCATGGCCGTGTGGTGCACGGTGATCGACTCTTCCCGGTCGCCGGTGGAGGTGTGCTTCTGGTATTTTAAGACCACGGCGTTGATCATCTCGGCCTGGGTGAGGCGCTTGTAGCTCTCCACCGATACGATGTTGGACGGATCGAGCACGGGCAGATTCTCTACTTCGTAGTCGTCTCGAAGCAGATGCAGCTCCCACTTGCCGGTGGTGCGCTCAACGAAAAGCACGGCATCGACGTGGCGCTTGATCTCGTCGATGAAGTCCTCGATGGAAATCGCCCGGTCCCAGATCATGGACAGGCCGAAGCCCTCGGCATACAGGGTCTGGGCCGCTGCGGAAAACGATGCGTCGTCCACGTCGGACTCCAGGTATCCCATGCCCCAGACCGTGTTGACGATGCAGGCCCGGATCATGTGGGCCGGGTTGGCGTCGCCCGAGATGTTGGCGTTGCCCGGGTTCCAGCCCGGGGCCAGGCGGGCGCAATTTCTTGCCCTGAACGACCAGGGCTTTAAGTAGTGAGAGTCGCCCAGGTAGCAGCGCCGCAGCACGAACTGCAGCACGCCCCGGAAAGCGGGCGTCACCGGTCCGAACCGGGAGGCAAGGTAGCTGTTCTGGCCCTGGTCGGAGTTACCGAACTCGATGTCGATGTCGCCGACCACGCCGCCCTCCTTGCTCGATCCGCCGTACAGCTCGGGCTGATTGACGTGCACCCGGGAGGTGGCCGATACCGTGCCGCTCCACACGATGTAGTCGTCGGTGCGCATGCCCAGCACCGCGTCCACCGGACCGTGGCAGGCCACCATCTGGATGCCCAGGGAGTACTTGTAACCGACGACATAGGTGACGCACTCGCTCTTGCTACCCATGGCGCACCGCCTTCAATAACCGCCGGCACATGGCATCGTCGATACCTTCCAGGCGGGCGGTCTCGATGCCGTTTTTGACAAAATCGTTCCAATCGATGCCCCGGGCCGCGGCCCAGCGCCGCACCCCGCCGTGGCAGTAGCGCATGCGGCGGATGTCGCTCAGGTAAATGCGGTCCGGGCCGCCGGCCGTTTGTTCATGCGCTACGTGCATGTCTTTTCCTTTTTCTCTTCCACGCGCAGGTGGCCGTACCACACCACGTTGGGCGCATCGATCCAGCGGGTGCCGAACACCACGGGGATCTCGCGGCCGGCGGACGCCGTGGGCACCTTGAACTCGTCGATGCCGTAGGGGTCCGGCGCCTCGGGGGTGGTGGGCTTGGGCTTGGGGATGAGCACGTAGCTTAAGATGGCGATCACCAGGAAGATGATGATCTCGGCGGCCAGGCCCAGGACCCCGGCCAGATGGATATCGGCGGGATCGGTTGGAGCGGGCGCGGGGCCGGACAGGAGCGTTGCCATCCGCGCGAAGACAACCATCGTGTCCGAGGCCAGGCACACGGCGGCCAGGGCGGCGAACAGCGACAGGATGACCGTTTTATTGAGCCTAAAATTGCGCATGGGGCGATGCATTGGGGCTGGCGATAAAGGCCTGGCCGCCGGAAAAGGGCGTTCTTCCCGGTGTCATGGGAAAGCCGCCGTAGTTTAAAATGTTGTTGAACTTGGCATGGCACGTCTCCATCAAATGATCGCACCCCGGATAGAGGTACGCCTGGCCGTAGCCCGTGATGCGCCGGTCGGTGACGAGGGTTTCTCCTTGGTGAGTTGCGATCATCACGTACTGGCCCTGGAAGGTGAGATACCCGTTGGCAAAGTAGCCGTCAGCGTATCCCGCCGCCGCCGGCACGGTGAGCGTGTGGCCGTCGTAGGCGGTGATGGCGGCGGTGACGCGCCAGGCCTCGGCGGACAGGTTGCACCCCGGCTGGTACAAGCCGTGGCGGCAGATGATCTGGTACATGGCCCGCAGGCCGGGCCGGCCCAGGGAGGTGAAGATCGACTCGCAGGCGATGGCGGCCGTGCTGTCTTTTAACCCCACGCCCACGATGCGCCCCTTCCAGATCAGATTGACCTCGGTGACCGGATAGTCGGCCTCGAAGATCGACGCCGACACGATGGACTCGGGCCGCGTGCCCATGAACAAGGCGACTAGGTCGTTGTCGCGCGGGGCGGTGAGCTCCAGATCCGCCTTGTGGATCGATCCCATGGAGCGCAGATTGCCGCGCGACAGGCCCGGCACCGCGACGTAGGTGTTGGGGCCGTGCACGATGTTCCTGTCCGCCGACGTGTAGCGCCAGTTCTCGGATGCCGACTGAAAATGGAAAAGCTCAACTTTCATGGTCCGGGTCCAATCCGGTCAATCCGATGGAAGATGCGCAGCACCCCACGCGGGCCCACTCGATCTCCACCCGGTCGGCGGCCAGGCGGCACAGGGGCATGAAGCTGATGCGGTCAAAGTCGGCGGCCGTGCCGTCAAAGCCAAGGGATGAATCGATGGTGAGCCATTCGGCGCCGGTCACTTCCTGGGCGTTTGCGATGCGGCGGAATAGGATCTCGCCATTGGTCCGGAACAAGGCCAGGTGCCGGAACTGAGGGTTGACAAAGAGCATCTGGGTATAGCGGATCGGAGAGATCACCAGGATCGTGTCGGCGGCGGTAAAGGGTTCGATGATCTCGATGTCGCGCTCGAAGGTGGGCACCCACACGGGCCGCAGGCGGCCGGCACGGCGGTGCAGCCAGCGGCGATACTCCCAGGCTTCGGCCTTGGCGCGGGTCAAAAAACGGGCCTCCTCGAAGGCCAGGCGGCCCCAGTCGCCGCGCGGATCGACCAGGACCTTGCCGGTCTGCCCGTCGATGGTCTCGGCCGGCCGGATGACCTGGCGGGCGGAGAGCTGGCCCGGGGCGCCGTAGGGGGTGAGCCACGTATCGAACCCCAGGTACTGCACGGCCGACGCTTCGGCCTGGACCGGGTCGTTGTCCTCCACGGCAAAGCCCAGGTCCGCCTCGGTGTAGGCGGCGGCCTCGGTGTATTTGGGCGTGCCGTCCATGCGGGCGATGCGAACGGGCATGATCGAGGCCCGGGGGTAGGCGTTTTCCACGGGCAGCATGAGCGTGATACCGTCCGGTTGGATGTCGAGGATCGCCCGCAGCTCGCCCTGGCCCCAGGCGCCGCCCGCGATGTAGCAGTAGCCGCCCGCCTTGTATGATGCGTTCGCCGTGTCGAAGCCGATCCACTGCTGGCCGGCAGCGATAGCCCCGATGTAGGTGGCCTCGATCCAGACCGGGTAGCCGAAGTAGCGCATCTGCCAGCCGGTGGCGATGGCCTTCAATGTCGCCCGGCCGGCGGCGGTGCCGATGCGATACTGGGCATGAAAGGATTGGCGCGGGGCGATGCGAAGCTGCTCGCGCGTCTCGGGGCCGTCGTAGGCCTCGTTGACGTCGGTCAACCAGGCGAGGACCTCTTTTAGCCCGGACCGGGGGCGGAAGGGAAAGGGGATCGAGCGGGTGCCCGTGCAGGTAAGATTGGGCACCTGGCCGCTGTCGAACACCAGGTCGAAGCGGGCATCGATGCCGGGCGGCCCGGCCATCTCGGTCACCAGGGTGGACACGGCGTCTTTGAGCGGCTCGATGGCAAGGGGCAGGGCGCCGGCCGACAGCAGCATGCCGGCGGCGTTGACCGGATCGATGGAGAGCAGGGTGCGCTCATCGGTCAGATGGGCGTTGCAGATCAGGATGGTGTCCTCGCGCCGGGAGAGCAAAAAACCGAAGTCCAGGGCATCTGGCACCAGGTGCACCCATCCGAAGTACAGATCGCCCCAGGAGGCGGCCCGCAGGCCGGTCTTTACCAGGCCAGGCTCGTTGATGGGCTGGGTGTCGGTCTTTGTCCCGGCGCCGGGGGATATTGCCGCAAGGGCCGACTGGGGGATGGAAGCGATGGCATCCCAGGTGGGAAAGTCGCGATAGTACGCGATGATGTGTTCCATGACCGTGCTCATGCGCCCGTTATCCTGATGGCAATGGCGTAGGGGTAGTAAAGCGCCTCGGCGCTGGGGCACGGCACCACCACGAAGTCCTCTCCGCCCACGGTGATCTGCTGCCCAACGGAAAACCCCTTCATGCTGGTGATGCGCGCCAGATCAAAGTGCCCGACCGGCACTTCGTAGCCCGAATACTCCACGCCGATCTGCGCGGGCAACAGCGGCGAAAGACCGCCGATGTCGGCCGGCATGGCGTCATAAAGGGGATGCACAAGGCCCCAATGAAAATCATTGCGATTGGTCGGCACGGAATTGCCTATGGTTGGAATGGGCTGCACGATGCGCGCGCCGGATTCTTTCATGTGCCAGTTGTCCGCGAATCTTAGCGCCGCGTTGCGGAAAGCGCCTGTCGTGCGATGGGCGAAAATACGCTGCATTTCAACCCCGCCGGAGCCGGTGTAACTCTCATCGTCATAGGTGCTGTTGCTCGTGCACAGGTAAAAGCCGTTGGGCGGCGATCCGATCGCGCCGTATGCGGCAAGCGTCCCGAAGGCCACCCACCGGAAAAAACCGGTGGCCGTCTCCATGGCGCAGATGAAATTGTCGCCGTCGGCGGCCATGTGGTAGCTTGTGACAGCGCCGGTCATGTGGCCCACGCAGCAGGCAAAGGCATTGTCCGCATAGCCGGATGACAAGTACGGCACCCCCGGCATGTTCTTCCAGGGCTTGGTCCCGCCGGGCGATGCCGTGTACCCGGTGGCCGGAGAAAAGGCGATGCCGTTCATCCGATAGGTCGCGTAGGTCCAGGAATTGGTCG
>Ga0209164_1001701_pt1 | contig 26604 bp, 22 predicted proteins | sample MTBNYHSulfiMetaG_FD_187458 | JGI IMG/M metagenome (GOLD analysis project Ga0209164, IMG submission 187458) | Enrichment culture microbial communities from rom New York Harbor, USA that are MTBE-degrading - MTBE-NYH (New York Harbor Sulfidogenic)... | ecosystem: Environmental > Aquatic > Marine >... | reverse complement strand
AAAAAACCTTTTCGCGTGGAAGAGGTTCACAGAGAGATGATTGAATTGAGGAAAATCTATTTCCCTCAACTTTAAAAAATATTCAATCTTTTGATGGCCTAACACTAAGATTAATAGGAAAAAGCCGCAGAGGAGAGAAAGAATAAAGAAAAGATTTTTGTATCCTTTAAGCTCCCTCTCTTGTAATAGCTCCGTCAATCTATGAAATCCCACTCCTGCTGTGATGGAGAGGGCCAGAATAAAGATGTGAAGAAACTTGATAGGATATCGGATTCCATTAAAAAAGGGAATGTACTTAAATACAAATGGGTAAAGAGGATTGTAATTCCCGAGAGATAAGAAAAGAGAAAAGGCCATCAAGAAAAAGAAAAGCTTACGGCCCTTCCCCGAGATAAAGAAAATGATGCTCAGGATGAAGGGAAGCCCGCCTGTATAAAGCGTTTTAAGCCAGCATTGACTCACCCAATATCTTTTCACGTCTAAGAAATATCCATAGGCATCCGGCAGAAAGAAAAGGAGGATATCTTTGGGTGCAAAACTCCATATCGTTGCTTCCTGGTAAGAAATTCCTTTTCCCCTGATGGAATGATGAAGTAACTCAACAAAAGGGAATAATTGGATGGCCGAAAGAAATAAAAACAGGATGGAAACGATCAAGAGGCTTCTTACCCTTAACCAGAAACGGTTCCAATTTGATAAATTACATAACCATTTCTCTAATCCCCCCAACCCCCCTTTCGTATAGGGGGGAGAGGGGGGATTTGTTTGAGAAGTAAAAAAAACCATCAAAAGGAGAACAAAAAAATTCCCATAGACAATTTCTATGCCTCCGCCTAAGAAAGAAAGGGTGATAAAAATGGCGGTTAATATTTCATTTTTAAAATCCTTATTGTTGATGGCCCTCCTGAAAAACATCATGATCAAAGGCGTCCAGACGCTGGATAAAAGGATCGTCAGCAGGCTATGAATGGATAAAAAGTACCCGCTGAGCATAAATATCAGGCCAGAGATTAGGGCACCCGAAGCATTGACCTTTATATCCCTGAGAAAAAGAAAGGTGAATAGTCCTCCGAGAAAAAAATGGAGGATAATGATGGCATTGAATGCCACATCGAACGGAAGCATGAAAAATAGGGCGTTGAAAGGATAGAGAACCGCTTGTTGAGGGTTAGCAAAGAACGGGTGACCGCAGAATTGGTATGGATTCCATAAAGGGAAATCACCCTGCTTTATGCTTTCTACCCAGAAAAATCGTGGTGGGATAAAATAGGGACCTAAATCCCTTTCCGTAAGGAGATATTTCCCTCCCAGAAGATCGACAAAAAAAAGGAGGGAGGCAAAAAAAAGGGTCAAACCAGCTAAAAAGTCGATTGGTCTGACCCATCTTATTTTTCCTTTTATCTTATCTGTCACAAGGGGTGATTAATTCTCCTTTCTCCCATTTTGATGTCAAGTATAGATTTTACCAGGTGGCTGTTCCCGAATAAACTGTTCCGATTGTGGTGGGAACAGTGCCTACGGTAAGGCTAAAGGTATAGGAATATCCTCCGGGTACAACGATGGAAACCGTGTTCGTAGCGGGTGTTCCAACTGTTACACCCTGAATTTGGGCTCCACTAACAATATCACCCATTGTATATGTACCCGTAGTATTGTTTATCAGTCTTTGAGCAAATACAAGACTATTTGCCCCTCTTAGGGTAGCCAATACCCCCTTTGCGGTGGCATTGGCCGCATCCTGGGTTAAATCAATATACTTAGGAATTGCCACGGCCGCCAGAATACCAATGATGACAATAATGATAATCAATTCAATCAATGTAAAGCCTTTCTGATTTTTTAGCATTGCCTTGCCCTCCAGTTTTGAAATATTTTAAATTGGGAAATTATTATCAAACCCCTGATATTTTGTCAAGAATTTTAATAGAATTATTTTATTGGGTTATAAGCTCTCACCAAAAACAGATTAAAATTAAAGCAACTTTTATGCCACGAAAATAAAAAATCTCGAATAAAAGAGGATGCAAAAATATTAAGTAAAAACAATTAGTTAAGGAATTTTGGTTTATACTATTTTATTCTTTTTTAGCCGAATTACATAGAACAAAGTACGATTTTTGTCCAATTTGAAGCAATATTTGATCGAAATGGCAGAAAAAAGCTTTGTGAGACTTTTTAAGAGAGCATCGAAAAATTGAATTAGGATAGAGATTCCCCTCTCACTTTAATGAGTTCTGCCACGATGCTGACAGCGATCTCTTCGGGGGTTTCTGAGTTGATGTCAATTCCAATGGGCGCATGGACCCGAGCCAGGGCACCTTTCGCAATTCCCTCTTCTATTAAATTCTCATAAAGGGTCCGAATCTTCTTCTTAGAACCGATCATCCCGATATAACGAGCTTTGGTTTTGACAGCTTGCTTCAGCACAAAACCATCATAGAGGTGACCTCGGGTGACGATGACGATGTAGGAGGTTTCACCAATATTGAGTTGATTGAAACTCTTCTCAAACTCTGAAACGATCACTTCATCCGCCTCGGGAAAACGTGTCCGATTTGCAAACATCTCCCGGTCATCAATGATCACCACCTTAAAATGGACCTTCTTGGCAAGGGGGGCAAGCTGTTCGGAAACATGCCCTCCTCCAAAAATGTAGACAGTCGGCTCAGAAAAAATAGGTTCCAGAAGTATTTCCATTTTTCTATCTTCAGAGCTTAAAATCATTACTTTTAGTTTTTTTTCTTTTAACAGTAACTCCCCTTCTTTCAAAATCATATTCTCCAATTCCACCCCATCCAATAAAAACCCAACCTTTTCTCCAGAGGTTTTCATTAATACCTTTGAGCCTCCCCCCCTGGGAAGAGATCCACCCACCGAGATCGGGGTAGCCAGAATGGCGGATCCCCCTTCCTGCCTTACCCTTGCCGCTTCCTGATAGATCGTTAAAAATTCTTCTTGAAGGGGTTCTAAAAAAATATCAATATTCCCTCCGCAGATAAGCCCACCCTCTGCTAATAGCTCGGGCGTCAGGTCGAAATGGAGAATCCTCCTTTCCCCTTTCTCCATAACCCTCTGAGCCTCTTGCCAGACCTCTGCTTCAACGCACCCCCCTCCAATGGAACCCGAAGAGGTGCCATCGCTTCTGATCAAATATTTCGCGCCGATGGCCCTGGGCGCAGATCCCACGCGAGAAATCAATGTGGCTAAAACCAATTTCTCCCTTTTCTCAAGGATTTTTGCGATTTCATAATAGATATCTCCCATAACGATTTCCTTCAATCCTTTCGATTTGAATTTTAAACTACGAAATTAAGACTTGCAAGAATTATGGTTTTTTCTCTTTGGATCCTGGCTTCTTCTCACTTGATGGGGGTTTCTTCTCTTTGGATACCGGCTTCTTTTGTTTCCGGGGGGGCTTCGGCTCTTTATCCTTTGCCTGCGCGAGAGGGAGAAGACAAAGTTTATAAATGACCGGGTCAACCCACAGCTCCATCTCAGGGGCTAAATCTCCTACCAAAGCAGAGAAGGCGGCCAAATTGTTATAGGCATTAAAATTTGATGAGAGGTCTTTTAAAGATTTATAAAGTTTGATTGAGGCCAGGAGATGGGTCGATTTCTCCCTCAACAATTTAATCTGCTGGAGTGCCGTTTCAATTGAATCTTTGTCCCCTTCCAGTTTGGACATCCAAAATTTCCCTTCCTGGTATCGGACATCCGTCTCTCCTATTTGAATAGCCTGTATTAATTTCGTTCGAATCTTTTGAGCCTGTTTGATGACTTCTTCGAGTTGGTTGAACAACTCCGTTGTCTCTTTCTTAGAAAGCTCAATCTTCTTGGAGGAGGCTTTTGATAAAAAGTACTGTAGTGAAAAATCTTCTGCGAAACTCATGGAGGCTATAGCAAAGAAAAAAATAATTCCAATAAAAATAATCTTCCGATACCCCATATCATTTCCCCTCTGACCAGATGGTTTTGTGTTTCCTAACCAGAAGACCCCAAGATTTAACCCCTACGCTACGGTCTGAGATTCTATTCCCAAAGTCGGGGTGGTCTCTCCAGAGAAAACTTGAAGCAGCACCTTTAAAAGATAAGCAGAAGGACGGATGCCTTTAAAATGATCCCTTTAGCACAACCTGCCGATACCCCTACTTCTGATGATCCGCTTTTCAAGGTTTTGAAGGGGAGACCACTCCGATTTAATTGCCTCCATAACAGAGGGATTTCCCAAAAATTATTTTTTCTATGAAAAAATCACTTCTGTCACAGGTGACTCTTTGTTTAACTGTCCCAACACGATTCTTTCGATCTGCCGGTGTCTTTTCTCAAATATTTTTTGTGAAATGCTTTTCCCTATTCTTGCACCATTCGGAATATCCACCTTATTGAGAAAAGCAACGACTCTCGATGAAGAGGGAGCTCCTTTGAATATACCTTCGGGATGGGTCATCAGGATCGCCATCCCCTCATCGGTCATCCTCTCTCCGATTGAAATTCCTGTCATTTTCGAAACCCTTTCCGGCTGAAAAACATTCTCTTCGTTTAGCTCCATCTCCATTCCATCAACTCCCAAGATGGCTACCACTAAAGTGGTGTTGGATGGGATCACGGGTTCTCCTTCTCTCGGTGCTTTGATCGTTCGACCTGCCGCACCATCTGCCTCGGCAATGATCGTATCCACTCCAGACAAACTCCAAAGTTCTTTCACCAGATTGGGAGAAATTCCCCTCAATTTCCTTGATTCAATTCTCCCTTGAGCAACCGTAATATGATGATATTGATCGAGATGGGCCCGCACAAAATCCTTGATCTTTCCCTCCTCAGGGTCAATAAAAAGAAAGTTGGTTTCTTTTACGGTGGGTTCGAATATCTTTGTCGTCGTTGTCGTTACCACACTCTTTCCGCTGAGAGTCAACTCTTTGGCAAGACGAAACATCAATGTGGTCTTCCCCCCTGCCCCAACCAAACTGATCACTTCTTTTGCCTGAACCCCCAAGGCTTCTGTCAAAAAACCAACTGGCTTTTCTTCTTTCAGGGTTCTCTTAAGAAACCTCTCGATCAGAGAATAAATGACTTTTTGATTTAAATCCATTTTGATGAATCAAAGACCGCTTTCACTGATTAAATTTGTATAAGATGGCCTCCAGGACTCCTCCGCCTATGGCCCTCGCTTTATCAGCAATGGTAAAGCAATGTTCCCTTTTTCCCCTTGGATCAATATCGCCTACCTTCATGCCTCTCTTCGCTTCCACTCCTTCACGCAGAAGCCCTCTTACGACTCCGCTGATTCTTGCAATCACCGGGAAATCATCAACCACGGCAACCACCAAACCTTTATTCACTTGATCTCCGATCGATTTTTGTGGATGGAAAATCCCCTTCTTCATCGTCCGAAGGAGCCTCTCCATGGTATATCCACCGATCTCGCCTGGAATCCCTGTATCGGGCTCTGCCGAACCATTCATGATCAGCTTGCCCAGATGATGCCCTCGATTCGTCTCGATCACCATATGGACATCCTCTCCGGCTGAAAACCCTGGACCGAGGCCGATGACCAAGGGCGCATGATCGATCTGCGTCCCCAAATTCTTTTTGGCCATGATCCCGTCAATGAGAACATCGGGGTTTAAAACACTTCTTGTCTTCTTTCCATCGGGATCGATCAAAATTGGAATTTTGCTTTTTTTCCAAATAGATTCAACTTCCTCCGTTTTGGAAATCAGTTTCGCTCGAATTCCCTCCACTTCTTTTTCGCCTTCATAAATGGCCTCGCTGAAAGCCACCTCTCTTCTTACAGCAAGGGGGTGGGGAACCTCTATCATACAGATTTTGAAATGAGATTGGTGAAGCCGATGGGCGACACCGCTGGCCATTTCCCCTGCTCCACGGATTAAGATCACTAATTCGTTCATCCCTTTCATCGGTTTCATTTAAACCCCTTCCCTCATCCTTGTCGCCTTCCAGGCATATTTCTTTAACCCCTTTACATAATTTTGCCATGTATCGATATCCTTTACAACCCCTGCTGATTTGACAGGGACCTTTCGCACATCTTTCGAATGTCTTTCAATAATAGACCTCCCCCCAACATCCCCCTTCAAACCCAACAATTCCTTTTTGTATTTCTGAGAAAAAATAACTGGGTGTCCCATTCTTCCTCGGAAAGAGGGAAGGATGATCCCTTCTTGTCTCCGACCGAAGACGTGAATCAAGGCATTAATGGTTCTCGTTTTGAGATAAGGCTGATCCCCCAGAGCAATTAGAACCCCTTGACTATAGGGATGAATCATCTGAAGGCCTCTACGGATGGAAGTGCTCATGCCCTTTCCAAAAAGTGGATTGACAACTGTTTTTACTTTTCTGTTTCGGAAACGGCTTTTCAACATCTTATCTCTATGACCGAGTACAACGATCACCTCTTTCACTTCTGATTTCAAAAGAGTCTCGAGACAATGCTCTAAAACGGTCTTCCTTCCCCAAGGAAGGGATAATTTATCCACCCCCATTCTTTTTGATTCCCCTGCTCCGAGAAGAATTGCAGAAATCATTTCTCTCTTCCATTTGAATTAGAACTTTGTTAAATTTAATTTGTTTTCTTATTTCCTGTCAAGGGATTGGATCACTGACCATCGACCACTTTTTTAAAACAGATGGACAGGTCGATAAAGCTTTAGAGCGGAACCCTTTAAATGATTGGTACCACAGGTTCAAAGCCCATTCAAGGCCTTTTTCCCTTGACGAGGAAGGTTTCCTATACTATCAATCGACCGCTTTCTAAAGCTTTGGAAACCTGTTCATCTGTTTCGTTCGCTTTCTTAAACGCATGGCCGGCCTATGTTGTCGATACGACGACCTATTTCAACGACAAGGATCGAAGGTCAGATTGGATCACGTTCATGAACAGGACGCAAATATCCCCGCGCATGCTAAAACCACTCTTGCAGAGAAATATCTGGATGGGCGGGCAGCGGGTTTTCACGTTGGGGACGTCCGGGATGCAATCAGTATGAAGATTCTTTTACGACCATAAAAATAGAATAAGGAGGATCGCGAGATGAAAAGATGGGCATCTACGATTGTTTTAATGTCATTCATCATTTTTGTTTTAGCAAAATCAGGGGAGGCTCAACTCAAAACGAGCGAAGCCACCGAGGCCTGTCTTTCGTGTCATTCCCAATTGCATCCAGGCATTGTGGCTGAATGGGAGAAAAGCCAACATTCCCAAATCTCTCCGATCGAGGCCATCAAAAAGCCGAAATTGGAGAGGAGAGTTTCTGCCCAAAAAGTGCCCGATGCGTTAGCCCACCATGTCGTCGGCTGTGCGGAATGCCATATGATAAATTCTGAAAAGCATCAGGATCGTTATGACCACAATGGCTTTGAAGTCCATACCGTGGTTACCCCGGCCAACTGCTTGACCTGCCATCCCACCGAGGTGCAGCAATACGGGAAGAATCTTATGTCCCATGCCTATGGGAATCTCATGAATAACCCGGTGTATCGATCTCTTGCCGATTCTGTAAACGGGATTCAATCCTTTGAAAATATGAAGACTCGGATCAAGCCTCCTGATCCTGAAACGAATCTGGACTCCTGCATCTATTGCCACGGCAGCGAAGTAAAGGTCAAAGGGAAAGCATCCAGGGAGACACCGATGGGTCAGATGGAATTTCCCATCCTTTCCGGCTGGCCCAACCAAGGGGTGGGACGGATCAATCCCGATGGAAGTAAAGGTTCATGCACTGCCTGCCACACCCGGCATCAGTTCTCAATCGAAATGGCAAGAAAACCATACACCTGTTCTGAGTGCCACAAGGGCCCGGATGTCCCTGCCTATGGGGTCTACGAAGTTAGCAAACATGGAAATATCCATTCTGCAATGGGCAAAGGATGGAATTTCAATGCCGTTCCTTGGACCATCGGTAAAGATATCACTGCACCCACCTGCGCTACCTGCCATGTCAGTTTGTTGGTCAATGAAAATAAGGAGGTGATTTCGGAAAGGACTCATCAGATGGGAGATCGTATTCCCTGGAGACTCATGGGGCTCATCTATTCCCATCCCCACCCCAAATCACCGGATACAGCGATGATTAAGAACAAGGCCGGATACCCCCTACCGACAGAACTGACCGGTGAGGTTGTACCTTTGTACCTGATCGACGGCAAGGAGCAAGAGAAAAGAAAGATCGCCATGCAGAAAACGTGTTTGGCGTGCCATAGCCAGGGATGGGTCGATGGGCAATGGACTCGTTTTGAAAATACAATTAAAACCACCAACGAAATGACCTTGACCGCCACCAAAATTCTTCTTGCCGCCTGGGAAAAAGGTGCAGCGAAGGGCCCTGCCCAAAAGGACAGCATCTTTAATGAAGCGATTGAAAAAAAATGGGTGGAACAATGGCTCTTTTTTGCCAATTCGACAAGATACGCATCTGCCATGGCTGGAGCAGATTATGGGGTTTTTGAAAATGGTCGATGGTCCCTGAGTAAGAACATTCAAGAAATGATGGATTGGCTTGAATTTAAGCTCCAAAATCAGCCAGAAAGAAAGGAAAAGAAAAAAGAGAGATCGAAATGAATAGGAGGCCAATTCGGCCTCCTATTTTCTGAGCAAATAAATTGCCCCTTCCACAAGTCTTCACGCTAAGATATACTTCAAAGATAAGGATTATTGGTAGAAATGCACGTAGAAAAAGTCCGGGTCATTTCTACCCTTCCCTATATTGATTTTATTTCTTTGACGGTTTCAAGGAACCCTAAGTTGAAGCTGCCCGCCACGTTTCTTCGCAATCTCATCGCTCCCCAGTCTTTGGAAGCTTAAACGAGGGGATGATACACTGATCGGGCTGATTCAGCTTTTGAGCATTATTTACTAGGAGCAGGCTTCGATATGGTGAAGCCTGTCCCTTTACCTTCGGGTGTTTCCTTGCAATCAACAACCATTTCCTCTAACGCTGAGATCAAATCCTGCCCGATAAGCAATACCTTTCTGCCCTCTTCGGTTTCCACGACTTGATCTCCTTCTTTTTCTTTATCAAAAACCAACTCCAACCGTTTTGGCTTCGAAGGGGAAGAAACAATCCTGATAGCTACTTCTGGATCTGTTGTCTGCTTTTGTAAGGCTTCTTTAAGTTTCTCCTTCGCAGTTGTAGTCACGGTTAACATATGATACCTCCCTGGGCTAGGCTTTTATCATCGTTATATTCGCTACGCGGGGAAATACCCGCTGCGTTCCATCCCATCATCACGAACGGTTTGGCTTTATCGGTAGATTCCACACAGCAATGAAATTGGGTAACTAGGGCTTGATTTTGGGGACAATGGGGGGCGAGATATCAAAACCCCAAAAGAAGGGTGCGAGGCCTGGGACCAATCGGTAATCAATCACTTTCGCCTCCTATATGTATTCACTTTACCACGCTATACTAATATGTCAAGCAGATATAGCTAGTGGGCGGTGATCTAGTAACCTGATTCATCATTTCCGGTAGAAATCTACAATATTCACGCAATTCGAAACGTTGAGACTTTTAGTAGCTTGTAAAAAGGGGGGGATGGATAACACTCATCTCATTTAATCCATATGTTCCACTTCTTTTCTAACCGGCTCTTTCCCCGTCAGCACCATAGCGAAGTGCTCAAGTTTTCTTTTCGTTCTGGGATCAACATCATGCCAACGGGCAAGAAATTCCTCCTCGGTCAACCATGTCCTACGAACGGATGAAGGGTCTTCAAAAATTATTATGTTGCCATTGTGACCAATGACAATCGCATAGTGACCATCATCATAATCTGCCTTCCAATCTTCAAGTGTCATATATCTTTCTGACCATGCCTGTACAAGCATAATTACCGGATAATCCTCATCAGTAAAATGCTTCAATTGCTCCACAGAAACACCCGTTGCAGCATAAACCTTAAAACCTAAAACCGTTCGCCATGAGCTTAACAGAACGAGGCATGATTTGACAAAGGGGTTATTTTTCTATATGATGCGTTGCTGAGATGGGACCCTATGGGAGGGTCTATTTAAACCATAAAAAGAAAGGAGAGGATTATGATAAGGAAGGTAGGAATATTAATTTGTATCTTTACGTTGTTGGTCACCGGCATTGCACTTGCTCAAACGCCCAAAAAGGGAGGAACGCTGGTATTTGGGCGCGGGGGTGACAGTGTGGGGCTCGATCCAGCGTATGAGACGGATGGCAACTCCTTCATGATTTGTGACAATATTTATGAAGCCCTCGTTTTTTACAAGGACGAATCCACGGCGCTGGAACCAGGCCTGGCCACCTCCTGGGAGGTGAGCCCTGATGGCCTCACATACACCTTCAAACTTCGGAAGGGAGTAAAATTCCATGATGGTACCCCCTTCAATGCCGATGCGGTTGTCTTTTCTCACGGCCGAATGATGAAGGAGCGTAAGATCAAATTCCTCGGTAAAGGGTGGGATATCCCAAAGCAGGAACGTCCGCCAGAATACTGGGTTTCCATGGAGATGGATAATACTATCGATTCCATCGAGGCAAAAGACGAGTATACAGTCGTTTACAAACTTAAAAGGGTTGAAGCACCTTTTCTGGCGAATATGGGAATGGATTTTGCCGACATCATCAGTCCAACCGCCTTTGTGAAGGATCCGGCTGGCTTTGTCCGCAATCCTGTAGGCACAGGCCCGTTTAAGTTCGTCAAATGGATCAAGGATGACCGGATTATCCTGGAAGCCTTTAAAGATTATTGGAACAAGGCAAGGGGGCCCTATCTGGATCGGGTGATCTTTCGAGCCATTCCTGAAAACTCCGTCCGGTTTCTGGAGCTGAAGGCAGGTAATATCCATATCTGCCAATTCCCCAATGCAGCCGACATCCCCCTTGCCAAAAAAGATCCTAAGCTACAGGTGTTTACCCAACCTGGCATGAATATTGGGTACCTGGGCTTCAACCATAAAAAGGAACCATGGAAGAGTAACCTGAATCTTCGCAAAGCATTTGCCCATGCCATCAATCGCAAGGCCATCGTAGACAATATCTACCAAGGTATGGGGGAAGTGGCCAAGAATTGCATTCCCCCTACCATGTGGGGTTATAATAAGGAAGTCCCGGGATATCAATATGATGTGGAGCTCGCTAAAAAGTTGCTTGCCGAGGCTGGTTTTCCAGAAGGCAAAGGCCTACCAGAAATTACCCTCTGGTCGATGCCGGTTGCAAGACCTTACAATCCTGAAGGTCTGAAGGTTGGCGTGGCCATGATTGGGGACCTGGGCAAGATCGGCATCAAAGCCCGGGTGGTGAGTTACGAATGGGGGACTTACCTCAAGCGACAGCGCGAGCAACCGGAGGATATGGATTTGTTCCAGCTTGGCTGGACTGGTGATAATGGTGATCCCGATAATTTTTTTGCTGTGCTCTTCGATGGCCTTGCCTCTTCAGCGATCCGGACCCAATGGCACAATGAAAATTATCATAAATTGATGCTCGACGGGAAGCAGACGGTCGACCAGGCAAAACGTTCGGAGATTTATAAAAAAGCTCAGCAACTGATGTACGATGAGGTACCAGTTATTCCCATCGCCCACTCCACAGTGATGTGGCCGGGCTTAAAAAAGGTTCAGAATTTCAAACTCCATCCTACAGGATCGGTTTACCTTGGAAGTGTTTGGTTACAGTAATGACTCAGGCCTGGGCAAGGAGGGGACTCCTTGTCCGGGCCTATCCCTGCTTCACGACCTGATAGACTGATCTCTTTAAATTATGATAGGTTTCATCATCCGGCGAATCTTAGTTGTTATCCCTACCCTTCTCGGAGTCTCCATCATCATCTTCCTAATGTTGGCGATCACGCCCGGCGATCCAGCAGAACTGTTGTTGGGCGAACGAGCGACCAAAGATTCTCTTGAAGCCATGAGGGAATACTTGGGCCTCCAAAAACCTCTTTATGTTCAGTACTGGCTGTTCCTCAAAAGAGTGGCCAAATTTGATTTGGGTGAGACCATCTGGACACGACAAAAAGTATCGAAAGAGATCATGGAGCGTTTTCCGGCTACCATTGAACTGGCCGTATTTGCAATGATGATCAGTAGCTTTTTGGGAATCATCCTTGGGATTATATCGGCGACGAGACAATACTCCTGGTTCGATTATTTAAGTATGATCGGGTCGCTCACAGGAGTGAGCATGCCTATCTTTTGGTTAGGATTGGTATTGATGCTCGTCTTCTCGCTGACCTTGGGTTGGCTCCCCATGTCTGGTCGTATTGGGGTGAATACGGAGTTAGAACTCATTACCAATTTTTATGTTATCGATGCCATCTTAACTCGAAATTGGGTCGCTCTGAAGGATGCCTTGATGCACCTAATTCTGCCAGCCATGGCCCTGAGCACAATTCCTCTTGCCATTGTCGCCCGAATGACTCGGTCATCGATGCTTGAAGTGCTTCGGCAGGACTATATTAAGACAGCAAAAGCCAAGGGGCTAAGCGAAACCAAAATCGTTCTCAAACATGCTCTCAGAAACGGCCTGATCCCGGTGGTCACCGTGGTCGGTCTTCAATTCGGTATTCTCTTAGGTGGAGCGATTCTAACCGAAACGGTATTTGCCTGGCCTGGTGTGGGGAAGTGGCTCTATGAAGGGGTGGTCAAACGGGACTACATGGTGATCCAGGGAGGAACTCTGGTCGTCGCCACTATCTTTGTCATGGTCAACCTGATTGTGGACATACTCTACTCCATTATCAACCCTCGCATCAGTGTAAAATAGAAGACGATGAAGAAGAATAACCATCCAAAAATGAGCTTGTGGGCGAGAATAGCCAGCCCGGAAGACCGACATCCTTTCTTCGACCAGATTGAAAAACTTTTTAAGAACAGGACCGGCTTAGTGGGTCTGATCATCATCATTGTCTTTTCTTTGGCGGCGATATTCGCCCCCCTGATCAGTCCTCACGATCCGAATGAGAATTCTCTCTATGACCAGCTCAAACCACCTGTTTGGAACTTAGAGGGTTCGACCAAAAATCTCCTCGGAACAGACGACTTGGGTCGAGACATGCTATCTCGGCTAATATATGGCGCACGGGTATCGCTCACTCTGGGGATTGTCAGTGTGGGAATCGCCTTTTTATGTGGTTCATTATTGGGGGCGATCGCTGGCTATAGAAAGGGTTGGCCAGACAATTTGATCATGCGCTTGATGGATATCATTCTGGCCTTCCCTCATATCCTGCTGGCTATTGTGATCGTCGCTTACTTAGGGCCAGGATTGAGGAATGCCATGATGGCCATCGGCATCATTAACATTCCCCGTTTCGCCCGCATTGTTCGAGCCTCTGTCATGGACGAGTACGAAAAGGACTACGTCACGGCTGCGAAGGCGGTAGGGTCCAGTAATAGACGGATTATTTTCAATGCCATCTTTCCGAACTGCTTAGCCCCGATCATCGTTCAAGCCAGCCTGGGCTTTGGAGCAGCCATTCTGGATGCTGCTGGTCTAAGCTTTTTAGGCCTTGGCGCTCAGCCTCCACTTTCGGAGTGGGGAGCCATGATTGCTCAAGGACGGGCAATGATCCTCCGGGCTTGGTGGGTCATGACTTTCCCCGGAATTGCCATTCTTTTAGCCGTGCTTGGCTTTAACCTCCTCGGCGACGGCCTGCGCGACGCCTTAGACCCCAGGCTGAGGGATTGAACGCATGACCATTAAAACCCTCCTTGAGATTCAAAACCTTAAAACGTACTTCGATGTTCGAGGGGGAGTTCTTAAAGCCGTGGATAATGTAAGCCTGACAATCAAATCAGGCGAGACCCTGGGCCTCGTAGGTGAGTCAGGCTGTGGTAAAAGTGTAACTGGCGCCTCCATCATGCGTCTTGTACCCATCCCCCCCGGTCGTACTGCAGGAGGAAAGATCCTCTTTGAAGGTATAGATATCCTTAAACTACCCGAATCTGAGATGAGGAAGGTCAGGGGCAATAAGATCTCTATGATCTTTCAGGAACCGATGACCTCTCTCAACCCGGTTTTCACAGTGGGTGACCAGGTTGCAGAAGTCATCCGTCTTCATGAAAAGCTTTCCCAACAGGAGACCCGTGAAAGGGTGATCGAGACCTTTCGCCTCGTACGCATTCCAGCCCCTGAATCGCGCATTAAGGAATATCCTCACCAAATGAGCGGGGGGATGCGCCAGCGTGTCATGATCGCCATGGCCTTGGCCTGCCATCCCAAGCTGATGATCGCTGATGAACCAAGCACGGCTCTGGATGTAACCATCCAAGCCCAAATCCTTGATCTGATGAATCAACTCAAAGAAGAGACCGGCGCCTCCATTTTGTTCATCACCCACGACTTGGGGGTGATTGCCGAGATGGCTCAGAGGGTAGCAGTGATGTATGCAGGGAAGATCATGGAAGGAGCTGACGTGGATACCCTCTTCAGCGAACCAAAACATCCTTATACTATGGGTCTGATGAGTTCGATTCCAATCCTGGGCATTGGAAAAAACCAAAGACGGTTGAGCACGATCCCAGGGGTGGTTCCTTCACTTTTTAAACTGCCGAAGGGTTGTCTCTTTCATGATCGTTGCTCGGTGTCCCTTAAGGAGTGTGACCAATCGGAGCCTCCAATGATCGACCTTGGAAACAGCCACTTTGTACGGTGTCATAAATATGTCTGATGCAAAAATAAACACAAACGCCTCCCTGCTTGAGACCAAGGAGTTGGTCAAACATTACCCCATTACAGGTGGGATTTTTTTGCGTCCGGTTGCCTCGGTCAAAGCTGTGGATGGAGTCAGCTTATATATTTTGCCGGGCGAGACTCTGGGCCTCGTAGGAGAATCTGGCTGCGGTAAATCGACTCTCGGCCGGCTCATTCTACGTTTAGAGGAGCCTACCCGTGGCGACATCATCTTCCAGGGTGAAAGTATCCTCGGTTACGATCTTAAACAGATGAGGGCTTTGCGGCAAGAGATGCAGATCATTTTTCAAGACCCTTTTTCTTCACTCAATCCACGAAAAAATGTAGCCCATATTGTGGGAGAACCACTCCTTGTCCATGGGATGACTGACCGACATGAACGAGAAGCACGGGTGCTTGAGCTTTTGGAGGTGGTCGGTCTCAAGCGGGAGCATATGCGCCGTTATCCCCATCAGTTCTCGGGCGGCCAGCGCCAGCGAATTGGAGTCGCCCGTGCACTCGCTCTCAACCCCAAGCTGATTATCTGCGATGAGGCAGTCTCAGCTCTCGATGTTTCGATTCGAGGCCAAGTCATCAATCTCCTCCAAGACCTGCAGGAGGAGTTCGGCTTAACCTACCTTTTCATCTCCCATGACCTCAGTGTGGTGGAGCACATTAGCGATCGCGTAGCGGTGATGTACCTTGGTAAGATTGTGGAGCTGGCAGACTCCCGAAGTCTCTACAAGGCCCCCCTCCACCCTTATACTCAAGCCCTTCTCTCTGCAGCGCCTGTTCCCGATCCAAAATGGAAAAAGAAACGGATCGTCCTGCCCGGCGATGTGCCCAGTCCCATCAATCCTCCCTCCGGGTGCCGTTTCCATACACGCTGCCTCTATGCAAAGGATATTTGTAGCCAGCAAGAACCGCCTTTGAAGGAGGTGAGGGAAAACCATCTTGTCGCCTGTCCCTTTACACCTTCAGGAATTGAGGGGCTGCGAACTTAGAGTTGATGAATTGGGAATTAAGTACGGTAGGAGGCATTGATCTTCACATAATCTAAAGAGAGATCGGTGGTGAGAACTGAGAATTTACCCTTCCCTTGATGAAGGTCAACGGTCACTTTGAATGATTTCTTTTTGATCATCAGACTTGCTTTTTCTTCCAATCGAGCACCGACTCCCATACCGTTTTTCACAATGGGGACCTTATCAAAGAAAACATCAATTCGATTCGGATCCACTCGGGCACCGCAGTGGCCCAAGGCACAAAGAATTCTTCCCCAATTGGCATCTTCTCCAAAGAAAGCGGTCTTCACCAATGGAGAATGAGCAACGGCATAAGCGGCTCGTTGGGCATCCTCTCGACCTCGCGCTCCTCGGATCAGGATTTCAACGAATTTCGTTGCCCCTTCCCCATCTTTCACCAGACTCTCTGCCAGATTCTGGCAAACTTTTGAGAGCATGGATTGGAACATCTCGCCCTCCCGGTCCATACGATTTAAAGAAAGGCCTGCCCTCCCATTCGCTAACAGCAAAACCGTATCATTGGTGCTGGTCTCTCCGTCAATCGTGACTCGGTTATAGGATGTCTCAGCGGCTCTCTCCAGCATCTTTTGAAGAAGAGGGGCTTTAATATGAGCATCGGTGACAAGGAAGGAAAGCATGGTGGCCAGATTGGGGCGAATCATTCCGGCACCCTTGACCATCCCGCATAACTTTACTGGCTTCCCTTTAATACGACAGGTTTCCACTTCAATCTTTGGAAAAGTATCGGTGGTCATCATCGCTTCCACCGTGCTCATCCCGCCCTCTGGAGAAAGTTTATGAATCAAATCAGGAATGACTTCCTCAATTTTCTTTATCGGAAGGGGGCTTCCGATCACCCCTGTCGAAGACGAAAAGACCAACTCTTCATCGATTCCTAATTGTTTCCCGACCCACGAAGAAACCCGTTTGGCATCCCTTATCCCCCGACGCCCTGTACAGGCGTTGGCGTTCCCACTGTTTATAAGTATCGCCTGGCACAGCCCTTTTCGGATTCGCTCCATATCCAGTTGTACGGGCGCCGCCTTTACGGCATTGGTGGTGAAGAGGCCGGCCACCTGGGCAGGGACCTCCGAGTAGATCAAGCCTAAATCTCTTTTCCCATCTTTCTTGATCCCTGCCGAAATCCCTGAGAAAAGAAAACCGCTTACTTTGAAGTCGCCTGGCTTCATTTATGTCCTCGCCGTTGTTTCTAAGATGAGCGGAATGAATAGGTAAGAGATCTAATGTCAAAATTCAAAGTTCAAATCAAGCCCAAAGCCCAAATGACAAAATTTAACAAAGAAATTTTTGATATTGAATCATTTGACATTAACTTGGCATTTGAAATTTGACATTTGGAATTTCTTGCCCTAGGCTCTCGCCCTTTCCTCTTTGGGCAGGCAACATCGTTTGTACTTCCTTCCACTCCCGCATGGACAGGGGTCATTACGACCCACCTTCTTTCCATCTCGCCGAACGGTGACGCCCTTGCCGTCTTCTGTCTTTCCGCCTCCGCCCTGGACCGATTCCCCTCGACTCATCACAAAGGTTTGTTTCCGTTCCATTTTCATCTCTGCGACTTCCTGTTCCTTAGCGATCTGGATGGCGAAGAGTTTTTCGACCGTATCTTTCTTTATTCTCTCCAACATTTCAAGAAACATTTTATAGGCTTCTTTTTGATATTCAATGAGAGGGTCCTTCTGTCCATAGCCTCTTAATCCAATTCCTTCCTTCAATTGATCGATGCCGAGGAGATGGTCCTTCCAATGATAGTCAATAGATTGGAGCATGATCACCTTCTCCAGATATCGAAGCGTCGGTGCTCCAAAATCCTCTTCCTTCTTCTGGTAAATGCCCTTTGCATTCTGAACGATCATCTCTTTTAATAGATCTCGATTGATCCCATTTTCTTCACCCGAGGGAACAGACCACCGGAAAGAAAATTGTTGATAAACGGCATCTGAAAGTAATTTTAAATCCCAATCCTCTGGATGATCCTTCTCACCCGTATAGAAATCAATAAGCCCCTCGCTCTGCTCGTCGATCATCTCCATAATGGGGTCTTTTAGGTCCTCACTCCCCAGAACTTCCCTCCGTTGGGAATAGATCACTTCTCTCTGTTTGTTCATGACATTATCATATTCTAACAAATGCTTCCGGATTTCGAAGTTATGGGCCTCCACCTTCCTCTGGGCATTCTCAATCGCTTTCGTCACAAGTCCATGTTCGATAGGCTGATCTTCTTCAATCCCCAATCGATTCATAATATTAGAAATCCTCTCGGAACCAAAAATCCTCAAGAGGTCATCCTCCAAAGAAAGATAGAATCGAGAAGAACCGGGATCGCCTTGCCGGCCAGATCTTCCCCTTAATTGATTGTCGATTCGCCGGGCTTCATGCCGTTCGGTTCCCAAAACGTGGAGGCCCCCCAACTGGATGACCTTTTCCTTCTCTTTCTGAACAATCCCCAGGGCTTTTCCATGGGCCTTCTGTATTGCCTCTTCAGTAGGTTCCCCTTCCAGCAGCGTCTTGGCCAAGAATTTCGGATTTCCACCCAAAAGGATGTCTGTTCCTCTTCCAGCCATGTTCGTGGAGATGGTCACTGCCCCCACTCTTCCGGCCTGAGCAATAATTTCGGCTTCTCGTTCATGATGTTTGGCATTGAGGACGTCGTGCGAAACTCCCTGTTTCTTCAGGAGTTGACTCAGCCGTTCAGACTTCTCAATGGAGATTGTCCCCACCAGAACTGGACGCCCTGATTGATAGAGTTCCTTGATTTCCCGAACGACGGCACGAAACTTTTCCTCATCGGTTTTATAAATGACATCGGAGTAATTGGTTCGCATCAGAGGCATATTGGTTGGAATGACCACCACATCCAGGTTGTAAATTTTTCGGAATTCCGCGGCCTCTGTGTCCGCTGTCCCCGTCATTCCGGCTAATTTTCTGTACATTCGGAAATAATTTTGGAAGGTGACCGTGGCCAGAGTTTGGTTTTCGTTTTCAATCTTGACATTCTCCTTGGCCTCCACAGCCTGATGGAGTCCATCGCTCCATCTTCTCCCCGGCATCAGCCTTCCCGTAAATTCATCGACAATGATGACCTGACCATCTTTGACCATATAGTCCACATCTCTTTTGAAAAGCGTATGTGCCCTCAACCCCTGGTTTACGTGATGAAGGATCTCAATGTTTCTGGGGTCATAGAGGTTTTCAACATGGATCAATTTCTCGACATGAGCCACTCCCTCTTCTGTCAAAAAGGCCGCATGACTTTTCTCTTCCAGTTGATAATCTTTTCCCTGTCTCAAAGCGGGGATGATACGATTAATTCTATAGTATTTATCAGTCGATTCTTCCGCAGGCCCGGAGATGATGAGGGGGGTTCTGGCTTCATCAATCAGGATACTATCCACCTCATCGACGATGGCATAGTTCAACTCACGCTGGACATAATCTTCAATGTTAAATTTCATATTGTCCCGGAGGTAGTCAAATCCAAATTCATTATTGGTCCCGTAAGTGATATCACAACGATAGGCTTTCTTTCTTTCCTGGTCGTTCAGCTCGTGAAGGATGACGCCCACGGAAAAACCCAAGAAGCGATAGATCACTCCCATCCATTCACTATCCCTCTTCGCCAGATAGTCATTCACCGTCACGATATGAACACCTTTTCCTTCAAGAGCGTTCAAGTAGGCAGGCAAGGTGGCGACCAAGGTCTTCCCTTCACCGGTTGCCATCTCAGCGATCTTACCTTCATGGAGGACAATTCCCCCGATCAACTGGACGTCATAATGTCTTTCCCCAAGGGTCCGTTTCGCTACCTCCCGGACGACGGCGAAAGCCTCGGGGAGGACCTCTTCTAATAATCCCCCCCGCTCAATCCGTTCTTTAAATTCAATGGTTTTATCTCGAAGTTGATCGTCACTCAGGGAACTGATGCTCGGCTCAAATCGGTTGATTTTCTCGATAAGGGGCTGAATCCTTTTTAATTCCCTCTCATTCTTGCTCCCCACGATCTTCTTGATCAGTGACCCGATCATAAAATTATCTACTCCTCTGGGTTCTTCTATAATGCCTAAAAATTATATAACGGATAGCATAGGGTTTCAATATCTAAAAAAAAGGCCCGACGTTGAACCGCTTCATCGGGCCTTTTCTATTTGATTCAATAGTCTAATCAGTTTAAAATATATCTCATCGGGTTGATCGGAATGCCATTCAGCCTGACCTCGTAATGAAGGTGGGGCCCTGTTGTTTTTCCGGTCATTCCCACTTCAGCAATTTTTTCACCTCGTTTGACTTTTTGACCCACCCGAACCAAAACCTTATTAAGATGGCTATAACGGGTGATCATCCCAAATCCGTGAGAGATCACTAATATCTTTCCATGAGCCCAGTCACTCCCGATATCCGAAATGATCCCATCGGCGGTGGCGATCACAGGGGTCCCTATCCGATTCGAAATATCGATTCCTTCATGCATCTGGGTCAATCCTGTGAAAGGGTTGGCCCGAAAACCAAAACCCGATGTCACCCAACCCATCACTGGCCAAACGGAGGGGGTGTGAACCAACACTTCTTTTTTGGCCTGTAAAAGTTTTTCGAGTTCGGAAAGACTTTCTTCCCTGGACATGGCCTCTGAACGGAGACGCTCGATATCCGTCTTCATCTGTCGCACCAGTCCCTCCTCGTCTTTCTCAGCCTTCAATTTATCTCGAATATCAGAGGGGGATGGCCCTCCCATCCCTATAAAGGAAGCTGGCTCATGCCTTTTTTCCAGATTGGCAATAATACGAATTTTCTTGTCGAAATCCTTTAGTCTGGAAAGTTGACTTTCCAGGTCTTCTATCTTTGATGAGAAAAAATGGATTTTGGACCTCTGTTCTTGAGTTTCATAGCGTAATTGACTCAATTCAAAGGTTTTTTTCCTGACCTGAATATAATCACAAAAGAAGAAAATGGTGGAAAGAATGCCAAAACTTAAGAGATAAAGTCCAATCTTAAAGGTCTTTTTATGTATCCGGAGATGCCGGGTCTTGGAAGTCTTCTGTCCAAAGATAAGCACATTAAAATAATCTTTCTCCAAAATGACCTCCTGGTTTCACCCTTTATCAGTATTACAGAATTCTGAAAACCTTATTTAAATACCAGACTAAAGATTCCCCTGTCAAGTTTTTTTTTGACCCCACTGATCTCAACTCATCCTCTTTTGAAAGGAAAGGAGAAGAAGGTGGTTTTTAATTTCCACTAATTAATAAATCTTTCACCAATAAGCTTGGAGCCCCGACTCCTCCAAAGAATCTGAGGTCTTCCCCTACCCCGATCACCTTTCGGAAGAGTTCGAAAAGGTTTCCTGCTATGGCAACCGATTTTACCGAATGAACCTTTTCTCCTCTCTCGATCCAGGCCCCTGAACAGCCCAGAGAGAAATCTCCTGAGATGGGATCTACAGTGTGGAGACCCATCACCTCCTCCACCACTACTCCCCGGGAAAGGTTTTCAAGCAGTTTCTGAAAAGAAAGATCTCCAGGCTCAATAAAAAAGTTTGAGATTCCGATCCCAGGGGGTGACTTGATGCCATGGCGCCGGCTGTTTCCTGTGGAGGTCACCCGTAACTCGGGAGAGGAGAGATTTTCCCGATTGGCCCAATATCTATCATATAAATAACCCCTGACCTCACCTTGAATCACTAAGGATGTCTGTTGACTCGGCACCCCTTCTCCATCGATGGGGGCGGTTGAAATTCCTCTTGGGTGAAGTCCGTCATCTACAATGGTGAGGAGGGGAGAGAAAAATCTTTCTCCCTGCTTTCCCTTTAAAGGTGACTTCCCTTTTTGGACCTGATCCGCCAAAAAGGAGTGGGCGAGGATTGATAAAAATTCTGAAGCGATTTGATTCCGGATGAGAACAGGATAGATACCCGTAGAAATCCTCTTCCCACCCAAACTCTCCAATGCCTTCCTGCCGGCAGATCGCCCCACTCTCTCCACATCGAGATCATTAAAAAAACGGCTCACATCGAAATCCCATCCCACCTCTGATTCTCCCGATTCCTCAGCAACTGCCGTGACACTGACCGAGGCGAGGGTGTGGTCATATGAAAACTTAATTCCATTCGAATTCATCAGGGTTGTCCTGGAGAGGACTTCCTGATAAGCGGCTTTCCTTACCTTTTTAATCCTCTCTGAATCTACAGACCTGGCCGATTCTTCCAAACATTTTGCCTTTTCGATCTTCGTCTTCTCTGAAATCTTTTCCAATGACCCATCAAAAATAGGGAGACTCGGGGGGTCTTCTTTAAGAAAGGGTGATAAATCGAAGCAAGGATCTGCAGAGGCCGCCTTGGCCCCCTGTATAGCCCCCTCTATCATCCGATCCAATTCATTTGAAAAATTCTGTCTGACAGAATGCAAAGGGTTCGAAAAGGTCATGTAAGAAAAACCCATTCGTTGATGATTTAAAATGCGAAAGGCCATTCCCAGGTACCGGGAGGTTTGCAGGGTTTCAATATGTCTATCCTTCGACTCAATGTCGAAATGGGAAGATTGATTGAAATAAATTTCATATCCATCAATAGACTTCTTCTGGAGAATGGTAAGAGCCCGGTCGATTATTTCATCCATAAAAATGTCCGTCGTCCGCCGCTTGTTAATTCCGTGATTCTTAACTCTAAATTCTTAACTTTAAACGTAATACCTCACTGAAGCGTGGGTGAAATCCCCTGCCTACCGGCAGGCCGGAGTGATCGGCCCGGAATGCCTTCGAAAATCTTATAAAGCGGACGATCTGGAATGATGTTTGGCAGAGTTAACCTCCCCAACCACAGCACAGCCCTTTAGTTTTTCAGGGCATTCTTGTCGTCAAGGGACAAACTGAGGTTTCCGCTATAAGGTTTTCTCCAACCTCCCTGCCCGATTCCGGTAAGTTTCCACGGGGGAGCGAGGCATTACTTTTAAACTCTTCGTTAAACACTTCTTTTTACCATCGAATGAGGCTACTCGCCCAGGTGAGACCTCCACCGAATGCTGTGAGGATGATCAAATCCCCCTTTTGGATCGATCCATTACGGACGGCTTCATCCAAGGCAATGGGGATGGTTGCCGAAGAGATGTTTCCGTACTTCTCAATAGTGAGATAGACTTTTTCAACAGGGACATCCAGCCGCTTGGCCACCTGCTGAAGCATGCGCAGATTGGCCTGATGAGGAATGATCCACTTTACATCGGAGATTCCGATGCCGTTAAAGGCAGCCGCTTCTTCAGCAGCCTCCGCGAATCGTTTCACGGCCACCCGGACGGATTCATTGGCTTTAATCATCTTCAGGGTATGAAGTTTCTTGTCAACACTTTCGTAGGAAATCGGGGTGGTCTTTGAACCGCCTCCTGGGAGAAGCAAATTTTCACCGTTTGCTCCATCCGTATGGATATGGATGGAAAGGACTTCACTCATCTCCTTTCCTTTTTCTTGTAACGGTTCGTTCTTCGAAGAAGAATGAAATGCACGAAGGACCATCGCGCCTGCCCCGTCCCCCCAAAGGATGCAACTTTCTCGATCTGTCCAATCAATGGTACGGCTCATAATTTCTACAGACGCGACCAGAGCCGTTCCGTAAGTGCCTGCTTTGAGGTATTGCTCGGCAACAGAGAGACCGAATACAAACCCGCTGCATGCTGCGGTCACATCAAAAGAGACCGCCTTCCGAGCGCCCAACTTTGCCTCCAACCAGTTGGCCCCAGAAGGACAGGCGGTATCCGGCGTCATCGTGGTCATGATGATAAGATCTATCTCGTCGACCGAAATTCCTGCCATTTCCATGGCCTGCAAGGAAGCCTCTTTGGCAAGGTCTGAAGCGTTGACATCCGGCGCCGCAATTCTTCTTTCCCTAATCCCAGTCCTTTTGTAAATCCACTCGTCATTGGTGTTTAAAATCTTTTCGAGATCAAAATTGGTAAGGGCCCTCTCCGGAAGAAACGAGCCTGTCCCCAATATACCGATCCTCTTGCTCTCCATCAGCAAACTCCTTCTGAATCAATTTAGAATGGTCATCTCTTTGATGAGACCAACGAATATGAAAAGGGAGGTAAAAAATCCTGAGATCTGAAGTCCTTCTGTCGCTTTGATACCAAAACAGACCTTTGAGAAAGGAGACCGTCTTCCTTCCCTCTCCTCTCTTGACCCCGATCAGGTGGGCAACCTCCCAGAAATCCAATCCTTCTCTCTCAATTCTTTTATAAAAACCCCAAAGGAAATCGGTTTCTTTCCCTTTCTGGGGATCTCTCTCCCAGCGGAAGATACGAAACAGTGGGAAGAGATTCCTTTCGAACCCATCGTCTTTAAATGGAAAAAGATAGAGAAAGGAGAATGTGGTGTGACCTGTGGATTCCCTTTCATAATCGAAAAAAGGCCAAATTCGAATGGTACTCTCCTTTTCAACGCCTTGGCGATCTTCTCCTGATCGGATTCGAATAAGAAGGAGGAGGCGATGGGTCGTCTCCTCGGTCTCTCTCATCTGGTCCTCCTCCCATTGATAGAGAGGGTAGAGGATAAAGATCCTTTTCAAATCCCCTTCCTTCTCTTTATACCCATAGAAAGGAAAGAATCTTATCCCGTAAAGTTTTTCTCCCTTCAAGGATTGAAAAAAAGGCCAGGGGAGGTCCAGTTGTTCAAAACCCGTTAGTCGATCTCTGGCATAGGAGAAGAAAGGCCAGAGAAAAGTTTTGCTCTCGAAATGTTCTGATTCTTTTGAAAGATAGAAAGGAAAGATCATCCTTTCTTCGACGGGGTCATTCGTATCCATCCCAGTCGTCTGCTTTAAGAAGACAGGCCATAAGAAGAATTCCGATTTTGAGATTCCGAATGTTTCACGACGACCGTAAATAGGCCAAAAGCGAAAACCCTTCTTTTTCTCGCCATCGATGAAGGAGAAAAAAGGCCAAAACAGATTGCTGGTATGAACGCCTTCGGACGTTGATCGACTGTAGAGTGGCCAGAGATAGAAACGGATTTCTTCCTTCCCGTAACGGTTTAAAAGAAAACCATAGAGGGGAAAAACCCCAAAATAGTCTTTTCCCTCCTCTGTCTCTCCGATAAAGAAGGGGAAAAATTGAAAATCCCATTTCTTCTTCCCATCGAAGTTCTCCTCTCTGAAAAGGGAAATGAGGGCAAAATAACCCTTTTTATCACCCTCTTTGACCTGATATTTTCCTAAAGGGTAAACAACCTCCAATTTTGAAAGGGATTCTTTCTCATCTCCCGTCCAGTACAGAAGGGGCCGAATTCCCCATTGCCTTCGGTGGGGATCCTTTTTCCATGTCAAGAAGGGACCCAACCCTTCGATCTCCTTTGTCCCTTCCACTGGATCGGAAAAATATTGAAAGAATGGCCAAAAATTGAGGGAAAACGGTCTTTCTTCCGCCACGGAAAGGAAGGGTTTGGAACAGAAGAGCGCAAAAATAGTCAATAAAAAAAATATCTTTCGGATGGCCATGCGTCATTTAAAATGAAAAATTAAAAGAAAAGCCCGATGATCGTTCCCAGCACGGTGATGGGCGTCTGCTCTTGAATCCCTTCAGCGGCTTTTTGAACCTTTTTCATCGTCTTTTCCGTTTCCTTTATCAGGGAATCATCATTGATTAACTTCCCAAGGGTTCCCTCCCCTTTCTCCACCTTCTCTGCAATCTGGTTCACTGATTGGATTGCCTTATTCGCTGACTCCATCGTCTCCTTGGCAGACTTTACCGTCTCCCCAATCTCTTGATAAAGGGTTTCATCATAGATCAGCTTTCCCAATGTCCCTTCCCCTCGTTCGATCTTCTCAGAGGCATTCTTCAATGACTCGGCAGTCCCTTTCACCTTCTCCACGGCCTCTTTGGCCGTCTCAATGGTCTTCTTCGCATCCTGATAGATCGCTTCATCGTTAATCAATTTTCCTAAAGTCCCTTCCCCTTTTTTCACCTTTTCCCCAATATCTTCGATGCTTGAGAAGGCGCCTTTGGCCTTCTGGATCGTCTCCTTTGAATCGTTGGCCAGACTGGTCAACTGGCCTGAAAAATTATCCAGGTTGGTGACGATCCTCTCCACCTTTTTAGGGTCTATGGTTTTTAATAAATCACCCACAGGCTTAATCATTTCCTTGATGTCCTCTCCCGCATCACTCACCTTCGAAAGAAATTGTTCCACATCCATCGGAGACGAACCCTGTTCAATCACCCCCCCTGATTCTACCTTTGGATTTGCTGGGGTCCCGGGGGTGATCTCAACGTACTTTTCTCCTAAAAAACCCTCCGATTTCAAATAAGCCTTTGCATCCTTATAAAGGATGACATCGGGTGGAATGCGGAACGTCACCTTTGCCTTTCCACTTTCCAGAATGACTTTTTCAACATCTCCTACACGGATCCCAGCGACCCTGACCTGTGCTTTGGGTGATAAACCAGCAGCCGAGTCGAAGTAGATGTTTAGGGGGTATCCTGGTTTTCCCCAAACCTGAAATTTTCCAATTTTCAATGTCATTAATATTAGAAGGAAGATTCCGACTACGACAAAAACGCCCACCCACGCCTCCGTGTTTTTTTTCTTCATCCTAAAACACCTCCTCCGTCATTTTTGTTCCCACTCTGCGTTACTTCCCCTCGTGCCGAGTTTGCCGAGAAGTCCTCATCAGAAGGGATGGATCGACCACTTTGATGGGGCCCTCTGACCTCCCTTCAACAAATTGCTGAACAATCGAATTGGAAGAATTTCCAATTTCTTCGGGGGTTCCGACTTCAATGATTTTCCCTTGGTAGAGCATGGCAATCCGATCGCCGATTTTATAAGCGCTCTTCATATCGTGCGTGATGGCGATGGAGGTGACATTTAGTTTTTCCCTCATCTCAACGATCAAATCATTGATGGCATCCGCCATGATG
>Ga0209164_1001700_pt1 | contig 26634 bp, 23 predicted proteins | sample MTBNYHSulfiMetaG_FD_187458 | JGI IMG/M metagenome (GOLD analysis project Ga0209164, IMG submission 187458) | Enrichment culture microbial communities from rom New York Harbor, USA that are MTBE-degrading - MTBE-NYH (New York Harbor Sulfidogenic)... | ecosystem: Environmental > Aquatic > Marine >... | reverse complement strand
AGGAGCATCAACGCCAAACCAAGGGATCAAAATGGAATATCCAACAGGACATACGCAATGTCCAGGGATCAAAGAGGATTCGTTCTTGACGAGCGCCTGGTAGATTTTGCGGTGCGCATGATCCGTAGGGAAGATCCACTTCAAAAGCCAGCCCCTATGGGGGGTGAACCGAGAAAAGAGCCCACGAGGAAGAGCATGGGTTTCACAATCGGCGCCGGAAACTCAAAACCGGCTTCCCCCCCTTCCGCCCCTGCGCTGCCATGATGTACTGTATTTTCTTGACAAAAGAATGGATTTAAATAAATGTTCAATCATCTGACCGTTCAGTTGGGAGAGACCTTGGAATCGCCGAAATGAGGGGGATCCCCCCGCGCCTGTTTGGCATCGCACGGTCTCCCGACCCACCCCAAATTCTCGGGTGAAAGCGAAGATGGCCTTTCCACAGGAGAACAAGAACGGGGAGGATCGATTCTGGGATCGATCCATCGAGACCCTCCCCAGAGAGAAGCTGCGAATCCTTCAGGAGGAAAGACTCCAGGCGCAATTGGGGTGGGTGTATGAGCATTCCCCGTTTTACAGGGAGAAGTTCGACCGGGAGGGGTTTCGTCCCGGCGATTTCAAATCCATGGAGAACATCCGACGGATTCCCCTGACCCATAAGGATGAAGTCAGGCAGGCCGTATCGCGCGCCGGTAATGCGCTTCCCCACCTCTGTCTGCCGATCGCGCAAATCGCCGGATTCGGCTGCTCAAGGGGGACCACAGGAACGTCCACCTTTGCCGCCTTTTCCAAGGAAGACATCGATCGACGGGTGGAGTGTTACACGAGGTCTCTTTTCCAGTTGGGGCTCTCCCGGGGCCACCTCTTTCATGCCATGATGGGAATTCAGAGCATCACTCATTTTATCCTGAGAGAGGCCTCCACGAGACTCCACGCCAACTATGTGAACGATGGGGTAGATAACGCGGGAAATTCTGTTCAGATCGGGAAATGGCTCAGGCCCACGATCCTTCTTACCGGGGTTCGAACCCTTTTCGAGATGGAGAAGGTGCTGGAGGCGGACAAGGCCCTGCCCAAAGAGGTCTTCTCTTATGAAAAGGCGGTGCTTTATGGAGATGTGGTGGGCAGCCACCTCATCGATCATGTGAGGCGAAAATGGGGGATCGACCAGGTTTTTTCCCTGAGCGGCTCGGCCGCGGACTTGCTATGGTACAACTTCGATTGCCCTGCCCATCTTGGAAACCACTGTCTTAATGAGGATATGTTCCTCGTGGAGGTGATCCACCCTGGCAGCGGCAGCCCTGTGGCCGAAGGGCAAAAGGGGCAACTGGTGGTCACCGATCTTTGCAGCAACGGTGCTCCACACATTCGTTGGAACCTGGAGGATGTGGTCATCCCCTTCTATGAACCTTGTCCGTGCGGAAGAACCCACATGAGGCTGAAATATCTGGGCCGTGCCTTGTACGAGGTGACGGTCAGGGGGAAGGCGATCTTTCCTGTGGAGGTGGAACATCTCCTCTGGAAGCTCCCTGAGGTGGAAGGTGCGGAGTTCAGAATCGTAAAGTTTACCGAAAACATGGATCGGCTGAAATTGCAGATAGAATTTGCGGGGGGAGAAGAACGAGAACTGAAGCGAAGGATCCGTCGTCAACTGGAGGAATCCCTGGAAATGGAGGTGGAGGTTGAATTCCTCGGGCCGGGCCGACTTCCGGTGATGGATGTGAAGACGCCGCGGGTCCTGGATCTCACAAGAGCCTGAACCGACTCAGCATGGGGATCGTCCGATGGAAAGCCACTTCGCGGTCCGGAAGGCCGGCGCCGGGGGCAGTGCCTGTGAATCCCGTCTTTACGCCTCACGAAGTGGAGGATGTTTTCTCCGATGCCGGGGTGAAGATGATCGTGGCTGTTCTAATACAGGACCCTCGTAGGGAAGCGGTCAGGCAGAGGTTGCCGAGGAAGTTTTGAGAGAAAAAGAGGGTAGGGGTTGGAAAGGTAGACGAAAGCATGAACGAGAATGCGGCGAAGATCAAGGATGCGTACCGGGAGAAGGCACATACGGTGCACACATTTTCAGGGATTCCGGTAAAGGGGATTTACACGCCCCGGGACATCAAAGATATGGATTATGATCGTGACCTGGGCGATGCAGGCGAGTATCCCTTCACCCGAGGGATCTATCCCGACATGTTTAGAGGTCGATACTGGACGAGGAGAGAGGTCTGTGGCTTCGGCACGCCGGCAGACACAAACGAGAGGCTTTTAAAGCAGATCGAAGAAGGAGTGAGCGGTCTCAACGTGATCGTGGACATGCCGACTCGGTTTGGGCTGGACGTGGAGCATCCTCTGGCCGAAGGTGAAGTTGGGGCGGCGGGAGTTCCCATGACTTCCCTGAAGGATATGGAGGTCCTGACCCGGGGCATCCCCATCCCGGAGGTGAGTTTTTCCCTCATCTCCTCTTCCTGTGTGGCTCCCATTGTCCTTTCTCAATATATCGTTGTGGCGAAAAGGGCCGGTGCGGACATCTCAAGGATTCGGGGGACGATCCAGAACGACACCCTTCAAACCCGGTACTGTGGCATGGGAGAGGCGACTCCGCCCGATTTGGCGCTCAAGGTATCGGCGGATGTGATCGAGTTCTGCACCAGGCATATGCCCCTGTGGAATCCCATCAACGTGAACATGTACGATCTGCGTGAGACAGGGATTTCAGCGCCCCAGGAACTGGCTTTCGGCTTTGCCAACGCCATTGCGTACATCGAAGAGGTCCTCGAGCGCGGGCTGGACATCGATGAATTCGGCCCTCGCTTTGCCTTCTATTGCTCCGCCCATATGGATTTCTTTGAGGAAATTGCCAAGCTCCGGGCGGCCAGAAGGATGTGGGCAAAAATCATGAGGGAGCGCTTCCGGGCGAAGAATCCCAAGGCCTGGAAGTTTCGTTTTGGTGTTCATACGGCCGGCTGCTCGCTGGTGGCCCAGCAGCCCTTAAACAACATTGTTCGAGTCTCCTTCCAGGCCCTGGCTGCGGTGCTGGCGGGTGTACAATCACTTCACTGTTGCTCCTACGACGAACCCGTTGCCCTGCCACACGAAAGCACCCAGAAGATAGCGCTCAGGACACAGCAGATCATCGCCTATGAGACGGGGGCGGCAAACACGGCGGATCCACTGGCCGGTTCCTACTATGTGGAGACACTCACGAACGCCATTGAGGAGGGGGCATCCAAGATCCTGAGGGAAATAGACGAGATGGGCGGCGCCCTGGTGGCCATGCAAAAGAAGTGGATGGATCGTGAAATCGAGAAAGAAGCGCTGAGGTATCAGGAAGCCATCGAAAAGCGGGAGCGTATAGTGGTGGGGGTCAATGAGTTTGTAGAGCCTCTCGCAGGGGAAGCTTCGGATCTTCGGCACAAATATTCTTTTGACGCTGAAAGGGCACACATCGAAAACGTGAGGAAACTGCGAAAAGAGCGGGATCTTCGAGCAGTGCGGAAAAGCGTAGAAAACCTTAAAAGGGAAGCGGGGAAGGGGAGAAAACACAATTTGATCCCTTCCATCATCGAGGCTGTGACGGCTTACGCAACCACGGACGAGATTATCGGGACGATTCGGCAATGTTTTGGACATCGCTACGATCCATTCGACAAGCAAGAATCTCCCTTTTAGCCTGATCCGCGAACCGAGGGTGCTGCAGATGCAAGGAAACGGGCTTTTCGCAAGGACACTCCGCCACCCAAATGCTCGAACCTTCTAGCCGCAGTGCGCAATGCCCGGGAACGAAGTGCCAAAGCTGGCCGCTACAGGAGGGTATCGGAGGGACAGGATCGTTCATGGACGTGGAGAGAAAGATCCGGGTGCTTATGACAAAGGCGGGTCTCGATGGACACGATCGGGGCCTCAAGGTGATCTCGGTGATGCTCAGGAATGAAGGTTTTGAGGTGATCAACCTCGGCTGCTACCAGACCGCTGAGACCATTGTTTCCGCTGCGATTCAGGAAGATGTGGATGTGGTTGGCCTGAGTGTGCTGGGGGACGAATACCATCTCTATGTGCCCAGGATCATCAAGCTTTTAAAAGAGAAGAGGCTCCGCAACACCCTTTTCATTGTGGGAGGGGTGATTCCCGTTGAGGAGATCCCGAAGCTCAAAAGCTTCGGGGTGGACGAGGTATTCCCCTCAGGGACCCTCCTCAGCTCCATCAGCCATCGAATCAGAGAGCTCGTCCGGGAGCGGAGGGGCTAGAAGTTGGAAACGGCTCTCACCAAGTTGCTCGGGATTCGGTATCCGATTATCCAGGGGGCCCTGGGCGGCTCCAGCAGGCCGGTGAGCGATGCCACTCTTGTGGCCGCCGTCTCCGGTGCAGGAGGCCTTGGGGTGCTCTGCAGGTGGAACCAATCCCACAGCAAGATCCTCAAGGAAATCGACAGGGTGAGGACCCTTACAGATCAGCCGTTCGCCGTAAACGTTGCTGCGACCCATTCCACCTATGACTTCTCCAAGAAGGCGAAGCTCTTGGCCGATGCCGGGGTGAGGATCGTGTTCCCTTTTTCCCCAAGCACACTTTTTTGTTGACAATTGGGGAAGGCCCCCCTAGTTTGGTTCGCATCATCTGTAACAATCCTGTCTATGACGGCGTAGGAAATACGCTCTGCCGATAAAAGCGTGGTTACCACGTGATAAACGTTTCCTGATCATCCTGATGGGTTGTCATCCATCTTTATGAGGGCATTCGCTCGGGCATTGGCAAAAGAAGCAAGGATTCATGCTGTTGACCGGTTGCTCTTAGTTGCTACCCATTTTCCTGTTTTTCTCAACATAAGCCCTGTCCTTGTTGGAAAATGAGGCGTTTAGTCTTTCAGCATTTCCGATCAAACGGAGATGGAGGCGCGGCTGAAGAGTGATTCTCTTCAGTCCTGGTTGTCAATCCACGGAAAAAAAGGAGGTCAGGAGCATGAAAAACAAGAGCGCTTTATTCATCATTTCCCTGGTGGCCCTCTTTCTGATGCTCGGGTTCGGGCAAGGAGAGAAAGCATGGTCGGCAGAGCCCATTGTCATCAAATTTGCCGATCCTTCCAAAGCGGACACGCCGCGTACCCGCGCTGCCGAAGAGACCATGAAGGAGATTGAGAGAAGGACCGGGGGGCGTGTCAAGCACGAGTTTTACTGGTCCCAGTCCCTGCTCAAATCAGGGGACATTCTCATGGGCATCAAGAGGGGAACCTGTGACACCGGGGATGCCACCGCGGTCATCTATCATACATCACGCTACCCCGTCTGGCAGTTTATTCAGCTTCTCTTCATTGGAGGTGACGATCAGTACGGGGTGACCAAGGCGTGCAACGAGCTTTACGATACGAACCCCGTCCTGAAAAAGGAATTTGATGACCAGGGGGTCCAGTTGCTGAGCACCACGGCGATCACTCCCAGCATCATCATGTGCAAGACACCCCTGCGCAAACAGGCTGACTTCCAAGGGGTGAGAATCAGGTCCGTGGGGACCATCGCCAAGTTTGTGGCCGCCATGGGGGGGAGCCCGAACCCCATAAAGTTCTACGAGATTCCGGAAGCCCTGGCAAGAGGGGTCATCGACGGGACCCAGTCTTACGTCTATGCCAGCCACGCCTACAAGCACTACGAGTATTGCAAGTTTCTGCTTTTGACAGGGGTCAACCACATTTTCGTGGACTACTGGATCAATCCGGATACGTTGAAGAAGATGCCGCCGGACGTCCAGAAGATCTATCTGGATACTTGGCGAGACTTTTACCTGGAGCACTGTGTGAAATATCACGACGAGGAACGGGCACAGCAGCTCAAAGATTTCAAGGAAGCTGGCGTGGAGAGTTACCGGCTCACACCGGAGCAACTTGTGAGATGGAAGAAGGTAGCGGAACCCATCAATGAGGAGTACTTCAAAGCGATGGAGAAGAGGGGAATCGATGGGAAAAAGATCGTTTCCCAGTACCAGGCACTCTACGACAAATATGAAAGGAAGTAATGAAGCCCATTAAAGCGATTTTCAAACTTCGGTCGTGGGAGGGGTGTTTCTATCACATCATTGCCCCGATCCTCCTGGTGGGGATGATGTTCCTGGTCGTCTGTGACGTGGGGGGGCGTTATCTTTTCAACAGACCCGTCCATGGGGCGCTGGAAATCACCGAGTTCATCATGGTTGGGCTCGTTTTCCTCACCCTGGCGCACACTCAGGCGATCAAGGGCCATATCCAGGTGGAACTGCTCATCGGGTTGATGTCCCGCAGGAAAAAGCTCGTTCTGGATCTCGTTACCTATGTTTTGGGAACGGTGATTTTTGCCCTGATCACCTGGCAGGGCTGGGTATCGTTCATGGACTCCTGGGGAATAAGAGAAAAAACCGATGGGCTGATTCCTTTTCCCGTTTACCCTGCCAAATTCGTGGTCCCGCTTGGTTGCTTCCTCTTGACCCTGCGCTTCATCGCGGACATCATGAATGTGCTCAAGGCGCTCAAAAGAAAGGACGTCTCATGATCCATCTCGATCCAATGCTTGTAGGCGTTCTGGGGTTTGTGGTTTTCCTCGTGCTGCTGGTTATCGGCATGCCCATCGGGATCGGGATGGCCACGGTGGGTTTCCTGGGGATTCTGACCCTGAGGGGATGGGATACCGCCCTCAATACGTTTTTTATGCTCCCTTACAGTGCCACGGCAAGCTGGCTTCTTTCGGTGATTCCCATGTTCATTCTGATGGGAAGCATCGCCTTTTTCGCGGGATTTACCCGCGACGCCTATAACTGCGCGTACCGGTGGGTGGGGAACTACCCGGGGGGCATATCCGTGGCCACGCTGATGGGTGCTGCCGCTTTCGGAGCCTGCAGCGGCTCCAGCATCGCCGCCACAGCCGCACTGGGAAGGCTCGCCTTGCCGGAGATGGAGAGATTCGGCTACGATCGCAGGTTGGCTGCAGGCGTTGTAGCCATGGGAGGAACCCTATCCGCCTTGATCCCGCCGAGCATTCTGCTTGTGATCTACGGGGTCATTACCGAGGAAAGCATCGGCAAGCTGCTCATCGCGGGAATCATCCCCGGAGTGGTGTCCATGGCCCTTTTCGCTCTCCTCGTAGTGGTCTGGGCTAAAATCAGGCCCCAGGATGCACCGCGGGGGGAAGCCTTTACCTGGGGGGAGAGGATCAGGAGCCTTAAGGATATTATCGGGATCTTTATTCTCTTTGTCTGTGTCACCGGTGGGATCTATACCGGGATGTTCACCCCGACGGAAGCCGGGGCCGTAGGGGCTTTCATCATCCTCGTCATGGCCGTCGTCATGCGGAGAATCAACTGGGGAAGCTTCAGGGAGGTGGTCACAGAGACCCTGAGGGTTGTCTCTTCCATCTTTCTGATCGTCCTGGGCGCCTATATCTTCATCCAGTTTCTGGCCCTTTCCCGGCTTCCCGTTGATTTTGCCAACTGGGTTGTGGATCTCCAAGTGAACAGGCTCGTGATCATTTGCGGCACCGTGGTTGTGTATTTAATCATGGGTTGTTTCCTGGATGCCCTCGGCCTGATCTTGCTGACGGTCCCGTTCATCTCCCCCGCGATCTTTGCCTTGGGCTTTCATCCCATATGGTTTGGTGTTCTGGTGGTAAAGCTGGTTGAAATCGGGCTTCTCACCCCGCCGGTTGGTATCCAGGCCTATGTGTTGAAAGGGGTTGCGCCTGACCTGTCTCTCAAGGAGATTTTCTCCGGTTTCATCCCTTTCTTTGCCGTGGATATCCTGCTGATGATCGGGCTGCTCATCGCTTTTCCAGAAATTGTGATGTACTTGCCAGGCCTCATGCGTTGAAAGAGAAAGAGGCTCTCTTGATGGAAGGCGGAGGCGGGAGACGGGGTGAGCGGTGAATGGACAAAAGGGATCTCTCAATGATGGACATGGGCGCTTTACCGGACAATGAATCTCTTCTTTCAGGGTATCGGGTACTCGATCTCACGGATGAAAAGGGCCTTCTTTGCGGACGGACACTGGGAGACTGGGGGGCGGACGTGATCAAAGTGGAAGCGCCGGGAGGGGACGCCGCTCGAAATATCGGGCCTTTTATCGATGATGTGGCCCATCCGGAACGGAGCCTGTTCTGGCTTTCCACCAATATGAACAAACGCAGTATTACCCTGAACATAGAGTCCGAAGACGGCAGAGAGATTTTCAGGCGACTGGTGAAATCATCGGATTTGATCGTTGAATCTTTTGATCCCGGCCATATGGACGGTCTCCAACTGGGTTACCGTGATTTGGAGAAATTGAACTCCAGGATCATCATGACTTCCATCACGCCTTTCGGTCAGACAGGCCCATACAACCGATTCAAAGCTTCGGACATGGTGCTCTGGGCTCTGGGGGGCATGATGTATCTCAATGGGGACGAGGATCGCCCTCCTGTGCAGCTAAGTTTGCCTCAGGCTTATTTTCAGGGGGGACTTCATGGGGCCATGGGCTCCATGATGGCCCTATATCACCGGGAAATGACGGGTGAAGGTCAGCACGTGGACGTTTCCATCCAGGAAGCCGTTGACTTTACGGTGCTGATGGCTGATGAGACTTACGACATTCTGGGGCAGAACCTCGTTCGGAGCGGCGGCTTCTACGCTTCGGTAAGACCGGAGCCCATGGGAACATTGAAGGAGCGCGTCATATGGGAATGCAGGGATGGGTACGTGAGCGCTTTCTTTCGCGGCGGAGCGCTGGGGGTCAGGGCTTCCGCAAAGGCGTTAACGTCATGGATGCGGGAGGAGGGCATGGCAGGGGAGCTGGCAGACTACAACTGGGATGCCTACGATTTTGCCACCATGACGCAGGGAGAAAGGCGGCGTTTGGAGCAGGTTGCAGCAGATTTCTTCCTGACCAAGACCAAGAAGGAACTCTGCGAGAGAGCGGCCAGAGACGGTATCATTCTGGCCCCTGTGACCACGGTGAAGGATTTGGCGGAGAGTGAACAGCTGAGAGCGCGTCAATACTGGATCGAGGTGAATCATCCAGAGCTGGGATTGACCATCCCCTATCCGGGTGCTCCGATCAAACCCTCCGCCCTTCCCTGGCGTGTCTATCGACGTGCACCGCTCCCGGGCGAACACAACGATGAAATTTACGTGGAGGAGCTTGGGTTAAGCAGGGAAGCGCTCTGTGCGCTCAGGGCAAGGAGGGTCATTTAGGAGCCGGCAATGGGCGTCAAACAGGTCATGGAAGGAGTCAAGGTCGCCGATTTTTCCTGGGTAGGAGTGGGCCCAACCGTCACCAGGGCCCTTGCCGAGCATGGAGCTACGGTCATCCGTGTAGAGTCCCACAGAAACCCGGACTCCCTCCGAATGGCTTTTCCCTTCAAGGATGGTGTTCCGGGGATCAATCGCAGTGGTTTCGGTGCGATGTTCCACACCAATAAGTACGGTATGAGTCTGGATCTCACGAAACCAAGAGGAAGAGAAGTGGCATTGAGGCTGATCCAGTGGGCGGATGTGGTCGCGGAAAGCTATACGCCGGGCACCATGGCCAAGTTTGGCCTGGACTATGCGAGCGTGCGCAGGATCAAACCCGAGATTATCTATTACAGCACCACCCAGCAAGGCCAGACGGGTCCCCATGCCATGGTGCCCGGCTACGGCACCCAGGGGGCGGCAGCGGCCGGGTTTTGCCAAATTACAGGCTGGGGGGACCGGCCCCCGGTGTCGGTTTTTGCCGCCTATACGGACGCGGTGTCACCCTGGTATCTGGTGGTGGTCTTGATCGGAGCGCTCATGCGCCTCCGAAAGACAGGCAAGGGAATGTACATTGATCAATCCCAGTGCGAGTCTGCCATTCACTTCCTGGAGCCTGCCGTTCTTGATTACATTGTGAATGGGCGAATTGCGGGTCGAATGGGGAATCGCCATCCGGCCGCTGTCCCGCACAACGCCTATCCCTGCAGGGGAAAGGATCGCTGGGTGGCCATCGCTGTTCAAACGGATACCGAGTGGCGGGGTCTGTGCAAGGCCATTGGCCGTCCGGAATTGGCGGAGGATCTTAGATTTCATACCTTCATGGCACGAAAAGAGAATGAGGAAGCGCTGGATCATCTGATCGGAAAATGGACTTCCGGTTATCTTGCCGAGGAAGTGATGTTGCTGATGCAGGGAGCAGGGGTTCCCTCTGGAGTCGTTTCCGCGTGCCAGGACCTTTTCGAAGACCCGCAGCTCAGGCACAGAAACCACTTCGTCAGGCTGAACCACAAAGAAATCGGCCCCATGGCGTACAGGGCTCCCGCCTATAAGCTCTCCAGGACGCCGTCCCGATTGCTCAGACCGGGGCCCTGCCTTGGGCAGCATAACGAGTGGATATACAAGGAAATTCTGGGCTATTCGGACGATGAAATAGGCGATATGCTCTCCGAAGGCGTCATCACCACCGACTATGATGCTCCTGCCCTGCTAAGGCCTGAGGCGCCGCAAAAAAGGGAATGAAGCGCAAATGGAGGGATAGGATCACTCGTAGTATTTGAATTGATCCCAGAATTGCTTGTCCTTCTTTTGCCAGTCAGGCCCGAACCGGGCGGCGTAATAGTCGCTGAGTCTTTCAAGCCACCGCCACCAGAAGCTCTTCCCTTTCTCTTTCGCTTCCAGGATGTCGTTCAGGAACACAGCGATGTTGTTGATTTGGTCTTTGGGCACATAGGATGCCGCCCCTTCCTTGAAAGATTTAACGGTGTGCTCCGGGCTGAGGGCATGGGCGGTCAACATGACTGCGATCACCTGTTTTTCATTGCAGATTTCCAGGAGCTTGTAACCGTTTACCCCCATGATGTCCAGGATAGCCATGTCGAAATTTTCCTCGGTGAGGAGTTCCTTGCCTTTTTCATACGTGGTGGCTTTGGTCACCCGGCACATGGGAAGGAGCTCTTCCAGTGCATCCAGCACATCGGGTTCATCATCCACGATGAGGATCTTTTTCCCTTCAATCAGGCCATTTTCTGCCACGATACAGTCTCCCTCCTTAAATTTGGGTCTTTCGGCAGGCGGATCATACCTCTATCCTTGATAAGTCGACACCGATAAGGAAGAAAATAAGGAGAAACCGCCAGAGCTAAAAATAGCCTCTTTTTTAAAGGAATCAAGAAAAAACTGAAGGGCATGAAGGATAGAAGGATGAAGAGATCGTTGTTTTTTGGTTGACAATCGGGTATAAAAAAGCCCTTACAACATTGTGGGAGAATGCCGCCCTCGGCCGGGTGCCAACAGAAAACCTGTTGGGTGAAGAAGGAAAGGGCCTTTCCCGAACCCTGGACGCATTGACCTATGGTCGCCTGTCCCTCGGCTCCAACGCCCCGGGGTTGAGCCGGGCTTGCGTGGAGGAGTCCCTGAGGTATGCGAGGGAGAGAGTGCAGTTTGGCCGCCCAATTTCCAAAGAAATTCAAAAGCGTGTTGTGGCTAAGGAGTTGGGATGCTAACGATAAGTGGCACTGCGGAACAGAGCCGATCTGCCTGAAGCATGACGCCTCGAGTTTATCTTGGGGGGCTACAGCACAAGGAGATTTGAGATGAGTTACCAAATGATCCTCTATGAGAAGGAAGAGGGGGTCGCCGTCATCACGTTGAACAGACCGGAAAAGCTCAACGCCGTCAACGTCAAGATGCGCGACGAATTGCTCCAAGCCTTGAACGATGCAGCAAAGGATGGCGAGGTGAGGGTTGTGATTGTCACCGGAGGAACCGAGGTTTTCTGTGCGGGGGCGGATCTCAAGGACCCGCCCACCCCGAAAAGTCTCTGGGACAAACTCTCACCCAAGAGAACCTATGGCTACTACCATCTCATCGAAGATATGGGAAAACCCGTCATCGCTGCAATCGCTGGTTATTGCATGGGAGGAGGGCTGGAGTTGGCCTGCACCTGCGACATCCGTATCGCGGCGGAAAACGCCATGCTGGGCGATGCCCACTCCAGAATCGGTGTCATCGGTGGTGGGGGTTCAACCCAGCGGCTTCCACGCCTGATCGGCATCGCAAAGGCAAAAGAACTCATCTTCAGCGGGGAGCCCGTTGACGCGAGGGAGGCGGAAAGGATCGGGCTAGTGAACAAGGTGGTTCCAACGGAATCCCTCTTGGCGGAAGCAAGAAAGCTTGCCGATTTGTACAAACAAAGGCCCCCCGTGGTGCTGAAGCTTGTGAAAGCGGCGATCAACGACGGGATGCAAATGAGCATGGCACAGGGGCTGGATTACGAGGCGAAGTGCGCCACCCTGGTCAGCTTTACCGAGGATTTTGAAGAGGGAAGAAAGGCTTTTCTGGAAAAACGAAAGCCGGTCTTCAAAGGACAATAGCTGCAATGTTGTTCACGAACAATTCGGGCATTGGACCCTGAAGCGCGTGCTCACGGCTCGCTCAGCTTGGAAAGGAGGTAGGAAGTTAAAGAGGTTGCACGGATCCAGAGAGAAAGCGCATTTTTTTAATGCGGTTCGTAGTGGAATGTCCAATGGAGAAGGAGAATCGTCTATGAAAGTAGGAATCGTTGCCGCGGCTCAAAGCCGCTACGGAGAGCGTCCCGAATGGAGGCCTCACGAAATGACCTACCTCGTGGTGGAGGAGGCATTGAAAAAGGTGGGTCTTCCTTTCCGGGAAGGCTATGAGGACATTGTCACCTGCAGCTCGGATCACTGGGAGGGGATGACGCTGACGGACATCAGACATGGAGAGATGGCCGGAGCACACCTGGGGCCCACCGAGGAAAAAGTGGGCGATGATGGAGCCAATGGGGTCTTGCTGGGATCGGTCAAAATCATGTCGGGACATGCTGACGTGGTGGTGGTCACAGCGGCCTGCAAGGAGAAGGAGGTGAAAGACCCCTCGGTGATCGAAAACTTCGCATTTGATGTGCCGTACCAGCAGCTCCTCGGTCTGGACTTCACGCAGGCGGCCGCCCTTCAGGCGATGAGCTACATGCACAAATACGGACTCAAGCGAGAGGATTTTGCACAAGTGGTCGTGAAGGAGCGGCGGGAGGCAAAGGACAATCCTCGCGCATTCAATGGCGGGAATCTGACCGTGAAAGATGTGCTGGGTGCCGAGATGCTTTCCTATCCCATCACTTCCATGGAGTGCAGGCCCTTTTGTGACGGGGCGGCTGCCCTCATCCTCGCCAGGGAGGACAAGGCGAAAGCGTTGACGGATAAACCCGTTTGGATTGCCGGCTTTGGTTCCTCCATGGACCATCACAATCTGGGGGACAGGGACTTGGCTGAGTCGAACGCGCTTCGGCGGGCGGCCCAGGATGCTTACGGGATGGCCGGGATAAAGGATCCTGTCAAGGAGATCGACCTCTTCGAGATTTCCGATCATTATTCTTACCAGTTTTTGCTCTGGCTTGAGGCTCTGGGGGTTTGTGAAAAAGGGACGGCTGCAAAGCGACTTTCCGCCGGGGATTTGGACAGGAGCGGGAAGATGCCCGTGAATGCCTCCGGCGGCCTCCTGGGCGGGGTGCCTCGTTATGTGGCCGGCTTAAACTGTGTGATCGAGGCTTTCTATCAGTTGCGCAGAGAGGCTGAGGAAAGAGCCGTGAAGGGGGAACCCCTGGTGGCGGTGGCCCACGGAACCACCGGCCCCGCAGGTCAGCATCACTGCGTGATTCTATTGGAGAGGGGGTTCTGATATGGCGAGGAGAGCAGCAATTGTTGGGATAGGACAGACCTATCATCGTTCCAAGCGTCCCGACGTGAATATCGGCGAGCTGAGTGCCGAGGGCGTGCGTGCGGTGTTGGAAGATGCAGAGATTTCCATAAAAGACATCGGCGCTTTCATCGTAGGGAACATGGAGCTGTTTGAAGGGCGTTATCAACAGGACATGTGGCAGGCCGATTATATCGGTGCTGTGGGAAAGCCGGTCATCAGGGTAACCACAGGAGGAACCACGGGAGGGACCCTGGCGTGCGTGGCTTTTGAATATGTGGCCTCAGGGCTTTTCGATACGGTCATGGCCCTGGGTTTCGAAAAGCAGTACGAGGGGGACACCAGGGCAGGACTCAAAACGGTGGCCGACCCCATCTGGAACAGGTGGCAGACCACCGGGGCAATCGGCTACTTTGCCCGGGTGGCGCACTTCTATATGAAGGAATGCGGCGCCCCCGAGGACGCGGGATCCAGGGTGAGGGTGCGGCTTGCCAGGCATGCGGCGCGCAATCCCCATGCCCATCTGAGGCTGGAAATTGAAAGTGTGGAGCAGGCCATGAAATCCCCGTACCTCATCCCGCCTTTGAGACAGTTTGATATGTGTCCCACCTCCGAGGGCGCCTGCGCGATTATCGTGGCCTCTGAGGAAAAGGCATCCAAGATGGCGCGAAAGCCGGTGTGGGCGAAGGACTGGACGGCGGTTCACAAGGAAAGCGTCTATGTGAGGGGTGGACGACACAGCACGGCGGACCTGGAGATGGCGGCTTCCAGGCTCTTCAAACGGAACGGGATCACCAAGCCCATGGAGCAGATCAGCGTGGCGGAGATCTATGCCCCCGCAACCTGGGCCGAGCTCGAGTGGCTGGAAGCCTATGGTTTTTGTGAGAAAGGACAGGCCTGGAAATTGGAAGAGAAAGGCTACTTTCACTTCGACAGGGAGTTTCCGGTGAACCCCTCAGGAGGGGTGGTGTGCACCAATCCCATCGGTGCCACGGCGTTGATCCGGGTTGCCGAGTCAGCCCTTCAGATGAGAGGAGATGCGGGGGAGCACCAGATCACAAGAAAGCCCACCATAGGTTTTTCCTCGGCCTGGGGGGGAAGCGGCTGGACTGTGGCACATCTGCTTTCTTCGACAAAAGATTAGGGGGTATGGCGATGGAAAAGAGTCAAGAGCTATTAGGCCAGGAGAGAATTCTCGAGGTCGGTTTCAAGTGGTCTGCGGGTCCATATATGGGAAAATTCCTCACGGAGTTGAGGGACAAGGGCAAATTCTGGGTCGTTAAATGCCCGGGCTGCCAGCGGATTCTTCTACCGCCCAGGATGCTTTGTGCCGCCTGCTCTGCGAGAGTCCCCGAGTTTCCGGAAGGATGGGTTGAACTCTCCGGGAAGGGGACACTGATAGACTGGCAACGGATCATCTATCCGCAAATGGATCCGGAGACCGGAGTGATCCGGGACGAGCCGTACATTCACGGGACCTATTTGCTCGATGATCAGGTGATTTTCACCCACTACCTGGGGCCGGAGGACGTCGACGAAAACAAGCTTCGTGAAGGAATGAAGGTGGAGATGTTCATGAAGCCCCTGGAAGAAAGGGAAGGGAAGGTTACGGATATTAAATACTTCCGCATTGTGGAGGAGTGAATATGGCGCAACAAGATGTCTATGTGGTGGATGGAAAGCTTCGCGTCCCTTACAATAATTACTTTGGAGCCTTTATATCGGGCTTTTTTCAGCAGGTGAGGGACCATCAAAGGCTCCAGGGTACGAGGTGCACCTCATGCAACAAAGTGTATATGCCGCCCAGGTCCATCTGTCCGGACTGCTTCGCAAGTCTCGACCAGTGGGTGGATTTGCCCAATACGGGGACGCTCGTCACGTACACGGTTGTGAACTATACCTATGGAACCTACTACCAGCCGATGGAGGCTCCCTATGCCCTGGGAATCGTCAAGCTGGACGGGGCGGATACGGGGATGTGCCACTTGCTCGGGGGGGTAGAGCCTGAGAAGATTAAAATCGGCATGAAGGTGGAAGCGGTTTTCAAGAAGGAGAGAAAGGGGAATATCCTGGATATCGCGTATTTCAAGCCGGCATAGGCAGGAGATCACTTTTCAACCGATTGACGGGCTTGGAGCTCAAAGGCTCAAAGCCCGTCAACCTTGGTGCCCTGCTCCTTTGGACGGCGTGCCTGACTTCACCCCTCGGGTAATGGGGCCCTTTCATATCCTCGCTGGGGGGTGATCTTCCCGGATCGTATGGCCTCGATGAATTGCCTTTCATCCCGAACCTGTTCGTGGAAGATGGTTGTGCAAGCACCCACCATAAAGAGAAGGTGGGCATCACTTCCCCCCGTGAGGGGCAATCCCCCCATCATCCGGGAGATTCTCCTGGCCTTGAGGACGGCTTCTTCGTCGTGCTCCGGATGATAGGTTTCAATGGCGTCGATATCCAGGTCCACCATGGCCTCCCCAACCCCGTAATAGTCGTGCCGGCTCCTGGACCTCTTGAATGGGTGCGCAGGGATCACGATTCCTCCTTCTCCGTGGACGATTTCGATGAGTTCCTGGGCGGAGATGTTTGACCCCAGGCTCTCGGGAGCGCCGAAGACGAGGAAATCCCCCTGCCTTTTCCACTTCCTTGTATAGCAGGTAATCTCCTGTCCCACCACGATCACAAGATCGTCGATCCTGGTCTTCAAACGGAGAGCCTTCACCTTCTCGTCCGGCCATCGGATTCCGTGCTCGGTCAAGGCGATTCCGTCCAGTCCCAGCTCTCCGGCTCTCCTCAAGAGGTCTTCCGGTTCAATGTTGCTGCATCCCGAGTAATTTCGAGTGTGAATATGCGTGTCAAAAATCATCGCTTTTTCCTTTGGCTCTTTTCGGTCCGGCATCCCCGGGTGACCGCCTGAAATATAGGGCCAAGGCCGCTTCACTGTCAAGGCGGAATAAGGCAAATGGGGAACCCGCATCAACCTTCGAGCCGATGTCCATGCCATCCCCCCCTTACTCAGGTGCGATTTCTGTTGAAAGGGACGCATCCTTGGCATAACCTAGAATCCGTGCCGAGCCTTCCTGGCAGCCGTTGGGCCGTCGGAAATACCGGCATGGTTATGGTTGGCGACCGGGTTCGACGGTTGAAGGAATGTTAAAACGCAGGAGGATCAAGATGAGATATAAGAGGCTGTTTGAGCCGAGGAAGATAGGCGAGATGGTTGTCCCGAATCGAATCGTCATGGCTCCCATGGGTCCCGGTACTATGCAAAATCCTGACGGCGGTTTTTCTCAAAGGCTGCGGGATTATTACGAAGCCCGTGCCAGGGGCGGCGTGGGATTGATTATGACCGGGGCCACGCTCATGACAAGGGTCACCAACTGTGAAGGGAGGAAGGCGGGGAGCACTCTCTTCCTGGACGCCACCTACGTCGGAGGTGCAAGCGAGCTCTGCGACGCGGTCCATCGCCACGGCGCCAGGATATGTGTTCAACTCACTCCAGGGGAGGGCCGTCTGTTTTCGTATCGCGGCGAAATACCGGTGGCTCCAAGCGATGGACTCAAGGGCGTCTGGAACCCCCGCACGCTCAGCCGCGCGGCCACGAAGGAGGAGATTGAACGGATCGTTCGTGACTATGGGTATGCGGCCCGGCTGGCAAAGGCCGCAGGCTTCGACGCCATTGAAATCAGGGCGTACGGAGGTTACTTCCTGGACCAGTTTATGAGCACGCTGTGGAACCAGCGCATGGATGAGTACGGCGGAAACCTCGACGGGCGGCTCCGCTTGCTGATGCAGGCCATCGAATCGGTTCGGAGAAGCGTGGGGAAGGATTTCCCTCTCATCGTGAAGTTCACTCCGGCCCATTTTCTGGAAGGCGGAAGGGACCTGGAAGAAGGCCTGGAAATTGCCAGGAGGTTGGAGAAGGCGGGGGTGGATGCCCTGCACGTGGACAAGGGCTGTTACGAAGTCTGGTTTCACGCAATCCCGCCGGTCCACATGCCGCTGGCGAATCAGCTTGAGCTGGTCAAAGCGGTCAAGGAAGTGGTTAAAATCCCTGTGATCGCCAATGGAAACCTCGGGATTGACCCTGAGGTGGCAGAGAGGGCATTGGAGGCAGGAAAGACGGATTTCATCGGCCTCGGCAGGCCTCTCCTGGCCGACCCGGAATGGCCGAACAAAGTGAGGAAGGGGGAATTGGGGAACATCAAGCCTTGCATCGGCTGCATGTGGGGTTGTCTCAAGCGCATTTTCGACGGGAAGTATGTGAGCTGCGCCGTAAATCCTCAGACAGGGATGGAAAGAGAATTCCAGATCGAGGGGGCGGTCGTTCGGAAGTCCGTGCTGGTCGTGGGGGGAGGCCCCGGAGGTATGGAAGCTGCGAGAGTGGCAGCCCTTCGAGGTCACCGTGTGACCCTTTGCGAAAAGAACCCATTCCTGGGCGGAGCGCTCCGCCTGGCTTCGGCTCCTTCGTTCAAGAAGCGAATGGGCCTGCTCACGGATTACTACGCCCGGCAGTTAGCGACTCTGGGCGTAAGCGTGGAACTGGAAAGAGAGATGGATGTGGATTCCATCGTGGGCGCAAAGGCAGATGCCGTCGTTGTGGCGGTAGGTGCCGAACCTGTCGTTCCCGCCCGCGTTCCCGGGATCACAGGGAATCATGTGCACACCGCCGAAGAGTTGCTTTTGGGCAAGGTGCGCGCGGAGCGGTTGGGAGAAAGGGTGGTCATCGTCGGTGGCGGCGAGGTGGGATGTGAGACCGCCTTACACCTTGCAGAGCAAGGGGGTGGGCAGTCCATCAAGATCATTGAAATGCTCGGGCAGATCCTTCCCGAGGCCTTTATCAGCGTGAAGCTGCTTCTTGAACGGAGGCTCGAGGAGAGCGGGATCAGGGTCCTGTGTCGTACCAGGCTTGTGGGTGTTGATGCGGGGCGCATTCATGTCGAGGCAGAAGGAGCAGAAAAAGAGATCGATGCGGATTCCGTCGTCCTGGCCATGGGGTACCGGAGTCATTCCGCATTGGGGGAAAGGCTGAAGGAAAAGGAGTTGGAGGTATACACCGTTGGGGATTGTAACGAACCGCGCGTCATTATGGACGCGGTCTGGGAAGGCTTCCACGTGGGCCGTATGATCTGATACGGTACGGCGTGCTTCGGAAAGATGCCGGTGGAAATGCCTGCCTTGTCACGGGCCCATCGGGGACTCCGAGGAGCTCTCCGCAACTCTGAGAGGATTTTCCTGGCGGGGCTCCCGGCATGCCGACTCCGGTTCATGGGGGGAAGGCAGGCCCACCGGCGAATTAGCGGTCCAGCAAAAACTTGAGCAGGGCTTTGTTGAAGGCTTGAGCCTGCTCGATGTTGGAGAGATGGGCTGCGGAGGGAAGCACCACGAGGCTCGAGTCGGCAATCCTCTCGTGCATGGCCTCGGAGGCCGCTATCGGTGTTCCAGGATCCTCCTCTCCAACCATGATCAAAGTGGCCGTTTTGATCCGGGAAAGTCGATCCAGGTAATCGAGGTGCCGGATCGCCTCGCTGCATCCGATAAACCCTTCCACGGGGGTGGCCAGGAACTGTTCGCGGATTCGTGCGACCCACGGAGGATTCCGGTCGAGGTAGGAGTTTGTGAACCAGCGCTCCAGGGTCCCCTGAACCAGAGCCTGCATGCCCATCTGGCGGGCGGCGGCAATGCGTTCGTCCCAGAGCGGCTGCGCTTCTTGCGGAATGACCGCTGCCGTATCGCACAGGGCGAGACTCAGAAGTCGATGAGGATGGTTCAGGCCGAGAACCTGGCCGATCATCCCCCCCATGGACAACCCGACCCAGTGTACCGCCCCAATGTGCAGGGCATCCATCAGGGCTAAGGCGTCGTTTCCCAATTGCTCCAGAGTGTACGCTCCCGCGGGCGCATCACTTTCGCCATGTCCGCGGATGTCGTATCGCAGCAAGCGAAAATGCTTTCCCAGGGCCTCCACCTGGGGATCCCACATGAGTAGGCTCGACCCCAGGGAGTGGCTCAACATCACCACAGGCGCAGCTTCTTTCCCGGTCAGTTCATAGTTTGTCTCAATTCCGTTGACTTTGATCTTCATGGTATGGGCTCCCTTCCTTAGAGACCAAATCGAAAGTTCGGCCTTCCTTTCTCCCTTGCGGGCTTGTGCGGATCATCCGGGTTAGGGGACCGATTTCTGCCATTCTCTGGCGAAAATCTGCGCGACCTTGTTCGTTTGCCCGGGGTCTATTTTCAGGGCCTTTGCAACCTCCCCGTACAAGGCTCTCCTGTCATCATTCTCTGCAGCCACAAGGGCCCTCAGGTCCCGCTTCTCTTTGAGGCTTAGACCGCTCGCGTCGCTCACCGACACATAACCGTCATTGCCCTCCTGGATAGTCCCTTTTTGATAGTAGGTCTTCATCTGCTCGAAGCGGGCTTTCATCCTCTGCTTCAAGGTGCGGATAGTGGGATTGGACACCGTAGTCACTTCATCGGCCCAGGCGGTGGACTTACTCAGGGCGAGCACCACATGTCGAAGAGACGACGTGTCGTTTCCCTTGGAAGGTTTTTCTCCGGGAGCTTTTTCTTTCCCCTCGCCACCGCTGCCCCTGATCTCCGTGACAATCTCCTCTGCAACCGACTCTACCTTTTCCGCGGGAAAGTAAATGTTGATGGTTACGCAAGCAAGAATGCACAGTCCAAGGAAGAACCCGACGAGCCACCTGGTTTTGAGAAAAACCTTCATTCTGACCTCCTCAATTTTAATATGTCTATTTTACAGCGGGTGGTGCGCCTTCCATGGCGCTCTTGACCCTTTTTACCATCTCCCTAAAATGAATACGATTATCAGGGTTTTGGTTTACAATATTTACACCCAAAATGAAAGGCCCTTTCATCAGATACTCTACCCCCCCTTCCTCAATGGTGCCGTTGATTCTGAACACATCGTTTTCAAGAGATGCTCGTGCGCCGATTTTCTGGTAATAAAGCTCCTCAAAAACCGAGGCAAAGCCTCCTGCAATCCCCATGAAAGGACTCTGCCCTCCGCTCAGCTTAGCGATATTATCCACCGCCTTTACACTCACTTTCTGTGGGACTCCTCTTTTCCTGACGGTCTCCAGCAGGAGATCGAATCCCTGGGGTTGCCCGTATGCGATCTCCAGGTGGCGAACATAGCCCTTCAGCACTCCTTCCATTTTACCGAAGGAGGTTTCCTCTGTGAGTGCGCCCAGGCTCAATTCCTCGATCTCAGCGTTGAGTTTCACTTTCGGTGCCGGGCTCCACAGGCCGTCGGCGGCAAGATCGGTCAGGAGAATCCGGCCGTCAAAGACCTCTGCGCTTATTTCTCCCCTGGTTCGCAGGGCGCCTTCTCTCAGCTCGATGAGATCCAATGCGCCTCTCAGGATTCCCCCGGTGGGTCCGGGCCAGATCTCGGGGAGGAGCGGGTCGATTTCCAGAGACTTTAGGGTGAGGCTGGTCGCGACGAGGGGCCGGGGACTGAAGATATCTCGGACCACCATGGGTCCCATCTGGACCTCTCCGCCTGGCGTCTTCAGGGTTATGGAGGATCTCACGGAGAGTAGATTCGGCTCGGCTTCGAGCGGAAGTCTCAGCGACTGGCCTAGAAGGAGTGGAGCTTCCAGGGATTCTATCCGCAATTCCCCGTCCATTCCTGCGTTCCCAGCGATCGACTTTTCCCTGTAGTACCAAAGGGGGAGATCCAGATGAATTCCCGTCAGAGAAATCCCTTTTTCCCTCCACGAAAGCTTCCCGTTATGCCATCTGACGCGTCCCTTTACGGCCAAGCCCTTGTCATCCCCTTCGCAGTCCAATCGGCCCGAAAGGGCTCCAGCCACATCCAAGAACTTCAAAGACGGTCTTGCGCTTTGAAAGGGTTCCCGAATGAAATGGTCGAAGAGAGCACCTGTCCTGGTTTCGGGAATATGGACGGAGAAATGAAAGGGATGATTTTCTCCACCGTTAAAGGTGCCCCGTGCGCGGAAAGCCAGGAGATCTTTGAGCCCCGCTTTGAAATCCGGCAAATCCAGGGATTTTTCATCCAAACCATATTCGCTCCGGGCAAAGGACAAAGAGAACGGATTGCTGTCGAGGTTTATATAGAATCGATCGTAGAGAATTTCACCCCTATCCATGTCCAGGGAACCATTGATGGTGAGGGAAGAAAGTCCATGATCCAGATTCCCATCCATCTCCGCACGGATCGACACATCTTCTCCTGCAAGGCTTCCGTCCTGATTTTGAAAAGAGAGTTTTTCAAATCCTACCCGGGAGACAAAGGACCACGCTCGGCCTTTTTCTTTCAAAGCCTTCACCCGGATCGAATCCGACCCCTTGATTTTCCAGCCGGCGGGAATCATGGCGAGGGCCGAGGCGGACTCCAAAAGCCCCGAATCCTTTCCCTCCACTTCAGTTGTGAGGCGTTTGCCGTCCACCAGGAGGGATATCCGGAGATTTTTAAGAAAAGGACTTTTGACGGCAATCCGAGGAAGGGAGAGGGATCTCCTCCCTGCGTCCAGGATGCCGTTTTGAGCATGGAGGACCGTTTTCACCGCCCCACGGCGTGAAGCCACCTCGGCCTCGGCGATGTGGAGTTCCATGTTCGAAATGCGATAGAGGGGATGTCTGCCCGAGAGATCGCAAAGTGCCTTGATGTCTCTCAGTACGATTGCCTCACTCTGGAAGTTTCCTTCCCCCAATTTCGTTTCGGCCGCAATTTCTATTTCCGGGAATTCCCCGCTTGCCTGAACATCTGCGTAGATCTTTCCCGTGAATTGAATGTCTCCTGTTCTATAGGCCAGCGCATTTTCTTTGAGCTTCACCCCCAGGTCACACCGCCAACCCCGTTTGTTCTCTGACTTTTTGCATGAAACGCTCCCCCGAAGCAAAACAGGTCCTGAAAGGACCACGTCGGGGTATCCTTTGGCTCCTCCCTTATCGGGAAGCAAGGAGAGCAATTTTTCAGGGAGAACGAAACCGTGCAATCCCTCGATCCGAATTGTCCCAAAAGCGGTCTCCAGGCGACCGCCCAGTTCGAACATCTCCCTTTCGGCCAGGGTGAAGCGGCCTGCCTCGATTCGATTGTCCCTCAGATGCAAAGTTCCTTTTGCCGTGAAATTGGGTTCCATGGCTATGGACTTTAGCCCGGGAACCTTCATCTTGATTTTTTCGCCCTCGAGGTTCAGGGAAAAATCTAACTCGGGAAGTCTCCCTTCCGCATGAAAGCGAGCATTCACTCCTCCGTCCAGCTGGATCTTTTCGGCTGTGTAACAAAACCGGCTGCCGCTTGATTGCATCTCCGCGTCCATATGCCAGTCCCATTTCTTTGATTCCCTGCTCCCCGTGGCAGTCCCGGTGAATTCGACCGGCCCGATGTGGGTGAGAGGATTCAGGTTCAGATCCTTGCGGGTAGTCTCAGACATGATTCTTACGAATTCCTGAGGATGAAGGTGCCCCTCCGGGAGTTTCACAATGACCTGGGGTCGGGTTGAAAACTCCGCGCGCAACGCCCCCTTCAGCTGGAGGACATCCACCGTAGACCCTTCCGCCCCGGCTCGTCTTAAGCTCAGGTCGAAGGAGGGGGTCTCCATTCGCCTGTTCTCAAGATCCAGGAGGGCCTCTGCCCTGAGGCCAAGCTTTAGGGGGAGTGTTTGGGGTAAGGAGCGGTCTTTTGCAGTTACCCCTTCAAACTCGAGGTTCATCGGGGCAATCGTCAATTGTTTGTTCACGTTGTCGTACGTGCATCTCATCTTGACAGCCAGCCGGTCCACATTCACCCCGCGACTTTCAAGTGCGGCCTCCCCTAAGGTCATCATTCCCTTTGAACGGCTCTCAAGAGGGGGAAAAACCGCTTCCGAACCAATGCACAGGTCTGGAGCCGAAAAAGGTATCTCTTCAGCGGAATAACGTATTTGTGCACGCCCCATGATGTCCACAAGACCGTTCATGTCCATTCGAGCATGGATGTCTGCCACCCCAACCAGGAAGTTCCCGCCATGAAAATTGAAAGCCCCACCCGCCAGTTCCATTTCTTTGATCCGGATGTCTCGGAACAGAAAAAAGCCGACGATCCCTTTTACGATTCGGGATAGCAGAGAAGTGGGGGTTCTCTTGAACTCGGGTAAGCCGCCCCTCTCGGAAGCAAAAAATGAAAAGCCCTTGATTCGCACCATCTTAAAGACCAGGGTTTTTTGTCCAAAGGATCCTCTCAGCTCCATTTCCGCCAGGATCCGATCAATTTCTCCGTGAAAGCCGTGGCCATTTTCGGCGGGTTTGACCGTGAGCCCTTGGGCGCGAACTTCTAGGGGTTTGAGGCGATAGGAGAAGGACCGGATGGTCAGCGAGCATCCAAAAGATTGACGAAAGAATCTCTCAACCAATGATTTCACCACCGAAGGGTGGTGATGGTGGTACAGGATCAAGGCGCATGAGCAAGCCAGGAGAGTGGCGCCGGCGATGGAAAAGAAAATAAGGATGGCTTTCGTTCTTCGTTTCATAGGCGGCGAATTCTTTTCGGTGGTTCCTACGATTCTTAGTCCGCATAGTATTTGCCGAAGCGATTGCTCAAGAATTCATCCAAGGAAATGCTTTCCTGGGTAACAAAGCCCTGGTAGCGATGCGGGTTGCTCAAAACAATATCCATAACGCAGCAAAGACCGGCAGCGGTTGTCACCTGGATCGAAGACCACAACCTGCCGGCTATCCACTGCGGGTATATTTTCTTCACGTAGTTTTCTTCGAAAAAATCGCCGTGCTGTTTTCCTGTCACAGCCACATAGATCAGCACCACGTCCTGTAAGGTTTTAGGAATGGCATTCTCCAGGATCCGCTTTAGTGCGGCTCGATCCTCATTCAGATTGAGATCGTTCATCAGCAGCTGGATTTTTTCACAGTGCCCCGGATATCTCAGCGTCTTATAGTTCATGGTCTTTACGCGCCCGGCGTAAGTCTCGGCGAGCGTGCCCAGCCCGCCGGATGTATTGAAAGCCTCATACAAGATGCCGTCGAGAGTGATCGTTTCGTATCCTTCCAGAGGCATCAACGCCGCCATGTGGCCTTTTTCGATACCGTAACACAAATTTCCGTATTCGTTAATCAAACCATCCGTGGACCACGTCAGGGAGTATTTCAGGGCGTTGTTGGGATTGACAGGCAGCGCGCCGACCCGCATTTTCACGGTATTGACTTCTTCAAAACGTTGCATGAGTCCATTGGCGGCAATACTGACGAAGCCCGGAGCCAAACCGCATTGTGGCATAAATACTGTTTTTCCCCCTTGGCTCACCTGCCTTGTGTGATGGGTGACTTCAACGTCTTCGGTCAGATCGAAATAGTTTACCCCGTGTTTCGCGGCCAGATCGGCAACAAGACGGTTACAGTAATAGGGCAGGCAGGAGACCACAGCGGTGAAGTTGTTAGATTGAAAACAACCGTCCAGCGCCGTTTCATCCTGGGCCTCCATCAGAAATGTTTTGATGTGGGAAAGGGAAAGATCTTTTAAGAGCCTGTCGGCCACATCGATTTTGTGGTCGCCCAGGTGAACGAAATAATCGCCCGAATCAGCCAGCAAGCAGCTGACCAGGGAACCGACCTTTCCCGCACCGAGAACGAAAACTTGCCGTTCGGTCAAAGCACATCTCCCGGACCAGGCGTTGTTTTGAGAGCAAAATGGGAATCGCGTTCCATACCGCCCATTTCAGGTTTGCCCACATGCTGGTGAATAGGCACCCGATTCCTAGAAAAAGGCCTGGCCAAATTATAGGGAGGTTTGACTTCCGGGTCAAGGGTGATCCCGGAGCCTGAGGGCGTCCATGTGCCCGCCTGCTCAGTTTCTCGCCAGCAGCGTGCGAATGACCGCTGAGAAGGCCGCCACCAGGGAGGAAGGCAACCAAATCCACCAAAACTCGCTCTTGATCACCATCAAACCCCAGTTGCCGATGAAAGCGGCAATGCCGATCGGGGAAACCATGATGGGTCTCCATGGAAAGAAATACCTTCCGCTATCGAAGGGAGACAACAAAGCGATGCCCAGGCCTCCGTTGGTGAAGGCATCGAGAACACCATGGCTTGCCGTTAAAAGGGAGAAGTATAGAGAATAGAAGAACCACCTTCCTGAGAATATCTCCCCCCCGTGCAAGAGAACGGAAGCGACCAGGAACCCCACGAGGAAGCCGAAAAAGGGGGAGTGAAAGAATCCTCTGTGGCCGAAGAAATGCCCGTAAGGAATGCCGAGGGAAAAAGCAAGTACATCGGCATCCGGAAGGATTGAACAGGCCACCGAGATCCACCAGAAGTGTTCCGGCGTCTCTCGCGGTGCAAACGCCGTTCCCGCTGCAAGTGCAACGACCGCATGTGAAATGATGGAAGGCACCGTCACCTCCTCCATCAGTCAGGGAGTTTCTGGTTCTTACGGCATGTGAATCTCTATTGACATTTGGGCTCTGGCACTTGAAATTCGCGGTTTTTAGGGTGGCCCAGGCCATATCGTCGTTTCATTATGCCATGTTCGAGGAGATTTGTTAAGTTAAGGGTGCCTTACAGGACACATCCAAAAAAACGGGTGACTTCCCGGCGGAAAATTGCTACGTAATGTCCATTCATAAACTCCCCTCCCTTGTCGAAGATCCCGCCTCTTTTGGCGGGGGTGGGATGGGCTGGGGGAAGGGGTAGTCTGGAGAATGCTATCTGAATATTTTAAAAGGCTTATCACCCCCACCCCCGTATCGAGTACGGAGCCCCGCCCCGTTCCGGGTCGGGACGGGGCAGTCTCTAACCCTCCCCCGTCAAGGGGAGGGAACTCAAGACATTTCTGGATGGACACTAGGTAGTGTCCATCCATAAATAGGGATTTTTCATGCTCGCCCTGGCAAAACTGAATGGGATTCATTTATAAAATCGTGCTGGCTATGCCTGCGCGAGTCAAATGCGATTTATTTATGGGATTTTGGCCTAATTTTGGTCGCACTACTCCTTTTGCCTGGGAGAAAA
>Ga0209164_1001698_pt1 | contig 26669 bp, 26 predicted proteins | sample MTBNYHSulfiMetaG_FD_187458 | JGI IMG/M metagenome (GOLD analysis project Ga0209164, IMG submission 187458) | Enrichment culture microbial communities from rom New York Harbor, USA that are MTBE-degrading - MTBE-NYH (New York Harbor Sulfidogenic)... | ecosystem: Environmental > Aquatic > Marine >... | reverse complement strand
CACCATCACCTTCAAACAAACAGAGTTTAGCTAAATACAACCCAAAAAAAATTCACATTCTTCCACGCAGCTGTCATCCACCCACAAAAAACGTGAATACCCAGCCACACGGTACAAACCCAAAAAACAAAATCACAGACTGCATGCAATATAAAAAAAAGGGAAGCTACCTCCTGTACCAACCGTACTTGGAGACGGCCCGCCCCACAGCGTTATAGTTCACCCGAGGCATGTCCTGGTACACCGTACACCCCGGCCCCAGCATAAAGCCCCCACCCTCACCGGCATCAGCGATGGCCTTCCTCGCCTCGGCCTCAACCTGCTCAGGCGTACCCGTCCGCAGAGTCGTCACCCTGTTGAGGCCCCCGCAGATGGCGAACCTCTCACCGTACACCCTCTTGGCCTCGTCCAGCCAAGTGTACTCGTGGGCGTCCCAGTTGATGCAGTCCACGGGGTACTTTCTGAACCAGCCCGAGTCCATGAGGTTCTTGTCCTGGGGGTTACCCTGGGGCGTGCTGCAGATGTGCATCAACTTAATCGGACAATCCACCGCCTCAAGCACCCTCTTATCGTAGCCGAGCGCGTACCTCTCCAGCTGCTCCTTCGAAAGCTCACGCCACACCCGGCCCCCGCCACCGATCCCGAAGAAGACGCCGGAGGCGCCAGCGTCAACGCACGCCTTAGCGAAGTCTATCGTCGTCTCCGTGATAGTCTCCAGCCCCTGCTTCAAGGCGTCAGGGTTCCTCTTCATGTCCTCCATCACCCGCTCGGGTGTCCCCACCCCGTTCATGGCCTGGATCAGGGGACTCGGGACAGTGTAGATGAAAGGCATGGTGCGCAGGTCCCGTGCCAGCACCTCGTTGCACCGCACGTACTCCCGCAGCTCCTTCCGTGGATCAAGCACCCAAAGCTTACCCCAGTCCTCCGCCTCCTCCACGACGGTGCTGACCGTGGGCGCCTCCTCCTCGTTGTCCTTGAACTCGAAACGGCTGCCCCACTTCATTGCCATGAACCTGTAGTAGGGCGTCACCTTCAGCAAGTCCATCGAGTAGTCCAGCTCACGCAGCATCGCCATGTGTGCCCTGGCTGATTCCTCGCCGCTTCGGGTCGCCAGCTCCCAGCTGTAGTAGCTCAGCCAGTCCACGGCGGGGAAGTGGCCCCACAGGCTCCAGGGCACCCTGTCGGGGACCTCGCGGCGCATGACCGCCATGACCCTCTCGAACCTATCAGACTCCATGATCATCCTAAAGAGTAATGCCCTCAGAGTAGAAAATGGTTCCCTTGGTCATAGTAACTTCTATAAACGATGCTTCCATTCCAATCACATCTATTTTAAGTGAAAAGATATGAAGTACCGCAGATTCGGAAAACTCGACTACAGGCCCTCAGCCCTGGGCTTCGGAGCCATGAGGCTGCCAACCGTCGGTGGAGACCCAGCCAAGATAGACGAGCCCCAAGCCATCAAGATGATCAGATACGCCATCGACCACGGCGTCAACTACGTGGACACCGCCTACCCCTACCACAGCGGCGAGAGCGAGAAGCTCGTGGGCAAGGCCCTCCGCGACGGCTACAGGGAGCGTGTGAAGCTAGTCACAAAGATGCCCACCTTCCTCGTGAAGGAGCGTGGCGACTTCGACAAGTACCTAGACGAGCAGCTGGGGAAGCTCCAGACAGACCACCTGGACTTCTACCTGCTCCACGGGCTCCGCAGGGAGCGGTGGCCCATCCTCAAACAGCTGGACGTGTTCTCCTGGGCCGAGGAGAAAATCAGGGAAGGCGTGATAGGGCACCTGGGCTTCAGCTTCCACGACGACCTCAGCCTCTTCAAGGAGATAGTGGACTCGTACGACGGCTGGACCCTGTGCCAGATACAGCTCAACTACATGGACACAGAGTACCAGGCTGGCCTCAAGGGCCTCAGGTACGCGGCAGCCAAGGGCCTCGCCGTAGTCATCATGGAGCCCATCAAGGGGGGCAAGCTGGCCGTGACGCCCCCCAAGGACGTCCAGGAGGTCTGGGCAAAGGCCAAGACTAAGCGGAGCCCGGCGGAGTGGGCTCTCCAGTGGGTGTGGAACCTGCCCGAGGTGAGCATCGTCCTCAGCGGCATGAGCGAGATGCGTCACGTGGAGGAGAACCTGGAGTACGCTGACAGGTCCGGGGTGGGCTCACTGACCAAACAGGAGCTGGGCCTCTACGATGAGGCAAGGGAGGCCTACAATAAGCTGGGCTTCGTCGGCTGCACAGCCTGCAGGTACTGTATGCCCTGCCCCCAGGGCGTTGACATACCGGGCATCCTCGGCCTCTACAACGAGTACTACATGAGCGGCCAGGGCGACGAGGTCAAGAGCAGGTACTGGCAGCTGATCACCCCAGAGACCCACAGCTCCAACTGCGTCTCATGCGCCAAGTGCGAGGAGCAGTGCCCCCAGCAGCTCCCCATAAGGAAGTTCATGGGCGAGACTCGCCGCATGTTCCCCCAGCCCGAGCAACCCAAACAATGAAAGAAGGGCGCACCTAGGCGCCTGAAGCCTTCCTCTGGGCCCTCAGGAGGTCCCTGATCTCCCGGAGGGTGATCAGCATCTCGTCGTCCAGGCCCGGCCCCCTGGGCACAGGCTCCTCCACGGGCGACGCCACCTCCGTCATGGTGGCGTAGGGCGCCCTGAACTTCCTCAGCTCGTTGAGGATGAAGTCCCTGACCTCCTCATAGAACACTATGCCCTCCAGCCTCTCCTCGGGCCCCGCCTGCTGGCCGCTGAACCCCGCCGTCTCGATGCTCACGTTACCCAGCCCGAACAGCCTGTCGAAAGGCCCAGCGGTGCTGGCGATGTTGGTGATTGTCCTGAAGGGCACATGCTTCCTGGTGATCGTCGCTATACCCTTCTTGACGTAAACCTCCGGCATGCTCTCACCGGACTCGGAGATGACGCTGTACTCGATCCTGTTCACATAGTAGGGAGTCACGATCAAGGAGGGCACCAGCCACAGCAGGTTACCCACTATCAGCCAGTTGCTCAGCGTCCACAGCCACGTCCCCATGGTCCGCATAGCGGATTCCATCTCCCCGGGGTCCACCGCGTTGATGAAGTAGATCGTGGCCACGATGAAGAGAATCGTGCCCAGCCACAGGAAGACCGCTATCGCGGTGTTCTTCACCCACAGCTTATACACGTAGGCCCTCGCAGGCCTGAAAATCTTGCCGCTGGTCACCTTCTGGACCGGCGGCTTAATCACCTTCGACTCAACCTCTCTACCCATTATCACTTCCTCCTGTACCTTGGAACCTCCTTGGCCGCCAGCTTATGGAAGACGGCCGTGCTCTGCCTAGTCATGGGCAGGGCCTCCTCGTCGGGCCGCAGCTCCAACCCGTACTCCCCAAGCACGGCGTCCAGAGCCTCCCTGCACTCCTCTTCCTTGGGGCACTCGGGGCAAAGCTTACCCGCGTAGCTGCTGTGCAAGTACCACACCACGACCCCCAGCGACTCCGTGTACACCATGTAGACCTGGCTGTTAGCCTGGTAGTCGAACCCCACCAGCAGCCCCTTATAGTCTAGGAGGCTCTCCACGTCCAGCCTGTGGCTGTCGGCGTGGCCCCGCAGAGCCCCCGCTATCTTCTCCCTAGCCCTGTTCAGAACCCTGCTCGTGTAGCTGGGGGTCCACCCCTCAGCCCGGTGACCGTCAGCGATCTCACTGGTGCTCTTCCCTTCCTGGAACTCGCCCCAGACAACGGCTTCGTGGTTTGACAGTAGCCCCATCTTGATTCCTCGTGACACCCGGCGCCGTATAGACGCCGGTATATCTTTACATTATTCTGGTAAAAATTTACCTTATAAAGGTTGTGATCCACGGATCAATGAAAAACCACTCCAGCCACAGGAAGATACTGTTTAATTCACCGGGCATGGCTGTATCAGCAGATAAAGGAGGCCCCACCACGGACTTTAACTTGGACACCTACCAGCCAATGCCCGTCGCCTACGAGCTCAGGTACATGATGCTCAGGAAGCTCCGAGCAGGCGAAGACCCCCTACCGGACATCGAGGGGCGCGACGAGACCAAGAAGGATGTCATAAGGGCGGTTCTCAGCGGCGGCTACCCGTACCTGGTGAGCAGGGAGGGCACCGGCAAAACCCGCCTAGCCGAGAGCCTGGCCAAGCTCCTCCCCCCGGTGCCCAAAATCAAGGGCTGCCCCTACAACTGTGACCCCAAGTGGCCAGAGGAGTGGAAGTGCCCCGCTTGCCAGGGCGAGGATGACCCGAAGATCGAGTTCATCAGAGGCAGGCAGAGGTACAGCCGCATCCAGGGCAACGAGTACACCAACGAGGCCAAGATACTGGGAGTCAAGGACCTCCAGGCCATAGTCCAGGGCGACAGCCCCACTGATCCCCGCGCCTTCATAGGCACCGGCGTCCTCCGCGGAAACAGGGGTGTCGTCTGCGTGGACGAGCTGCCTGCAATACCCACCAAGGTGCAGGTGCTCTTCCACCCAATGCTCCAGGAGCGGCGGATAGTGCTGGAGGAGTACAACTGGGTCCGACCCATAGACATCTTCTTCGTGGCCACGGGCAACCCGGCCGGGTTCAGCCACGTGAACCGGGTGCCCGAGCCCCTCCTGGACCGCCTGGAGCTGATACCCATGGGGCTGCCCGAGGAGGCCGTGGAGCGGGAGATAATGTTCAAGGAGGGGTTCAGGGTTATCGACGACTTCTTCACCAACCAGGGCAGCGACAGGCCCCAGAAGCCCATCTCCGCCAAGCCAACGGACCTGAAGAGACAGGCAACTGCACCCTGGTGGATCGTGGACGTGGTCACCAAGGCTGCCAGGTACACAAGGGACTGCCCCAACATCGACAGGGGCGCCAGCATCAGGGGCAGCATCAAGAGCCTGGACCACACCATCAGCAGCGCCGAGCTGCGGGGCGCCAGGGTAGCTAGCCTCCGGGACGCCGCGGACGGCCTCAAACTGGGCCTCAGGGGCAGGGTCAGGCTCAGAGCCGACCTTGTGGGCTTCGACGACAGCCCCAGCGCCTTCATGACCAGGAACAACGAGGTGGTGGAGGACATCCTCTGGTACGCAGCCAGGGACGTGGGGAAGCATGCGCTGGCCGTCCTCTCCGACGACATTAACATCGGAGACATGGCTGAGGAGGCGGACAGGTTCATCAAAGCAGAGCACGCACCCGTGAGCCTGGAGGAGTACCCGCTCCTCGACGCCGCCGTCAGACTCATGAGGGAGCTGAAGACCTGGGAGAGCCCAACCCTCGTGAACGGCCTTGAGCAGGTGCTCAGAGAGAACCCCGCGGCCGCCGAGCCCGAGGCCGTGGCCGAGTACCAGGCCTCAGCGGTGGAACTCCTAGCCAACGCCATGCTTGCAGAGAAGGTGACAGCCAAGCTCACAGCCCAGGACAGGCTGTACGTGCCCAGAAGGATGACGTAGCCGTGAGGAGCCCCATGAGCCACCCGTGCAGCGAGTTCCAGGACAGCCTGCTGGAGCTGCTCAGAGACGCGGCGAGGATGCAGATGGGTCAGGGCCTAGACCACGACAGCGAGTTCATGGAGAGGGCCAGGGAGAGGGCGGAGGAAAGGTTCGGGGAGGCCCAGGAGAGGCTGAGCAAACTCACCGAGGAACTGGAGCGGTTGAGGGCGCAGCAGATGCAGAGGAGCGTGGAGAGCCTCCTGGACTCCGGTGACCTGGAGAAGGCAGTGGGCGACGCTGAGCTCACAGCCGAGATGAAGGATATGGAGGACGAGATAGAGGGGCTCAGGAAGGAGCCTCAGGGAGTCTCCAAGATCGACTACGACGAGACCCTCCGGGACCTGGAGGAGAAGGGCCTCATAGAGAAAGGCCCGCACACCGTCAGACTCACATCCAGAGGAGCCAGAGTCATGGGCCAGGGCTTCCTCACAAGGATACTGCTCAACCTGGAGCGAAGAGGCCTGGGGCCCCACAAGATCGAGGACATTGGAGCAGGGGCCTGGACCGGGTCCACGGTGCGCCCCTACGAGCCCGGGGACCCCTACCACAGGATCAACATCGAGAGGACGCTCATGGCCGCCCTGGAGCGGGGCGCACCCATGAGCGGCTTCACAGCGGGAGACTTCAGGGTCTGGGAGCCCCTCCACAGCACCGAGCTCCACTTCGGGGTGCTGGTAGACCAGAGCGCCAGCATGAGGAAGAAGGGCAAGCTGGAGGCCGCCGTGGAGACGGCCCTCGCCCTCTCCGAGCTCATGAGGACCCAGTACCCGGAGGACAGGCTTAGGGTGATGGCCTTCAGCGAGGAGGTGCGGGAGGTGGAGCCCTGGATGCTGACAGCAACCACGGTCCCCATGAAGTTCACCGACATAAGGGCCGCCCTCAGGGCCTTCAGGAGCCGCGTCATCTACGAGCCCGGCAACAAGCAGTGCCACCTCATCACCGACACGGCACCCAACTTCCTAGACGGCGAGTTTGTTGGCTTCACCAGGGCCATGGCGGCCGTCGTCGACGAGGCGCGCCTCTACCGGATGCACGGCATAGTCCTCAACGTAATAATGCTGGACGACGATCCCCAGCTCAGGGAGATGGCCCAGCGGGTGGCCCGGGAGAACCTGGGCAGGGTGGCCTATGTGGACCCGATGAACCTAGGAGAGGCAGTCGTGGAGGACTACCTCTCCCTCAAGTCACCCCTCGCGGGGTGAAGGAGGTAGCCGTGGAGCGGCGTCTCCTTCCCCTTCTTATAATAAACTCCGCCGCCCCCGTGCTCAGCTAAGGCACTATGGCGCATATAAAGGGGTTTCCGGAGACAAGTTACCTAGGCCTGCAATGGAAAACGGGTAGTGTTCCTTGATAAGAAAAGATGTGAGAGAACCATGAAAAGGAACAGTGTTCGGGTCAGACCAACTCCCGGGGCCGCCGGGTGAAGACCTCGGGTACGTACTCTATGGGCTCACCCACGCTCCAAAGGAATATGTGTGCCGTGCCTGGGCCCACCCTCCGGAACCTGGCCCTAAGCCGCTTCACCACCAGATCATAGTTGTTGGCCCTGTCTACTCCGTCCAGCCACCTCTGGAAGCTCCCGGCCTCGGCCGCAACCCTTTCGAACTCTCTTGCGTTCTCTATGGTGGCCACGATCTTCGGCTTGTTCCGTATTATGCTCGCGTCCTCTCCCAGCCTCCTGATGTCATCGGCCCCGTAGCTGGCCACCTTGCTCACCTTGAACCCGTCGAAGGCTCTCTGGAAGCTGGGCCACTTGTCAGCAATGAGCCTCCAACTGAGGCCCGCTTGGAAGACGCAGCGGCTCATGTTCTCGAAGTACGCGTCGTCCGACGCCGGCCTCCTTCCCTTGTACACCCAGTCTGGGAGTCTCCGCTCTTCAGCCATGGAACAGGTTTAGGTTGTGGCAGTATTGAAGGTTTACGACTCTCCTCGTTTTCAAATAGTGGGTCAACCTCTGAGTAGCTGATGCACATGGAGCCGAGGCAGGGACCCAAGGAAGTGGTGACAGCCAAGCACGGGGTCGTGAGCAGCAGCCACCTAGAGGTGAGCAGGATCATGGTAGATGTGCTCAGGAAGGGCGGAAACGCGGTGGACGCAGCCGTGGCGGGCAGCCTGGCGGGCCCCGTGTACGAGCCCCACATGACCACCCACAGCGGCACCGTCAGCTTCCTGTACTGGGACGCCGAGGCCGAGCGCAGCTACTTCATGGACGCGTCCCCCACCCTACCTGAGGGCCTGGCCCCGTTCTGCCCCCACCCCTACGCCAAGGATACGGCCGCGGCCATCCCCGGCTCACCCGCCGGCCTCAGGGCCATGATTCAAAGGTTCGGCTCCATGAAGTGGAGGGACCTCATAGAGCCGGCTGTGAAGGCCGCCAGGGAAGGACACATGGTCACCAGCTGGGAGTACGCCCTCCTGTACGGCGGAGCAGGGGGCAGAAGCAGCGCCCTGGAGGGCAGAACCTATTTCCCCAGCGGTAGGAGGCACTTCGCCCCAGGCGGGTTCCAAGTACCCGTGGGCAGCGTTTGGAGAAGACCCGACCTGGCTGACACGCTGACGCACTCAGCCAAGGAGGGCCCCGACTACTTCACGTCGGGCCACTGGGCCGAGCGCCTGGTGGAGGAGGCAAACGCCTTGGGGTGGGGATTAACCCTGGACCACGTGGCCGGCTACGAGCCGGCCTGGGTGGACCCCGCGGAGATCAGGTACAAGGAGGACACAGTCGTAGGCATCCCGCCGCCCCAGAGGGGAGGCTTCTACACTGGGTTCCTGCTGGGGGTCCTCGGCAACTTCGACCTAGAGCCCATGGGCCACTACACTGAGTCGGCTGAGACCCTGGCCCTCATGGCGTGGACGCTGAGTAGGGCCCACAACGACAGGGGCCTCATACACGACGCCGAGTACTATGAGACGCCGCTGGGTGTCCTCCTGTCCGAGGACTACCACCGGGTTACAGCGGAGCTCTGGAAGAGGAGCAGGCCCCGGGTAAGCCTGGCAGGGTACCTTGACGTGACTCACAGCAGATCAGCTCACATGGGCAGCATGCCCTCCACAGGCCACGCGCCCCACGACAGCTGCGAGCTCAGCATCCTGGACGAGCACGGCAACTGGGTCCAGATGATGGAGACGGGGGGCGGCGGCATACCCGGGGTCGTTGTGGACGGCGTCCCGGGGAGTGGCATAGGGTGGGAGAGGTACGCCATGGTGGAGCCGGGGGGTCGCACCCAGCACGCCATCGCCAACACGTTGGTGGCCAGGGGCGGCGAGCCATGGATGGCCCTGGGCAGCCCAGGGGACTGCATATTCACAGTGCCCCAGGTCCTCGTGAGCATCCTAGAGTACGGGTGGGAGCCCTACCCCGCCATTGACGCCCCCAGGTTCTGGCCCCTCAGGGACGACTGGACCATCGAGGTGGAGAGCAGGCTGCCCTCGAAGGTCGTTGATGACCTGAGGCGGATGGGCTTCATGACCAGGCCCCTGGGGGACTACCACTGGCCCATGGGTAGCATGCAATGCGTCTGGCGGAGAGGCGACATCCTCAGCGGGACGGCTGATCCGCGCCGCCTTGGAGCCGCCCTAGGCTACTAGAGACCCTCTGAGGGGCCCCGATGGCGTGGGCTCCGAGAAAGCCTTGACCCGTCAGGGATGGAGGGAACAGACGGGGTAAACTGAGCCGCATTCTCACGGTGTCTAGAATGGGCTAAACCTGAGGCGGTTCATTAACAGGAAGGACGATGGTCACAGTGGTCCCTTTACCCTCCTCAGACTCCACCTTTATTGCCCCCCCGTGAGCCTCCACAGTCCTCTTACAGAAGGCCAGGCCAAGACCCATGCCCCCGGGCTTGGTGGTGAAGAAGGGTTTGAAGAGCTGACTCATCACCTCGGGGGACATGCCTCTCCCCTGGTCGCTCACCATCAGCACTATGCGGTCCTCCTCTCTGCTGAGGTTTACCTTGACCTCCCCCTCCGCGTGCATGGACTCCACGGCGTTGTTAATGATGTTCTCCAGGGCTCTCCTCATCCTCAGGGAGTCCACCTGTGCGGGGGCGACGCCCTCGGCCTCGACGCTGATGACGATTTTAGGCGGGTGGATCACCTCTCTGGCCACCTGCTCAACCAGTGACTTCATGTCTGTGGGCTCCAGGACGAGGGGCTCTTCACGGGTCCTCTGCCGCAGCTCATCCAGCATCTTGAGGGACCTGTCCACCGCGCCCTCGATGACGTCAAGCATCCTGCCGGTGTACTCGGGTCTCTGCCTGATCATGTACACGGCGTTCTTCACCGACTGGAGGGGGCTGCGGAGGTCGTGGCCCACCATGGAGGCGATCCTGCCCGCGGTGGCCATCCTCTCGGCCTCCAGGAGCTCGCCGCTTCTCTCCACCACCGTCTTCTCCAGCTGCTCCGTGTACTCCCTCAGCCGCGCCTCGGAGCGCTTTATGTCCGTGACGTCTCTCACCAGCCCCACGTATCCGGCTGTGAGCGTACCGCCCCCTGTGGACACCGCCTTGAAGGTGGCCTCAAAGAACCTGACCCCGCTCTTCCTAGTCTTGTACTTGACTCTGTCGAAGTCTCTCTGCGCCTCCGCCTTGACCTCCTCACCTTTTCGAAGGCTCTCCTTCTGCTCGTCCGTGAGGCTGCTGTCACTGAACATGTTCCAGCCCTTGAAGTCCTCCACTCTGTCCACTCCGAAGTAGTCCAGGGCCATGGCGTTAGCGTCGACTAGGTTCCCCTCCTCGTCATAGACCTCGATGCCTATTGGGGACTCGTGGTAAAGGGCCCTGAGCCAACCATCCGACCCGGCTAAGGTTTTTTGGATGCTGCTGCCTGAGGCGTCCCCGGGGAACCTTGAGGGCTCCCGCTCATCCTTCGATCGGCCCTTCTTAGCCTTCGCCTCCAGCTCCACTTCTCTGCTTATGTTTTCGAAAGCCACTACAAGTTGGCCCCTCGGGATGGGAGTGGCTGAAAGCCTGAAGTATCCGCTCACCTTCTGGTCATCCCAGAATAGTCTATCATACTTGACTTGCCCGCCCTCATGAATGGCTATAAGGTACTCCTGTTTGAGGCGGCCACCCTTTGGCCCCCATATCTCCTCAAACTCCTTTCCTATGATCATGTCCCGGGTCAGCCTGGTCTGCCGTAGGCCTTCAGGGTTACAGTTGGTAAGTATGAGCTTACCCGGCTCCTCGTGCCTGTAGATGAACACGCCGCTGGGTATGTGCTCGAGGACCAGGCTCGAGGTCTCCAAGGAGTCTCTCAGCTCGTTCTCGGCCCTCCTCTTCTCAACCGCCTGCCTGATGCTGTTAGCCAGCACCGTGTAGTGGCTCGGAAAGACCTCCTTACGGACGTAGTCGTCCACACCGGCCGCGAAGGCCGCCTGGGCCACCTCCTCGCTCCCCTGCCCAGTGTATATGATGAACGGCATCTCCTGGCTCTTCTTCACCTGCCTTGCGAGCTGTATGCCGTTGACCTCAGGCATCTGGTAGTCGCAGACCACACAGTCGTATTCACTTGTCTCGAGAAGACTCAACGCCTCCCTGGCCGAGTTCACTGTGTCGACGCGGAGGGCTGGGTCCGAGTCCTTCAGGAACCCCATGAGTAGCTTGTCTTCCTCGTCGTCCACGTAGAGTACTTTAATGGTTGTATCGTCTGGTTGGGCTATTGTGCACGCCCTCCCTTCTTCATGCTTTCACCAGCCATTTTTAAGTTTCATGTAACATGAATAAAGGATGATTGCCTCTGAGGCGCTGCCGCCATGCGTGTGATGCTCGTCGAACCCCCCAAGGACTTTTGGTTCATCATGGGTGAGTACGTACCGCCTCCCTTCGGCCTGCTATGCCTGGCCGGGTACCTGGAGAAGGCTTACCCGGGGGCAGAGGTGGAGGTGGTGGACTCCCAGGCCGAGGGCCTGGACTGGGAGGGCCTTGAGAGACGGATGGAGGAGTACGCGCCCGACGTGGTTGCCCCATCGGGGATGGCCACGGCTAACGCCTACTACGCCGTCAGGGTGGCCGAGCTGGCGAAGAAGGTGGCCCCCGATTCACGCACGGTTCTAGGCGGGCAGCACTTCACGGCCCTGGCTCAGGAGACCCTCAAAAACTATCCTTTCGTAGACTATGTAGTGAGGGGAGAGGGAGAGGCCACGCTCGCGGAGCTGGTGAGGAAACTGGACTCTGGGGGCGGAGTGGATGAGGTGGCTGGCCTGTCCTTCAGGGGCGACGGCTCAATACTTCACAGCCGGGACTGGGAGCTCATCTGCGACCTAGACGCGTTACCCTACCCGGCGTATCATCACGTCGCGCCCCACATGAAGAGCTACAACTTCTCCTTGATGGGGGGCGAGGGCAAGCCCTTCGCCATCGTGGAGGGATCAAGAGGCTGCCGCCACAACTGCAGCTACTGCAGCCAGTGGAGGTTCTGGAGGCGCAGCCACAGGGCAAAGTCTCCTGAGAGGGTTGTGGACGAGTTCGAGCGCCTCTACACTGAGCATGGCAGCAGGTTCTTCTGGTTCAGCGACGACAACTTCGGTTTGGGGCCAAGGACCGAGGCCATCTGCGACGGCCTCATGGAGAGGGGGCTGGGCGACGAGATAGAGTGGTTCTGCCAGGTCCGGGTGGACGACATCGTCGAGCACCCGGACATCCTCTCCAAGATGCGGAGAGCGGGGGCCACGTGGATGCTGGTGGGCTTCGACAGCCCCAGCGCCCAGGTACTTGACTCGTACAGGCGGAGCGGAGTCACCGAGCCCCGCAGCAGGAGAGCCGTGGAGCTGCTGAGGGAGAACAGCGTCTTCAGCCAGGGCACCTTCATAATAGGCCACAGGATGGACAGCCACGAGAGCGTGGAGGCTGTGAGGAGGTACGCCGACGAGCTGGACCCGGACATAGCAAGCTTCTTCGTCCTCACGCCTTTCCCCGGGACCGAGGTGTACGAGGAGGCTGTGAGGGGCGGCTGGATCGAAGACCACAACTGGGCTCACTACGACATGGTTCACGCCATTATGCCCACGGAGCACCTGACCCGGGTGGAGGTCCAGCAGGAGCTAAGCGACTGCTATGAGAGCTTCTTCGGCTCCTGGCCCCGCAGGTACCGTGGAATAACCAGCGGCAACCCCATAACCCGCCGCACCTACGGCTACCTGGCCAAGCAGGCGCTCCTGATGGGCCTCAAGAACCTAATAGGGTGAAAAAATTGAGCGGCAGCGCAGGTAACCATGTACAGGTAAAGGCCGCTCAGCTCGCCTCGTACCTGACCATCTTCGTCGTCATGCCCACGGTGACGTTCCTGGTTGGTAGAATTGTGGACAGCCGACTGGGATTACCAAGGTACCCGCCGATGCCGTGGAACCTCATAGTCGGGCTCGTGGTATTCCTCGGCGGGCTCTGGCTGGGCCTGAAGTCCACCAGGCTCCTCTACAGTTTGGGAGGCGGCCTTCCCTGGGGGGAGGCTAGGAAAGAGGCTAAGACGAGTAGACTGGTGACGTCCGGTGTCTACGCCTACATCCGTAACCCCATGATCATAGGCTACACTCTGCTGCCCTTCGGCATGGGGGTGATGTTTCAGTCACCCGGGATGGCGTTGTCCATCAGCCCCCTTGTGCTGGTGGCCAACGTGGTGATAGTGAAACTGGTGGAGGAGCCCAACCTGGTGGAAAGGTTCGGCGAGGAGTACATCCAGTACAGGGCGCGGACCCCTTTCCTGTTCCCCCGCCCAGGGGCCTTGTACAGGTCGCTTCTCTCTTCGGCTGAGGGAAGAGAGGCCCAGCTGCTCTACCTCGGCCTCTCGCTGGCGGGGCTCATCATTATCACGAGGCTCGCCTTCAGCAGCAGCGTTCCCCCGCTGTTCTTCCCGGGGCAGACCCTGTTGACTGGCGCCGCCTTCATAGCGATCTGCCTGTTCGGGTTCGTCGCGGCCGTCTCCCCCCGCAGCCTGCGAGGGCTAGGCCACGGCTCAGGGTCTAACCCCCGTGTGAGAGGCCACCACCCGGACTGTGAAAAGTTCAGTAACCACGTGGTGTGGATCAGTGGGAAGCCGTACTGCGCGGGCTGCACAGGCCTGGCACTCGGCGCGGCCCTGTCGGCGCTAGGCGCGGCCCTATATTTTTTCTTCGGCGTGTTTCTGCTGGACCCGGAGGCCGCGTTCTGGCTCGGGGCCTCCATGGTTTCTCTAGGATTGGCCCAACACTTCGTTGACCTAGGCAGCCCCCACCTTCACATGGCCCTCAATGTTGCCCTTGTTTGCGGGTCTTTCATGCTCGCAGCGTCTCTGAACGTCATGGGGGTAAGCTTCTACGTCGAGGCCTACCACCTTGGGCTGGTGGTTTTCTGGGTCGCCGCAAGGATCAGGGTGAGCCAGGAGGAGCACGCCCTGGTCTGCAGATCGTGCGGCCTCGGCTGCGGCCACGGCTTCAACCAACAATAGAGTAATGTTTCTATAATGGGGCCCCGTATCCTGTCTTAAGGTGTGAACAATGGTGTACTGCACAAAGTGCGGAACCGAGAACGAGGAGAACGCCGAGACTTGTAAGAACTGTGGCGCGAGCCTAAGCCCGCCCGCCTACAGGGTCAGGAGGAGGGACTGGGACCCTGAGGACGACTGCTTCGGCGGCCGCAGCAGGACCACGTGGCCCATCATCATAGGCGCCTTCCTGATACTGCTCGGCTTGTCAAGTCTGCTGGAGGACACCTTCTGGTGGGCTAGCTTCGATAACCTTTGGCCTCTGCTCATCATAGCCGTAGGCGTCCTCGTCGTCAGCAACGCCTTGAGGCGTTAGCTGACACATCCTATTTTGTTTCCTGCTGCCTGAGGCGCTCGTAGAGCACTATCCCTGTGGCCACGCTCACGTTGAGGGACTCCAGGTGGCCCCTCATGGGTATGCGCACCACCTTGTCGCACTTGGCGGTGAGGGTGGGGTTGACTCCCCTGTCCTCGCCTCCTATGACGAAGGCTACGGGGCCTGTGAGGTTCTCCTCGTAGTAGGCTGTGGCCCCTGAGGCGTCTAAGCCTATCACGGTCACTCCCTCATCGGATAACGCCTTGATGGCCATGTAGAGGCTCTGCTGCCACACGGGGACGTGGAGGCTTCCGCCCATGCTCACCCTGTGGACTGTGGGGCCCAGGCTGGCCGTCTCCTTCTTGGGGATCACGACGCCGTCCACGCCTGCGGCCTCCGCGGTCCTGAGGATGGCGCCCAGGTTGTGGGGGTCCTGGACCTGGTCGAGGACGAGGACGCAGACGTCGCTGCCGGTCTCCTCCAGCACCTTCTCCAGGCTCCAAGTGGGCTTGGGCTGGGCTATGGCGATGATTCCCTGGTGGTGGCCTGTGTGGCTCATGGCGTCCAGCTTGGGCTTGGGCACCATCTCCACGGCTACATTCTTCTTCCTGGCGTCTTCCAGAATCTCCTTGAGCCTGGGGTCGTTCTCTTTCCCCGTCTCCACCCGCAGCAGGGTGACGAGGTCCCCCTTGAGGCCCTCCTGAACCGGGTTGCGTCCCTCCAGCTGGATCAATGTGCTCGCAGATACTTCGGCTCGGGCTCATTTAAAGAGAGTTGCTGGGGCGGAGGAGTCTTGGCAGAGCTTTCTCTGACATGTTCATGCAGAACTGGCCAACCAGCGGCCCCAGTCAAGGATCAGTTCCGTGACGCCTCCTACGGCGACCCTATGGTTAGCCCTATCACCGGGTTGAGGCGACTCATCAGAGGCAAAGATTAGATTACACCCGGGTGTCTAAGTCAATTCCTTGGCCAGGACGCTGAACCTCCCGCCCTGGCCCCTCATCCCGTCCAGCTCCACCCCCCAGGCCTCCCTGTAGCCCCGAGCCCTACATATGGCCAGGGCTGCCGGGTGGTCAGCGTAGTAGACGATCCGTTTGAAGCCCCTGCCCTTAGCCATGGACTCGAAGTAGGCGAAGAAGGCTGAGCCGTGGCCTCTGCCGCGGCTGGTCTCCCTGAGCCACACCTCGTGGAGCTCCACGAAGACGCCCCTCACCCCAAGGTCATCCTCCAGGATGCGTCTGTCCTCGTCCTCTCTGGGCTCGCCGCCCGGGTGGGCTGCCGTGTCCGAGGAGTGCCATATGGCGTGGCCAACTATCTCGTCGCCGTCCAGCCAGACTATGAGCCGGTCGGGGTCCTCGGATACCAGCCTGTGCTCGGTCTCCCCCAGCTCCCCCGCGATGTCCCTGTAGTACTCCCTGAACCGGTCCAGAGGGTACCCGTGGATGAACCTGAGCGCCATGGCGAGCATTACTGTGATCAAGTCTATAAGTTTTGAAGCCGAAGCTCATGTTGACATGTCGGAAGGCAGCATGAAGGAGATGGGGGAGCTCCTCAGGAAAGGGGCCAGGATGATGAGCGAGGCGTGCCCCGAGTGCGGAACCCCCCTCTTCAGGCTCAAGGGCGGGGAGATAGTCTGCCCCAGCTGTAACAGGCCGGTTAAGGTGGTTAAGGGGGACGAGACCCAGGAGTCCCTGGCCCAGCAGGGCAGCCTGGAGACCACGCTCCGCAAGAAGATCACCGAGGTCCAGGCCATGATCGAGGGCGAGAAGAACCCCACCACCATCAGGGAGCTCACGGACACCCTCATGGCTCTGCTGGGCGCCCTCGAGAGGGTCAAGAAGCTGGAAGCCTGAATAGATGTCCCAGGGGCTGGATGAGCTCCTCATACGGTGAACTGCTCGAGGGACTTGGTGGCCCCCGCCTTCTTGTCCCGGGTTCTCACAGACTTCTCCCTAAGGACCTTCAACACGTGTTTGAGCACGATCTTCTCGATCTCATCCACGGGTAGGGCGCCATCCACCCTCAGCACGGTGGATTCTTGGATTCTACATACCTGCACAGGCTCCTCCCCTTTCTCGGGGACCGTGAACTGCTTCAGGCTCGCGTTGCCGAAGTTGAAGACCTTGTAGTAGGCTGACCTGATCCTCTCCTGCTGGCTCAGGGTCTCGAAGTAGGTGTGGTCATTCACCCTGACCTGGCCGTTAGCTAGCCTTCTCTGACCCACCTCGGGGGCTATGTCCAAGAAGATGACTATGTCGGGCATGAGGGCGTGGGCGTTTATTTCTCTGATCCACTCCAGGCTCAGCTCCTTCTTCATTCCCCCGCTCTGGTAGGCCAGGCTGCTGTGGACGTACCTGTCCGACACCACTACGCTGCCCTGCTCCAGAGCCGGCTTGATCTTCTTCTCGGTGTGGTCCGCGCGGTCCGCCGCGAAGAGGAGGGCCAGGGCTTCCTCGGCAACTTGCTGCTCCTGATACAGTATGGAGCGTATGAGTTTGCCGACGGGGAGGTCCGTAGGCTCCTTTGTCTGGACCACGGGGTACCTCTTCTTCTCCAGGTTCCTTGTGAGCCTGCGGTACTGCTCTGACTTCCCTGAGCCGTCTATGCCCTCGAATACTATGAAGCAACCCTTACTCATGCTAGGCCACGTGCGGTGCTCTAGTCATGTATGGGGTTTGGTAATATAAGCCCATCAGCTTCAGGGAAAGTTAGAGGGTGAACCTCTCCCGGTCGTAGACGGTGAGGCTCTCAGCCTTCCCGTTCTTGATGAGGACCATGTCCTCAACCCTGAGATAGTACTCTCCCCTGTTCCACAGCTTGGGCTCCACGCAGAATACCATACCGTCCACCAGCTCAACGCGGCTCTCGGGCTTCAGCCACGGGTCCTCGTGAACCTCGACGCCTATCTGGTGGCCCACCATTCCGTTGGGCAGCCGCGCCCTCAGGTAGTCGCCGTAGCCCTCCCGGTCGAGGACGCCCTCGATGCTGGGGAACACCTCGTTGGTCTTGAGGACCACGTCACCTATGGCGTCCAAGGTCTCCACCACCGCTGTCTGCAGCGCGGCGTAGGCCTTGGATACGTGCTCCTCTGGCTCCCCCAGGTAGAAGCTGCGGCCCCAGTCGCTGCAGTACTCGTTGACGACGAAGCCCACGTCGAAGGCCACGCTGCTCCCCGGCTCAAGGGGCTCCTCAGGGCCGTAGTTGAAGACGGCGTCCGTGGGCTCGGCTCCGCTCCTGCAGAACCCGGCGGTGCTGAGGAAGCTGACGTCGCTGGCCCCTATCATCCGGCCCATGGTCTCTATCTTGAGGCCCAGGCCTCTCATGGTCTCCCCCGCCTCCACCTGGTCTATGATGCGGCCCATGACGTTCTCGGTGAGCTTGGCCGCCTTCCTGAGCCTGTCGATCTCCTCCTTCTCCTTGACCATGCGGAGCTCGTCCATGAATCCCTCGGCGCTGCTGAACTTGGCTCCCTTGCAGGCGGAGGCCAGGGTCAGGATTAGGCTGCCCCAGGTGTACTCTCCTATGCCAACCTTCACGGGCTCAGCAGCCAGTTCGCTGACCACCTGCTGGACGACCGGCGCAGGGTCCTCGAACATGCCTAGGCCGCGGACGCCCTCGATCCAGCCGCCCTTGGCTCTGCCCACTGAACTGGCGCCCGCCAGGATGAGTGGGTCGCCGTCGGCTGGTACGAACACGGAGTCAGCCGGGTATGTGAGGTCTCTTCCTCTTCTCCACTCAACGCTCGTGCCTGTGAGGTACTGGAAGTCGGGGCCGGCACCCAGGACCACGAGGTCCAGGCCCCGCTCCTCCATCTTGGCTTGTAGGCCTCTAAGTCTGCGCCTGTAATCAGCCATATGAGGGAGTACTCACGGGCTGTTAAAGCATTTATGACTCACCGTTCTGTACCCGTAGAGACATGCCTCTGGGCGAGCCGGTGGCTGGGTACCCCAGTTTTTCACAGAGTCTCGACCGTGCCCCTGTCCGCGTCAACGCGGACCATCATCCCCGTCTCTATGACTTTGAGCGGGTCCCTGTCCAGCTTGTCCACCAGAGGGATGTCGCTGATGACGCAGCCCGTGGCTATGATGGCCTCGGTCTCCGTGTTGACTATGGCTGCTGGGGCGGTGCCCAGCTTCTTCATCCTGTATATGACGTAGCTGCCCACGGTGCTGCCCTTACCCCGGGGGAACACGAAGACCTTGCCTGTGATGTTCTCGCCGCAGCAGCAGTGGCCCGGCTCAGTTACGCACCCGGTGACGGGGTCCACGCCTCCGTAGAAGCTCACAGGCTCAGAGCTCACCAGGGCCTCGGCCTCGGCGGCGCCCCCCATTACCTTCCTTCCCCTGAGGATCATCTCGACGCCCCCTCCACCAGCTGCTCCACCTCCGCTATCCTGGTCTGGAACCCGTGGCTGACGCTATAGTGGGCGCCCTTGAAGCTGTTGGTGGCCACCCCGTGCCATCCCATCTCGTGGAGGGGCGCCACCACCATACACGTGTCCCTGTAGACCCTGCCCCCGGCATCCTCGATGGTCTTGACGTAGCCCGCCTCCACAGCCTGAGCGTAGACGCCTCGGCTGGTGAAAACCCATAGCCTTCCACCCAGCCTCCTGTTCCTGGACAGCTTGGCTGCTTCGGCCAGCTCCCTGAGGCTGCAGTGGGGGCACCCTATGCAGTAGGTGGGGCTGTCGGGCTCGCTGCTCAGCTTGGCCCTGGCCTCGTCTAGGTCGCGGCGCTCCACTGTCACGGTCTCCACGTCGTCCAGGTGCTTGGAGGCCCACCCGGCCTCGGGGGTCACTCCCTCCCCGTGCCACAGAGCCACGCCTCCGCTAGTGGCGCAGGCAGCCCCCAGGGTCTTCATGCTCTCCAGGTCGGGCCTCCCCAGGCCCCTGAAGTAGGGGACGCCGCTGCCCACGAGCTTACCGGTCACGTAGCCCAGGGCGCTGTAGTCGAGTCTGGTCCTCGGGTTGGCTTCCACCTCCACCACCTTCCCCGGGGCCCTGTTCTCGTCCAGCCTAACCCCGTAGAGGGGCGTGAGGCCGGTGACTGCTGAGGCCAGGGTGGTGGGCCCCGACTCGCGGTTGGTGCGGGCCCCCAGGACGCTGTTGCTGTAGCAGATAGCGTTGCTCTCGGCCCAGGCTATCTGGGCGCCGCGGCGGGGGACGTGCCCTATGAGGTATGGGGTGCACGTGCAGGTGGGCTCCACGCCCATCCTGGTGAATGCGTCGATGACCCTTCGCTGCCCCTCAGCGAACTCCGGGGGCACGTTCATCTCCCTCCACCGGTCCATGTCCATGCCCGCAGGGTTCAGCGTCGCCCTCACCTTGCACCTGGCTCCCATCTCGGCCTGCTCCTCAAGCCACTCGGTGCCGGCGTCCCCCAGGTTGGCGTAGCTGACGCCGCTGATGTGAGCCGAGTCCACCGGCACGAGCTTCTCGGCTCCGAAGACGTCCCCCAGGGCCACCAGGAGCTCCATGGACTTCCTGACAGCGTCGCCGGATTCGCCGCCCATCATCCGTTCCTGCTCGGGTGTGAGGTACATGAAATCAGTGAAACAGGCTCCCCGGCGAATATAAATCACGGGGTCACCGAGTGGCCTCGGTCATGCACGCCCCTCACGGTGGAGCCGCGGAGTCTCCCTCGGGGCGGAGGCTGAGTATGTGCCCCATCGACCCATTTTTCGTACGTAATTACGTACGAAAAAGAAGGCGTTCAGAGGCGCCAGAAGCATGAAAACATGTTACACGAGCAGGCTCAGGGGTCTGGGCCTCAAATGGGTCACGTGTACTTGTCCAGTATCTTCCGGAGCTCCTCTGACACAGTAATCTCGGCCTTCCTGAACTTCTCAGGGTCCTTGTACTTGGGCATGGTGGCGTCCACCCCCACCTTGCAGCCCAGCTCGTGCTCCTGGTCGCTGGCCGGATCGAGGCTGCTCACCCTGACGCCGGGCACCACGAGCAGGTCCTCGTCTCCCCTGAACCTGGTGGCTATTGCCCACTCCACCTGCTCCATGTCGTAGGGGTCGATGTCGCTGTCCACCACCACGGCGTGCTTGAGGCTGGGGTGAGCCGCGAACACGGCCATCAACACGTTCTTGGGGTCCCCGTCCCGCACCTTCTCGAAGCTCACCACGCAGTGGAGCCACCCCATTCCGCCGGTGGTCAGGTTGACGCCCCTGACGTTGGGTACCACGCCCCTCACGTACTCCCAGATGCGGGGCTCCTGGGGCATCCCCATCATGAGCCTGTGCTCGGAGCCCGCTGGTAGGATGCCCTGGTAGATATAGTCCTCGCGGTGCATCACTCCCACAAGCTCGATGATGGGCTGCTGCCTCTGGACGTCGAAGGTGCCTGACAGGTCCACGAAGGGGCCCTCCGTCACCTGCTTGTCGAGCATCAGCCTGCCCTCGAGCACCAGCTCGGCGTCTGCGGGGGCCAGTGCCTCCACATGCTCGCACTCTGTCAGCTTCAGTTTCCCTCCGAGGAGGTTGTTGACCACGTCGTACTCGCTGACCCCGAAGGGGGCCGTCAGCGCCCCTGCCAGCATCACGGCGGGGTGGAGCCCGATGCTCACGCTCACGTCCAAGCTGTTCACTCCCTCCTTCTTCGCCATCTGAGTCAGCCTGAAGAGGTGGCGCGGCACGATCCTTATGGCCATCCGCCTCTCATCCAGCACAAGCAGCCTGTGGAAGCTCACGTTCTCCATGGAGCCGTCGTGGCTCCTCACGTAGACGATGCCTGAGGTTATGTAGGGTCCGGGGTCACCCTTGAAGTGGGTCAGCACGGGGATGTCCTTCAGGGACCCCTTCTCCACTACCTCCTTCACGGGTCCGTCCCCGCCGCCGCACTTGACCGGGTTCTTGGCGGCCTCGATGAGCCTCGGGTACAGCTTCTCGGGCTCCACCTTCAGGGCCTTGAGTATGCGTCCCCGGGTTCCGCAAACGTTGCCCACGAGCCGGGTCCCCGTCTCCTTCACCCTGTCCACAGCCACCACCTTGCCTCCATCCCATCTGCTCAGGGCCGCCGCCACCTCGTACCGCGTAGACAGCGGCTCCCTGATCCGGACCACCTCGTCCTCAACCTCCTTGAGGAAACCTCGAAGGTCACTCATCGCTTTCACCCATCAACCTCTTAGTCAGCTCCAGTACCGGCCTGCCGTCCTCCATGTCCTGGGGTAAGTTCACCGAGACCAGGGCCATCTTGCCCTTCGCTGAGGCCAGCCGCCCCCCGATGATCCTAGACAGCACCTCGTCCCGCTCCCCCATTATGGCGCTGCTGGTCCCGTCCGGCATCGTGGCCGTCAAAGTCCCCAGCCTTTGATTGTCCCCCACCCAGAAGACGGCCACCACGGCGTTACTCATCTCCGTCAAGGCGCCGCAGATGACCCTGCCCCCATGTTCCAGGGACTCGTTCGACCACTGGAGGCTCATCGTAGCTTCTGACTCGTTGAGACGGTTAAGCCTATCCCTAGACGACCTTCATGAGCCTGGACTCGTGGAGGCCAGTCACCACCCTCCTGAAGCCCCTCATCTCCTGGTCCAGCTCCGGGTCACCGGTGTCCACGGCCAGGCTTCTCAGGCCCTGCAGCTTCGCCGGCGTCGACACAATGATCAGGTGGTCTACACCGACCCGCCTAACAACCTCGGCGCTTATCTGCTGGTTACCCCTGCCCAGCACCGAGCCCTGCCCACCGAGTGGGCTCACTATGATCCAGTTCTCCTCGACAAGATTCTCCAAGATTCTTTTCTCGTCCACGTCCTCAGCCACCAGTTCACTATCCATGACCAGGTCAACGCCAAGCAGCGTCTTCCCGAGGCCCAGCCTCTCAGCCACCCGGCCCACTGTGGACCCCGGCCCCAAGATGTAGAGGGCGCTGGGACGCATGCCCTCAATGACCCTCTCGGCGACGCTGTCCTTCATCAACTCCTCGTCGAGGCCCGAGGCGGCCACCTTCTCGCCCAGGACCAGGGACGCCTTGAAGGGGGTCCTCGCGAAGCCTCTGAGGGAAGCGTCAAGCCTGCCCCCCCTGTAGGCCTCCTCGTCGATGTCCATGACCTCCCTCTCGGCCAGGGGCGCATCCCCCGCCGCGTAGGCTTTGATGAGCTCCGCAGCTGCCCCGGGCGTGGCCGCGAAGACGGCGCTGTACATCTTGACGCCTGAGGGCACCCCTAAAACCGGGACCCTCATGTCCACCGTCTCCACCACATCTACCGCTGTGCCGTCTCCCCCCACGAAGACCAGCAGGCCCACCCCGGCCTCCTCCATGGCCGCGGCGGCCCTCCGGGTGTCCTCCTCAGACGTCGAGGAGCCCGTGGGCCTCCCCAGGACCCTGTACTTGAAGCCCAGCTCACCCAGGAGGCTCTCCCCCATGTCCCCGCCCCAAGTGACCCACTCCGCGTCCAGGGATGCGAGGGGCTTCAGCGCCTGGAGCGCCCTGCCGCGGGCCCTGGGCTCGGCACCCCTCTCCACGGCTTCTCTCAGGGTCTCCTCGCCGTCTGTGCCCTTCAGCCCCACCCTGCCCCCCATCCCCGCTATGGGGTTGACTACCAAACCCAGCAACATGTTTAGCAGGTGAATGGTCATCGCTTAAATAAAAGCCTCGCATATCCTAGTTAGCGGAGTCCGAGACACTTGACAGACACCCAGAAGGCGACCGGCGCAAAGACAGACATACTGGAGAAGATTAGACTCTCAAGGATCAGGGCCATGGAGGTGGGCGTCCTATCCATTATCATAGTCATAGCCATCCTCATAAGGGTCCAGCCCGTCCAGTACGGAGCCTACTTCACGGCCTACGACCCCGACTTCCAGTACAGGGCCACCAAGTACGTGGTCGAGAACGGGTTCGCCTCCTGGTGGACGTGGCACGACACCTTGAGTTGGTACCCCATGGGCAGGAACGTGGCCACATCCGCGTACCCCGGGATACCCTTCTCAGGTGCCTTCGTCTACATGGTGGCGAACGCCGTGGGCCTGGACATCTCCGTCTTCACGGTCGGGCTGTACTTCCCCATACTCATGGCGTGCCTCACCTGCATACTGAGCTACTACCTGGGCAAGGAGCTGAGCGGCAGAGCAGCGGGACTCTTCACGGCCCTCTTCATGGCCATCAACCCGGCCTTCATAGGCAGGTCCACCTTCGGGTTCTACGACACGGAGAACATAGGCATATTCGCCATGGTGGCCATTAGCCTCTTCTTCATCAGGTCCATCGACGAGGCCAGACCCCTGGAGCACAGAGCAGTCTACGGGGTGCTCTCGGGCCTCTCCCTGGGCTACCTGTACGCGTCCTGGGGAGCCGCCAGATACATGACGGGGCTCCTAGCGCTGTACATGCTCATAATGCTCTATACCGAGAGGTTCCAGTTCAGGCACCTAGTCAGCTACTGCCTCACCATAGGCGTAGGGTACCTCATAATCATCCTCGTGCCCAGGCTGGGCCCCAACTCTCTGATGACCATAGACCACCTGGCCGCCTTCGGCCTCGTGCCCATAATGCTGGTCTACCAGTTCATCCGGGACAAGATCGACGTAAAGATGGTGGCCAACCTGGCGGGGGGCCTGGTCATCCTAGGCATAGTCGGCCTGTTCCTGCTACCCGCCGTGGGAATAGATATCCCCATGACCTACAAGTTCCTGAAGGTGCTGAACCCCTTCACCTCCACAGACAACGCCCTATACCTGTCCGTGGCCGAGAACAAGGTGATAGCCTGGGCTAGCCTGTTCAACGATTTCGGCACCATCACCATCCTGGCCGTGGTGGGCATCTACTTCAGCATTAAGAACCAGAGCGACAAGAACATCTACGCGTCAGTGTTCTTCCTCACGGCCCTATACTTCGCAGGCGTCATGGCCAGGCTCAGCCAGGTGCTGGCGGCCCCCGCGTGCGTCATGGGGGCCTACGGCCTCGTGGAGATAGCTAGACCCTTCATAAGCGCCTCAGTCCCGGAGGAGGAGAGCAAGGGAAAGAGGAAGAAGCGGATCGTCTTCGGCGTCAACAAGACCATGGGGGCGGCCTTCATAATCCTGGTGACCCTGAGCCTCACCCCCAACATATGGAGCGGCGTCACGTCAGCCGACAACCCCACCAGCCTGGCCAGCAGCGCCATCCCCTACATGTTCGACGGGTCCTACCCCCAGGACTGGCCCCTGGCCCTGGAGTGGATGAAGAACAACGTGCGCGACGACGAGGTCGTCTGCAGCTGGTGGGACTACGGGTACTGGATAGCGGCCATGGCCGGGAAGACCACCATGGCTGACGGAGCCACCCAGAGCGAGCACCAGATAAAGAACATAGCCAACATAATGATTAGGCCCCAGAACGAGTCCATACAGATACTAAAGAGGTATGGAGCCGACTACATAGTGGTGTTCTTCACATTCAACCCCAACAACCCCAGGCAGGAGTGGCCCCTGGGCGACAACAGCAAGTGGCCCCAGATGGTGCTCATCGGCGACTTTAACATAACCGACTACGTGGACTACTCCAACTATGGAGCCGAGAAGCCCCTATTCTACGAGACCACCATAGCTAAGTTAATGTACCACGCCGCGGACCCCAAGTACTTCACCCAAGCCTACGCTTCGCCCCACGGTTACATCCTCATCTACAAGATCCACTACCCCGAGTAGCTCCTCAGCAAAGGTTAAGAACCAATCATGTTATCCATTATTGATTCGCCGGGTGCATATTGTGGATGCCTCCTCCAATCAGGTTGACCCGCTTCTATGATTAAGGTGCGTAAAACGGAGTACAAGCCCGCCCCTGTACGGGAGACCCTCATACAGATGAAGGACATCTCCGAGCTCATGATTGACCTGGCCTACAGCGCGGCCCTCTTCCACAACAAGGAGCTGGCTGAGGAGGTTATGGAGCTGGAGGCTAAGGTGGATGACCTGGTCTACTTGCTCAATATGAACCTGATGTTGGCAGCCAGGGACAGGCGCGACGCCGAAACGCTGGCGGGGGTGGCTAAGATAGGGTCCCTCACCAACGCCATAAGCGACGCCGCCGCCGATATAGCCAGCCTGGTCCTCCACGACATAGGGGTCCACCCCGCCGTTCGGGAGGTCTTCCAGAGGGCGGAGGAACACCTGGGTAGGGTAGTGGTCAGCGACGTTAGCTTTCTGTGCGGCAAGACCGTGGATGACCTTGACCTGGCTTCCGAGGTGGGTGTGGACATCATAGCAGTGCGCAGGGGCCAGGTGTGGCATATCAACCCAGACAAGGAGTTGGTGATGCCAGGGGACATCCTTGTCGCACGGGGCACCGAGGAGGGCCTGCAGAGCCTGGTGGCGGCTGCTAGGGGGGAGGTTGAGGACTTTGAGTAGGGCCGACATGGAGCACTGGCAGCAGGTCACCAGGGATCTGGTGAAGCTGAAGAACACCAGCGAGATGATGATGGACCTGGCTTACTCGGCGGTGCTCCTCAACAGCAGGTACTTGGCCGAGGAGGTTCAGCTCCTGGAAGAACAGATGGACCAGCTCCACATAGACGCTCAGTGCAGGGCTCTGAGCCGCACAGAGGAGGAAGTGGATCCTAGGGATCTCCTGGGCATTATAAGGATGAGTAACGTCACCGAGAGGATAGCCGACGCCGCCGCCGAGATCGCTGAGGTGGTGCTGAGGGGAATAGAGCCTCACCCAATCCTCCAGATGGTCATCCAGGACGCCGAGGAGACCGTGGAGAGGGTGATCGTGAGCGGCGACTCGCCCGTGGCTGGCAAGACCATCAAGGAGGCCGCAATAGCCGACGAGACGGGCATGTGGGTCCTAGTGATCCGCCGCGACAACAAGTGGTTAAGGCCAAGGCCTGACACAGTGCTCATGGCCGGGGACGTAGTGATAGCCTCAGGTTACTCCGAGGGCGAGGAAGACTTTAAGCGCCTTCTGACTGGCAAAAACTCTGAGGAAGAAGAGTAGGGCCCTACTCCTGGGCAGGCTTCTCCTCTTCGGGGGCCTCGGCCTCAGCCTTGTCCTTCTTCTTGCGGCCCTTGGGGGCCTCCGCCACGACGAAGTTGAGGAACGTGGTCTCCTGGCTGACGGTGTTTCCGCGGACTACCTTGCGCTTCTGCTCTCCCCTGTTCTTGGGTGTGTAGCCGACGCCTCCGCTGAGGACTATCCTGGCCTTGGCGCTTCCGTGGACGTCTGGGCGCATTGGTATGCCGTCCTTGTCGGTGCCGCCTGTGAGCTTGAGCTTGTATCCCTGCATCCCCGCCAGTGAGCCGTCTATGGTCTGACCTATCCTGGTTCCTACGAGGGGGCCCATCCTGGCTGCGTCTATTTCCACCCTCTGGCTTGTCCCTGCGGCGGGGTCCGAGACTATGAGTATTGGCATGATTCTTCTCTCCTACACTGCCCAGAGCACGTCCGTCTTGCGCTTCATCTCCACAAGCTCCATTAGGGCCTTCAGCTCGGATTCTGT
>Ga0209164_1001695_pt1 | contig 26693 bp, 23 predicted proteins | sample MTBNYHSulfiMetaG_FD_187458 | JGI IMG/M metagenome (GOLD analysis project Ga0209164, IMG submission 187458) | Enrichment culture microbial communities from rom New York Harbor, USA that are MTBE-degrading - MTBE-NYH (New York Harbor Sulfidogenic)... | ecosystem: Environmental > Aquatic > Marine >... | reverse complement strand
AATTGCTTTGTGAATCTCCGTCGTTTCGCCATCGTTGTCCCCCTTTCTTGACCTCAGATTATACCTTAATCTGTGGTCCCATTTAAGGGGTCCACTTCCTACGGCGAGCTGGTTTTTGCTGGGGGTTGTGGCTATCTGCGGCGTGCTGTGGGGGCTGTGGTTCTTCCATCGGCGCCGGGTGGCGCTGGGGGCCGAGAGGCTGCGCAAATCGGAGGAGAAATACCGTCTGCTGGTGGAGCATGCGAGCGACGGGATTTTTGTCGCCCAGGACGGCCGATTCGAGTTCGGGAATCCAAAGGCCTTGGAGCTGGTCGGGTACGATGCAAAGACGCTGCGGGGGCGCAGCTTCGCCGATCTCATCCACCCCGAGGAACGGGCGATGGTGGTTGAGCGGCATTTTCAACGGTTGAAGAACGAAAATCCACCGGAAAGCTACCCCTTCCGGATCCTCCGCCAGGACGGCTCGGTCAGGTGGGTCAATCTGAAGACGGTGCGGATCGACTGGAAAGGCAGGCCCGCGACGCTCAATCTGCTCGAGGATTTCACCGAGAAGAAGCAGGCGCAGGATGCGCTCGAGGAGAGCGAGGCGATGTATCGCAGCCTGATCGAGCGGGCGAACGACGCAGTTGTCGTCGTCCAGGATCAAACGATCGTGTTGTGCAATCCCGTTTTCTGCGACTGGGTGGGGGCCGGCGAGGGGGAGATCTGCGGCCGGGGGTTCAGGGATTTCATGCGGGAGAAGGATGCATCGGCGGTCCTGGCGCGTGAAGGAGAGCCGGGCCGGGGCCTCGGCGAGATGGTGTTTTCCGGTGTGGACGGGCGGGTGAGGGATGTGGAGGTGAACGCGGGGCCTATCAGCTTCAGGGGAGGTGCGGCGACCCTGGCCATCCTGCGGGATATCACGGAGCGCAAGGCGATCGAGACCGTGCTCAGGAATAAGAGCGTGGAACTCGATCAGATCCTGCATGCACTGCCCGATGCCCTGATCTACACGGATCCCGAGCGGCGCATCCTGCGGGTCAACCCGGCGTTTACGCGCATCTTCGGCTTTGCGAGCGATGAGGTGGCGGGCAGGACGACGTGTTTCCTGTATCCCGACGAGGAGAGTTTTGTCGAGCAGGGGCGGCTGCGCTACAACGAGCAGGTCGGGTATGTGGTCGATTTCTATGAGGGGGTGGGCCGGCGCAAGGACGGCTCCGAGTTTGTCGGTGAGGTCACGGCGGCCCCGGTGCGCGATGCGGATGGGAGGGTCGTGGGGCTGCTCGCGCTGGTGCGGGATGTCTCTGAGCGAAGGGAGGCGGAGGAGCGGATTGCGCTTCTCGAGAAGCAGTTTTTCATGTCACAGAAACTGGAGGCCGTGGGGAGGCTGGCGGGCGGGGTCGCGCACGATTTCAACAATGTGCTGACCGTCGTCACTCTGTATGTCGATATGCTGGCCGAGCAGCTCCTGAAGACCGATCCGCTCCATGGAAAGGTCGAGATTATCCAGGAGGCCTGCGCAAGGGCTGCCCGTCTGACGCGGCAACTGCTCACCTTCAGCCGCAGGCAGATCCTGCGGTTCGAGATCCTGGACCTCAACGAACTGATAGGGAATTTGATGAGCATGCTGCGGCCGCTGGTTGGGGAGAATATCGCGGTGCATTTTGCGGCGGGCGAGGAGTTGGAACGGGTCAACGCAGACCCGGGGCAGATCGAGCAGGTGATCATGAACCTGGTGGTCAATGCGCGCGATGCCATGCCGGACGGGGGCGTGATCATGATCGAAACCCGGAACGTGGAGTTCGATGCGGCTTATGCGGCAAGTCATGCAGCGGTGCGGCAGGGCGCTTATGTCATGCTGGCGGTGAGCGATACGGGGTGTGGGATCCAAAAGGAGCTTCTGGGGCAGATCTTCGAGCCGTTCTTCACCACCAAGGAGGCCCGGTTCGGCACCGGGCTTGGGCTTTCCACCTCTTACGGGATCGTGAAGCAGTGCGGGGGGAACATCTGGGCTTACAGCGAGGCGGGGCGCGGGAGCACCTTTAAGGTGTACCTGCCACAGGCGGACGGGATCCAGACGCCTGCTAAGAAGGAGGCGCGGGAACTCGAGTTTTACGGCTCGGGGATGGTGCTCGTGGCCGAGGACGAAGAATGGCTTCTCGAGCTGATCGTCTACATGCTCGAGGTGGCGGGTTACAAGGTGCTGACGGCGGGGAGCGGGGAGGAGGCACTGCGGGTGGCCGAGGAGTGCGGCCAATCGATCGATCTGCTGTTGACCGATGTCATCATGCCCGGGATCAATGGCTGGGAAACCGCAGAGCGCTTCAAGGAGCGTTACCCGGATGCGAAGGTGATGTTCATGTCCGGCTACAACGACGAGATCGTCTTTGGGAGCAGGGGCGCAGAGGAGGTTTCTTTCCTCTCCAAGCCCTTCACGGCGGCGGAGCTGGCGCGCAAGATGAAGGAGGTGATGTCGGGGTGACGGTGCATGCGCTCTTCCCGAATGCCTTGATTGTGGACAACGATTACTTCTTCGTGAGGTTCCTGGTCGATCAACTGCATGAGCGCGGCTACACGGCCGACAGGGCCTACGACGGCAAGGACGGCATTGGGCGGTTGCAGGACGGGTTTTTCAGCCTGGTGTTCTGCGACATCATCATGCCCAAGATCGACGGCCGGGCGGTCATCGCGTATATCCGCAGGCACTGTCCCGTACAGCCGAGGGCGGTTGTGGCGGTATCGGGGCTGTTTGTCGAGCTGACCGACCAGCTCGACGGCATCGAAGCCGATTACTTCATGGCGAAGGGGCCGCTCGAGCAGATGTCCGAACAAGTGCAGAGGTTGCTCGGCTATATCGAAACCGGCGGCCGGCCCCCGCCGAGGTTTTTCTTCGAGCCGGAGGAGCGGGATGAGGCTGCAGGGTTCAATCAGCCGGCGGTCGAGTTGATGGAGGTCCTGAAGGGCGAGCGGAGCATCCTCGAGAGCCTGGCGGTGGGAGTGGTCGTGGTGGACAAGGATGCCAGGGTGCTGAGCGCCAATCCGCCCGCGCTCGACCTTTTCGGTCTCCCGGCTGCGGAGATCGTGAACCGACACATTGCCACCCTTTTTGCGGAGGAATCGAGGAGGGCGCTCATCGGTGCGATGCGCTCGGCCCTGCTCGATCGGAGCCATCGGAAGGTGGAGTTGAGCGGGTCTTCGGGCGGGGGCAGCCGGCCCTGGGCCGTGTCGGCCTGGGCGGCGCAGGGAGAGGTCAGGGGTTGGGTCCTGTGCGGGTGAGGGGTTTAGAAAACGGGCACAAAGGGGCTTGGCCGCGGATCGAGGTTTTGAAGGGATGGTTCTTGCGATGAAAAATATCCGGAAGGTACTGGCGATCACCGCGGGGGTGGTCTGGGTGGTCGGGATCATCGGGTCGGCCGTATGGAGTCAGTGGCAGATGCGGCGCTCGCTGATGGTGTTGGCCGAATCGGAGGCCGCCGCCTCGTTTGAGAAGGACATCGTTTACCGCCGGTGGGTGTCCATGCATGGCGGGGTCTACGTGCCGCCGACGGAGGCGACCCCGCCGAACCCGTATCTGAGCCATTTGCCGGAGCGGGATATCACCACGACGGATGGAAAGACCTTCACCCTGGTCAGTCCGGCCTACATGACCCGCCAGGTGCATGAACTGGGGCGCGAGCAATACGGCCTGCGGGGGCATATCACGAGCCTGAATCCGCTCCGGCCGGAGAACGGGCCGGACCCTTGGGAGGCGGAGGCGTTGAAGGCCTTCGAAAGGGGTGTGAAGGAGGTCGAGTCGGTCGAGGTCCTGGACGGGGAGCCGCATCTCAGGGTCATGCGGCCTTTAGTGGTCGAGCAGGAGTGCCTCAAGTGCCATGGGCCGGAGGGCTATCGGGAGGGGGATATCGGCGGGGGTATCAGCGTGTCGACCCCGCTTTCGGCGCATAACGCGGCGTTCGGCGACCATCGGATGCTGGTGGTTCTGGCGCACGCGGCGATCGGGATTTTGGGCCTCGCCGGTTTATGGGGAGGCGCCGGGATCTTGAAAAAGTCAGAGAGTCGGCTGAGGCAGAGCGAGGAGCGGATCCGCGGCATCGTCGAACATAGCACCTCCGTCTTCTATGCCTGCGATGCTAAGGGGGTTCCGACCTATCTGAGCCCCCAGATCGAAACGGTGCTCGGGTACCCGCCGGAAGAGGCCATGGCCCGTTGGGGGGACTTGATGACGGACAACCCCCTGAACCAGATTGCCGAGGAGCGGGCCGCGGCCGCTTTCGAGACGGGCGAGGCCCAGCCGCCCTATGAGATCGAGGCCGTGCACAAGGCCGGCCATCCGGTCTGGCTGGAGTGCAGGCAGAGCCCTGTTGTCAAGGACGGGCAGGTCGTGGGAATGGCTGGTTCCTGGAGGGATATCAGCGCGCGTAAGGCAGGCTTGGCGGCGCTCAGAAATCGCGAAGAGCGTCTGAGGCTGGCCCTGGAAGCCGCTGAATCGGCCACCTGGGATTTCGATGTGCCGAGCGACACGATGATCTATGATCGGCGCTGGTTCCGCATGCTCGGCTATGCGGCGGGCGAGATCAAACCCGATCTCCGCAGTTGGGAAGCGCTCGTCCACCGGGAGGACAAGTCGTATGTAATCGGGCGATTTCATGCTCACTTGGTGGGTATGACGCAGATTTACGAGACGGAGCATCGGCTCCGCCACAAGTCGGGCGATTGGATCTGGGTGCTGGACAGGGGGCGCGTGACGGAACGCGACTCGGAGGGGCGGCCTTTGCGGGTCTGCGGCACGCTGATGGATATCACCGCCCGCAAGCACGCCGAGCGTATGACGCAGATCCAGCTCGATCTGATCGAATTCGCGGCCGACCACAGTCTGGATGAGGTGTTGAAGCGTGCCTTGGACGAGATCAGCACGTTCGTGCGGAGCCCGACGGCCTTTTTCGCCCTCGTGGCGGCCGACCAGAAATCCATCTCGCTTCAAGAATGGTCGCCTTCGACCACGGAGATTTGCCGGGTGGAGGCGAAGCAACTGCACTGCACCCTCGATCGGGCCGGCGTCTGGGCGGATTGCGTTTTGGCGAAAAACCCCGTGATCCACAACGACTATCAGGCCCTGCCCCGCAAAAAGGGGCTGCCGGAGGGCCATCCCGAACTGGTCCGGGAGTTACTGGTGCCGGTGCTGCGGATAGAAAGCGTCGTCGCGATCCTCGGTGTGGGCAACAAGCCCGTGCCTTACACGGAAGAAGACGCCGAACGGGTGGCGGCTTTGGCCGATGTGACGTGGGAGACCATCGAGCGCAAGCGGGTCGACGAGAGGCTGCGGGAGAGCGAAGAACTGCAGAAGGCTATGATCGAGTGCTCGCCCTTGGCGCTGTATGCCTTCGACCTGGAGGGTGGTGTCCTCTCATGGAACGCTTCGGCGGAAAGGTTGTTCGGCTGGAGCGCCGATGAGGTCGTCGGGAAGCCGCTGCCCACCGTTCCGGAGGAGAAGGCGCGCGAGTTCGAGGCGATCCGGAGGCGGGTCGCCGAGGGGGAGGTGATCTCGGGCCTCGAGGTCGTCCGGCGGAAGAAGGACGGGGTGCGGTTCGATGGGAGGCTGTCCGTTGCACCGATTCGTGATATCGATGGAGAGCTCGTCGGGTTCATGGCCAGCATGGAGGATGTGACCGTCTGGAAGGAGGCAGAGAAGGAGAGGAAGGAGCTTTCGGAACAGCTTTCGCAGGCCCAGAAGCTCGAGTCCGTGGGGCGTCTGGCGGGGGGTGTCGCCCATGATTTCAACAACATGCTGAGCGTGATCCTGGGGCACGCTGAAATCCTGCTGGGAAAGCTCGAGCCGGGCGACCGCATGGCGGCGGGTCTGCGGGAGATTCAGGGGGCTGCCGAGCGTTCTGCGCTCTTGACGCGGCAGCTGCTCGCCTTTGCGAGGAAACAGGTCGTGGAGCCCAAGGTCCTCGATTTGAACGAAACTGTGGAGCCCCTCCTGAAGATGCTGCGCCGGTTGATCGGGGAGGACATCGCCCTGCTCTGGCACCCGGGGAAGAATCTCTGGACGATCCTGATCGACCCGTCGCAGGTCGATCAGATACTGGCGAACCTGTGCGTCAACGCCCGGGATGCCATCGAGGATGTCGGGGAGATCGTCATCGAAACGCGGAATGTCCATCTGGTGGCTGCGCAATACGACGATCATCCGGAGGCTGTCTCCGGCGAGTATGTCCTGTTGTCTGTGAGCGATGACGGCTGCGGCGTGGACAAGGAGGCCCTGCCGTATCTGTTCGAGCCGTTTTTCACGACGAAAGAGGTCGGCAAGGGGACCGGGCTCGGCCTGCCCACCGTGTACGGCATCGTGCGGCAGAACGGGGGCTGGATCGATGTGCAGAGCGAATCCGGGAAGGGCGCCATCTTCAAGATCTATCTTCCGCGCCACTGCGGGGAGGAGATGCAACCGCAGGAAGCGGTGTTGGACGCCTCGCTCCCGCGCGGCAGCGAGACCATTCTTCTGGTCGAGGACGAGCCTGCGGCGCTCCGAATGACGGCCAGGATGCTTGCGGGGTTGGGCTATCGCGTGCTGAGCGCTTCTTCGCCCGAAGAAGCCATCATGCTCGCGCACAAGCATGCAGACGAAATAGACCTGCTCCTCACGGATGTGGTGATGCCGGGGATGAACGGGAAGAATCTGGCAGATAAAATCCTGTCGACGCACCCCGGTCTCGTCTGCCTCTTCATGTCTGGATACACCGCCGATGTCATCGCTCACCACGGGATGATCCACGAGGGGATCGCATTCATCCAGAAGCCGTTCACCATGAAGGATCTTGCGGTCAAGATCCGCCTATTGTTCGATCAGGACTGAACGAACGACCTTGCGAGGATAACATGACGGCACTCGCTGTTGTGGGGGCAGTTGCGATTATGCTGGTGATCCACCTCTGGCAATTCCGCCGGGTGCGTGCGGCGGGGGAGAAGCTGCGGCGATCGGAGGAGAAATACCGTCTGCTGGTGGAGCATGCGAGCGACGGGATTTTTGTCGCCCAGGACGGCCGATTCGAGTTCGGGAATCCAAAGGCCTTGGAGCTGGTCGGGTACGACGCAAAGACGCTGCGGGGGCGCAGCTTCGCCGATCTCATCCACCCCGAGGACCGGGCGATGGTGGTTGAGCGGCATTTTCAACGGTTGAAGAACGAAAATCCACCGGAAAGCTACCCCTTCCGGATCCTCCGCCAGGACGGCTCGGTCAGGTGGGTCCACCTGAAGACGGTGCGGATCGACTGGGAAGGCAGGCCTGCGACGCTCAATCTGCTCGAGGATTTCACGGAGAAGAAGGCGGCGCAGGACGCGCTCGCGGAGCGCGAGGCGATGTACCGGAGTCTGGTCGAGCGCGCGAACGACGGCATCATCATCATCCAGGACGAGCGGATCGAGCTGTGCAACAGCATGTTCGCCGGCTGGGTGGGCTGTTCGAAGGCGGAAATCGAGGGCCGGCCGTTTACGGAGTTTTTGAGGGAAGAGGATGTCGTTGTGGCCCTCGAACGCTACCGGAGCCGGATGGCCGGAAGGGCGGTCGAGAGGCTCATCGAGCATGAACTTCCCTGCAGGGGTGGAGGGTTTAGGAATGTCGAGGTCAACGCCGGCCTGATCCAGTACCAGGGGGCGCTGGCCAACCTGGCCATCCTGCGCGACATCACCAGGCGCAAGAAGACCATCACCGAGCTGCGGAACAAGCAGGCCGAACTCGAGCAGATCTTCGAGGCGATGCCCGACGCCCTGGTCTACACGGACACCGAGCGGAGGATCCTCCAGGTCAACCCGGCCTTCACGCGGATCTTCGGATGGGAGGCCTGGGAGGTGCTGGGCAGGTCGACGCGCTTCCTCTACCCGGACGAGGAGTCCTTCCTCGAGCACGGCAAGCTGCACTACAACCGGGAGGTCACTTATGTCGTCGATTCCTACGAACTCGTGACCCGGCGGAAGGACGGGGGCGCGTTCCTTGCCGAGGTGGTGGCTGCGCCGGTGCGCGACGCGGAAGGGAAGATCGCCGGGCTCCTCTCCCTGGTGCGGGACATCTCCGGGCGGAGGGAGGCGGAGGAGCGGATCGAGCACCTGAACCGGGTGCTCCACGCCCTGCGGGAGGTGACGCGGTGGATTGGAAGAGAGTCGGATCCGCAGCGGCTGACGGAGGCCGTCTGCCATATCCTCGTGACCTGGCGGAGCTACAGGGCGGCGCTGATCGCGCTCCAGCCCCAGGGGGAGGGTATGCCCTTCAGCGTAGCGACGGCGGGGGAGGAGGCGGCCCTGGAGCGGTGGGTCGCGAAGGCCCTGAACGGCGAGATACGGGATTGGATTGGGGAAGGCTCCGGGGAGGACTCCTCGGGCGGGCGGGAGGATTGTCTGTGCAGCCGGATCCAGCATGGGTCGACCCTTTACGGGTATGTGCTCGTGGTCCGCGGGAGGGGCCATGCGGTCGACGAGGAGGAGCGGACGCTTTTCTGTGACATGGCCGCCGATCTGGCCCATGCCCTCGACGCGATCGCCCAGGGCAGGGCTGCGGTCGAGGCGAGGAAGGAGGCCGCGCACCTCGAGAAGCAGTTCTATATGGCGCAGAAGCTCGAGGCGGTGGGGCGGCTGGCGGGCGGGATCGCCCACGACTTCAGCAATGTGGTGACGGTTATCGAGCTTTATGTCGATCTCCTGGAGAGCGGGCTGCCGGAGACCGAGCCGCTGCGCGCTACAACGGCATCTGTCCGGGAGGCCTGCGGCAGGGCCTCGCGGCTGACGCGGCAGCTGCTCACCTTCAGCCGCGGCCAGGTCCTGCAGGTGGAGCATATGAACCTGAACGACCTGATCGAGCAGATGATGAACATGCTGCGCCCCATGGTCAGGGAAGACATCTCGATCCGGTTCGTGCCCGCAGAGGGGCTCGAGCGCATCAAGGCCAACCCGGGGCAGATCGAGCAGGTCGTCATGAACCTGGTGGTCAATGCGCGGGATGCGATGCCGGACGGGGGCGAGATCGTGATCGAGACCCGCAGCGTGGAACTCGACGAGGAGTATGCCGCGCGGCACGTGGGGGTGCGGCCGGGCGCGTATGTCATGCTGGCGGTGAGCGATACGGGATCGGGGATCCCGAAGGAGGTCATGGGGCGGATCTTCGAACCGTTTTTCACGACCAAGAAGCCCGGCTTCGGCACCGGCCTGGGGCTGTCGACCGTCTACGGGATCGTGAAGCAGAGCGGCGGGAACATCTGGGCCTACAGCGAGCCGGGGCAGGGGACCACCTTCAAGGTGTACCTGCCGCAGACGGCCGAGGGGGAAGCGGTGCGGCGCACGGAGAACCAGCCGCTCGAGTTTTACGGGTCCGAGACCATTCTCCTCGTGGAAAACGAGGAGTGGCTCCTCGAACTGGTCGAATACATGCTGAAAGTGGCAGGCTACAAGGTCCTCGCGGCCGGGAGCGGAGAAGAGGCGCTTCGGGTGGCCGAGGAGTTCGGTGGACCGGTGGACCTGCTGCTGACCGACGTCGTGATGCCCGGCCTCAGCGGCCAGGAGACCGCCGAGCGATTCAAGGAGCGGTATCCGGAGGCGAAGGTCCTCTACATGTCCGGCTACAGCGAGGAGATCGTCTTCCGGGGAAACGGGGAAGGGGAGAAGACCCCTTTCATCTCCAAGCCCTTCACGGCGGCCGAGCTGGCGCGCAAGCTGCGGGAGATGCTGGGGGACGTCCCTTAGCGGACAAGGGGGCGGGGCACCGGCTTCTCCGAGCGGCTTCCCGGCGGTCTCTCAGAGTTCAGACCCTTTATCCGGAGAATCGGCGCGTTACACCCTGAAAGACCTCGCTCCGGTGCGATCCCCCGGACGTCGAAAAGACAGGATGATTTGGATGGATGCCTGCGGTGGGATGAGTGGTTTACCCAAGAATGAATAGGAGGTCTCTTTCCGCGGACTCACTCGCTGGATACGTGAGCTAAAGGCCGATTTCTCTTAGGCGAGTTCCAGTTTCAGGGTTCTACCGACCGCATGAGCTGCTTTTCTGAGGGTGTGTAACGTAACCGATTCATTGACAGGGTCCAAGAGCCTGTCGAGAGACGATCGGCTCGTTTTCATTCTCTTGGCCATTTCCGATTTCGATAGGTTGTTTCTTTTCATCTCCTGTTCTATTTGCCATGCCAGGACCCTTTTGATAGCGGTCTCCGTGCATTCTTCAAAGATCCATTCCTCCTTAAGGAAGTCATTGAAGCTCCCACCCAGATTCTTGTGCTTGTCATTCATTCGATTTCTCCTTCTCAAAATGGGCCATACGCTGTTTGGCGGTCCTCAGATCATTTAGCGGTGTTTTAGGGCTCTTTTTGATGAAACCATGCAGTAAGATCATCATTTGCCCGCTTACCGTGAAGAGTACTCTTGAAATCCGGCTATTTGATAGATCAGAGCGGACTTCCCATAGACCGGTATCAATCTTTCTCACGAGTGGCATGCCCATCGGCCATCCCAGCTCAACCGTGCGCATATCCTCACCGATAGTCTTCCTGTCAGCGGGTGTCAATTCCTTAAGCCACTCCTTCACCGGTATTCTCCCCTGATCAGTCATATAAAACTGAACATCGATGATTTTTCTTGTCCGCGCCATGCGTAAGAAATGTACCTATTATGGGGCATTTTGTCAAGAAAGATATTGTGTAAATGGGGGCCGTAGCCAACGTTCGGAAAGTGTCTGCTGAGGCAGGACTGAGGGGGTGGCTTCCGCCTCAGTAGTTAACTGCTCGCCCCACGTTCTCGGCAAGAATCAGCCCATCGAACTCGCCCATCATCTGCCTTCCAGCCGTGAGGCCTTTCAGCTCCCGCTTCAAAGTTGAGATAAACCGTCCGCTTCCTGGGAATGCCCTCCTTCTCGAGATCGGACATGAGCTCGTGAAGGTAGTAGCTCTTCCCTGCGCGGTGGGGGCCGACGATGACGATGATTTTGGCCAGATTCGATGGGACGTCGAGGGCCCTGCGCCGGAATTCCGGCAGGGGGGACCGATGGAAATCAGCGATGATTCTCTTTAAAACAGTCTTCATATCAGGAAAAAATATGGAAATGCTTTCCTTAAGTCAAGGAAAGTATGAAAACTTTGGAGCCAAATCCAAATGCTATTTCCGCGTGCAGCAACGGAAGAGCATCGAATCTCAAGGCATGCTCGGCGGTCACAGGGAGTTCGAGGTAGCCATGCAAGACCATCATCTTTCTCAGCAGGTAGGGATCGACCTTGAAGTCTTCCCTCCCTAAACCGAGTTTGATCACGATTTCCCAGATGCTCGCAGCGCTGAAAAGAAGCGTGTTTTCGGGAGAGGTCAGCAGCGAACGGGTCTTTGCCGAAAGCTTCTCAGGCTCGCCGGCAGCCCAAAGGAGAACATGGGTGTCCAGGAGAAGCTTCACTTGGTTCGGCCTTCGAAAAGCTCGAGGATCTGGGAGGCCCCCAGCGTATCGAAATCATCCGGGGTGAGGATCTGATCCCTCAAGAATCCGAGCCTGCCGGCGACACCCCGCTCCTCTTGGGACAAGGGCAGGACCTTCACCATCGGCTTGCCGGCCTTGGCGATGATAAAAGCGTTGCCGCGCGCCGCTTCCTCGATCAGGCGGGACAGGTTTGTTTTGGCCTCATGGATATTGTACGTTTGCATTACATACTCTGCTTGATTTAGTTTACAGAACTAAGTTTAGCCACGATGAGATTCCGTATCAAGATCGTTCGTTTGTCGCCTATGCAGATCCTCTGCCACGGATGGCTTCGCTGGCGGGCCCCCAGGCGGAAAGGTTGTATGGCTGGAGCGCCGAGGAGGTCGTCGGGAAGCGGCTGCCCAGTGGTAGTTCCAGGTCGTTTGTCCGTTCAGACCGATTATCCGGGGAATCGGCGCGTAATACCCTGAAAGACCCCGCCCCGGTGTGATGCGCCGGACGTCGAAAAGACAGCAAAGCGCGGGAGAGAAGGACGTTCCTTCTGTTTCCGCATTCGCGGCCCTGAGGCCTCGAACGCGGAAAGAGGGAGAACGTCTTTTTTTTCGCTATCGGTTCATCTTTTCATAAGCGCTGAGGGCCGTCGTCACCATGGCGGCCAGGTCGCTCACGTTGCTGGGGATCACGAGGGTGTTGGAGGTCTGCGCCAGCTTGCCGAATTCGGCGACGTACTGCTCGGCCACGCGCAGGTTGGCGGCGGCCTGCCCGCCGGCCATCTGAAGCTGCTCTGCGATGAGCCTCAGGCCTTCGGCGGTCGCCTGGGCGACGGCGAGGATCTCCTGGGCGCGGCCTTCGGCCTCGTTGATGCGCCGCTGCTTCTCGCCTTCGGAGCGCAGGATCGCGTCCTGCCGCTCGCCTTCGGCGCGGTTGATGGTGGATTGCCGTTCGCCCTCCGACTTGGCGATGGCGGCGCGTTTCTCGCGCTCGGCGGTCATCTGGGCCTCCATCGCGTTCTTGACGGACTGGGGCGGCATGATGTCCTTGACCTCGTAGCGAAGGACCTTGACCCCCCAGGCCTGGGCGGCCAGGTCGATCGAATCCACCACCTGCCCGTTGATCGCCTCGCGTTCCTCGAAGGTCTTGTCGAGATCGATCCGGCCGATGCAGGACCGCAGCGTCGTCTGCGCCAGTTGGGAGGCGGCGACGCGGTAGTCGCTGATGCCATAGGCGGCGAGTTTGCTGTCCATGACCTGCAGGTAGATCAGGCCGTCGACCTCGACGGTCACGTTGTCCTTGGTGATGCAGGTCTGGCTCGGGATGTCGAGGACCTCTTCCTTCAGGGAGAACTTGTAGGAGATCCGGTCGAGGAACGGGATGAGGATGTGGAAGCCGGCGCCGAGGGTGCTGCTGTACTTCCCCAGCCTTTCGACGATGTACTCGTTCTTCTGGGGGACGATCACGGCCGACTTGAGGATGATGACGACGACCAGGGCGGCCAGAACGATGCTGGCGACAAGCGATGGGGTCATGGCATACTCCCGACTTCGTTCAGGGTTTTTGGACGAAATAGGTCTGGCGGGATCCACCCGCGTATCGAACGATCTTCGCCGTTTCCCCGACGCCGATCTCTTCGTCGGCGACCGCGTCCCAGAGGGAGCCGCGGAACTCGATACGACCCCCAGGTCGGGAGGAAACGGGGCGGGCGACCTTGACGAGCGCGCCTTCGGGGAAGTCATCGAAGTCCGGCTCGGAACGGGTCATGGACCGGCCCTTGAAGATGCGCATGAGCCATTTGCGGAGAAAGACGATCGAGGCGATGGTGGCGGCGATGAAAACCAGGAACTGCTGGGTGAGCGTCAGAGGCCACAGGAGCAGAAGGCCCGAGACGACCAGGCACCCGATCCCCATGAACAGGACCACGAAGCCCGGCATCAGCAGCTCCAGGAAGGCCAGGCCGACGCCGCACAAAAACCAGATGAGCCATGCCGAAAAAATCGATTCCATCGCCATATCCTCCGGCTCCGTCCAGGTGAGCGCGCGGCATCATACTAACCCAGATTCTTGAAAATGCAAAGCGGGTCTTTGGGTGGAACAAGGGGGGAGGCAGCTCGGGGCTGTCAGGAAAATCGTGCTTCGAAGGTCGAAAAGCCACGGCTGAGGCAGGACTCAGAGGGCGGCTTCGGATGTCAGTAGTTAACTGCAGCTTATCACACATAAGGGTCAAAAATAATGTAACACTTTAATATTGTTATATTATAAAAAAATTGATTGACATCATTATTTTTTAAGATTTTAATCCAGGTTAAGTCACTATACAATCAAACCATCAAGGAAGCCCATGGACGTTGGCGGAAGGATAAAGCGATTCCGGACCTCAAAGGGTCTTTCCATGCGGGAACTGGCCGAAGGCGCAGGCGTTTCGGAATCCTACATTTCCCAGCTCGAAAAGGGAGTCGTCAATCCGTCACTGGGCACCCTGAAAAAGCTCGCACTGCAACTCGATGTCAATATGGTGGATTTCTTCTCGGTCGATCAGGCGGAGGAGGAGATCATCGTTCGCAAAGCCGATAGGCGCGAAATCGTCTACCCCAGCGGCAAGATCCGTGCGCAGCTCATGGTCGCCAAGCTTGCCGGCAAGCTCATGGAGCCTCTCTATACGGTGATCGAACCCGGCGGAGACACGCTCGATCCGTACACTCATGGCGAAAACAGTGAAGAATTCGGGGTCGTAATCCGGGGTGAACTGCTCCTGACCCTCGACGGCAGCGAGTATCACCTCGAAGAGGGGGACGCTTTCTACTTCAAATCCGGTCGTTTTCACCGCTGGTCGAACCCCGGCCAGGTAACGGCGGAAATCGTCTGGGTCATCAGTCCCCCGACATTCTAGCCGGTTTACGATCCAGAATCCTTTTTCCCTCTCGTTCAACCGCTAAGGGGGAGGCTGCGATGTCGGCCTCTCTCGTGGGGGTTTGTTCCGGGCGCGTTTACAAGGCGCTTCCGGTCGGTTTTTTACACCCTGAACAGGAGGACCTTGCCATGGAGAGATCAAACCGTTTCGCCGTCGTCTTTTTCACCATTCTAACCTTGCTTCTTTTGCCTGCAGCAGGCTTTGCAACGGAATCCTTCAAGATCGGAGTCATGTACCCCATGAGCGGGCCACTGGCCTACACGGGCCAGGAGTGTCTCAGGGGCGCCGAGATTGCCCGCGATATGATCAACGAACAGGGAGGCGTCCAGGGAAGACCGGTCGAATTCAAGATCGGAGACGCCGTCTCCCCAAAAGACGCGATGGCCGAGGCCGAGAGGCTGATCACCCTGGAAAAGGTGCCCGTCATTCTGGGCGGCTATTCCAGTTCCAACGCCTTCGCGGCGTCGGACGTCTGTGAAAAGAACAAACGGGTTTTCTGGGTAACCACCGCGGTCGGCGACCCCATTACATCCCGGGGTCATCAGTATATCTTCCAACTCAACACCCGGGCAAGCCAGTGGGGAGGCACAACCGCCGATTTTCTCGCTCAGATGGCCGCTCCGAAGCTCGGGATCCAGCCATCGGATTTTCGCCTGGCCCTCATTCATGAAGATTCTCTGTTCGGAACCATTATTGCCGAGAACTGCGAACGTAGGGCCAAGGAGCTGGGCCTACAGGTGGTCGAGAACATCGCCTACAACCACAAGACCGTCGACCTCTCCTCTGAAATCATCAAGCTGAAAGCGGCCAAGCCGGACGGAATCCTCTCCATACACTACGTGAACGACGGCGATCTCTTTTACAGCCAGCTCAAACAAATGAATGTGAACACCAAGGTGCTCGTGGGAAGCGTCTATTTCGGTCTGCAGGATTTCCAGAAGAAATTCGGCGGACTGGTCGACTACGTCTGCGTCGTGGATCCGCCCACCCATGTGGCTGCCGAGAAGCTCTCGCCGGAGGCCGGCGCGGTGCTTACCGAGTTCCGGAAGCGGTTCAGGGAAAAATACCAGGCCGAACCGGGAGATCCGGGGTTTACGTCCTTCGGGGGCACCTATGTCCTCTTGAAGTACGTCCTCAGCAAGGCGGCCGCACTCGACTCTGAAGCCATCCGTGACGCCGCGCTTGCCTTGGATCTCCCGGATCTGAGCACACCCTATGTTTTCGGAGCGAAATTCGACAAACCGCCGGCCCAGACGGCGGGGGCCAATATCGCCGCTTACCCGGTCATCATGCAGTGGCAGAACCAGGTCCTGCTGCCGGTTTTTCCGCAGAACCTGGCCAGTGCAGAGGTTGTCCTACCCCTGCCGAACTGGAAGGAACGCAAGTAGCGCTAACCCTTTCCGCAGGCCGTAGCCCCGGCCTCCGGGGCTACGGCCTGCAGGGCGTCGGCCATGCTGCAGACCATCCTGCAAATCGCCATCAACGGCTTGCTCCTGGGAGGGGTTTACGCCCTGGTGTCCGTGGGCCTGACCTTGATCTTCGGCGTCATGAAGATCATCAACTTCGCGCATGGCGAATTTATCATGCTTGCCATGTACTCGACCTTTTGGCTGAACATCTGGATGGGTCTAGATCCGTACTTGGCGATTGGGATCATCCTGCCCCTCTTCTTCGGGGTGGGCGTCTGCTTTCAGAAGTTCATGATCGAGCCGCTCCTCAAGGCCAAGGAAATCAGTCAGATTTTTGCGACCGTCGGCCTTTCGATCGTCCTTCAGAACATGGCCCTTTTCTTCTGGTCCGCCGATTACCGCATCGTCAGGACAGTCTATTCTCACAATTCCATCGAGGTCTTCGACACCTATGTCGGCGTGAGCCGGCTCATGGCCTTTGCGGTGGTCACTGTGCTGGCCGGCGCCATTTACTGGCTCATGAAGAGGACCTTTCTGGGGAAAGCCATCCGGGCGACCTCACAGGACAGCGACGCAGCGGCTTTGATGGGCATCAACATCCGCTGGGTCTATCTCATGACCACCGGACTTGGCCTTGCCTGTGTAGGCGTGGCCGGCGCCGTCCTTTCCCCGGTCTTCTCGATCTTTCCCACCGTAGGAGTTCAGTTCGTCCTCATCGCATTCGTCGTGGTGGTGCTCGGTGGCATGGGGAATCTGGTCGGCGCTTTTCTCGGCGGTATGCTGATCGGCCTTGTAGAGGCCTTCTCGGGTTTTTTCATCGATCCGGCCCTCAAAACGGTCGTTTACTTTGTCGTTTTCATATTCATTCTGCTGGTGAAGCCATCCGGTATCTTCGGAACCACCGTTCGAGAATCGACCTAAGATGAAAAAAACATCAGGATATCTTGAGTGGATCTATTCCGGGGTGCTCATCGGAACCCTGCTGCTCCCTTTCGCGCTGGGAAATCCGTTCTTCACCGACATCATCGTCACCATTTTCTACTATGCGGCCTTGAGTCTCGCGTGGAACCTGGTCGGTGGCTATGCCGGACAGTTCTCGCTGGGGCATGCCGCTTTCTTTGGGGTTGGCGCCTACACCTCCACGCTGCTCTTCATACACTACGATCTGACGCCATGGCTCGGCATGTGGATTGGCGGTCTTGTGTCCGTGGCGTTTGCACTTCTCGTCTTCACCCCCAGCTTCCGTTTGAAGGGGTTCTATTTCTGCCTCGCGTCGATCGCATTTGCCGAGGTTCTGAGGATCATCGCCGTCTATTGGCGCGGACTGACCAAGGGCGGGGTAGGGCTGCTGCTGCCGGTTAAGTTCTCCGCTGCCAACATGCTGTTCGAGGCGAAATACCCCTATCTGATCATCGCATTCGGGCTGATGCTGATCCTGATCGCGGTCACCATGCTGATCGAGCGTTCGAAGGTGGGGTACTACCTGAAAGCTCTCCGGGAAGATGAAGCCGCCGCAAAGGCGATAGGCGTCAACGTCGTGAAATACAAAGCACTCATCATGGCGATCAGTGCCTTTTTCACCTCCCTCTCAGGCACATTCTACGCCCAGTACCTGCTTTTCATCGATCCGGAGATCGCCTTTTCGCTGCACCTGTCGCTTCAGGTCTGTCTTTTTGCGATCATCGGCGGAGTAGGAACGGTGGCCGGTCCGGTGATCGGCGCATTCCTCCTGGTGCCCTTGGACGCCGTCCTGAAGGGGTGGCTGGGCACGATTTACGCGGGGCTGGGGTTCCTGTTCTACGGTGTCATTCTCATCGTCGTGGTGATGCTGATCCCTGACGGGATCGTGTTCAAGCTGGAGCAGATCTTCCGCAAAGGCGGGGGTGTCCGGAAAGAGGATGAGGTCGCCGTCGAGGTGACCCCTCGATCCCTTTCGCCGGCCGTTCCCCCGAAGAAAGAGATCCTGCAGATCGAGGGCCTGAGCAAATCATTCGGCGGTCTGCTGGCTATAGACCGCATAGACCTGCGCGTGCGTCAAGGCGAGATCATCGGGATTATCGGGCCGAACGGCGCGGGCAAATCAACCCTGTTCGCTCTTCTTTCCACGTTCATCGCTCCCGATACCGGCACCATCCGGCTCAATGGCGCTGAGGTGCAAGGGCTGGGGGCGCCGCACAAAGTGTGTCTTCTCGGCATGGCTCGTACGTTCCAGATCGTAAAGCCGTTCCCGCAGTTGACCGTGCTTGAAAACGTCATGACCGCCGCGTTCTCCCGGACGTCCCACCGCGATGAAACCGTTCAGAGGTCCCTCGGGATTCTGGAATTCGTCGGCCTCCAAAAAAATGCGGACTCCCCCGCCGCGAGCCTGACTCTCTCCGATCGCAAACGTCTCGAGCTTGCCCGAGCGCTGGCCACCAGGCCTTCCCTGCTCTTGCTTGACGAGGTCATGGCAGGCTTGAACCCGCATGAAGTGGATCAGATGATCCTCCTGATGCGGAAGATATCCGGCCTCGGCATCACCATTCTGGTGATCGAACATCTCATGAAGGCCGTGATGACGCTGAGCGACCGCATCATGGTCCTCAATTACGGCGCCAAGATCGCCGACGGGATCCCTGCGGAGATTGTCAGCGACCCCGCGGTCATAGAGGCCTATTTGGGCAAAGAGGCTGGTCGTGCTTACCGTTGAGAACCTTTCGGTTTATTACGGCGATATGATGGCGCTCGAGGACTTGAACCTCGATGTAAGCGAGGGGCAGATCGTCTCTCTGCTGGGGTCGAACGGCTCGGGTAAGACCACCCTGATCCGCGCAATTTCGGGGCTTCTCAAGCCGAAACGGGGCCGGATCACCTTTGATGGCCTGCCGATCGAGAAAGCGACACCGCATGCCATCGTCCATGCGGGTTTGATCCAGGTCCCCGAGGGGAGAAAGCTTTTCCCCGAGATGACCGTGCTCGAAAACCTCGAACTCGGCGGTTACAACGCGCGAGCCCGCGCATCTATTCCGAAAAGCCTGGAACATGTTTTTTCGCTTTTTCCGGTTTTGAAGAACCGCCGTCATCAAATAGCCGGGACGCTCTCCGGGGGAGAGCAGCAAATGGTGGCTATCGCACGCGGACTGATGGCTCTTCCCAAACTGCTCGTACTTGATGAGCCTTCTCTCGGACTTGCGCCGCTGATCGTCGATAAGATTTTCGAAACTATTCAGCAGGTCGCCCAAGAAAGGATCACCGTTTTCCTGGTCGAACAAAATGTCCACCAGGCGCTCAGTCTGAGCAACTGGGCGTTCGTTCTCGAAAACGGGCGGATCGTTCTTAAAGGCAGTGGTGCTGCGCTCCTCGCGAACCAGCACGTGAAGGACGCCTATTTGGGTTTGTAGGCATATACCGATGTGGAGGATCACGCATGAATGTGAAGCGATTCAAGGCTGCGGCCGTACTCGCATCCCCGATGCTCTTCGACAAAGAGAAAACCCTCGCCAAGGTCATCGGCATAGCGGAGGAGGCAGCCGGCGAGGGCGCCCGCCTCATCGTATTCCCGGAAACGTTCATACCGAGCTACCCGTGGTGGATCTGGATGGCCGTCAACAACCCGAAGCGCCTGGAACTCTACCGCAATCTGCACGAAGAGTCGATCCCGGTGCCCGGGCCCGAGATCGACCTTCTCAGCCGGACAGCGGAAAGACTCCGCCTTTTCATGGTCATCGGAATCAATGAGCGCGACGGTGGGACGCTGTACAACAGCCAGGTTTTCATCGACGAGCGGGGGCGTCTGGTTGGCAAGCGCCGCAAGCTGATGCCGACCGGGGAAGAGAAGACCGTTTGGGGCTGGGGACACGGGAACGATCTGAAGGTCCTGGATACGGAGCTGGGCCGCATAGGCGCCCTCATCTGCTATGAACACTCCATGCCGCTCAGCCGCTTCGCCCTCTATGCCATGGGGGAGCAGATCCACGCGGCCAACTGGCCCGGAGCCGCTTTCAAGAGCCAGCCTCGCGACCGCTCGCGGATCATAGACGCCGCCATGCGCCACACGGCCTTCGAGGGGCAGGTCTTCGTCATCTTCTCGTCGTCCTGCATGAGCCGGGAGGAGGTCGACTTCTACCTGGAACTGGACCCCGGCAACGAGGGGCTGCTCAGCCCCGGAGGGGGCATAGCCGGCATCGTGAGTCCTCTGGGCGACTATATCGCCGGCCCTGTCGAGCATCAGGAAGGGATCGTGCTGGGGGAGATCGACCTCGATCTGATCCGAGATGCCAAGCACATGGTGGACACCGTCGGCCATTACGCGAGAAACGACATCTTCAGCCTATTTGTCGACAGGCGTCCGCGGGAACCCCTGCAAACCCTCGAGCCGGCCCCCGAAAGCGCCCCCGGGCGGGAGCTCCTTCGCACCTGGGAACGGCTGAAGGAGACGGCGCTGAGCGGTCGAGCCCCCGATCCCATGGACATGGACCGTTTCGAGCGCCAGTTGAAGAAGACATTCAGACACGAAGGGGTGTGAAGATATGCCGTTGGATGAACTCCTGCCAAAGGCCGTCAAGCTTTATCCAGGGCGTGAAGCCGTCGTCTGCGGGGATCTGCGCTTGGACTACACGCATTTCGCCCGCAGGGTCTGGCAGCTTGCCAGGGCCTTGACCCGCAAAGGGCTTAAAAAAGGGGACCGGCTGGCTATCCTCCACGAAAATTGCCATGTCTTTCTGGAGACCTACTTCGCCGCCGCCCATCTCGGCCTGGTTCTCGTGCCGCTCAATTTCAGGTTGTCCCCGAGAGAACTGGGGTTCATCCTGAGTGACAGCCAGGCACGGGTTCTCATCGCCCAGGGACGTTTTCGCAAGCCTGCGGAAGACGTGCAGGGTTTCGCCGCTACCATCGAAGCCGTTTGGTGGACGCAGCGGGATTTTTCCCTCGGCGGCACCCGCGAGGAGGACTACGAAGAACTGCTAGCGCCCCGGTCGCCCGAACCGCCACCAACGGCATTACTGGATGACCGGGACGTAGCGCATCTCTACTATACGAGTGGAACGACAGGCCGGCCGAAAGGGGTGATCTTGACCCACAAGAACGTCAAGAGTCACGCACTCGGCACCATCGCCGAACTGAAACTGAGCGACGCCGACCGCTGGTTTCATGTGGCGCCGCTTTTCCATCTGGCCGATGCTTGGGCGACCTTCGCCATGACCTGGGCCGGTGGCCGTCACGTCATCCTGCCGGTATTCGAGGCCGAGCGTGTGCTCCAAACGATCGAGAAGGAGCGCATCACCATCACCAACCTGATCCCCACCATGCTGAACCTGATGGTGAATCACCCGCGTGTACGGGACTTCGACTATTCCAGTCTCCGGTTTATGCTGAGCGGCGGCGCTCCTATCGCACCGGAAACCGTTCGGAGGATCATCGACGCGCTCCATTGCGAATACGTCCAAACCTACGGCATGACCGAGACCAGCCCCTATTTGACCCTTTCCCTTCTCAAGGAGCATCTGAAAACCCTCTCCCCGGAGGACCAGTTGCGCTATAAGGCCAAGACCGGCCGGGAATTCATCACGGTAAGTCTCCGCGTGGTGGACGAAGAGGGGCGCGATGTGGCAGCCGATGAAAAACAGGTAGGGGAGATTATCGTAAAAGGCGACAGTGTCACCCCAGGCTACTGGAACCTCCCCGAGGAGACTCGGAAGGCGATTCGAGCCGGCTGGCTTTACACCGGCGACCTGGCGGTGATCGATGCCGAGGGCTACGTCAATATCGTCGACCGCAAAAAGGACATGATCATCACGGGCGGTGAAAACGTCTACTCCACAGAGGTGGAAAACGTCCTTTACCAGCATGAGGACATTCTCGAAGCAGCCGTCGTCGGGGTGCCGGACCCGAAGTGGGGCGAAGCCGTCAAGGCTTTCGTAGTCCTGAAGGAAGGGCGAAGCGTGACTTCGGAGGAGATCGTCGCCTTCTGCAAGGAGAGGCTCGCAGGATACAAGTCGCCCAAAAGCGTTGAATTTCTGGCGAGCTTGCCGAAAACCGGCTCCGGCAAGATCTACAAGAAGGGCCTGAGGTAAAAAGACTGCGATAAAGAGCTGGATGCCCATGCTTGAAAGGGATGAGCCGTTTCATAACAGTTTCCGGATTGGAAACTGGGTTGTACCGGGGAATCATTTCGGGATGGATACCCATTAAATTCCGAATTGAACCATAAAATCCGTCGCCTCGACTACAGGCCTTAATTTGCGGTTTCGCTTTTCGATCTTCACGATGCCGTAGCGGGCCATCGTTTTGAGCGTCCGCGACAGGTTGCTGCTGCTGCGCCCTGTCACCGCTTCCAATTCTTTGAGCGATTGAGGTTTATGTTTCAAAATGGTCTTCAACAGCCATTGGTTCTCATTGCTTAGAACCTGGGCCATGGACTGCAGCGATTCGAACCATATTTTGGGTTCATTCGGCTGTGGTTGGTATTCTCCGTTGGCGATGGCCAGGGTGCGCTTCTTGTAATCCTCATAGGACAGAATGCCGATATGGAGTACTTTTCGGTTCATTTTTCTACCTCTCAAGTTGGTTCATGATTCGGTCGACTTCGCGCCAGAAATCATGGAGCAACTCGCCTGCAGATTCGTATTCGTAGGGGGAAATGACATTGAATTCATGTTTGTGATCCCAGGAAATTTTCCTGGCGCCGCAGCGCTTGGTCTTGGGTTTGAAGGCGTGTGCATTGTCAAAGCCAAGCAGTCGCCGGTTGTTTCGGTCGTGCAAGGTCAAGCAATACCGGACTCCATGAGGGATATGGGGTTCCGGGGCGACCCGAAAAGCCTCGAATTTTGTCCAATAACCCTTATCCATAAAGAAAATCTCACCATCCAAATCCAGCAAGGCGGCAAGGCTTTCATCGTCCTCAGCGTGTCGTCCGGTTCCCATGTTGAATTAGATTATCACCAGATGATAAGATGCGCAAGCGTTTTTCATTTCATAAAACCGCTTGTCGTTGTTTTTGAACCCCCCGATCAGGAGGATGGCTTTTTGTCGGGGGTCAAAAGCATAGAATGTTCTGATTGGGTCTCCATGGCACCGGGTCTCAGGTTCCTTCAGATTGCTGTGCTTTGAGTTCTTCACGGTGTCGGCACGGGGTGGCCCAAGGGCGGGGCCCAAAATCCGCAGCAATTTGACGCCGACGGTCAGCATCCCCTGCACGGCGGGCGCACGCCCCTATTTCCGCAGGGGGATCCCCCATTTCTTCATGTATTTCCAAACGGCGGTGCGGCTTACGCCGAGGCGGCGGCCGGCCTCGGCCTTGTTCCAGGCGCATTCGTCGAGGAGCTCGAGCAGGCCGTCGCGGGTGAGCGGCTGGGGCGGCCACCCGCTTTTCGCGGGCGGGGCCTCCTGCGGGAGGGGGGCGGGGCGGTAGGCGAAGCGGCGGATCTCGACCGGCAGATCGAAGACGTCGATATAGTCTCCGGCGCACAGGACGAAGGCGTGCTCGACGGCGTTTTCGAGTTCGCGCGCATTGCCCGGCCAGGGGTAGTCCATCAGGATCCGCATGGAGCTCTTCGTGGCGCCCTTGATGGCCAGGCCGGTCTTGCGGTTTTGCAGTTCGATGAAGTGGGTGACGAGCCAGGGGATGTCTTCCTTACGCTCGCGCAGGGGCGGGATGAGGATCGGGAACACCTTGAGCCGGTAGAAGAGATCCTCCCTGAAGGCGCCCTGCTGGACCTGGGTGAGGAGGTCCTTGTTGGTGGCGGCGATGATCCGGATGTCGATCCTGCGCCTGCGGGACTCCCCGACGCGTTCGATCTCCCGCTCCTGCACGACCCGCAGGAGCTTCACCTGGATGAAGGGGCTGATCTCGGCGATCTCGTCCAGGAAGATCGTCCCCCCGTCGGCCTCCTCGAAGCGGCCGACCCGGTCGCGGATGGCCCCGGTGAAGGCCCCCTTGACATGCCCGAAGAGCTCGCTTTCAAGGAGCGTCTCCGAGAGCGCGCTGCAGTTGACGGTGACGAAGGGCATGTTTTTTCGGGCGCTGTGGTGGTGGATGGCGCTGGCGACGAGTTCCTTGCCGGTGCCGCTTTCGCCCTGGACGAGGATGGTGGCCTCGCTCGCCGCGGCCGCCTCGATGGCCGAGAAGACCTGCTGCATGGCGTGGCTCTTGCCGATGATGCGGTCGAAGCGGTGGATCTCGCCGAGGCGGCGGGCGGCCTCCTCCGCCTCGTGGCGCGCCTTCTGGAGCTCCGTCAGGTCCGTAACCGTCTCGACGACGCCCTCGATCGTTCCCTGCTCGTCCCTGACGAGCCGGGCGCTCTTGATGACCGGCACGTCGTGCCCGTCTTTGTGGCGCAGGAAACACTCCCTCCCGTCGAGACGCCCGTAGGTGAGGATGCCGCATTCGGAGATGCCGGTCGGGCAGCTTGCCTGGAAGCACTCGGTGAAGTTCAGGAGGGCGCAGGGCTGCCCGATCGCCTCCTCGGCGGTGTATCCCGTGATCCGCTCGATGGACGGGTTCCAGGAGGTGATGCGCCCCTGTTCGTCGAGGGTGAACACCCCGTCCGCCATGGACTCGAGCAGCAGGCTCGAAAACTTTGGATCCAGTGTCCGCATAGGCGTTGAAGGACGGAAAAGCAGCTGTTTCAATGCCGCCTTGGCCCGTCCGGAAAATGGGTTTTTTCAGGTTGCAGGGTGAACCCGCATTAAGGAGTAAGTAGTGTCCATCCGGAAAAGAACATTCGGTGCGGTAAAGTTTCCAATCCGGATGGAAAGTAACGTTACTGGGTTTCTTTGTCAAGTAGATCGCGGACCGAGGGGGAGCGCAGTGTCGGCGTGCGGCACAATAATTGAATGAGAGCTTAAAGATGCAGGACTTTACAGATGTGTCGGCGTGTCTGCTTCCGGCGCCGGCGAATGGAGAGAGGATTGGGTTCAATCCCGGAAAAGACGGCGGGTAAGCTGCACAGGGGAAAAGACCACGGGCTGAAGTTAGTCCATTTCGGCGCCCCCTGGTCTGCGCCGTGCTCCCTTCAGGATCCGATCATGAGGGAGCTTTCCAGGCGGTACAGGGGCGCGGTGCGCGTTGCCGCGGTCGATATCGACCGGAACCCGGATGCGGCCGTGCAGCTCGGGATCGAGTGCATTCCGACCGTGGTGATCTTCCGGGATGGAATAGAGGTGAAGCGCTTCCTGGGGCTTCAATCGGCTGACGTTCTTTCGGCCGCCATACGCTCGATCAAGGGCGCAGAAGAGGAGTGAAGAGTTCTTGGCACAAGTTTTGCTTTTACAAAATGCAACAGAAACAGCGGTTCGTTTGCCATAACCTCTAACCTTAACCCTCCTGATCCAGGGCGGGGCATGCAAGGGAAACGGTGCGCCTTGCATGCCCCGTTTCCTTCCAAGTGTTCCAGAAAACAGCGTTGCCGAGGTCCGGCGGGATTGACAGAACGAAAAGAAAGACCCGTTTCCCTGCAGTCCTTCGAAAAAATAGCGTTACTCATACCGTTACATAACGTTACAAAACGCTGGGTAACGCTTTGTTTTGGAGTTCAAGCGCATGGATCCAAGGGCGTTAATGGTCGGATAGGGCCGCCTGCGGCCTGGGAGCCGGGGAGGCGTGGATGGAGATGCGAGCGGCATAAATCTTGATGCATGATGAGGCGGAAGGCGCGGCGTGATTGCTGCGTCCTACGCCGCGATGATTCAGTGAAAAACGAGCAAGGAGGTGTTTCGATGCCTAGAGGAGATGGAACAGGTCCGAGGGGACAGGGGCCCGGAACGGGCAGAGGCACGGGGGGAAGAGGCGCCGGAGGTGGCGGAGGCCGTGGCGGTGGATTCGGGGCCGGTCCGGGCGGCAACTGCGTATGCCCCAACTGCGGCGCGAAGGCGCCGCACGAACTGGGGGTTCCCTGCTATCAGCAGGCTTGTCCGCAGTGCGGTGCAGCGATGACACGCGAGTAGTGCGGCCGCCCCCGGGGGGTCATCGAGCGGCGGCCGAGCGGAGCCGGATGGGCAGCGGCGCAGCCGCTGGGTTGTGCGACGTCCTGTTCTGCGGCGGCAGTCATGGCCCGCGGACCGGGACGGCGACAACAAGAGGGAAGGAGATCTGTGAATGGACACCGTATCGTTTGCCGAGATCGCTGTGGTCTCATGCGGCACATTGAGTTTAGAGCTGAACTATCTGAGAAAAGAAGGTTTTCTTGATACGCAGCATCTCTTTTACACGACCCCGGGACTCCACGAGGACTGCAAGGAGCTCGAACGGCAATTGATTGACCGGATCCAGCGGGCCAAGGAGAAGGCGGACAAGGTGCTGGTCGTCTACGGCGGCAAGTTCTGCTACGTCAACGCGGACAACCCGACGCGGACGATGCGCACGATCATCTCCGAGCAGGGGGAGGGGGTGGCGCGGATCGAGGCCACGCACTGCATGGACATGATCGCGGGGGAGGAGGAGCGCGAGCGGATCGCCCAGGAGATGGCGGGCGGCGAGAAGGTCTGGTGGATGACGCCGGGTTGGATCCAGTTCCGTCACCAGGTGTTCAAGGGCTGGGACCAGGGGCTCGCGAACGAGAACTTCCCGCGGCACACCGGCGGAGCGATCGTGCTCGACGGCATCGGCTTCCTCGATACGTACATGGCCGAGAAGCCGGAGGAGTTCCTGGAGTACTCCGACTGGATGGGGATCCCGATCCAGCCCTGTCCGGTCACCCTCGACCGGTTCAAGTCGCTGCTCCTCGATCAGGCGAAAAGGCTTCTGGCCTGAGTCGTTTCCATCCGGAAAGGGTCTTTTTGGCCAATCTCGGCGTCAATCTGCACGTTTGCTTGTGCGGCGACCTGCAGGTCGCCTCCGCGCAAACGCTTGATTTCCATCCGGAAATGGTCTTTTTGGCCAATCTCGGCGTCAATCTGCACGTTTGCTTGTGCGGCGACCTGCAGGTCGCCTCCGCGCAAACGCTTGATTTCCTTGATATTGGCCAAAAATCCTCATTTCCGGATTGGA
>Ga0209164_1001694_pt1 | contig 26717 bp, 20 predicted proteins | sample MTBNYHSulfiMetaG_FD_187458 | JGI IMG/M metagenome (GOLD analysis project Ga0209164, IMG submission 187458) | Enrichment culture microbial communities from rom New York Harbor, USA that are MTBE-degrading - MTBE-NYH (New York Harbor Sulfidogenic)... | ecosystem: Environmental > Aquatic > Marine >... | reverse complement strand
GCTGCAATACTTTGCGCAAAACCCAGATTCGGTTGAGGTCTTTCTTGTCTAATAAAAGCTCTTCTTTTCTGGTTCCAGAGCGGTTAATGTCTATGGCGGGGAAGATTCTCCGGTCGCTTAATTTTCGATCCAAATAGATCTCCATGTTTCCGGTTCCTTTGAATTCTTCAAAAATAACTTCATCCATCCGGCTGCCGGTGTCTATTAAAGCAGTTGCAATAACGGTAAGACTGCCTCCTTCTTCGATATTGCGCGCAGCTCCGAAAAACCGTTTTGGCCGGTGAAGAGCGTTGGAATCCACGCCACCCGAAAGGACTTTCCCGCTGGGAGGAACCACGGTATTATAAGCACGAGCAAGGCGGGTGATACTGTCCAGAAGAATAACCACATCTCTCCCGCATTCTACCAGTCGCTTGGCTTTTTCCAAAACCATTTCAGCTACCTGAATATGGCGGGTGGCAGGCTCGTCAAAAGTAGAACTAACGACTTCTCCTTTGACTGTTCGTTCCATGTCGGTTACTTCTTCAGGTCTTTCATCAATCAAAAGCACAATCAGGATAACCTCTTTATGATTTACTGCGATACTGTTGGCAATTTGCTGCAAAATCACCGTTTTTCCGGCTCGCGGAGGTGAAACGATCAATCCTCGTTGTCCCTTTCCGATTGGGGTAAGAAGATCCATAACCCGGGTAGTGTATTCTTCCGCTTCAGTCTCGAGTTTTATCCTCTCGTCCGGATAGAGGGGGGTTAAGTTATCAAAAAGAATCTTTTCTCGTGAACCTTCCGGGTCCTCATAATTGATTGCCTCAACTTTTAAAAGCGCAAAATAGCGCTCAGAATCTTTTGGGGGGCGAATTTGACCGGCGATGGTATCTCCAGTGCGGAGATTAAACCTGCGAATCTGGGAAGGAGAAACATAAATATCGTCAGGTCCAGGAAGGTAGTTGTAGTCAGGCGCTCGAAGGAAGCCAAAGCCATCGGGAAGAATTTCCAAAACACCTTCTCCATAAATTGATCCGTTTTTTTCTATTTCCGTCTGGAGAAGGGAAAAGATAAGTTCCTGTTTTCGCATTCCGCTTACCCCTTCGAGACCAAGGTGTTTTGCCATTGTTGTCAATTCGCTGATTTTTTTTGATTTTAATTCTTTAAGATTCATTTTTAAAAACCTTTTCTTTTGAAAGTTATAATAAAGGACTTTGTTTGCCCTACATTTTTCAAGGGTTTGCTTAGTTATTTGTTGGGACAAAAGAAGATATACTATCCATTCAAAAAAACTCTTCGAGATTCTGATTGATTTTAAAAAGGATGGTCTATTTTTTTGTGAGATAAAAAACTTTGGCTTGGGTTTTTATTTTTTAGCCTTTGTCTCATACAAGGAAGAATAAAGCTATGCTCCTTATTGCAAAAAAAAATTTAAGGAATTTTTAAATCTCCTTTTTCGAAATCCAAATTATCTTTGGATCACCCAAAAGGTAGGGCTTTTTTTCTTCGAAAGCATTATATCAGAGATTATCTTCTTTGGTGGGTTAACCTCAGTGCTTTTAATCTATAACTATAACAACATCTTTTGTCAAGAAAAATTTTAAAAAAGTGTTTTTGTTATATGCTCACGTTGCCTTGAAGCTGTACTCGATGTGATAACCTTATTCGGCAAATTTAATAAAATTATTGCAACTTATTAAAAAAATTTTCCAAATAAATTAATAATAAAATTAGAAAGTTACTTTATTTTTTAGACACTAAAAATTTCTGGATTTAGGTAATTATAAAGAAAGAACCACCATGAAACCCTTTTGCAATCGGGGAACCGCTTGTTACGCAAGGGAAAACGCTTTCCCAGGTTCAAGTAACATATTAATTTATTTTAGTTTTCCAAGAATTTCCCGGCCTATAACGATTTTTTCTACTTCTTTTGTCCCTTCGTAAATTTCCAAGACCTTGGCTGCCCGGTAAAATCGCTCAATATCTTGGTCATTGAAATAGCCATAACCCCCATGGAGCTGCAGCGACTCATCCACCACTTCTACCGCAACATGACAGGCATAAAGTTTTGACATCGCAGTCAGTTTTGTGTCAGGGCGGCCCTGGTCAAGTAACCATGCCGCCTTATAAACCATGTTGCGCGCAGTCTCAACTTTGGTGGCCATTTCAGCAATTTTAAACTGGGTAACCTGAAAAGCTCCCAAGGGCTGACCAAACTGTTTTCGTTCTCTGACATGTTTGATTGCCATGTCGAGCGCTCCTTGGGCGAGGCCTAATGCATGTCCGGCTACATAAGCCCGTGATCGGTCGAAAAAATTCATCAACTGAATAAATCCGTTTCCTTCCTTCCCAATGAGATTTTCTTGGGGAACCCGAACATCAGTAAAATAGATGCTCGAGGTGTCCGAACACCTCAGCCCCATTTTTCCCTCCATCCGATCAGCTTCGTAGCCTTTGCGATCCGTCTCCACCAGAATAATGCTGTGGCGGCCGGTCTTGGACTTCTCTTCCGGATTGGTAAGGCAATAGACGATCATATGGGTTCCTTTGGTGCCATTGCCGATCATCACCTTGCTGCCGTTAATAACATACTCATTGCCGTCTTTTACCGCAGTGGTTGAAGCAGCCGCGGTGTCGCTTCCGGCATCAGGTTCGGTAATGGCAAACCCAAAAATCGTATCGCCCTCAAAGATGGGAGGCAGGAATTTCTTTTTTTGTTCCTCGGTTCCATAGAGCAGGAGTTCTTCGACACCAAAGCTGATGGAACAAAGCTGCTGACCAATGCCGGGGTCTACCCGCCAGAATTCCTCAAAAACCATCGCTTGTTCCAGGTACCCAAAGCCAGGCCCGCCGTATTCTTCAGGAATAAAAAGGCCGACCAAACCGAGCCCCCTTGCTTTTTTAAGTATCTCTTCGGGAAAGGTTTCATTTAAATCATACTCACGGGCTACATCGGTAAACTCTCCAACCGCAAAATCCCGCGCTGCTTTTTTGATGTCTTTTTGTTCATTGGTTAAATCAAAATTCATGTTTGTGCCTCCTTTTTTACCCAATAATAAATCCCTTAAGAGAGCGTTACATCACATTCACCAGTACTTCGGCCAGATCTTTCACTTCGATTTTATTTTCATAGCCGGCGGTCTTTACCGCATCTTCCAGCATGCTCATACAGAAAGGACAGGCAGTTATTAGAAGCTCAGCACCTACCTCAGCCGCATCCCGGGCCCGAACCTCGGAGATTTTTTCCCTGGTTTCGAATTCCTCCATCCACACCCGGCCGCCGCCTCCGCCGCAACAAAAACTGTTGCGCCGGTTTCTTTTCATCTCCACAAAGGTAACTCCCGGGATCGCTTGGATAACCATCCGCGGGGCATCATAAATCCCGCAGTGTCTCCCCAGGTAGCAGGGATCGTGATAGGTCACCCGCTTTTCTAACTTTTTGGAAATTGTCAGCTTCTTTTCCTGGATCAGCCGTGCCAGGAGTTCGGTATAGTGCTGGACTTTTATTTCCGTCTCAGTTTCGATCTCCAGCTTCTTCCGATAAACCGGGTATTCATCCCGCAACATCTTTAATCCATGCGGGCAGGTGGTCACGATTTCTTTAACGCCGCTTTCTTCGAACGTTTCGTAATTTTTCATGATCAGTTCTTCTAAAAGTCCTTCTTCACCGATCCGCTTTGCCATATCCCCACAACAGGATTCTTTGTTTCCAAGAATGCCAAAATCCAATCCGGCTTTCGTAAATACTTCAGCCGCGCTTCGGGCAATCTCCTGCAAACGGTTATCGTACGAAGAGGCGCACCCCACGTAGTAAAGCAACGCTGCTTCTTCTCCTTTGGAAAGGTCTTTTATCCCCAGGTCTTTTGCCCATTCGGTTCGTTTGTTCTTGGCTCCCTGATAAGGGTTTCCGTACTTGAAAATCGCCTCTAACGTGCTCCCCACCATCGGGGGAACCTGGGTTCCTTCTTCTACTTTAGACCTCCGGACTTCGCGGATGATATCGAGGTTGTTGATTGTTATTGGGCATTCCTCCACGCACGCCCGACAGGTGGTGCACATCCAGGCTTCTTCTCCCCGGAGAACTTCGGCTTTTGAAACCTCAGTTACCGGCTTTTTTAACCATTCGTTTATTAAGCGGGAAATACTGTATTTTGCTTTTACATACGCTTTTATCTTCTGGTTCATTGCCCGGGGTGAGAGCGTTTCTCCGCTGAGATTTGAAGGACACTTTGTTTCGCATCGGTTACACCGGGTACAGGCATCAAAAGCAACAAGATGACGACGGCTAAATTCCTGGGTGAGTTTTTCTCTTTCTTCCAGGGTGACCACATCGGAAGGGAGGGTTTCCAAAATCACATTGAGAGAACCGGCGATTATATGAAATAATTTAGAAAAAGGCAGGTATCCGATAAGAAAAAAACTCAAAACCGAATGGATCCACCAGATAGTAACATGCCATTGGAGCGCATCCCCCCGGAGAAATCCGGCCAGATACGCGCCCACCGGCTCCCAGGCTAACCACGGTTCCGGTTTAGCTACCAGGCGATATCCTTCAATAACAAAGCCCGTGATACCAATCGTAAGAAGTAAAAACAGCAGCAGGGGGTCTTCAAGAAGATTATTCATTTTGCCGGCTTTAATGACATACCGCCGGATCAGGGCCATTATCAAGCCGATAATAAATAACAACCCAAAAACATCCAGGGCTAAAGAATAATAAAGGTATATCGACCCTTTTAAAAAATGGAAAATATAATCATTACCGGCTGATAATACAGTCCCCAGGAATAAAATAAAAAAGCCCCACATGATAAACACGTGCATGAGCCCTCCGAAGAGGTCTCCGGAAAAGATCTTGGAATTCCCCAAAGTTTGTTTTAGGGTTGCTGAAATAACTTGCGAAAAATCTAACCTGTTTTTGCCGGGCCAGCCTTGCAACCAAACCCAGATATTCCGGTAACAACCAACGAGAAAAATCACTGCCGAAAAAGCAGCCAGCAAATAAAAAATCCCGTGGTGGCTTATATTCCAAAATACTTCTCGCTCCGCCATAATCATCGCCTTCCTTAGAGGTGAACTATTGCGTTGGTTTTATATTAACCAACTTTGCACTTTGGATTAAACGGGCATCAATCGTTAAGCACCGTACCTTCGAATAACGGCTCCCTGCTCGTTTCAATGGCTTTTTTCATTGCCAGAACATAATCGGGTCTCACTTCATCTTTCCAACGCGGATAACCTCCCCGCCAGACATATTTAATTAATTCTTGAAACGAGTCCCGGGTAAAGGAGTAATCACCAATGGAAATTTTTTTTCTATTCTCATTGATGATCACAGCAATGTCAATTGCCCGGGCAAAATGTTGGATTAGATTTTCTATTGTTTGCCGATTTTTTGCTCCGCCGGGTTTTTGTTTGAACCCCTCCGGCCGGGAAGGGAAAGGGAACAGCTTATAGACTTCCCCGATGAACCCCTGAAAGATAACTCCGTGAATAGCGCCCACCAGATTTCCTATATCGGAGGGGCGTTCAATATAATACACTTTCCAGATGTGTCCCTTGCAATCGCCTTCCTTTCTCTCAGATAGGTCCGAGATGTATTTGCAGAATTCGCTCGCGAAGAAAAAGTACTGATCCAGGAGAAGCATGTCGCTTTCTATGTTGAAAAAGCCAAACGCAATCGGGCCGTGACTGAGCGATTGAAATTCAAGGGGCATTTTGAAGCCTTTAATGAGCGGTTACTTTTTGTAATTTGGTGTCCTTTTTTCCTGAAACGCGGATATTCCTTCTTTTGCAGCTTCAGTGCAGGCTATGGCGCCAAAGCCCTGGTAGCCGATTTCCAATGCTTCTTGGAAAGTATTAGCTGCGGCTCCGTCAAGAATAGTTTTTTCAACGATAGAAACCGCTTCGCGGCTTAAAGCGAGCTTTCCGGCCATCGGGTTTTCGACCGGCTGAATTGGCGCGATGGCAAGTTTGCCGTCGGGGATTCTCTGGATTTTGCCCTGGAGATGGTTGACTTCTTCAATCGCAGCTTGAATCATAGTGAAGTAGTTATCAGCAACTTTCTTTACCATCCCGATACTTTGGGCTTCCTGAACTTTTACGGATTTTCCCAATCGTAGCATTTCATGAAAAACCGTGGCTGCCTGAGGCCATTTTCGGTAGGGGACAACACACCCTCCGATGCCCGGAAGGATTCCCAACGTAATCTCAGGGAACTGGAAAGAAGCGTTTTTACTCGCAACTATGCTATGGCATCGAATAGCAATTTCCAATCCTCCTCCTAAGGCCAAGCCGTTTACCGCGGCGACAACCGGTTTTTGCATCGAGTCAATATATAATAAAAGATTAGAGCACTCACGGGCAAACTTTGCGGAAACCTCAGCATTTCCGAGCATTTCCGGAAATTTTCCGATTTCGGCGCCCGCGCAGAACGCTCGGTCGCCATATCCGGTGATAATGAATCCTTTTATCGTCTTATTGGTAATATCTTCTTGAATGGCTGACAAGATCTCGTTATTCACCTCATCGTTCAGAGCGTTCATAAACTGAGGTCTTCTGATGGTGATGATCTTTACTCCCTCAATCACATCAATGAGAATGTGGCGTTGGAAATCCTGGTAGGTAGCAATCGGTTTTATGGGGCCAGGAAATCCGGGTCGGTCTTTTTGAAAGGTTTCGATAATTCGTTTGGTTTCAGTTTCACCCAGATCTCTCATGACATCCAATGGACCTTTTTTAAATCCCAGCGCCATCTGGCACCCTAAATTGAGATCCCCGGGGGTGCCGATACCACGGTTCAGAATATCGAAAGACTGGGACAAAAGAATGCCTAAAAGCCGGTCCCTTACTTTCTTTTTGGTAGTTTGCGGAACCTCCAAGGTATTCCCCATGTTGATGGTTTTCCAGCGGTCAACTGAGTTGAAAATATTTGCCGGGCGGTAATGGTCACCTTCCTCCATTTGGAGGGTATTGGTTTCAGCGATGATTGGATTGCCATTGGCCATATTAAGGACAAAAAACGGCCCGGCAAAAACAAACTCTTCCGCTATTTTATCGATTTGGCTGGCGGTCGCATCGTTCAAAAGGTAGGCGGCATCATTACACCAGTTGTCAAAAACTCTGTCTAAGATAAAACAGATCACGTTTTCCGAGACGATAGGTGTCTTTCCCGTTATACAGAACATCCAGCAGAGGTAATTAACGATTTTTTGATCAACTTTTGCCCAGGTTATAACTTCTAATGCCGGATTACGCCAGGCAGGGGCAAAAAAATGGGTGACCGTTGCTCTTTCAGGAATTTTCATTTCTGAAAAGATTCGATCCGCGGGGATTGAGCTGGTGTTAGAGGTTATGATTGTTTCCGGGGACACCAGTTCTTCCACCATTTCAAATATTTTTTTCTTCAGAGAAATACTCTCGGTGGCGGCTTCGATAACCAAATCACAATTTTTTATTGTAGCATAGTCTTGGCTATAGTAAATATTTTCCAGGATTTTTTTCCCTTTATCTTCCGTCAACTTCTTTTTCTTAATCGCTTTATCCACGTATCCCTGATAGCGGTTTTCCGCGCTTTTCAGAGGTTCTGCAACCACATCAATCAGAATAAGCTCCATATCCATAAGAGCGCTTTTCAAATAGTATCCAATATCCGGGCCGATAGTACCCGCCCCAATGACCGCTACTTTTTTAGGAAGAGAGCGGTCGGGTTTGAAGAGTAAAGGGTTGCTGTAATTGGGGTAAAGCCTTGATCGATAGTCCATCGTAGCCTCCTTTTGTTACCTTCGCTAAAACAGAGAAAAAAGTTTCTTGGTTATCATCCTCCGTGGTTGCAGAAAGGATCTCTTCAGATCGCAACAGTTTTACTTTTGCTCCAACCTGTTAAAGAAGCTCCCGAACAACTCCGGATCGATTTGGTAAATAAGGAAAGAATCACCGTTGTTCTACGCTCTGAGAGCCTTTGCTTTTTCCGTTAACGCGGGCAATACTTTTAAGAGGTCATCGACGATTCCGTACTGAGCAACAGTGAAGATGGGGGCTTTCGGGTCTTTATTGACCGCAATGATGGTGCCGGAGTTTTTCATGCCCGCTACATGCTGAAACGCCCCGCTTATTCCCAAGGCAATATAGACCTTGGGTTTTACGGTTTTCCCGGAGGTGCCTACCTGCCGTTCTTTCGGCAGCCACTTTTTGTCAACCACCGGCCGGGAACAGGACAAGGTCGCTCCTAAGGCCTGAGCCAGGGCTTCGGCTAAAGGAATGTTCTCAGCATCCCCGATTCCCCGTCCCACGGAAACCAGAATATCGGCCCGGGTGATATCGACTTCTCCGGCAGCGGCTTCAAGAAACTCAATAAATTTTCTGGCCTGAATCTCCGCGGTCAAAGGAGAAGGAGCCGAGACCACTTCGCCGTCGTAAGCAGCTTCGATCTCCGCCGGAAAAGAACCGGGACGAACAGTGACCAGAGAGTTCTTTGCTCCCCGAAACCCAATCCGGGCATTTACCTTATCCGAATACATTCTCCTTACGGCTTCGATAGTCCCGTCCACTACTTCCACATCGATACAATCGGATGCCAAAGGCCATTTAAGGCCGGCTGAAACCCGGGGAGCTAAATCCATCCCGTAGGAGGTGTGGCCCATCAGTATCAGCGAGGGGGCTTTTTCAGTTGCCAGGGCGCTTAAGACTGCCTGATACGTGAGGGCGTTGTAGTTTTCTAACTGCTTATCCTCAATTGTCAGTATTTTGGGAGCATATTTCTTTACCTTGTCAACATACGCCTTGGCATCCGAGGATAAAATGACGGCACTGAGCTCTTGATTTAATTTTTCAGACACCATTCGGCCTTTGCCTAACATTTCGTAGCTTATTTCCCGGATTTCTCCTCGTCGGTGTTCGATTAAGACCCAGATTCCGCTCATGTTATAGCCCTCCTTTTTCTTTCACGATATCGATTACTTTTATTGAAACATCGTCAGGGCTGCCTTTAAAAATTTCCGCTGCCTTGCCGGTTGGCGGCAGAAACAATCCTTTCATTTCAATTAAAGAGCCGGCCGGCCCACAATCCTCCGGCGCAAGGGAAATATCAGTGCACGTAAGTTCCCGAAGGCTTTTGCTTTTCGCCTTGCGAATCCCCATAATCGATACATAGCGCGGTTCATTGATGCCGGTCTGGATGGCAAGGACCGCGGGTAAGTCAAGGGAAACCACTTCTTCCATCCCGCCTTCCAGTTCCCGATGAACCCGGGCTTTTTTATCCTCAACCGTGAGCTTGGTTACCATGGTGGCGTGAGGAACGTGAAAAAGTTCACCGAGAATCGGACCCACCTGGCCGTAGCCGTCGTCTCCGGCTTGAACTCCGGTAAGCAGAAGGTCAAAGGGCTTATCTTTTAACGCGGCATGTAAAGCCCGGGCAGTAGCGTAAGGATCACCGTCGAAAAGCGCCGGATCGCTTAAATGCACTGCCTCATCCGCTCCCATGGCCAAAGACCGTCTCAGGGTGTCCTGGGATTCCGGAGGGCCGAGGGTGACCACGGTGATCGTCCCACCCTGGCTTTCTTTGATGCGCACCGCTTCTTCCACCGCATAGTTATCCCATTCATTGATGTCAAATACCAGATCTTCAGCGCGAATACTCTTGCCTGATTTATCAATGGCAATTTCCGCTTCTGAGGTCTCAGGTACTCGCTTTACACACACAATTATGTTCATAAGAACCTCCTGACTTTAGATTCATTTTAGAGCCTGGTCAAATGATAACGAGAAGCAGCAATAACGCTCTCGGCAATCTCTCTCCGCAGGGCAACTACATTAGCCGGAATAAACTGAGCCAATTTCTTTAGATCCGTTAACTTGGTTGCCAGGTCTTCGCCTTCAAAAAGCGCGGCCAAAGTCTCCTTTACCATCATCTCTACCCGGGGAAAGGACTCATGGATGTATACCTGGGCAGCTGCTCTGTGGATTATAGACCGTTCCTCTTTTTCCTTCATTGCCTTCTTTAAGGCTCTTAGCAGCCCACTCTCCATGGCAAAAACCTCTATGATCATGTACGCGAGCAGCCCGACAACCTCTTGTTCATTCGGAAGCGCGCTTCCGTATTTTTTGATTGCACAATCTATAACCAGCAGCATCATTTGTTTCGCTCTTGCCACCATAGCACGTTCGTCTTCAAGTAATCCTCCTTCATGACTGGCCTCATTCGCGTTGCCCTTGAGATTCTCTTTTACCCTCGCACATGCTTCTCGCAACGGAAGTACTCCCGTTTTGCCCGCGCGCAAAAGCGTATTCACAATCACCAGGCGCATTATCTCATTGGTTCCCTCCCAAATGCGGTGGATTCTCGAATCCCGGTAGGCGCCCTCAATGGGATTGTCTTTAATGTACCCGTAGCCCCCCATGATTTGTACGCTCTCGTCTGCCACATAGCCAAGCATCTCCGAGCCAAAAATCTTATTTATGGAGCATTCCAACGCGTAGCTCCGGAGTGCGTCCCCGGTCTTCCGCCCCGCATCCTCATCAGCCGGGTCAACCCCTTCCAGCGCGAGATCAAGAAGCCGCGCCGTACGGTAGACCATACTTTCGGTGACGTATGTCTTAACCACCATCTCGGCAATCTTCTGCTTTATCAGGCCAAACTCGCAAATAGGCCTGCCAAACTGGACCCTCGTCTTCGCATGTTGAACCGCTTCACCAATGAGCATTTTGGCCACTCCCACGGTGAGGGCAGCTATTTTATATCTTCCCACGTTGAGCGTATTGAGAGCCACCACATGGCCTCGGCCGATCTCTCCCAAAACATTTTCCACCGGCACCTTGACATCCTGGAAAACCACTGAGCAGGTGGAACTGCCGTGAATCCCCATCTTCTTCTCTTCCGCATCCAGGGAAACACCCTTCCACGCTCTCTCAACGATGAAGCTGGTAAACTTCTCCCCATCGACCTGGGCATAGGTGGAATAGACATCCGCAAAACCGGCATTGGTGATAAATTGCTTCTGCCCGTTCAGAATGTAATACTTCCCATCCGGAGATAGAACTGCCGTGGTTTTTGCCCCCAGCGCATCGGAACCGTGCTCCGGTTCGGTGAGGGCAAAGGCTCCGATAAGCTCACCGCTGGCCAGTTTGGGAAGGTATTTTTTCTTCTGCTCCGCAGTTCCAAAGAGCGCGATCGGAAGACTTCCGATGCCGGTATGGGCCATCTGGGAGATCGCAAATCCGGACGGTCCCTGGCCGACCCGCTCCCCGATAAGAGAAGAACTTACCTTATCAAGTTCTGCCCCGCCATAGGTCTCGGGAATATCTGCCGAAAGGAACCCAAGTTCCCCGGCCTTTAATAACAACTGCCTTAATAACACCGGGTTCATTTCCTCAAGCTCATCCTTTCGCTCCACTACCTCTCCCAGAATGAATTTCTCAGCCGATTGGGCAATCAGTCGCTGTTCCTGCGTGAAATCCTCCGGAGAAAAAACTTCCTCCGGGAGCGCATCAGTGATTAAGAACTCCCCTCCCTTAAACATTCTTTCCTTTATCATTATCGTTTCTCCTTTCCATTTATGTCGAGGGATTAATCCGGCTGCTCATTAGTAGTGTCCGGTTAAAGCACATAAGAATAAGCTTAAAAATCCTGATACGCTAAAGAATTAATAACTACTTAAGTGAATCAAACAAAACCTGCGAATCAACTCCTTCGCAGGAAACTCCAGAGAACGCGTTGATGAGCCACCCCTATGCGGCCAGGTTCAGCTACCGGCGACCTAACTCGGGATATTCTTCTTAAGAATAATCATAGAATCCTTTACCGGCTTTTTTCCCCAGAAGTCCGGCGCGTACCATTTGCCTGAGCAATGGACAAGGTCTATATTTGGGATCGCCAAATTCCTGGTAATAATACTCCATAATACTTAATAGGGTATCAAGTCCCACAATGTCCATAAGCGCAAACGGTCCCATGGGATGACCGCATCCGAGCTTCATTCCTTGATCGATGTCTTCCTTGGTTGCTACTCCTTCCATGAGCGTATAAATTGCTTCATTCAACATCGGGACCAAAATCCGGTTGACCGCGAATCCAGGTGAATCGTTAACTTTAATGGGCTCTTTGCCGATTTTAATTATCAGATCCCTCGCTACCGCCACGGTGTCCTCCGCGGTAGTATATCCTTTGATGATCTCAACCAGTCTCATCACCGGAACAGGATTGAAGAAATGGAGACCAAGAAATTTCTCCGGCCGTCTGGTTACCGAAGCGATTTCCGTGATACTGAAGGAAGAGGTATTGGTGGCAAAGATAGTCCTCCCGGGGCAGATGCCATCAAGTTCCTTGAATAATGTCTTCTTCAAGTCCATGTTCTCAATAATGGCCTCCACAATAAAATCCGCATCTTTCGAGGCGTCAGAGAGATCTATGGTGCCTTTGATCCGGGATAGTATTGAATTAGCCTCTTCCTGGGTAATTTTCGCTTTTTCCACACTCTTCTTTAAGGTTTGTTTAATATAACTCAGGCCTTTTTCCACAAACTTTGTCTCAACATCTCTCATAATCACTTCCATCCCTGCCTGGGCAATTACAAGAGCGATGCCGCTGCCCATCTGCCCTGCTCCGATAACTCCAACTTTTTTTATTTCCATTTTTTAGATCTCCTTCCGACCACGTTACGTATAGTAGAGATTTGTTTTGTGCATGGGTTTCGATCCCTACAACATCTCCAATACACAGGCCAACGATACACCCCCTCCGCCACACAGTGTTGCCATTCCCAGAGATTTTCCTCTCTTTTTCATGGCGTAAAGAAGGGTAACCATAATCCGACACCCGGTTGCCCCCACCGGATGGCCCAGACCAATTCCCGAGCCATTCACATTGGTAATTTCCCGGTTTAACCCCAATTCCCTCTCACATCCGATGTATTGAGCGGCGAATGCCTCATTGAGCTCAATAAGCTCAAAGTCTTCAATCTTCAGTTCGGGATTTCTCTTCAAAAGGTCCTTCACCGCAGGGACCGGGCTCAGCCCCATAACCGATGGATGGCAGGCGCCACGCCCTATTCCTCGTATCCTCGCCATCGGCTTAAGTCTCAATTCTTTCGCCCTCTCTGCTGACATGATGATCATTACACTGGCACCGTCATTGATACCGGAAGCGTTCCCCGCGGTCACCTTGCCGATTTCGGGAACAAAGGCGGGAGGCAGTGAGGCCAATTGATCCATGGTAAGTCCCGGACGAAAATGTTCATCTTTGTCAAAGACAATCGGCGGCTTTCCTTTTTTCTGCGATATGTTGATGGGGACAATCTCCTCCCTGAAATCACCCTCTTTGGTTGCTCTCTCTACGCTGTTATGACTGCGCAAAGCAACTTCGTCCATCTCTTCACGGCTGATGTTGTGTAGCTGGGCGACAAACTCAGCCGTATGCCCCATGATGTAAGGTTTTCCTTTGAAAAATTCCAAGGGCGTTCCCTCCTTCAAAGGTCCTTCCTCAGGATGAGGGATCAGATGAGATCCACAGTGCAGTCCATGAATCATGACATCAATAAAAACGTGATCCTGCAGCCGGCATCCCCACCGCGCGCCTTGAACGGCATAGGGTGTGCCTGACATGTGCTCCACCCCGCCAGCCAGAATAACATCGGCCATACCGGCTTGAATCATTGCCATCCCGGAAATGACCGCTTCCATCCCTGAAATACAGACCCGGTTAACAGTCACCGCGGGGACAAAATCAGGAATCCCGGCCATCAGAGAAGAAACCCGGGCCACGTTTAGGGCATCTACCGGTTCAAGACAACAGCCAAACCGGACATCATCAATCATTTCCGCCTTAATGCCGGCCCGGTTAATCGCCTCCTTCATACTCACGCTTCCGAGTACTGCTCCGTTTAATTCCTTCAGGGCTCCACCAAAGGCTCCAATTGCCGTTCGACATGCTGATATAATCACTACTTCTTTCACGTTGCCTCCTTATGTCTCATTGTAGGTTAGAAGGAATAGTCGAAAACAAAAATTCCCTGATTTAAGACGGTTCAGTCTATTACCGGCATTTCCAAAAATACTTCCCTTTGCGGAGCAGCCAATACCTATTGTTGGATATTGGTTTATTTGAGGATAAATGCTTGGTTCTCTCTTTGCAGCAATAAATTGATTTACTTGCAGAACCTATCTTTTGCTCTCCATCAGTTTCTTTGTCAGCACAGGTATAAAATCCAGAATATTCGCCACCACACCTACATCGGCCACCCGGAAGATGGGGGCCTTGGGATTGTTGTTCACCGCAATCACGAAGGGATTCCCCTTAAGACCTCCCAGGTGTTGAAACGATCCACTAATCCCCAACGCCACATATATACCTTGGGCTTCACGGTCTGACCTGATGTGCCTACCTGCCGGGACTTTTCCAACCAGTTGGAATCCACAATAGGCCGTGAGCAGGACACTTCTCCCCCCATGGCCTTTGCCAGATCAAAAATGATACTCAGATTGTCCTTGTTTTCTATACCCCGGCCCACGGATACCAGCACATCCGCTTTGGTGATATCCACATCACCAATTTCAGCTTCCACCACCCCCAGAAACCTCCGCCTAACTTCGGGAGTCACCCCCTCCAAGGCTTCAGAACTCTCGTCCACCACTAGGCCCAAGGCGGCCTCAGGCTCATCTGCTTCAAAGGATCCCGGTCGTAGCGTAATCACCACACCCGCCGAGATATCACAGGCTACCCGGGTATTCACTTGGCCGTTGTACTCCTGACGAACCACATTGAGGAAAGCGCCTTCCATACCCTCAAGGTCAACCACATCCGCCAGATAAGCACTATCCAGCTTGATGCTTAACCCGGGACCGAGGTCCATGCCAAAATGCTCATGGGGCATCAAGACAATAGCACCCCGAGGAATTATACGCCCCAACAGCATCCGAACCATCTCTGCATTGGGGTAAAAAAGGGCTTCATTATCAATCTTCCACACCTCGCTATAAAAGCACGCCGCTTCTCGGCACACTGAATCAAGCCCTTCACCCGCACCCATGACAATGGCCGTGTTGGACGATTCAGGATCCAGCTTTTTGGCTGCGGTCACCATCTCCAGAGCCGTATCATCCACCACGCCGTCCTTGTGAAGTATATAGGAAAACATCTGCCGGCTCATGACTTGATCCCTCCTTTGCTCTTCAGTAACTCAATGAGCTTTTCCACAACGTCTTCCTGGCTGCCTTTCAGCATCTCGGCCCCTTCCCCCAGCATTGGGACAAAGTAGTCTTTTACTTTCACCCGGACAGACGACTCACCCACAGATTCTGCTGAAAGCCCCAGATCCGATGCACCGTATTCGGGAATCTCCACTTCGGCCATCTTGCGGATACGCCGTATTCCCACATATCTTGGCTCATTGATCCCAGTCTGTATAGAAAGAACACAGGGTAACGTGATCTCGTTCATCTCCTGATTGCCTCCGGCGATCTCCCTTCCCACCTTAAGTGTTCTTTCGCCCATCACTTCAATCTGATTCACAATGGAGGCAAATGGCCAGTCCAGCATGGCAGCCAGCATGCCACTTACTTGAGCAGCGCCACTATCCGACTGAACTCCGGTCAGAACCAGGTCGTAGCTTCCTTTTTCAACAACAGCTTTCAAGATCGCGGCAATCCCTCTGCCGTCACAGCCCTTAAAAGCTTCATCCCTGGCAAGGATACCTTTGTTGGCGCCCATGGCCATCTCTCTTCTCAGAACCTCTTCCGACTCCTTATCTCCCACGCTCACCACCGTGACACTGCCGCCTACCCTCTCCCGAATCCGAATGGCCTCTTCAACGGCATAGTTATCCCACTCATTGACCGAGTACACCATGTCCTCACGTTTAATGTCCGCGCCATCCCGGTTTATCTCAATTTCATTTTCCCAGGTATCCGGCACTCTCTTAACACACACCAGAATCTCCATGTGTTTTTTCTCCTCGTGTATTTCAAACTACAATCATTATTGTTAAGCAGACTCCGTGCTGTAATTTCAGGCTAATCCTTCTAACTCAGACTCTTCATCTTGTGCCATCCCTGTTCATAGGAAGTCATAAAAAATATTTCCAATTTCATTTCACTTATCAGCCACTCACCATTGACTTTCCTATACTTGTCATACTCCAGTCCGGATCCCCACACGCCAATATCCCCTTTCAGCGTGGCGGGTTGAAAGAGATACCACTTCCCGGTGGCGATATAATTTTTATTGTAATTTTTAAATATAAAAAAAACTAAACCTCCTTTTTCTATTATGCCGGCCAATAAAACGGGGATTCTTATTGATTCATTAAATCCGGCATAGATAAGCAAAAATCCTATCACGGATACGACTAAACTATGCATTCTGGCAAAAAAGAAGGTCTTTTCATCGCTAATTTCCATTTGGTTTAATTTGTTTAGAAAAAAATTGGGGAATAGAAATTGAAATAGTAATAATGCTGTCATACTGCCTGTAAAAACCAGGATTATAGTAATAATTAATTCGCTCATAATTTCCTCCTTCTTTTTCTAACGACTATAATTAGGAATTATATTGTGTTTTTATGCTCCTCAAAAAAGTCTTTTAGATGATTCTTCCCATATGGCTTACCAATCATATCCATTGCCATTACCGTCAAAAAGAATTCCAAGGGTCCATATGTCTTTACCGGCATAAAAGTCCTTAACACTGCTAAGACCACAGTTCTGACCCATAAAGGAATCTGGGTTATTTTCGATTTTTTCCCAAGAACCTGAAATGCCAATTCAAAAATTTCTTTTTGCGTTAGCACATCGGGGCCACCCATATGGATTTCTGTCTCATTTGATGTGACCGCATCAACGCATACCCGTGCGGCATCAGCGCCATCTATCGGATTCCCTTTATAACTTCCATCTCCAAATAAATACCCACGTCCTCGTTTTGCCATTTTAAGAATTTCAAGCATATCCGAGAAAAAGCCATTCGGGTAGATAACCGAATAACCGAGACCAGACCGCTTAAGTTCCTTCACAAAAGCTTGTTTGGCTTCCACCAGTTTTAAGTGCTCGAGTTTATCAGCATTAAGCACCGACACATAGATGAACTTTGATACCTTGTTGAGCTTGGCATCCTCCAGAAGGTTCATATTTGCTTGAAAATCTACATCCATGTAAGTCAACTGATCGCGCTGCCTGGTTATGCCGATGGAGGAGAAAACAATATCAATATCACGGCAAACATCCTTTATTGATTCCGGGTTGGTCAGTTGCCCGATATATTCCTCATCAATATAATCCTTCAGGTGTTCTAATTTTCCTGCGCTTCTTGCCAACGCGCGAACGCCATAGCCTCTCGTTTTAAATTCCTTTACAACGAAGCTTCCCAGATACCCGGTGGCGCCAGCGACTAAAACTTTTTTCATGCACCTCATCCCCAATCGTTAGCATAAAATATCAGATGAATCCGACTCGTTTTCAGCTCAAGAATTACGATCGCCTTTGCCTTCAGTTACCCGCTTCTTCATAAACTTCGGCTTGATTATCCAGATTAGCAAAGGATGCAGGGTAAAGGCCGACACTATATTGGTAACTAACAGCATAGAAAGAAAAAATCCCATCTGCGCCTGAAATTTTAGGCCCGAAGTAAAATACCACGTCATGATCGGCAGTATCAGCGTTAGCCCGGTAAACACGATTCCTTTCCCCGTAGTCCGCATTGCTTCCAAGATCGTCTCTTCCCAGGTACGATAATTGGGATATTCCTCAATGCACCGACTATAAAGATAAATCGCGAAATCCACCCCCACTCCTACCCCCACCGCCGAGCACGGAAGTGTATTTACCGACAGTCCTATGTTAGTCATCACCATATAACTAAAGGCAATCAAATTTGATAGGATTAACGGTACGGTCAACATCATTTCGGCTACCAGTGAACGAAAAGCCAATGAACAACATATGAATATCGCCACCAGTACCAAAACAACTATTTGCTCATGAGATCGTTTCATCTCTTCATTCAGTCCAATCTCCAACCCTATCCTCCCCCCCGCTAATCTAAACTCCCCGTGGTCAATTTTCATCGGATGGTTCTCAAAAAACTCATACGCCGCGTTCCTGACCCGCAGCATATTGTCTGAAGTATGATCGGCAAAAAACAAGCTGATTTGTGCGCGCTCAAGCTCTCGGTCAATATAACGACTCAACACTGCCAGCCCCACCGCATTACGGATATAGCCCAAAAGACCGGTCAATTGCTCTTCGTTGCGGGGCAGCTGGTACCATAGGTGATCTCCATCGTGAAGCGTCAAATTGAGCATTTTTCCCATGTCGATGATGGAGCTGGATGATTTATAGATATCGGGCAAGCGCTCGGCCATGTGCTGGGAGAAATTCTCAAAAGTCTTTAAAACAATCGGATCATAGACCGACTCGCGGGCACCCTCGTAATAGAGCACAAAGTTCTCTGATGAGACATTGAATTTTTCGTTTATCAATGCCTGATCCTGATTATAAGTGTGTTTAGGCCATAATATCGGTGATCCTGGCGTTGCATCCCCTATTTTAAGATGGCACGTCTCCCAAGCGCCTCCCACTGTCATCACTATTGCCCCTACCCCAACTAAATATCGCCCCGAACCTATTGAAAACTTTCCTACCCCCATGATAAATCGGCCAAATCTGTTCTCCTCCCTTTTTGCATTGTTTCTTGTGATCGTTTCTCTTCTGAGGGGTAAATAACTGCAAATGATCGGTACAATCGCACCTTCAAGCAGTATCGTCAGCATCCAGAAACTCATTAGTATTGCCAACTGCTGCATCAACACAATCTTGGCTAACCCCACTACTAAAAAACCTACGACTTCAGTGCCCACTGCTGCCGCATTGGGCATCATCATCGTCTGCATTGTCTTGTAAGTCGCCTCCTGCTTATTCCCGCTTATCTGATATTCCTCAATATACCGATGGGTAATCTGGACTGCGTTACTCAACATGCGGGCTCCTACCAGAAACGCTAATACATACAGCAGCGGGCTAAAGTTGATCCCCGTCCAGCCGACAAATCCTAATCCCAGTCCGGTACAAATCACTGATATCGCGATTGGGGCCATCATCCCCACCGGGTTGCGGAATATAAGGAATAATATCAACACCATCAACCCAACGCTGATTCCAAACACCATGGCAATCTGCAGTTTGTAACTGTAGATCCATCCCATCAGCATGGGAAAGCCCACGATATGGATCGAGGTATCCTCATCAGAATAGTCTTTAACCAGCCCACGCAGCAGCGTAAACATCCGATCGTAAGCTATATTTTCTTTCATTTCCGTTAAGATTAAAGCGGCGGTTCCATCATGCGATACCAGGATTCCATCATAACATGGGTTGGAAAAGATGTGTTTTTTTAACAACACCATCTCTTGGTCGTTTCGCGGGATGTCGGGAAACATCAACTGGTCAATAACAATCTCGCCCTTGGTTTTTGTCTTTACCACCTTCGTAGTTTGGCTCGCTATTGACACGGTTAAAAGCCGGTATACTTCATCCCAGAGTTCAATCTTACCGGTTATCTCCTTAACCTTACCCAGTGTCTTCTGGTTAAAGATATCTCCATTTTTCGCATTGACGGCAATGACCACTCCGGAGCCTCCGCTTCCGAAAACCTGAGCGAACCGAGCATACAGTTTGAGATAAGGGTGATCGTAAGGAAATAAGTGAGCCAGAATCACCTCAGACTGGATCCTGGTAGCACCAAACGAAAAAACTCCTACCGCAACCAAGACAACGAGCAGAACCACCAATTTATAACGAACTAAGAACGAGGTTAGTCTATTCCGTTTCGTTTGATTGCCAGACATCTTATATATTCCTCCTAACCCGGATAAACCGGAAAGTTCGAAGCACAAAATCCGAAACACACCCAAAACTCAAATGTTCCGGAAAATTTGTGTTCCAAGTGAAAAATAGATCTGACGTATTGGTCGTTTGAATTTTTACTGTCTGTCTCCTGCCTCTCGCCACGAAACCCCGTTGCCATCGCTCAGATAAATCCAACCTCCCCTGCCAACCGCCGCAAAACCCGCTGAGCCTCTTGCCGTGATCCGGTAAAGCCAGCCATAAGTTATCGGCGGCTCAGCCTTAACGACACTGAAACTCTCTCCCCCGGCCGAACTGATCAACAATTGCGCGTTCCCACCGACGAGCACCTTTCCCTGTTCGTCAGAAGTGACTCCAAAAAGATGGCCTTTCGGTATGCCGTTTGTTATCTGCTGCCAGGTCGCCCCTCCGTCGATGGTTTTGGCAACATAACCATCTATGCCCGCAACCCAGGCTGTCTGAGGATTAACAGCGACTACGTCGAACAGGAAATTTCCCCCCACTATTTCGCCGGTCTCATCCGAAAAATCAAACTCACCGGCCTGATGTTCCCAGTGTTCGCCCCCATCGCCGGTATGATAAATGTAACCGTATTCACCCACGGCCCAGCCATTGTACTCGTCACAAAATGAGACGTTTTTAAGAATCAAGTCTTCATCGCTGAATTGAATGTTCCAGGTCTTACCGCCATCTTCTGTGTGTAAAATGTGAGTCCTCTCGCCCACAATCCAGCCCTTGCGGGAATCGGCGAAATGCACCCCCATGTAAAACAATTTCGTTTCAGTTTTTCCTTCCTCCGCAGTAACGTCTGCGTGACCCCAACGTGCCCCGCGTTCAGCAAAAGTCTGGGGTCCTTCCTGTTTTTCCCAAGTCTTCCCCCCGTCCGTTGTGTAAAGAATGGTTTCCCCATCACCGACTGCCCATCCCTTTTTTGGATCAAGGAAACAAATAGCTGCCAGAGTGAAATCGGTGCCGCCCTGTTGTCTCTTCCACGTCTTACCACCGTCATTCGTATGGAGAATCGTTCCCCAGCGACCGCACGCCCAGCCGTCATTTTCAGTTGGAAAACTCACCGAAAACAAATCTTGCGACATATGCTTCTTCTCTCCGGCAAAAAGGATACCGGGGAAGAAGAAGCATATCAACATTAGCGTTACCAGAGATCTGCATAGCAGTTCTGTGAAAATAACCCGCCGAATAACTATTATCTGCATATGAATTTCCCCTTTTTAGATTAAGTAGTTATGAATTAGCGCAATTTAAAAAACGCTTGGTATCATCAATCTCAAGCAAGCCTAAATCTTTTTTTGTCTCTTGGAAGCTTGTTTACTATTTTCGGCGTGTGACCTTCATGTCGATCTTGTTTTCATGGTGCCAACTATGAGCAATACCTCCTATCAAAATTTGGCTATACCTTTACTATCAAAGAGGGAGTTCATATCCAGAGAAATGACGCCCTGAAGATGGGATCGCAACAGATCCGGTTTGATGTGGTGGTGAAGCGCTGGATCCGGAACACGGAGGGACAACTGCTTCGGAAGGACGAACTTTATCTCCTCGGCAACCACCTATCAGGCGATCATAACGGTACCCCTCAACCTTTTACCTCTCTCCATGATGATAGTGCGTGTTTTCGATGGCGGCCTTGCACAAAGATACCAAAATCAAGGTGTTCGCCATTTCCGAAAAAAATTATGTTTAAGCTTGACGAACAAGAAAGACTCTCGAAAGAAATGAAAACACCAGCGTCGCTTCGCTCCGACAGGAATGGCGTTTTACCCCGTTAGAAAGGCTCCGTGTGAAAGCCTTCTAACGGGTTTTCCCCCGGAATGGAGTTGCCGGAATGCCTCCAAAATCACAATGATGTTTTCACCGGAACAAGCAATCAGACAGTTTTGTTGTTAAGATTTGGATACTTGCTCTCCCAGTTTCTCGAAGAAGCTATCATTAAAACGAGGAACATCTTTCATATAATCAGCAAAAATAATGGCGTTTTGAGGGCAGTGATGAACACAACCTAAGCAGAATTCACAATTTGAAGTATCGAGTTTGGGATGTTCGGAGGAATCGTTCACAGAGAAACATTTTCGAACGCAAGTTTTTACGCAGGTTTGACAATTGATACACCTTTCCGGCAAGATACGAAGATAAGGAATTCTTTTAATGTAAAGAAAGTGATCCATTTGACTACTAATGGGTAAGACAAACATGAGACTCAATTTGGGGGAAGGAATTTCTTGCTTTTGAGGCAAAGGTTTCGATATGCAATTTACTAATTCATTTATTTTTTCGTGTAGCTTTTCATCAACACACGCAGCGGGAATCCCAATAACTGGTTTCCCCGGTTCTACACGGTTACAGACAGATTTAGGTAGGAAGGCAAGAAAATCGCACCCCGGAGCTTTAATGCAGAGCGCCTTAATTACGAATACATTTTTAGGCATAATCATTTTTATAAATTTTCTTGCATGATTACCAGGTATGGCAGCGGTGGTAAAATAATAAACCATTTTGACAGTCTTTTTGTATACCGGCATGGCAGCTATGAACTCTTTCATTGTTCTTGAGGGCGCCATAAAGTGATTGGGAGATCCTAAAAATACGTAATCATAGTTTGACAATATCTCATAAGGAAAATTTCTTAATGAAATCTCTTTAACCGTGATATCGTATCGATCGAGACTTCTCAATTTCTCTTGTAGTAATTTTGAGACGAATCTGGTTGAACCAGTACCTGAGTAAAATAGATTTAATATTTTAATTTTTTGTCCGGTAGAACTCATAGTTTTGAATCCTTTCTGATTAGTATTATGAAAGCTTTTTTCTGGCTGAAAACTATTCGAACAATCCAGAAAATCTTACTCAAATATTTCCTCCAATATTAATATTTTTTTTTAACATTATTTTATTTCAGCACATACTCCAATAGTGACTGACTGATCAGTCAACTTTGCAACATCCAAAACCTTCTCAACCCAGAACCGGCTTAGCGTACAATTTTTTCGGTTTCGTGCGCAGACCCTTTTTATTCCTTTGCAGACTTCATGCCACAAGCTATAAATAGTCCGAAAACCAGATAACCAGTTGAAAGTAAAAATTTATTTTAAGGATGATTTTTTTGTGCCCATAATGCCTAAATGTTATCTTTCATCTTCCGACGATATGTAGACGCTGATTCGCCAGCGCGGATAAGTTGCCTGCTCCCTAAATGAAAAGTCCGAATATCCCAACTACAAATGAAAGACCCGATGGCTATATCAGCCCTCCTCAAATGCTCGCATTCCGATTTTGGTCTCGCTTATGATTTTATGCTTGAAACGTATGGACATAAATCTATTTGAAACATAATGGAAAAAAACCGTCGGGGGGAGACAAAAGACGGGTTGCAGAACTATCGGGATTTAACCGGCTATCTTTTATTAGGAAATGAAAAACCTGGAACATTATCCCTTAGCCAAATCATTCGACATTTCGACGTGCCGACCAAATATCGAATGACAAACTTGTTTTAAGCTTTTCCTTCATGTGGCCTGCTTTTATAAAAATCCTTCTATCTACATCTAGTTAGCAAATTCACCAAACAGTCCCCAGGTCTTGGTATGAAACTGGCACTTGTTCGATAATTATGAACGTCTTTTCTAAGACGATCTCCAGCAGGCATTGCAGATGCTTGCCGAAACTATGCTGTGGCAAATCTTTCTTCTTTCCTAATCCTCTCTTACTGAAGAAGCAGAAAGGATTTAACTATGATTGTTTCTATAATAAAAATTTTCATGGCGCCTGATAACAAAAACGAAATATTGGAAATCTTGCATTCCGTCAAAGTAAGGACTGAAGGGAGATCCGGATGCCTCGGTTGCAACATATATCAGGATTTACAGGATGAACAGGTAATTGTCTACAAAGAAGTCTGGGAAAATAAGGAGCATCTCGATAACCACATCCGCTCGGACATCTACCGTAATATCCTTGCGGCAGTGGATATGTCCAATGAACGTCCGAAAATTGCTTTTTACACAATCTCTAACATCAAAGGCATCGACCTCATTGAAACAACTCTCGGATATGTCAAGGATGATCGTAAAGGAGCGTAGGCTATGAATCAGATATCTTTGGAAAATTTTCTAAATCAATGCCGCAACGAAATACTCCAACACTGCATAGGATGCGGGAGTTGCATAGAAAACTGCGAAATCAACCGGTTCACCGCGCTTAAGGATGTGAATTCGGTACACCTGGTTGAAGCGATGAAAGAGTTTATTCGGTCGGGCAAGTACGAGCGGATAGTCTATGATTTCGCATTTCAATGTATCAATTGCCTCGAATGCGGTACCCATTGCCCTGAAGGAATTGAAGCCAGTCTTATTCCTATCTTTGTTAAAGACCGTCTTGTACAAGAGGGTTATGAAGCTCCCCGAATGTTCAAGATGCTCCAGCCCTGCAGAAAGCACAGTGTTCAAGATATGATTGGGGCATTGCAAGTTGCGCCATCCGATAGGTGGTGGATCGATGAAGTGCCCGAGAGTCCGCAACCCCACGATATCGTATTGTTCTTCGGGTGCAACGAGGTAGTGTTTCCTTCCGCCATGACGGCGACACGTGACATAATGGCACATATGGGGCTTGATTTCGTATCTGTCGCCGGAGGAAAAGATCTTTGTTGCGGTGCGAGTTATCTCAACACCGGTGATATATCGATCGCTCAGAATATGTTTCATCGGCTGGTTGAATCTCTGGAGCGATTTCAACCGAAAACTGTCTTGTTTACCTGTCCCACCTGCGTATATATCCTTCAAAAGGCCGCTGGGGAAAATGAATCCTCCGCAAAGAAATATCTGCATTTTTCTCGCTTTCTGGCGGACCGCCTTGATGAAATCGAATTTAAGTGTCTTCTGAAAAAGAAAATTACGCTGCAAGATCCGTGTTACACAGCGCGCGGTCTTGGGGATTATGACAGTCCGAGGAAGGTTCTTGCAGCTATCGAAGGTGTCACCTTGGTTGAGATGGAACATAATCGCGAAAAAGCACTCTGCTGCGGTGTGACGGCAACGGTGAATAATCCCCCTCATGTGGCGGAAGCATTTATCTCCAGAAGACTACAAGAAGCGCAAACGGCCAAAGCGGAGACTATCGTCAGCGTATGTTCAGGGTGTCAAATGGCTTTTTTTAGGCATGAGAAGGAGTTTGGACTTTGTGCAAGAAGCTTTTCTGAGATTGTTGCAGAGGCGATGGGGATTGATTTGCAGCCAAATAAGATGAGGGAATTTTTGGAACTCGGCGATCCCGCTCTTATACTCGAAGCTGCACGTGACACAATTGAGGCCGGTGTATACAGCAAAGAGGAGATATCGCAGATCCTCCCTATCCTTTTTCCCACGGAAAAGAAAAAGGTATGAGTCAGCAAGAGGCATCATTAATGAGGAATGAAATGTAATCGGAGAATAGCGGGATTAGACGGGATATACCGGTAAATGCCGGGATAATAAGAAGTTAGATGAAATTTGAGCAAAATTTTGTCGCCACACTGTTACCCACCAACCCCTATTTTTTTGTAATGAAATCGGCGACAATTTTTTAGAGAAATTTTGAACTTAGTTTGAAAAAACTTCTAACCGTCGCTAATCAGCCGCGCGGCTTTTTGCGTCGGCTGATTAGCCTTGTTGGGTGCTCCCAGCGAGGTTGCCCATACAGAAGCATTGATATCTTCAGGATAGATGCTCTGGATACAGAGCCCGGGCTCACTGCCCATAGAGTCCAAGGCTTCCATACCGTTAATCAAGCTGAACGCCTCACAAACCAACTCGTGACACATTTGTCGCAGGCGCCACGGCATGATGACGTTCATTACGCCATTTTCTGGATAGACAAAAAGACGCTCTCAGTAATTGTGACCAGCTACCGCCAAAACAAAGCTTCGGCTTCCCGTGTAAGTGAGGCCGATATCTGAGGCGTGCTGTAGCAGTTTTCGGAGATCGTGCCCTAAGGAACGCAGCTGCTTTTCCGCGTAGCCCGAATGCCTAAGATACGCCTTGAGCGCCAACTCGATACTTGTGCAAAGAAGATGACTCAAGACATGCAATGCATTCGGCAGCCGTTGGTTTACCACGTCTGCCGCTGCTGCATACATGCGGGCCCCGTCAATGAGCGTGCCGGCACTTAATGATTCATCTGGCTTATCCATGTTCTATGTCCTACGCCCAACAGTGTTTATATTGATTCGCAAAAAAAACCTAAATACATTACCAATCTGAAAAATCGGCATAAGGCGCCGGGGTTAAAAATTTTATAATTTTAGGGGTGACCCTTTTATTTCTTTTTATAAATTGCCATTAAAGCCATCTGCGGGAGGAGTAATTCCAAGATAATCCCTATATATTATTTCTTTATACTCCTTGCCAATTTCATTGACGGCAGCAATAAAGGCTTGATAAGTCCCAATCCCCCCAATTTTTTCCCAAAATTCATCTCCTATAAGCACAGCTTCATCTTCTCTCATATTGAACCATCTTGCCGGAAACGCCCAAGAATAATTTTCTCTTTGGCCATAAGGGTTATACGGTAAAGCATAATAAGCCGCATCGACTTGTAAGGGCTCCATACAGTAAAGCTTCAACATTTTTTCCTTACTTACTTTTGTCTGATCACTGTTTGGGAGCGGAGCTTTTAGTTCAAAGGCGTAACGCTTATTACTGGCTTTATCCTCAGCATATACGTCGCAAATTACAGTTGTAGGAATTATTTCATCACTTATTCCCTTTAACTGATCTTCAACAGTTAAAAAAATAATATTTTGTAATTACAAATAGATAGGTGTGGTAAAAAAGTTCTTGGCACCACAAATTGTTTTTTGGCAACTGAGCTTACTGCGCATCAGATCTCCCGAATCG